>Ga0209770_10000715_pt1 | contig 17804 bp, 14 predicted proteins | sample LauGreSu1BDMLBDD_2_FD_187572 | JGI IMG/M metagenome (GOLD analysis project Ga0209770, IMG submission 187572) | Freshwater lake microbial communities from Lake Michigan, USA - Su13.BD.MLB.DD (SPAdes) (version 2) | ecosystem: Environmental > Aquatic > Freshwater > Lake | place: Lake Michigan, USA...
TTTCTATCGCGGAGCTGGTGTTCGAGTATTAGAAGGTTATGGTTTAACTGAAACTACTGCCGGTGCGACATTAAATCTAACCTCATCCCATCGAGTTGGCTCTGTTGGAAAACCAATTCCGGGCACTACAATAAAAATTGCCGAAGATGGTGAAGTTTTAATTAAAGGCCCAATTGTTATGCAGGGTTACTGGCAAAATGATGCCGCAAACAAAGAGGTATTTGACTCCAATGGTTACTTTAAATCAGGAGATCTTGGAAAGATTGATGAAGAAGGTTACTTATCAATTGTTGGCCGAAAGAAAGAGCTGATTGTTACCGCAGGTGGTAAAAATGTTGCACCCGCAGTCTTAGAAGATAGGTTGCGATCACATCCATTGATTAGCCAATGTATGGTCGTTGGCGATAACAAGCCCTTCATTGCCGCACTTATCACTATTGATCCAGATGCAATTAAACCTTGGGCAGTTGCTAATAAAAAAGAGGGCGCATCTATTGCTGAGTTAGCAAAGGATCCAACACTGCAAGCTGTTATTCAGACTGCAGTGGATGAGACCAACAAGGCAGTCAGCAGAGCAGAATCAATTAGAAAATTCATTATCTTGCCAGTTGATTTCACAATCGCTGGTGGTCATTTGACTGCCAAGCTTTCTGTGAAGCGACATGTGGTAGCGCAGCAATTTGCTCGCGAGATTGATGAACTCTTCGCCTAATTCTGAACGAACTCGACTTGCTCGAGAGCTTCATGATGGTTTGGCCCAAGAGTTAGCTGCCTTTGGTTATCAGCTGGATCAGGTAATTGGGGATGAGAATCTAGGAAACTCTAATCGCTCCACTTTACGAGAGTTACGCCTCTCCTTAAGTTCAGTAATTAATCAAGTCCGCGATGAGATATATGAATTAAGAAGTAACAAAAGCAAAGAGTTTCACCAACAGTTAAGTGAACAAATAGAGGTATTACTTTCAGGTTCTGAGATTAAGGTTGAAATTGATGGCCAAATTAGCATTAAGCCAGAGGAGAAATTTGAATTATTAAGGGCAATCAAGGAGTTAGTTTTAAATGCAAAACGTCATGCCAACTGTTCATTAATCACAATCCAGTTAACATCTAAATTGATTACCATCAAAGATAATGGCCAAGGTGGGGTTAGAAAAAAAGATAACTCATATGGAATAGATGGTGTTAAGGAGCGGCTTAATTTAATTGGCCATACCATGCAGATAGAGTCAAACTCATCTGGCACCATAATCACAATCTCAATTTAGATAATGAAGATCCTATTAGTTGATGATCACGCTTTAATTAGAGCAGGCCTTGCCAATCTTCTAACCCAAAACAATCATGAAGTTGTTGCCGAGGCTAGTACTTCAAGCCAAGCATCGGCACTGATTAATACTCACAAACCTGAGATCGTGTTAGTTGATATCAATCTTGGGACAAGTAGTGGAATTGATCTAATAAAAGAAATGAAGAAATCAGGAGCTGCGAGCAAATTTGTGGTGCTGACAATGCATGATGACACTCAAACTCTTGAATCTGCCAAAGATGCCGGCGCAATTGCCTTTGTCACTAAATCTGCCCCAACGGAAAGCTTGCTTGAAATACTTCAAACAATTGCAACCGGGACAGATAAATTCTTGAAAGCTGGCAAGATAAATCAAATAACAGTAGCTAAGGATTTTGAACTAACACCCAGGGAGTTAGAGGTTTTAACCCTTCTTCCTACCGGGGCCACCGCAAATGCAATTGGCGCTTTGTTATTCCTAACGGAGGCAACAGTTAAAACTCACCTTGCCAGTATCTATCGAAAACTAGCGGCTAATAATCGCGCTCAGGCAGTAAGTATTGCAATTGAAAATAAATTAATTACCAATTAAAACTTTATTAAACTTTTCAGACCAACTACTTAGCTGCCAATTATTGATTACCCAATCTCGTCCAGCTGCCCCCATTTGTTTAGCGCGCTCTGGATTGGCAAGTAATTCACAAATTGCATCTGCAATCTGATCACTCTTGGTGCCATCAACTAATAAGCCAGTCTTCTGATCCAACACCGCATCAACTGCTCCCCCAGAATTACCAACAATTACTGGTAGGCCGCAGGCACTTGCTTCAAGATAAACAATTCCTAACCCTTCAACCTCTAAACCAGAAAATCGGGAGCGCACAGGCATGGCAAAGATTTCACCTAGGCATATGTAATCAGGCAAATCATGATGGGAAACTCGGCCAGCAAATACAACTTTAGGTAAAACTCCTAATTGTTTTGCTGAATTAAAAAGCATCTGCTTAATGGGCCCTTCTCCGACAAATAGCAAAATTGCATCTGGAAATTGTTCTAGGATTTTTGGCATTGCCTTAACTAATTCATCTTGTCCTTTACGATGAACTAATCTGCCGACACTGACAATAACTCTGCGCCCATCTAGGCGATATTTCTCAATTAAGTCACCTCTGGCACTTTTGGGAGCAAAATGTTCGGTATCAATGCCGGGTGCTATTTGTAAAAACTTTTGCGGCTGATTGCTTATCTTGGCAATCTCACCCTTTGTAAAATCTCCTAAATAGCCAAGATGATCAACATCCTTAATGATTTTCTTCAACAAACTTTTAAGAATAGGAATCTTTGCCCACCAAACCTCATGGCCATGAGTTAAGGCAACAATATTGCTAGCTCCAGCAGATCGTAATTTTTCTGCCATTAAGGCAAGTGGGGCCGCAGCGCCAAACCAGACATTTTTAATCTGTTGTTGCTTAAGTATTTTCACTGCCTTTCTGGTTATTCGCGGTGTTGGTAAAAGCATTTTTGCTCTATCTCTAATTACTACTGCGCCAAATTTTTCTAACAATTGCGCGTCAAATGCCTTATCCCCTTTTTGCGAGGAGGTGTAAATGATTAATGAATCTTTAGGTAGGCCTTCAATCAAGCCAAGTACAAAGGTCTCAATGCCACCAGCTCTTGGTCCTAGATCATTTGTGACTAGTAAAACTTTTTTAGCGCTATAAACGGCGTGCTCCAATATAAGGTTTTCTTCCCATATCCATATTGGCAATCTTTACGCGACTTCCTGATCTTGGGGCATGCAACATGCGATCTGGTCCTAAATAGATTGCCACATGTGAAATTGGTTTTCCAAAAAATACTAAATCTCCCGGTTGTAAATCTTTCCGAGCGATCGCCTTGCCATATCTATATTGAGCTCTAGAAGAGTGCGGCAGTGAAACACCTGCTGCGCCAAAGGCCCGCATCGTTAAGCCAGAACAATCCCAGTAGGTAAGGCCATCTGCGCCAAAGACATACTTATCGCCAATTTGGGCAAGGGCGTATTTAATTGCAATTCCACCTCGACCTGAAACACCTGAGTACTTTCCGGCATCACTTAAAGATTTTTGTTGATCGGCATCCTCTTGGTCATTATTTAGCTTGGCCAACCGCTCACGCTCGGCAGCGGTTAATTTAGCCAGTAACTCCTCTGCCTCTTTTAGTTTTGAGTTTGCCAAGGCTAATTGTCTAGTGAACTTTGCCTCTGCCGCCTTAACCATCGCTAATTTGTCTGCCACAGTTAATGAGGTGGCAGTTAATCGCTGGGTTGCAACTGAAAACTTTTTAAGATCAGCTGTTTTTTGTCTAGTAACAGCCTCTAATGATCCCGCAGCAGATAGATATAACCCTGGATCGGTTGAGAAAAGTAACTCTAAGGATTGGCTAAGTGGGCCTGATTTATAACGTTCATTTGCTATCGCGCCAATTGTTTTATTTAAAGCGGTAACTGATGCACCTTGTTGGCTGGCTTGTTGTTGGACGGTATCTAAAGTTTTCTTTAACTTTGCTAATTGCACCTTGGCCTCTTGCGCACCTTCGGCCGCCTCAGTTGCCTGCTCTTGTAAATCTCTTACTCTGCCCTGCACCTCAATTAAATTAGGCGCAGCATTGGCGGGAATTGGAAAAAGAATTCCAGCACCAATTACTAGGGCAAATATCGCCCGGGGCATACTTCTCATTTTCAAAGGCTAACCGCCACCACGCTGCCAACTCAACCCAACTTAGGCGTAGTGTGCTGAGAATTATCTAGATTTCCATCCTTTTTTCATGATTTAGCCAATTTTCTTCACCCGTTTTTGATTTGGAGAATTTGGCACAAATCGCAAGGGCGGCACCAATCCAACGGAGGAGAGATTATTAATTGCAGCTTTGTCAGCATTACTTAACTCAGCTTTTTTACCAGCAGCTGGCTTAATATCAAGCAGCACTGATACAACACAATCGCCACAGGCGATCTGGCGCATTACACAACTATCGCAATCGATGATCATGGCAAAAGGTTAGGTGGCAGCACTGACACTTGGGTAACCTGTGGGGTATGCGCTCTGTAATCACCACCGCCAATTTGATTGTTGGAGCAGATGGCTCAACCACCCTAGCTGGCTCCTCCATCGGCCTTTCAACTGATGAAGATCGCAGAAGATTTCATGAGCTTCGATCAAAAAATGACTTAATCCTGATCGGGGGCAACACAGCAAGGCGGGAGCCATATAAGCGAACTCCCATTCCACTTTATATCCTCACCCACACAAAGGTTAGGTTGCAACCAAAAAATCAGTTGGTAAAACAATTTGCACTCTCTCCTGCTGAGATGATCAATGAAATTAAAAGTAGCTTTAACCCAGATCAAAGTGGACCAATTAATTTATTGGTAGAGGCCGGAGCTGCTTTATTAAAACAGATGATTGAAGCCGGATTAGTAGATTACCTTTATCTAACGGTGAATTTAGAAAAAACAGGTGATAACTCAATCTCTATCAGCGATCTAACAAACAGCTTTGAATTAATCAGCCGTGAAAATATCGCCCCTTGTGACTTTCTTTATTATAAAAAACTAACTAAGTGAGATAACCACAACTCCTGCGATTGCAAATCCTATTCCAACATACTGGATTTTATGTAATCTCTCATGCAAAATTTTAAAAGCCAGCAATGCGGTAACAATTGGATAAAGTGAGCCAAGGACTACTGCCAGAGAAACTAATCCCTTAGTGGTTGCAACTCCTAACAACAAATTAGCAATAAAATCTGCGCCACCAATTCCAACTAATACTGGAATGTCTTTCTTCTTAAAACCTCCAAGTGTACGAAAGCGAGCAAATAAAAATAAGGCAACGACGAAGGTTGAAAAGCGCATGGTTGTCATGGTCATAATTGCACTACTTGCCGAGCCCTTTGCAATAAATGCAACTGCTGCGCCAAATCCAAAGGCAGCAATCACTGCAAAAACTATTGGCTTAACCGCTAATCCACCTTTTAACTCAGGACCACTTGCAAATACTGCGCCAGTTAACGCAATACCCATGCCAAGTAATTGAGTAGAACTTGGCTTTTCGCCATTAATAAAAGCAATTGTTAGTGGAATCAAAACACTTAGGGCACTAATCGGTGCAACTACACCCATTCGGCCAGTTGCAAGGCCGGAGTAAAAGGCAACCAAACCGATAAAGCCAAGTAAGCCTGCGCAAACACCAGATAAGAAATATCCATCCCAAGAAAGGTTTGGTCTTAGCCAAGATGAGCTGATCAGAATAATTGTTACTCCAATTAGTAATCCAAATGCTTGTGAAACGGCAGTTACTGCAAGTGCTTGATATCGCTTGGATAATTTGCCACCAAAGAAATCGGCACTACCCCAAAGTATTGAGGAGAAAATTGCTAAAAGTGATGCCATTAGCCAAGCCTACTAGGTTGCATTTGAACTTATTTATTTTCCACTTCGCTCGTGGCTTCACCTGCTTTTGCCAACGGCAATTTATCCTTAGATAGTGAAAAAAACTTTTGATCAAGTAATTGCACCAATTTTGGCGTTAAAGCCAAGAGGTGAAATTTTGCTTGAATCAGTTCCTGCGCCCCAAAAACTTGCACCCCATGCATTGGCTATGACCGCTGATGTTTTAGAGGATGCTGCAACTGGCAGATTTGTATTACTTCATGATCCAGCCGGTCAAGAAGGTTGGGGTGGTCAATGGCGCTGCGTAACTTTTGCTCGCGCTGCAATTGATTTAGAGATGGCATCAGATCCATTACTGCCAGAAATTGGTTGGGCATGGCTACTTGAATCACTCAAGAAGAATAACTGCGAGTTTATAAATCCAAGTGGCACAGTAACTAGAGTTGCCAGTGCATCCTTTGGTGAATTAGTCGAGCGAGATGAAGATTCTGAAATTGAAATTCGTGCCTCTTGGACACCTACCAATGAAGAAAACTTAGCCGAACATGTAAATGCCTGGCTTGAGCTCTTGGCAATTACCGCAGGTCTTGAGCCAATTCCGCATGGAGTTAGTTCAATCTCTCGTAGCAACTAGAATAAAGTAATTAATGCTTACCCCTTTGCTCTCTCCTCGCCATGGCACACCAGAAATTGTTGCCACTGAAAGTGAGTATGAAAAAGTAATCTCTGCCCTGTTAAAGGGTGAGGGACCAATTGCAATTGATGCCGAACGTGCATCTGGTTATCGATATAGCCAGCGGGCTTATTTAATTCAGATTTATCGCAAAGGTGGCGGGCTGCATTTAATCGATCCCATTCCATTAAAGGATTCAAAACTTTGGCAGCGGTTTAATTCTGAATTTTCTGATATCGAATGGGTAATTCATGCCAGTACCCAAGATCTTCCCTGTTTGATTGAGGTTGGATTAAAGCCAAAACAATTATTTGATACTGAATTAGGGGCGAGAATTGCAGGTTGTCCAAGGGTTGGCTTAGGTGCTTTAGCTGAAAGTTTGTTAGAGCTACAACTTGCAAAAGAACACTCTGCAGTTGATTGGTCGATCAGACCCTTAAGGCCAGAGTGGATTACATATGCCGCACTAGATGTTGATATCTTGTTAGATATCAGAGACAAAGTTGAGCAGCTTTTAACTGAGCAAAAAAAGCTCAAGTGGGCAGAGCAGGATTTTGCTTCGATTATAAAAAATTATCAGGATTATCAATTCAGCGATTCGCCAAAATCTGACCGATGGCGACGAACCTCTGGCATGCATAAGGTGCGCGATCGATTGAGCATGACGATAATTCGAGATCTTTGGCTCTCTCGAGATGAGTTGGCGCGGGAGTTAGATCTTGCCCCCGGCCGGGTTTTAGGTGATGAAGCGATTGTGGAGTTAGCAATCAAGCGACCAGATAATCTAGAGGAGGTTGCCAAGGTAATTGGTTGGCGCACAAGATTAGAGGCGCCACCATTTAGTCGCTGGTTAAAGGTTTTAACTGCATCATTAAAAACTCCGATTGAGGAACAGGTAGAGCTTCGAGTTGCATCCCAATCCATGCCACCAATTAAGATTTGGAAAGAGAAAAATCCTCTTGGCTATGCCCGCTTAACCCATGCGCGAGCTGCCTTAATTGAGTTATCAAAACAATTACAAATTCCAACTGAGAATTTGATAACGCCAGATTATGTAAAACGTATTTGTTGGCAGGATCCACCAACCAATGTGAGTGAATATGAAAGTTTTGTGGAGGGTGAGTTAACAAGATTGGGTGCTAGAAGTTGGCAGGTGGAGCAGGTGGTTAGCGTTATTGCACCTCACCTTTCTGCCACCGAGGCCTTGGTAGTACCGGAGAGTGCGGAAGCGGAAAATGAGGCTTCCGTAGCCCCTTAAGTATGTGATTGGAATTACGCAACACTTAAGTTGCGTAATTCAATCCCCTAGGAATATGCTCAACCCATGCTGAGCACCTTCTTAATCGCCCTTCGTGAGGGGCTAGAGGCTGCCTTAATTGTTGGAATCTTGGTTGCTTATGTAGTTAAGACTGGTCGACGCAATCTCCTAGTTCCAATTTGGAGTGGCGTGGGTATTGCACTTGCTGCAAGTTTTGCACTCGGTGGTTTTTTATCATTTACCTCAGCTGAGTTAAGCGAGCGCGGTGAACAATTCTTTGCCGGCACCACCTCATTCCTAGCAGTTGGTCTAGTTACCTGGATGGTTTTCTGGATGAAGCGTGCGGCTAGAACCTTAAGAGATGAGCTGCATGGCAAGGTAGATAACGCATTATCTGCCGGCCCGCTAGCACTTGCCGCTGCTGCATTTTTTGCAGTTGCTCGTGAAGGACTTGAAACCGCATTATTTGTTTACACTAATTTTAAAACAGTTGCTGCCACCTCATCTGCCTCAATTGGTTTAATTACAGGGCTAGCACTTGCAGTGATCTTGGGTTATATGATTTATAACCGCTCAATCAAATTAAATTTAAGTAAGTTTTTTACTATCACTGGTATTGCCCTAATCATTGTGGCAGCTGGTGTGCTCTCCTACGGCGTGCATGAGTATCAAGAGCTGGGCTGGATTCCAGGAGATGGCTCATACGCTTGGGATATCTCATCTGTGATGGCAAAGGATTCAATTGCGGGCACAATTCTTGCCGGCACAATTGGCTTTGATGTAAACACCTCTTGGGTGCAACTCTTCTTATATGTCAGCTACCTTGCAATCGTGCTGCGCCTGTATACAAAATCAGCACCAGCCAAAACCCTAGTTAAATAAGTACTCCGCCCACTACCCATTTTCTCTACTGGCGGGTAACCTAGCCTTATATCCAAGCAGCCAATTAGCTAGGGGCTAAAAATGAGCAAAACTGCAAGTGCAAAAACCAATGTGGTCTTAGTTGATGCAGTTCGCACCCCATTTGGTAAAGCTGGTTCCCTCTACGCCCAAACCAGAGCTGATGACATTATGGTTCGCTGCATTCGCGGATTACTAGAGCGCAATCCAAATCTGCCATTAGATCAAATTGATGATGTGGCAATTGCAGCTGCAACTCAAACTGGTGATCAAGGTATGAATATTGGTCGATCAGTTTCAATTTTAGCTGGCATTCCAAAATCAGTTCCAGGTTACTCAATTGATCGCTGGTGTGCTGGTGCGCTAACTGCGGTGACCACCATTGCCGGTGGCATAAATATGGGTGCTTATGATTTAGCAATCGCAGGCGGCGTAGAACATATGGGAAATCACCCAATGGGTGATGGCATGGATCCAAATCCAAGATACCTAGCTGAAAAAATTGTTGATACAGATGCGCTGCAAATGGGCGCAACTGCTGAGCGATTACATGACAAATTCCCCCACCTGACAAAGGAGCGGGCAGATAAGTACGCATTAGCATCACAACAAAAAACAGCTGCTGCTTATGCTGCAAATAAAATTCAACCTGATCTAATTCCAGTTGCAACTAGAAATGTTGAGGCTGGTTGGGGTGTGGCAACAGTTGATGAGCCACCAAGACCACAAACCACACTTGAAGCATTAGCTGCACTTAAAACACCATTTAGAGCAGCAGGACGGGTAACTGCTGGTAATGCCGCTGGCTTAAATGATGGCGCAACTGCTGCAATCTTGGCATCTGAGGAAAAAGCAAAAGAGTTAAATCTGCCAATCAAAGCTAAGTTAGTTTCTTTTGCATTTGCCGGTGTTGAGCCAGAGATCATGGGCTATGGACCAGTGCCAAGCACTATTAAAGCTTTGAAAAAAGCTGGCTTAGATATTACCGATATTGGTTTATTTGAGGTTAACGAAGCATTTGCAATTCAAGTACTTTCATTTTTAGATCACTTTGGTATTGCCGATGATGATAAGCGAGTAAATATCTATGGCGGAGCGATTGCGGTAGGTCATCCCCTGGCCTCATCAGGGGTGCGCTTAATTTTAAATCTAGCTAATGGCTTTAAAGAGCATCCAGAGGTTAGATATGGAATTACCACTATGTGTATCGGCTTAGGTATGGGTGGCACAATTATTTGGGAAAACCCTAATTACAAAGGTGATAAATAATGTCTGATGTATTAGCAGCCGCACCTGATGAGGTAGTAACCAATGCAATTGTGCAGATGGTTTCACTCTCCGCCTTTGGCGCTACCGGTAACCTTGCCTTAATCACATTAGATAATGGCGCAGACCATAATCGCCCAAATACCTTTGGCCCTGCATCCTTAGCAGCTCTTTCTAATGCAATTGATGAGGCGCAAAAATCAGATGCAGTGGCAATTGCTGTAACTGGTAAGCCATTTATATTTGCTGCTGGTGCTGATCTTTCAGCGATGAGTTTTCTAAAGGATAAATCTCAAGCGGTTGCAATTGGAGATTTAGGGCATGAGGTATTTCTAAAACTGCATGAGAGTAAGAAGCCAACCTTTGCCTTTATAAATGGGTTAGCACTAGGTGGTGGCTTAGAGGTTGGACTTAACTGTCACTATCGAACCTTGGCAACAACTGCCTTTACCGGCTTACCAGAGTGTTTCCTAGGTTTAGTGCCAGGTTGGGGTGGGGCAACACTTCTGCCAAAACTAATTGGGCCAGAAAATGCAGTTCAGGTAATTATTTTAAATGCACTAAATAACAACACCATGATGAAATCCAAGGACGCGCTCACGCTAGGTGTAGTGGATGCGGTTTATGAACCAGCTGATTTTATTGAAAGGTCAGTTAAATTTGCCGCTGATGTATTAAGTGGAAAAAATAAGATTGAACGCAAAGATTTTAGTAAGGATTCGGCTGGCTATGAAAAAGCGATTGCTACCGGTAAAGCAGCGATTGCCAAGAAATATAGTGGCGCACAGATCCCATCCCCGCTGGCAGCCCTTGATTTAATCAAAGCAGCGCAAAGTAATTCAGTTCGAGATGGCTTTGCTGCTGAAACTAAGGTTTTAGCTGATTTAGTAATGACTGATTCACTGCGCGCATCCCTTTACTCATTTAATTTGATTCAAAAGAAACGCAAGAAGGTTGAAGGAGCTCCTAAACCAGCACTTGCTCGAAAGATAACTCGAGTTGGCGTCGTTGGTGCAGGTCTTATGGCATCTCAGTTGGCATTGCTAATGCTTCGAAATCTTAAGGTTCCTGTTGTAATCACCGATCTTGATCAAGAGCGAGTTGATAAAGGATTAGCCTGGATTAAAAATGAGATTCAAAAGTTAGTTGATAAGAAGCGATTATCCCCGGAATCAGCAGCTAGATTGTTAACAAATATCTCTGGCTCAGTTGATAAGAAGATCTTTGCAAATGCTGACTTTGTAATTGAGGCGATCTTTGAAGAGTTGTCATTAAAGCAAAAGTTGTTTAAAGAGCTAGAAGCAATTGTTACACCAGAGTGCATCTTGGCCACCAATACCTCATCCCTTTCAGTAGAGGCAATGAGTGAGGGCTTGAAGAATCCAGAGCGGGTTGTTGGGTTTCACTTCTTTAATCCAGTTGCAGTAATGCCGCTGCTTGAAGTGGCAAGAACTACCAAGACAGATGATGCCACGACTGCCACAGCAATAAATATTGGTAAAGATTTAAAGAAGACAATGGTGATTGTTAAAGATGCTCCAGCTTTTGTGGTTAATCGTCTATTAACTCGTTTTATGGGCGAGGTAACAGATGCAATGGATGAGGGAACACCATATGAGGTAGCAGATGCTGCCATGGCTCCCCTTGGTTTTCCAATGTCATCCCTTGAATTACTTGGCTTAGTTGGCCCAGGAGTTGCATTGCATGTGGCTGAAACTTTAAATAAGAACCTTGGTCCACGTTACAAAATCTCACCAACTATGCAGCGGTTTGTAAAAGATGGGGTAAAAACATTTTATGTAAAGGATTCAAATGGTGTTAACACCGTTAATCCGGCAGCACTTGCTCTGCTTGAAAAAGGAAGCACGCCATCAACTGCTGAGCAGGTTAGAAAACGTGCGCTAGAGGCTTTAGCAACAGAGGCAAAGATGATGCTAGATGAAGGTGTGGTTTCAACTCCACAAGAGATTGATATTTGTATGTTGCTTGGTTCAGGTTGGCCAATGCACCTTGGCGGAATTTTGCCTTACTTAGATCGAGAAGGAATTAGCGAAGCGGTTTGCGGCGCTCGTTTTCATCCAAAGGGTGTGGCATCCCTTCCTTAACATCTAATCCAATCTCACTGCTATTCCAAGCAACTAAAGATCTGGTGATGTTTTGAACTGTAATTCCTAAATCTTCTAAAATCTCAGCTCGCTTTGAGTGCTCTAAGAAAGCTAACGGTAAACCAATTGAGTGAACTGGCACATTTAATTGCGCATCTCTAAACAATTCAGAGATCGTGCTGGCAATTCCGCCATGTTTAATACCATCTTCTAGCACAACTACATTTTTATATCGTTGAGCCATTGTTACTAATGATTTTGGAAGTGGTTTAACCCATCTTGGATCAATAACGGTAACGCCCACGCCCTCTCGATAAGCTTGCGCTGCTGCTTCAACTGCAATTGATGCAAAGGCACCAATACTTACTAATAAAACATCTGCGCTCTCACCACGATATAAAACATCAATGCCATCGCGACGTTCAAAGGCTGGGATGTCAGCATTTACCGCACCCTTTGGAAAACGAATTAAAGAGGGTGCATCAGAGATATCTAACGCCTCACGTAAGGTTTCTTTTACTCGCTCACCATCTCGTGGCGCTGCTACATGCAAGGTTGGCACAATTCCAGTTAAGGCTAAATCCCACATGCCATTATGCGATGGGCCATCATCACCGGTGACACCTGCTCTATCTAATACAAAAGTTACTCCAGCTTTATGAAGGGCAACATCAAGCAATAATTGATCAAAAGCTCTATTTAAAAATGTGGAGTAAACCGCAACTACTGGATGCAGACCTGCAAATGCCATTCCGGCAGCTGAAGTTGTTGCATGTTGCTCAGCAATTCCAACATCAAATGTTCGCTCTGGGAATGCCTTTTCAAACTTATCTAAACCAGTTGGCCCCATCATTGCTGCAGTAATTGCCACCACATCACTTCTTTCGCTACCAATCTTTACCAACTCATCTGAAAATACAGAGGTCCAACTTTTTCCACCCTTACTTAGCGGCTGACCAGTTTCAGCATCAACAACTCCGACGGCATGAAACTTCTCTGCTTCATCATTGATCGCAGGTGCATGGCCTTTACCTTTTTCAGTAATTACATGAACCAAAACTGGCTGGCCATACTCTTTAGCAATCTTTAAAGTTTTTTCCATTGCAACTACATCATGACCATCTACTGGGCCTAAGTACTTAAGACCTAGGTCCTCAAACATTCCTTGCGGAGCAACAATATCTTTAATTCCTTTTTTAACACCATGTAAGGTTTCATAAATTGGATGACCAACAACTGGTGTGCGCTCCAATACACCCTTGCCCCAATCTAAGAATTTCTCGTATCCACTTGTGGCTCGCAAGGTCGAAAGATAGGTAGCTAAACCGCCAATAGTTGGTGAGTAAGACCTTTCATTGTCATTAACAATTATTACTAATCGCTCATTTTTGCTGGTAGAAATATTATTTAATGCTTCCCAACTCATACCGCCAGTTAAAGCACCATCACCAACCACGCAAACTACCGCGCGATCTTTCTGATTTGTTAGTGAAAAACCTTTGGCAATACCATCGCTCCAAGAAAGAGCGGTAGATGCATGTGAGTTTTCAACAACATCATGTTCACTCTCACTTCGATTTGGATATCCAGCCAAACCACCACGTTGGCGAAGTTTTTCAAAACCAGCCATGCGGCCAGTTAATAACTTGTGAACATAGCTTTGATGGCCAGTATCAAACACCACAACATCCTTTGGCGAATCAAAGATTCTATGTATGGCAATTGTTAATTCAACAACACCTAAATTTGGACCAAGATGTCCACCAGATTTTGAAACCTGTTCAATTAGAAATGATCTAATCTCAGCCGATAATTGATCAATCTCTTCAGCAGAGAGTTTCTTTAGATCCGCTGGTGATTTAATCTGATTGAGCATGGCCTTAGTTTAAAGGGTAGTTAAAATTATGGCGATTTACTTGCTCAATAATGAGCGTAATACATACTGCATGATGCCGCCATGGCGATAGTAATCTGCCTCACCTGGGGTATCGATCCGAAGCTTGGCGTTAAATTTCTTTCCGCCGGCGCTAACTTCAACCTCTTTCGGTGTTTGACCATCATTTAATTTATCAACACCGGTAATGGAAAATACCTCACTGCCATCTAAACCTAATGAGGCTGCATTCTCACCATCTAGGAATTGAAGCGGTAGTACTCCCATGCCAATCAAATTTGATCGATGAATTCTTTCAAAAGATTCTGCAATAACTGCACGCACTCCAAGCAGTGCTGTTCCCTTAGCTGCCCAGTCGCGAGAAGAACCTGAGCCATACTCTTTACCAGCCAGAATTACTAACGGAATATTTGCTTCAATGTATGCCCGAGATGCATCATAAATTGTGGTTTGTTCGCCATTGGCTAAGAAATTTTTAGTAAATCCACCCTCTACGCCATTCAACAATAAATTCTTTAACCGAATATTTGCAAATGTGCCACGGATCATTACCTCATGATTGCCGCGGCGAGAGCCATAAGAGTTAAAGTCAGCTCGATCGATACCATGCTCTGCCAAATACTTACCAGCAGGTGAATCAGCTTTAATATTTCCAGCAGGTGAAATGTGATCAGTCGTTACTGAATCTCCTAAGACTGCTAGCACTCTGGCAGATTCAATATTTGTGACCGGCTTTGGATTTCGTGGCATGCCATCAAAATATGGAGGCTTTCTAACATAGGTGGATTTAGCATCCCACTCAAAAGTATTACCGGTTGGTGTATCTAGGGATTTCCATCTCTTATCCCCTTCAAAAACTGATGCGTAATCTTTTGTAAACATATCTGATGAAATGGATGAAGCTACTACCGATTCAATCTCCGCACTTGTTGGCCAAATATCCTTGAGGAATACTGGATTGCCATCACTGCCAGTACCAATTGGATCTTTTTCAAAATCATGATTCATAGATCCAGTTAAGGCATAAGCCACTACTAAGGGTGGTGAAGCCAAGTAGTTCATCTTCACATCCGGTGAAATTCGACCTTCAAAATTTCGATTTCCAGAAAGGACGGCAGAGACAGCTAAGTCATTTTCATTAATTGCCTTACTTATCTCAACTGGAAGTGGGCCTGAGTTTCCAATACAAGTTACGCAGCCATAACCAACTAAGTTAAAACCTAATTTCTCCATATATGGGGTAAGACCTGAGCGATCGTAATAATCGGTAACTACTTTAGATCCTGGCGCCAATGTGGTTTTAACCCAAGGTTTACTGGTTAAACCCCTCTCTACCGCCTTCTTGGCCAGTAATGCAGCTCCAATCATTACTGAAGGATTAGAGGTATTTGTGCAAGAGGTAATTGATGCAATAACCACATCACCATTAGAAACAGTAGTTGGCTTGCCATTAACCTTCACATCAATCTTATTTTTATTTGTTTTATCGGTGAAATAAGTTGGTGCTACAGCTGCATATGAACTCTTCGCATCACTTAATGAGATTCGATCTTGTGGACGCTTTGGACCTGCAATTGAGGGCACAATTGTTGAAAGATCTAACTCTAATTTTTCTGAATACCTTGGTGAAGCAGAAGGATCATGCCAAAGTCCATTTACCTTTGCATACTTTTCTACCAACTCTAACTGCTCTTCACTTCTACCAGTAAGTTTTAAATACCGAATGGTTTCTTCATCCACCGGGAAGATTGCACATGTTGAGCCATACTCAGGTGACATGTTTCCGATAGTTGCGCGATTAGCCATTGGCAGCGCGGTAACGCCCGGACCGTAGAACTCCACAAACTTTCCAACTACTCCATGCTTTCGCAGCATCTGAGTGATTGTTAAAACTAAATCTGTTGCAGTAGTTCCTACTGGCAGTTGGCCATTTAATTTAAATCCAACAACTCTTGGGATTAACATCGAAACTGGTTGACCTAGTAATGCTGCCTCCGCCTCAATGCCACCAACACCCCAACCAAGCACGCCTAATCCATTAACCATGGTGGTGTGTGAATCAGTTCCAACAACTGTGTCTGGATAAGCCCGTAAGGTGCCATCTACTACTCGACTCATCACAACTCTTGCTAAGTACTCAATATTTACCTGGTGAACAATTCCAGTTCCTGGTGGTACTACTTTAAATTCATCAAATGCGGTTTGTCCCCAACGCAAGAAGCGATATCTCTCCTTATTTCGTTGGTACTCAATATCAACATTTTGTTCAAAAGAATCCTTAGTTCCAAAGAGATCTGCAATTACTGAGTGATCAATTACCAACTCTGCAGGTGAAAGCGGATTTACTTTTGCTGGATCTCCACCTAAATCTGCAATAGCCTCTCGCATAGTTGCTAGATCCACTACGCAGGGCACGCCTGTGAAATCCTGCATAATCACACGTGCTGGCGTAAATTGAATTTCAGTATCTGGTTCAGCAGATGGATTCCAACTAGCTAACTTCTTTATCTGATCTGCAGTGATATTGGCACCATCTTCGGTGCGAAGTAAATTTTCAAGCAAAATCTTTAAGCTAAATGGAAGATCTTTTGCTTCAGCAAAGCCAGTGATATCAAATATTTCATAGCTCTTACCGGCTACTTCCAGTGTGGTTTTGGACTTAAATGAGTTCTTACTCAATGCCCCACACCTCTTTCCTGTGTAATTCTGAGCTAATCCTATCTGTTTGTCGGTGAAAATCCAGCCACGCACTCAATGTGCTGGGTCATTGGGAAAAGATCAAAAGCCTCAATGTGATCCAACTTATAACCAAGATCTGCCAAAGTTTTTGCATCTCTTGCCAATGCAGCAGGATCGCATGCAACATAAACTATTTTTCTAGGTTTGAATTTCACCATCTGTTTAATTACAACATCACCAGCACCTGTTCGTGGTGGATCTAATAAAATCAAATCTGCACGTTTCACAATTGGCAATTGTTGGGCAACTAATCCTTGAAAAATCTTCACATTCTCTTTATTTAGGAAAATTCTTCGCGCATCTGCTACCGCTGTTTTATCACTCTCAATTAAGGTAACAAAACCTCGATCATTAATCTCTTTTAGTATCGCAGCTGCAAATAATCCAACACCTGAGTAAAGATCTAAAACATGATCTGCTGGCTTTATACCAAGTTGGGATAGAGCAGCTTTTACCAACTCAACCGGTGCTGAGCGGTGGCTTTGCCAGAAAGCAGAGGGTGAAATCTTAAATGAGTTACCACCTACCTGCTCAACAATCTGGGTAGGACCACTAATACTTCTACCAGATCGCATAACTGAAACTTCATTGGTGCTGGAAACAGCAACCTCAACTCTGGCATCAGATTTCCACTGCCTGCTAGATAATTCACCCACATTCATTCTTTTATCAGCAATAAGGCAATCCTTTATTTCAACCACATCATTACTTCGAGCGCCGAAAAAACCAATCTGACCATTAGCTGAAACGGCAAAATCCATACGAGTTCGCCAATGCAATCCATCAGCAGGTTCTACCGCACTCACCTTTAGGTCAAAGCCAAGTTGTGCTAAATCCATTTTGCCAATTCGCAAGAATTGTTCCTTAATAATCTGAGCTTTTAATTCACGTTGCGTGCCGATATTTATATGCTGAAAATCGCAACCACCACAACTGCCGGCATACTGACAAGGTGGTGAAACTCGAGAGGCGGCTGGTTGTAATACTTCTACAACATCTGCATGTGCAATTTTTGAACTAACTGAGGTAATTTTTAAATTGACTAACTCATCGGTTATGCCATGGCGCACAAAAATAACTTGTCCGTTATATCTTGCAACAAAATGTCCACCATGTGCCACTGGGCCAATTTGGACCTGGACAATCTGGCCTTCTTTTAACCGCTCCTGAGCGTTTGATTCCATAGTGCGGAGCCTATGGGTGTAAGTTGTACTTTGTGCACGTCGTAATAATGGGTTGTGGTCGAGTCGGT
>Ga0209770_10000719_pt1 | contig 17756 bp, 11 predicted proteins | sample LauGreSu1BDMLBDD_2_FD_187572 | JGI IMG/M metagenome (GOLD analysis project Ga0209770, IMG submission 187572) | Freshwater lake microbial communities from Lake Michigan, USA - Su13.BD.MLB.DD (SPAdes) (version 2) | ecosystem: Environmental > Aquatic > Freshwater > Lake | place: Lake Michigan, USA...
GTTGGTGGTGCTGGCCGTCCATTCTTCGGTGGCGTTGCTGAAGCTGGTGGTCTAGGTGCTCCACTTAACACTGGTATGTTTGGCCTATCTGATACCCTTGAGTACATGGGTGTTAAGATTGTTAAGAGCAACCACCTTGCCCAGCTTGACTTTACTTGGGTTAGCAAATCTGGTACCACTACAGCTAAGGATATTCCTGTAAATGGTATTCCAGTATCAGGCAGTAACCTTGCTGTTGTAAATGATCTAGGCGATGCTAAGTATGACTTTAACTGGGGTCGAACTGTCGGTGTAGTAAATACAGACGGTTTGTTTGGTACTGGTGCTACTGCTAAACCAGTAAAGGCTTTGGTCTGGCAGCGTAATGCTGTTTGCTCAATGCGTCTACAGGGCATGAAGGTTGAAACTGTTAAGGATGTCCGTAGAGGTACATTCTTCACCGTTAGCAGCATCATGGCCGGTGCTGGTATTCTACGCCCAGAACTCTGCGGCGCAATCCAGGGTGACATCTCAGCCCTCGCTTAATTTAGCGTTTAGCTAATCTATGCCTAGGTGGTCGAAAGATCACCTAGGTATTTTTTTCTATAAGGAGGTTATATGAAACCATATAATCCAATTCAATCATCGTCAAAAGGACTTGGAGATTCCGTAGCTAAGTTTATTAAAAAACTAGGCATTGAACAAAAGCCTGGTTGCGGCTGCGAGAAACGACAAGAGATGCTTAATAAGTTAGTGCCCTATAAGAAAGGATCAAAGTAATGGGTTTGTATTCGTATACGGATGCTATAAACCACATGTTACTTGCTTCCGGTGAGCATTTGGTTAATGATATTGAAACAGATTCTGGTGTTGATACCAGTGTTGCTCAGTTTATCCTTAGCCAAGCCATCAAGTCTGCAACCATGCGGGGTATAGCAAACAATAGGTTTGTAGATACATATGAGCCTGAAGTCGATGGTAAGATATTATTACCAGCTAATGCTTGCTATGCTCAAGTTGTTGAGCCGTTGTTTGATTCTACGACGGGGGAGGTGATCCAAACTACTATTAAGTCCAATCCACCTCGGCTTTTCAACATTACCAAGCAGACAGATGTATTTGACAAGGCTCTAAAGATTGAAGTAATTGTACTACTAGGTGATCCTTCTAGTATTTCAAATCCTTATGGTTGGAATGATATTGACTCTCCACTACAGCGGGGTATTATGGAAACTGCTGCAAGAGAGTATCAAGCTATAACTCAAGGTGATCCTCAGGTAGATCAATATTTAGCTAGCCGAGAGCAATTCCATATGGCTAGAGGTAAAGCTTCTGATATCTCTAAGAAGCGTCGCAGTATATTTAATGGTGATCCAGGAACAAGAGCTTCTGTAGATCGCCGTGGTATACTTAGTAACGATCCTTACTTTACTAGAACGAGGTTTTAATACATGCCTTTTATCAGACTTCCAATTAACTCCCTTAGTGGTGGCGTAGGTAGACAAGCACCCACAAAGCGTTTGATGTCCGAAGCACAAAACATTGACAACTGTTTAGTTACACTTGAGAAGTCTGTTGAAAAGCGGCCTCCACTTACTAAAGTTAGTTGTGAGGGTGGATCACCATACCTAGGTCAGACAGAAAACTCTTCACTTAGTGTAAAAAACTCTACCCCACCTACTAACTTCTTGGACCCACTTGATCCCAATCAGGCGGGTTCTTTAACAAGCTTTAATACCGACAATCTATTTTTTCATTTTTTAGATATAGATGGATACAATAGATACTGTATTATTATAAATAGAGCAGCTTATAAGTTTGATCCACTAGAGGTAAATAGTTTTCACTATGAACCAGCTGGCTTTGGTGTTTCTATTGATATAAAGTTAGATGATTTTATTTCCGTTTATCGAATTGAGCCAACAGAGTGGATTAAAGAAACAGTAGATAATACTGCTGGCATTAATAATACTAGTGGATTTAATCGTAGCATTTTTGAATACCTTACCTTTGGTAATAAAACTGGTAATAACACCTATAGAATAGCAAACGAACAGGTTCAGGTATCTCAATCTACAGCAATGCGTGATACCTTCGGTGCTATTGACTATGATGTTGGTATTATTTTATGGAATAAGCTAGTACCTTTAGATTACCTACCAAACAACGCTTCTTTAGAAACTAGTGGTGGTGGGTTTAAAAGCCAAGGATACTATGCATCAATTCCAAATAATGAATACATTCACTCAGGTGATGTAATTAATTATAAGACTGCTAGTAGACCATCTGGTTATAATTTTCCGGCAAACATTACAGATCCAGCAATCCAAGAAGATATACTTGGTACTTTTGATTCATCTGTTCCGCCTGAATTTATAGAGAATCCTTTATATTGGGATAATGTAAGAGATGATATTATCTTTGAAGTAGATGCTTCAAACGATTTATTTGAAGAAGTTGAAAAGGGGCAAAGCCGAGAAAACTTTGGCAGCATTCCTCAGATTGTATCATTAGGTTCTACTGATGGTGATGTGTCAACAGATGTTAGGGATGCTAATGGATTCCAAGCTGTTAGAATGATTCATCATTATTACGATAACCCAAGAAATATTCCAATTCCTTTAGTTGGTGGAATTGAAACTATTGACTGGGATAAGGATCATTACCATAGAACTTCACCACTACCAGCAGAAGACAGAGATGGTGAAACAAGTTACTGGGGGTTTGGTAAGATCTACGCAGCACGAAGCCCATACCTAACTTTTCCTGCTGGATTCTACAGAGCAACAAGATATAAAAAGAACCCATACTTTGAACGGGTAAGATCAGAGGGTCCTGGTACTGTATTTGATCATAGAAGATTCCCTGTAATTATTTACAAGGATACAGCTACAGATGGCCAGTGGCGCATAAAGCACATGCCTTTGTTTGCCAGAAGATCTGGTACATCTTTAAATAACCCAGGTCCTAAGTGTGTAAACAACAAAGAAAAAGTTCAGTCAATTGCTATCTGGAAGAATAGACTTTGGATGGCAACTAATAACAATCTATTAGCAAGCAAGACAAACTCATTCTTTAACTTCTGGATTGATGATGTTAATAATATAACAGAGGGTGATCCTATTGATATCCAAGCCAGTGTTGGCTCGTACAATAAGCTTAGCCACATTGTTCCATATCAGAATATAATGCTTGCACTAAGTTCTGGTTCTACTCAGTTTGAGGTTAGAGGTGGGTCTTTAGATACTAACATATCTGCATTTAATGTAGAGTTTAGACCGACATCCTACTTTAGTACATCTAAACTAGTAGCCCCACAGAAAATGGCAACTAGTATCTTCTTTATGGATAATGGAAAGAGTTATCTGTATGTATCTGGTGGATCTATGGGTGATGAGTTTTCTACAAGCCAAGATGTAAGCTTTCACTGTAGAGGTTATTTACCTGATGTCATCAGTACTATTACAGCAAGCTCGGCAACAAACTCTATATTTGCAGTAGACAACGCTAATAAGAACGAAGTTTATGTTCATACCTTTAGAATAAATAATAATGCAATTGCTCAGAATGCTTTCCATAGGTGGATACTTTCTGCTAATGATAATATTGTTGCTATGCAGACGTATGAAAAAGATATGTATTTAATATCTAAGCGGCAAGTAAGTAACTTAGGTCCAGCCGAGGGGTTGGCAGTATACTACATATCACTTGAGTCGCTTCCAGTAACAACACCTATGTTAGACTGGTTACAAAAGATTGAAGCAATTGATATTGTTTATGATTCTGTATCAGAGGAATCTACTATTAGTTTACCTGTGTTTGATCCATTAATTGACTATGTAGTTTTACATGCAGACTGGGGGGCAAATGCATATAATGCCTATGAGGTTACAGAAAACTTTGCTGATCCTATTACTGGTCAAACCAAAATCAAGGTTTCTGGTGATATCACTGAAGATGCCGTTTGGGTTGGTAGATCATATCTAATGAATGTGGAACTATCGCCACTTGTTGCTAGATCTAGCGATGACTCTGCTTCAGTTAGTGAGGGTGTTCTTAATGTTAAGAGACTGACTACTAGACATTTTAATACTGGCAACTATGATGTTATTATTCAGCGTAAAGGTAGAGCACAGTCAGTAACTACATTTGATCCAATGGATTTAAACAATCCACTAACACCAATTGGTAATTTAAAAATCTCTGGAGTAGGTGAGCACTTTGCTAAGGTTCTTTCTTTCTCAGAAAACCTAAGTATTTATATTCAGTCTCCCTACCCCACACCATGTAATATCACAAACATAGAAGTAATTGGTACATTCAGACCAAGAAATACAAGTATTGAATAAGGAGAGACAATGCCCTGCTATAGTTATAATGACGGTAATCCTGTATTTTATGCAGACAATATTGAAAAGGTATACTCAGCAAGTGGAGCAACCTATTCTTATTCAGACATCTATTGGATCTGTGAATTTCCTGTAACGTCACAGCTTAAGGTTTATACTAGAGCTTCTGCCGGTGCCGAAGAAACACAACTAATTGAGAATACTCACTATACCATTGATGTTGACAACAACAATATCATATTTGTTAGTGCTCCTTTTTCTGGTCAGGTTGTAATTAGACGTAGCACTCCATCAGATAGAATGCTATTTAGATTTACTGATGGTGCTAAGCTAACAGCAGAGCAATTAAACACATCCTTTCATCAGTTGTTGTTTACAATCCAAGAAAAAGAATTTGCCAGTGATAAGATATCTTATTTTTCAACTGGTGGCATTACAGTCGAGGGTGGTATTAGTCCATTAGTATTTGATCTAGATAGTATTGGTATTGGTGAAACACTTGTATGGGATGGCAGTAAGTTTGTTCCTGGTGAAGCAGGCACAGGAACAGGCGGAAGTACATTCCTTCCAGTTCTTACAGCACCAATTGAAGAAGGAAGTTTATTAGTTGTTAGTGGTATTCCTTTGCAGTGGAGAAATAGTGTTCCAACTGTTAATATATTCCAAGACAATTTAATCTTTAAAGATAGAACATTCTATAAAAATAGAACAGTTGGTAATAATCTTTCATATACTAGTGATGCTTCTAGTATTGATGTATCTTCTAAGTCGTTTTTAGATAGATTTAAAACATCGGCTCCAAACTTGCAGTGGGTTTTAATGGATGCTCCAACAGGATACCATCTTATTAAAACTTTAATACCAACTGGTGGTGTTTCCCCAGAACCAGAAGTTTGGTTTAATTGGGTTCAAGAAACCCTAGATGATATTGCTATTGATTCTGGTAATCCAACCAAGATGAAGTTCTATTGGAACCTAGGATTAGGTAGAGAACCCTATACAGCAAATGCAAGTGCTACATTTACTTTAGGTAGTCCAACTGATGCCGGATTTGAAAACTCAAGAAATAGACCCCTAAATAGTACAGATACTCAGTTTTGGGATCACCCAAGAGAGTTCTATTCTCCATTTGGTTATGTTCATTCAAGATTTTTTGGTGATCCAACCGTATCAAATCCAAGAGAAGAAGAAGAGGGTATTCTCCTTTCGTCTATTACAACGGATAAGAATCTTACTATTATTGATATAAACCTTGTTTCTTACAACAACACCTGGAGTCATAGATATGACAATCCTTGGGTATATGGTGAAGCAAAAACACCAACCGGCCTTACTCTATTCTTTAATGATCCTGATGAATTTGAGGGTTCTAATTCAATATTAAACCATAAGTCCAAAGTTTATGGTTATGGTGTTAAGGCATTTTATTTAAGTGTTCCTCAATGTACTACAAGTACACTAAAGCTACCTGTATTTACAGCAACAAATACTTATTTCCACATGGATACCTCAGTAGCTGGTGGTGTATCAGAAACTACAGTAAAAAACGAAATAAACCAACTTGGATATGAATGGAAATCTGAAGATCTACAAACACAGTTAGCTACCGGTACTAAACGTAGTTATTGCGATTATTACTTACTTGGTTTGCGTGATTTAGCTTTTGCTGCTGCTCGTCCATTATATCAATACGCAGCAAATCAAGACCTATCAGCACCAAAGTATAGAGATAATTTAGCAAGATATTTTAAGGGTGGTATAATTAAAGCAGATTATTCTGGGTGGAATACACTGAGTTCTGGTGTATCTTGGACTAATGGATTTAAACGCCTAGAAATTTCTTCAGAACCAATTAGACCAATTACTTTTAAAATACCAGAACAAATCATTTATTTTAATGAAGCAGCTCTTGCTTTAAGTATTTCTCCAACAAGAACAACAATAGATGATGTAAAACAGGATGTTAGATTCCAAGGTTTATCTCGTTATTTTATTCCAGCATATGATGATGTTAGTTCTGATCAATGGAATGATACTAGATTACATAGGTTTACATCTCAGGGTTTAGATAAGTCACCAGCTCCATTTGGATCATCATATGGTGGTGGTTATTATTTTAAAGCAGATGGATTCTGGGAAGATTGGTCAAGTGTTTGGAGTACTGATACAACCCTTCCAACAAATATTAGACAGTATTTCTTTAACATGAGTAACGAAGCTTGTGTTGATTGGTTTATAACTGAAACAAATCTTAATACTAGTGGCGTAGTTAGTGCACCAACAGATAATGCTTATTATAACTCTTTTAATAAGATGCCAACTATGTCAACTATTAGTGCTACTGCTGGTCAACTTGGTAATATAAAAGGGAAATATTTTGTACCTTGGATGTATAGACCAAATGAATTACATGCTACTACACCAACATCACCAGCAGTAGATTATATTACAAATGGATATCAAGGAAACCATTTAATAAACATTGATGGTAACTGTTTATTCTCACAGGCTTCTAACTTTATGCAAGATCCAGTTGATGAATATGTATTTAGAGTTATTTCAAAAAACACAGTAGCAAGTTTAGTTAGAGATCCAAGCAAAGACGTACTAAACTCGTCTGTTATTCTTGAGTGGGGCCTTACAAATCAACCAGGCTCTGGAACCACAGAAACACTAACGGATATTGCAGATATCTTTGCTGATACGTCTGATATAGAATCACTTAGGGCATCATCAAGATATGATTACTCTAAGTTAAAGGTATATATTAAAAACGAAAAAGTTGAAATGCATGGTACTACTCCTAGATATGTAATTACCCTAGCGGTTCAAACACCAAGAATTAAATCAATAGGTTATTCAAAAGTATTTAGAAGATTTACTTCACAAGGCCTATCATTAAACTATCCACAATGGGATTCTAATTTAGATGATACTGAAAAAGATGGCGGTCCTTGGAACTTTAGTTTAATTGATTTTAGAAATACTACTACATCAACTGGAACGGCTTTATATAATGAATCTGCTTTTGACGTAGATACAATTTCTTTTGGTGATGGTACTATGGATTCTGTAGAAGGAAATCTTGGAACCACAAGAATATCTTCTATTGCTCCAACTATTTCTGGTCGTAATGAATGTGCTGTAAAGTTTACAAGAGCCGGTATTCCAGGTAATCTTTGGATTAGACTATCTGTATTAACTTCGGATGCTTGTGAACCTTTACTTGTTGGACTAGATCCAGATAACTTAAACTTTAGTGAATTTACAGAGGAGTAACAATGGAACAAGAAAAACCAAATTTATCATCTACAATACAATGGGTTCAGTTAGTTGTACTAAGTATAGGTGTTGGTGGTTTTTTTGTTGACATTGGAAAAAGAACCCAACAGCTTGATAAAACAAATCAAGACTTATCAGAACTAAAGATTATAGTACAGGATCTAGTAAAAGCACAGATTCAAATATCATCAAATGATGCAACACATAAGCTTATGTTAGAAGACCTTAAAGCTAGGGTTGTTGAGTTAGAAAGAAGGAAGTAATGTATAAGTATATATTACTACTGTGTTTAGTTCTAGTTGGTTGTAAATCACCTACGGCACAGATTGCAAAGGATGCTAATCAAGTATCTACTTTGGCCCAATCCTCTAAGGAAAGGTTCATTAGAATTGATGAAGCCACAAAAACCGAGGTTATAGATGTTGCGTCAATCCAAGCAGAAGCATCTGCCGGAACGAAAGAACAAGATACTATAGTTGATCTAACTAAATCTACATTGGTTGCGTTAACCAAAGTAGAAGATGAGGTTCCTTGGTGGGCTAGTTTATTATCTTATGTAATGGTTACTCTTAGTATAATTGCTATTTGCTTTATATTATGGTATACTGGACTAGGTACATTACTTAAGAGTATATTCTATTCTTTAGGTTTATTTATTCCTAAGGCTAAACTAGAGCAGGCTGAACTAGCTAAGAAAACGCTAGACGAGTCTGATCCAGTTACCCCCAGGGAAATGGTTGCTGCATTACGGGCATCAGACCCAGCTTTTGATGCGGCTTATAGTAAGTTAAGTAAAAAGGAGAATTAATATGGAATCATTTTTAGGTAGTCTTTGGTTTGCTGGTATGTTATTTGTTGTTGGTTATGTAGTTGGTCATGTATTTCCAATCACTAAGCTAGGCAAGAAGTAATATGAAGGAGCAATTAAATAGCCTACAGGAGTTATTGATTGCTCGTCTTATTGCCGATTTTGGCGATGAGGCTAAGTGCACTCCTGGTTTTTATACTGTAGTCCGTGGCATTCTCAGTGACCACAAGGACCAGATTAACAAGATTCCAAGCGAGTCTATTGAAGCTGTAGAGCAGGCCATGAAGGATGCTGCTCCATTCAAGATGAAGAAGGCCGCTTACTAATAGGAGATTCGGATGAGGGTTCCCCAAGAAGTTGTAGATGATTTTAGAAACCACCTTTACTTTTGTTTTAAACATCTCGGCCTTGGGGAACCTACCCGAATCCAGTATGAACTAGCCCGACAAATTCAAGAGGGTCCGTCAGATCAGATCATAGCCGCAGGGCGTGGTACTGGTAAGTCAACCATTACTGCTTGCTTAGCAAGTTGGGAGTGGTTAAAGAATCCTAACTGTACTTTCCTTGTGTTATCTAATACACAAGGTAAGGCTATTGACTTTGTTTCGCAGGCTAGAAAGATTTTATCTGTTGTTTCTTACTGTACTCACTTAATCCCCGGTGATACTGATAAGGACAACGCCCTTGGTTTTAACGTAGCCGTTAGGACCAAGTTTACACAGGACCTTAGTTGTGCAGCCCGTGGCATTACAGGTCAGATCACCGGTCTTCACGCCGACCGTATTATCCTAGACGACATTGAGATTGCTGGTAAGAATGAAACACCAATAGGTAAGGAAAACTTACTTAAGAAGCTTAATGAACTTGAGTCTATTAGAAACAAACCATCTAGAGTTATCTTTCTAGGTACACCACATTATCAGGACTCTATTTATAATGTCCTTAAGGGTTCTTATCCTATGATTAAGTACCCGGCTGAGATGCCTAATGCAACAGTTCCACATGAAGTCGAGGACGTGGCTCCCTGGGTCCTAGAGCTTGATATAGAGCCAGGGGATGCAACACAGCCAGAACGGTTCGACCGAGTAGAGCTAGCCGCTAGGCAGGCTAAAATGGGGCCTAGTGCCTATGCTCTCCAGTATCGTCTTATAACCTCACTAGCAGATGCCGATAGGTATCCCCTAAAGTTACGGGACCTTATTATTATAGATGTGGATCCAGAAGTTGGTCCAGATAGACTAATCTGGCAGGGTCAAAACCAACTAGCCGGTATGCCAATGTTTGGTATTTCGGGTGACATAATCCCAGAACCAATGCATGTATCTAATACATTCTTGCCTTGGCAACATATGCATATGACTATTGACCCGTCCGGTAGAGGCACAGATCAGACTGGTGTTTGTATATCATCTGTTCTTAGTGGCATGGTGTTTATTCACGAGTTACTTGGAATAGAGGGGGGATATGATAATACAACCCTACTTAAGATTGCTAAACTAGTAAAAGAATACAGAATACCTTTAGTTAGGGTAGAGTCTAACTTTGGTGATGGCTTGTTTACAAAGGTATTAACTCCATTCTTAGTAGAGCATTGCGGTCATGTTGGTATAGAAGAATATAAAGTAACTGGACAAAAGGAATTAAGAATCATAGAAACCCTAGAACCTGTTATGTCTATGCACAGATTAGTTGTAGCAAGAAAAGCTATTAAGGATGAGCAAAACCAAATCCAACTAACTAGAATACATAGGGGTCGTGGGGCTTTAAGACATGATGACAGGGTTGATGCTTTGTCAGCAGCAGTAGAATTCTACAAAAGTCACATGTCTGTTGATACAAAGAAATCAATGCAAGATCTTGAAAAAAAGATCTGGGAAAAACGAATAAAAAACTGGGCTGATAACTTTAGGGCTGGTGATTATTATCCCAATAGCGGAGCTACTAAGCTAATCGCAACAAACCACAAACCAAAAAAGAAAGGTAAAAGCCAATGGGGATGGTAAAAGAATTATTTGCATCAATAGTTGTAATTACATTAATGGTGTTGTTTGAGAACACTGTAGACAATACTTGTTTTCTTCCAATTGCTCTTGGAGCTATGTCATTAGCGCAAGGTGTTATGGGTGGTATGGCAGCATCTGCAAAAGCAGAAAGAGAAAATGAAGAAGCTCTTGCTAGGTGGGGTGCTGCTACTGTTCAGAAGGCTTGGAATAACTCAAAAGCTCAGCTAGAAGCCGTGCAACAGTTTGAAAACCAATTAAAAAAGAACAGACAAATATCCGAATCAGCTTTTTCTTATAACTATGATGCAAAGGAAGCTGCTAAGGTTGCTAATGTTTATAGACAAGAAGCAACATACAATGCAGCTACCGCAGGAAGGGCTGCACTTACATCTTCTGTTGGTGCCCGTGGTATTTCTGCCAAATCAGGATCAACAACCGCTATGCTTATGGCTCAGGCTAAGTCAATGCTAGATGAAAACGAAAAACAAGAAGTAGAGTTTAATCAGCAGATGAAGAATATTGACACACAAACAAAAAACATGATGAACCAACGTAGTGAAAATGTATTTATTGCTGATTTCCAAGGTTATGACGCTGCACCACAGTTACAGGATACTCAATCACCACTTATTGGTGGTATAATGTCTGGTGTTTCTGGGGCATTTGGAGGAATGTTAACCGGTGCTCAGCTTTCTGAACAAATGGGTAGTGATGGTATTGGTGGATTGTTTGGTGCAAGCGGTGGAATCTTTGGTTGAAAGGAATAAACAATGGCAATAGATCCAAGAATATTAAAAATCGGTGGTGATCGTCAGGTAAATCTTAATGTAACTCCCGGTACTGTACAAGAACCAGGAAAAACAGTTGGAGGTAGATTCCAAGTAGGCGCACCCCAACAAGCCGTAGGTCCCAGCGGAGAAGAGTCCCTTTACCAAAGTTTGTCATACATTGCTGGAGGTATTGTAGACTCAGCCCAAAACATCTCACAACTTGCTGGATTTAATAATGATATTCTTTGGAGTAAATGGTATGATGATCAATGGGAAGGGCCAAACAGTAAACGAAGATCCATACTAGATGACCAAGAAATATCTAGAGAAGACAAAAGAAAAAAACTAATTGAACTTCTTGACGCGGCCCCATCAAATGGTGCAAATAAAAATAGAAAAGCTCAAATATATGGAGACTGGCTAGACCAAGATCCAGATTCAACTAATTTATTTCAGGCAGATTATGCTAAGTTCCAAGAAGAAACCTTAACTTGGTCACCAGAAGATAGACTTAGAGAATTTAATACTAGCTTTAATTATGAATTACAATCTGGTATGCCGCAAGCAATGTCTTTATTTCTTGGATACCAAAAAGACTTACAGAATCATCAAGACGAAATCGCAGTAACTCAAGGTCAACTTAGTTTACAAAGAACAGCTGGGTTTATGTCGGATGTTTTTAATGCTGTTGTAGAGGATGAACTAGGTAATCCTACTTTACTAAATACTCTAAGACAAGAAGCTGAAGCTTCTGGAAGTATTCCCCAGCTAGAACAAGTAATCGGTCAAGTATCTCTTATTAGAGAAAAGGGTGCTCAATTCGAAGTTATTGAAAGTACTTTACTAGACACACTTAATATAGAATCAAATACTGATCGATACTCACCATTTAACCATTTGATGCGTGACAAGATTTCTTCAGTTTCTTATACATTAAGCCGAGAAATGAGTAAAAAACAAGCAGAATCTAATGCTAAGTTTGAAGAACTAAATAAACAAACAAATAGAAATCAGTTTAGTTCGACCGCTTTACCAAAAGATCCAACACAAGCTTCAGTAGAAGTATCTGGTGTATTAGCTACAACTAATTTATTTGATCCAAGAGATACAAATGAATCTTTGGCTACAATTACTAATGGTATTGTAACAACTGTTGACAACTTAAATATGAATCAACAGGAGTCTATTGACTATGCTACAGATCTTTTAATTAAAACATGGGAAAATAGTACCCCCGCTCAAAGGCAATCACTAGTTGCTATGGGTTTAATTAAACTACCAGAAGGAACTTCAGAATATACTACTAAAACTCTTTTAACCCAGCCAAGCTTTGCTGGACTTAATAGAGAAGAAGTTAAGGAAGTTGTTTCTACTACATTAAAATCAAACAATAGATTCTTAAATGCTGTTCAACGACAGGTATCTGCGTCAGTAGCACCATTTATTAATACAGATATAACAGGTCCAGCAGCGGCTGCTCAGTTACCAATACTATTAGACTCTATTGGTGATCAAGTTGAAACTAAAGAAACAACACCTGAAAGAAGATATATTGAAATACTTAGACAAACCCATACAAGCAATATATTACTAGGTGATGGTGGTAGAAATGTATGGACTTATGGTTTAGCATTCCCAGCAGAAGAGTATGATTTATATGTTGCTGCTAATATGGGAGACAGATCACCAGAAGCAGTAGCTATATTAAAAAAATATGGCCCGGTAGAAAACAAAAACAAAGAAAACGAAGGTATAGCTGGCTTTGTTAGTACAGATGATAAGGTTGGTATTGCTTTAAATGCACAAATTAATAAAACACTTGGTGAAATTGGCGGTATTAAGTTTGAATCAGGAAAACAAAGTGGTGTATTTTCACCAGCTGAACTAAAAAAACTAACTACTGTTGGTCTGTCTTCGCAGGAATTACAAAATGCCGCAAATACAGCTGCTCAAGATAATCCTCAAGTATACAATCTATTTCAAAAAGTAAATAAAGTAGCTAATGGACTTACATATAATAATAGAGTAGGAAAAACTGTGTATAGTTTTGGTATTCCTGTATCATATAATGGACTTCCTATTTCAAATCCACAGGTTATACAAGCAGCAAACCAAGCACAGGCTGAAATAAACGAACTTAAAAAATCAAATCCAACTTTAGCTGTTGCTAGAGCTACAATAGCAGAAGAAGAAATAAAAACACTAGCAGTTAGAGCAATTGCTTTATCTGGTTCTTTAGAGCATCCAGGCATTGTTGGAGATAAACCAGAGGACAAGACTAATCAACAAGCAGCAGTAACAAAAACTGTAGAAGCTGCTATAGCTGCTGAAAGAGATTTTAATCTTTTCTTTAAACAGAGCAATCTTGAAACCGGTAATTTCTACGGTGAGTCTCCAGCAAATACAAATATTAGTACCGTTCAAATTGTAGATGACAGTGGAACACTACAGCAAGATAATTATGCTAGAGCTGTATTTATGGTTAATCGTGGGTTCTATAAAATGGACGAATTACGTCCAAGACTTGGTAAAGCTTTTGCTGAGTTTGGCTCTAAGAACGGAAACCTAGCAGAAGTAAGTAAAGAAAGTCAAATGTTTTTATTTGCTGTAGCTGATGGTATTGCCAGTAGAGCTGCCCTTATTACAAGAGACAATCCAGCACTACTCCAAGCTGAAATTGAATCGCAAATTCAAATGATGGTTGTAGGATCAGATATTGCTAGATATGCTCCTGCAATTAAATCATTAGTAAGTTTAAAGTTAGCGGATAATCCAGATTTTAGTAAAACAAATGGTATGAGATTTACTGTAAGTAATCCAGATGAAACTTTTTCTAGGCTTACATCAGATAAAAAAACAACACTTACATCTTCGGCTGAAGACAAAAAATCAAGAATGTTTGAACTTCAACGAAGATTGTTATCTGGTTCTGCTAGGTTAGCTAAAGAAGAAACAACACTTAAACCAACTGATTTAAGTAGAAGAACTTCTTGGTCTTCTTCAAAAGATACTACCTTTATTGCTACTAATGAATTAGTTTATCCGTTTACAGTAGGAACATCTAGGGAAAGTGCGGCTGATATAGAAGCTAGAAATGACGGCGAGTTAGTACTACAGGGTTGGACTGCTGCTGGGTGGCAGATTCCTGGTAATACTACAGAAGATAAACAAAAAGCCGTTATTCAAGTACTAGCAAGTTCTGCTAATATTCCAGTTACTACCAATAAAGAAGGTAACTTAGTTGTAGGTATTACCACCTATGATGATAGTAGAAACCTAACCAATACAACACTAACTAATGAAAACTTTGGTTTTATTACTGAAACCCTAACTGCTTCATTACGGGCTAATCCTAACTTTGCTAGGTTTTTATCTGAGTATCGCGATGCGTTTCCAGAGGATAGAAACCTATCAAGTGTAATGTCTTACTGGAATGATTATTCTAATACATTTTATAGTAACACAGAAACCACCATACCTAATTATATGAGTTATGAAGTAGGAACCTGGTGGACACTGAATATGGGAAGTGATCCAGAACAAGCAGTAACTGGTACTACTATAAAAGTTCCAACAGTACACAATGCTTATGTAGGTCCACTGCAATTAGTACCTGGATCTTTTGCTCCAACTTCAAGATCAAGAGAACAAGAAAGAGTTGAAGAAGATATTCCTGGAAATATATTTAAGGACAGAGAAGAAGATTTACCAAGTGTTGTTGGAAAAGAATCTACTTATGGTTCTATTTGGTTGTTTGGTGAAAGAAGAAGAAATGACGAAGCTCAGATTAAAGAGGATTTAACAAAACTTGCTACTTCATATTATGGCGAAGATTTAGATTCTGTTACTCTTGCTAATATTAAAGACGCTTCTGTTAGATTAGCCGAAGAAGGAAAAACAAATAGAAGATCAAGAACAAATGCTGCTTTATTATTAGAGTTAGATAATATAGTAAAGTTTAGCGGGTTGGCTGAAGGTAAAGAAGGAATTTTACCACCTACTTTATTCGATGTTGGTTCTGGTTTATTTAGCAATGCACCAACAAGAAGTTCAAGTATTTTATCTATTAACTTTAAAAAAGACGCATCAGTTAGGCAAATGATTCCTGACGATACTGGTAATTTTACTATACCGGCTTTTTATGGTGTACCGTTTGATCCTCAGTTATTTCCAATTTCAACAAACGGTAATAACACAATTCCCGGTACAAGCCAACTACTAGATATGCAGCATCAACTTGATTTTATAAAGACATATTTTGTAGGAAGAGAGGGTGCAATTAATTTCGGTCATCCTTGGTTATCTTTAAAGGAATCTAAGTAAGGGAAAAAATGAACTACGATCCATATAATATATTTGGCGATTCTTTTAAACCAAAAGATTTTAGTTCTCTAATACTACCGGAAGTAAGAAGTGATGATGGAGATTTAGCTAGAGCAGATTTAAAAGCTTATTCAGAGTATTCTAATCAACTAAAAGAATATACTTATATTAATGCTTTTATTGATCAGGCTTATTTACAGCAAGATAAAGAAGAAAATGTAGTTGATAGAAATAAAATTGCTGGTGATTGGGCTAGCTCACTAAGTACTACGCCACAAGATCCAGATCAAATGGCTTCTGAAGATGTAGTAAGAAGTAGAAGACTAAATGCTACTGGACCATTAGTATATAGAGACTATCAAACTGGACAACTTTTATTTGGTGATCCAGATAGAAACGAGCAGCAGTGGATTATATCTCAAAGTAAAGATAACGTAGAAGGTATCTTTGGGTTTGAAAAACCAGCAGCAGCCCAGGTATCTCTTCGGTTTATGGGCGAAGCTTACAATAGAGAAGACTTTTATACCGCCCTTAAAAAAGCTGGAATGGCTTTAGATGAAACCGAACGAGAAAAAGCAATAGAGAAATTAAAGGATTTTGCTGCATGGGCTGAGTGGGGATGGGGGGCTAACTGGGCACAATTTATTCCTTTTATGAGTCCAGATAGTAGAGACAACCTAACCAGAGAATCACTTAAAGCTTTAACACTTGGTGGATCTGGTGGTCTTGCAGCATTTGGTGAAAACTATTATTCTTCTGATCCAACTGATATTGTTGCCAACTTACCAAAGAATCCAAACTGGAACTATACTAAGGCATGGCAAGCATTTGAGGAAACAAATCCAGGAGCGGCAGCTTGGTTTACTCAGAATGGATTAGATGTACAGTCTTTATCAACTACTAGAAATGAATTAGACTTTTTCTACGAGTTAAATGAGTTTGTAGATAGAAATGCATTTATGCGGATTATGGCATCTGATATTGAACAAATGTCTGATGTAGGATATGCATTTAAAACAACTGTATTACCTTTGGTTAGAGATTCATTTGGATCTATTGATGCTCCCGTAGATATTGCAGCTACGGTTGGTCTTTCAGTAGCTACTGCTGGTGTTGGCGGTGTTGCACTTGTTGGTGCTAGATCTGCTATCTTAGCCGGTCAATATGGATCTAAAGCACAGAAAGCGGTAATGGCTGTTCAAAAATTTAGAAAGGCTACAGAAGTAGTTACATCCTGGTTGCCTCATAATGTTGCCGGTAGGTTTGCAAAGGATGCTACAACATTTACCGGTAAAGCAGCAACCTATGCTGGTGTTAGTGTTGGTAATGGTGTTATTACCGGTGCTTGGTATAATATTAATAACCAGTTAAACAACATGGATAACGATGCATCTTACAGGTGGAGTACGGAAAACTTAGGTAGAGATATCGCAATGGAAATTGTTGGAGAGTTTGGTTTAGGTGGACTTTCCACTGGTGTTCAGTTTGCTACATTTAAGGGAGTAAATGCATTAAATAAAAAGTCAAATAACTACTTAGGTAAACTAGCAAAATCTCAGTTTGAAAAGCTACCAACAAACCTACAAGAGTTTTTAAAAGCATCTTCTCAGCTTGCAAGACCATTCGGAACAAACGAAGACATTAGCAACTATGAGCTTAGAGTTTACACAGACGCTGTAGTTACAGCTTATGCTATGCGTACTGCGGGTATTATTGATGCAGATAACAAAGCACCAAACTTTAGAACTGCTGCTGCCTGGGGTATGGCATCTCAAACTTTAAGTGCTGCTCGTACAGCAAAGATAGTTGAAAAAGCTAAAGGTGAGTTTAGTAGAAAGAAAAAAGAACTAGAAGAAGCCGGATCACCAGAAGTATTAACAGATGATGATATGGATTTATATGTAGCCGAAACTCTATTCTCGGCTATGGTATCTGATACATCCTTGTCTGAATCGGGTAGGCAACAAGTTGTTTCGCTTTGGCTTGCAATGGAACAAGAAATGTTTAACAAGAGCCAAAGAAAAGAACCGGAAGTTGCTGCTAAACAAAAAGAAATTAGTGATCTAGAAAATCAAAAGATGAATCTTGTTGAGTATTTGGAAAAGAATAAAAATAAACTATCCGAAGAAAAGAAACAAGAAACCCAAAATCAAATAGATGCCTTGTCTGCTGATCTAAGTACAAAGACAACAGAACTAGAAACACTAAACAAGTCTATTGACATTACCTCAATGACTGCTGA
>Ga0209770_10000723_pt1 | contig 17667 bp, 13 predicted proteins | sample LauGreSu1BDMLBDD_2_FD_187572 | JGI IMG/M metagenome (GOLD analysis project Ga0209770, IMG submission 187572) | Freshwater lake microbial communities from Lake Michigan, USA - Su13.BD.MLB.DD (SPAdes) (version 2) | ecosystem: Environmental > Aquatic > Freshwater > Lake | place: Lake Michigan, USA...
TCATCGCCTTCGCGGTCGCGGTCTGCTTCGCCTCGCTCGCGGCGGCGGTCGGGGCGGTGGACGCGGAGTCGCCGGAGGGCAAGGCGGGCGTCGGCGCGGGATCCGCGGCCGGCCCGATGGCGGGACAGGTGGAGGGTTCCGCCGTCGCGCGGCGCGCGGGCGTCGGCGCGGTGGCGCCGCCTGGACCCGCGAGGGCGCGGCCCTCGCATGCGGCCTCGAGCCGGCGGACGAGGATCTTGAGCTCGCGCTCCTTGGGGGCCTCGCCGCCGGAGAGCATGCCGATCAGCTGGCCGAGGAGGTCGCTCGACGCGAGGACGAGCTCGAGGACATGGGCCGAGAGGGCGATCTTGTTCGAGCGGACCTTGTCGAGGAGGAACTCGGCCGCGTGCGCGACCTCGACGATGCGCGGCAGGTTGAGGAATCCGGCCACGCCCTTGATCGTGTGGAACGCGCGGAAGACGACATTGACCTGCTCGGTGTCGGACGGGTTCGCCTCGAGCGAGAGCACCGCGTTCTCGGCGTTGGCGAGGTGCTCGCGAGCCTCGAGCGCGAAGTCGCCGGTGTTCTCGTCCACATTTTCGAGGTTCATCGCGACGCGGGCGTCCGGGGGGATCGACGCGAGGTCGGCGAACGGATCGGCGCCGTGCTCGGCGCCCCGCTCGGAGGCCGTTTCGACGACGGTTTCGGCGGCTGGCGGCGTCGCGGCGGATGCCTGCTGGGCCGCAGTGCCGTGCCGCGCCTCGATGGCCCGGCGCACGGGAGCGGGGTCCGGCTCGGAGGCGCATGCATCCTGGGCGAGCCGGTGCGTGAGCGAGCGCATCCAGTCGCAGAGGGCGAGGGTCGCGTCGATCGGGAATCGGCCGTCGCCCGAGTCGATGAGCGATTCGAGCTCGTGGCAGAGCGCCTGCGCCTCGCTCAGGCTGAGCACGCCGCACTCGCCCTTGAGCGTGTGGATCCGCCGACGGATCTCTGCGGCGGTCTCGCCCTGGAAGCCCTTGCCCTGCTCGACCTCGGACTCCGCGGTGACCGCAAGGTGCTCGAGTTCGGGAATCGTGCCTTCGCAGCTGGCGATCCATGCGGCGAGGAGCTCCGGATCAGCCGGCTCGCGAGGCGGGGCCTCGGAGCGGTCGCTCCACTGCTCGCACGCGCCGACGGCGCCGACGAGCGAGCGGAACGCCGCCTCGACATCGGCGACCTGCCGGAGGATGATCCGCTCGGACAGCTCCGCGGCGTCGGCCGAGCGCGTGGCGATCTCGGGCGCGCCCTCGGAGGCCGCGTCGGTCGACAGCTGCCGGAGCAGTTCGCCGAGCGTGACGAGTCCCTGCAGGTCAGCCGGGTCGGTCAGGACTGCAGCCTTCGCTGCGGCTTCGATCGAGGCTTTCAGCCCCATCTGGACACCTTCCGTTGGAGGACTCACAGATCCGCGTGCTGCGGATCGCCACGAGGATCGGGGCGCAGCCCGGGAATCGGCGGCGCCGGGGGCGAAGTGAAGCGCCGACCGCAGTGCGAGGCTCAATGCGGCGCGTTTGGGGAACTCGCCCGAGCGGTGAATGCCGCAGACCTGAATGTGCAGAGATCCGCGGCCGCGCGTCGATAACTCCGCCGATGTCGGGAGACCGCGAAGCAGTCGATCACGCCGGAGATGCGCCGGTCCGCGAGGCGGACAGCGTGGCGGCTCGCCGGCCCTCGCATGCGCCGATCTTCGGGATCGACCCCGGTTGGCCGTTCGTGATCGCGGGTCTCGCGCTCATCGTCTCCGCCGTCCTCATCCCGGCGCAGCGCGAGCTGCACGACCTTGAGCAGCAGCTCAAGGTCCATCAGGCCTACGAGGAGAAGGCGAAGTCGGAGCTCCTCGCGTACGAGCAGTTCCTCGCGGATGTGCAGCGCGGCGAGCCGAGGCTCCTCGAGCGGCTTGTCCGCGCGCAGCTGAACAAGATGCCGAAGGACGAGCGGCCGCTGCTCCTCATGCCGACCGCGAACGACACGGTTCCGCAGTGGATCGAGTCGAGCGTCACCGTGGAGATCCCGGAGCCGGTCGCGTACCCGGACACGCTTCTCTCGCGCATCGCGAGCGGACCGCGGCGCCTGTGGGTGCTCGCGAGCGGGACCTTCCTCGTGTTCATGGGGATCCTCTTCGTGCCGTCGACGGGTGCCCGGCGGCCCGCGAGGCGTGCGGCTGCGGTTCATGAGTCCAATTCCCCGGCGCCTGCATTCGTCGGTTCAGGCGTGGTTGCAGGCGAAGTCGCAGGCGTGGGTGCTGCCGCCGTTGAGGAGATGGCCGTCGAGGATGTGGCCGTCGAGGATGTGGCTGTTGAGGATGTAGCCGTTGAGGATGTGGCTGCGGCGTCGCCGGCGGAGGTTGTGGTCGAGCCCGAGACTCTCGACAGCGCGTTGTTCGCGGGGGAGACCTTCGAGGCCACGGACCTGCACGAGCTCCAGTACGGGAAGGCTGCGGACGAAGCGGTTGCCTTGGGCGGCGAGGCCGCCGAGATGACGATCGAGGGCTCGATCGAGGTCGCTGACGCGGTCTCTGATGCGGCGGGAGCCGACGAACTGGCTGAACAGCCGGTGGTTGGGGTCGGCCCACGCGCCGAGGACGCCGTCGCGGCCTGCGCGATCGAGACATTTCCGACGCCGGTCGCTCCTCCCGCGCCGACCGACCGGGCGCTCGACTCGTTGAGCCTCTTCTCCGGCATCGAGGACGGGCGCTGGATCGACACGCGCGAAGCGCGCGCCTGAATCCCTGTGGGAATCTGCAGGACTCCCCGAATCCGCCGGATCTCGTGGTAGCGTCCGGTGGGAATTGACTCGGCGCGATTCGAATTGAATCAGAGGGGGAGGAACGATGGACGAGCGGGAGGCCGTGTTGCGGCTGCTGCGGACCAGTGGGCTTGGCCACGCGCGCGTTCGTGCGCTGCGGCAGGAGTTCGGGAGCGCGAGTGCGGCGCTGTGTGCGAGCGTGGAGGACTTCGCAGCGGCGATCGCCGTCGCGCGGACCGAGGCGGCGCGGATGACCGCCGAGGCACGGGCGGGTCCGCCGGTTCACGAGCTCGCGCGCCTCGAGGAGATGGGTGCGCGGACGATCCTCGAGGGCGACGAGGACTATCCCGCGCTGCTCGCGGTGATGCCTGATCCGCCGCCGGCTCTCTTCGTCCGGGGCGAAGTCGGCGGGGATCCGGAGGTCGCGGTCGCGGTGGTGGGATCGAGGCGCGCGACCGCGTACGGCCGGCTGCAGTCGGGTCGGATCGCGGGCGACCTTGCGGCGCGGGGCGTCACGGTCGTCTCGGGCGGCGCGAGGGGAATCGACGCGGAGGCGCACCGTGCGGCACTCCGGGCAGGAGGCCGGACGATCGCGGTCGTTGCGACGGGACTCGACCAGCCCTATCCGGCGGAGCATGCGCCGCTCTACGAGTCGATCGTGAACGCGGGGGGTGCGCTCGTCTCGGAGCAGCCCCTCGGGGTCTCGGCCCGTCCAGACCTCTTCCCGCGGCGAAACCGGATGATCGCGGGCATTTCGCTCGTGACGGTCGTCGTCGAGGCTGCGTCGCGATCCGGGGCGCTCCTGACCGCAAGGCTCTCGGTCGACGACCTCTCGCGGAGCGCCGGCTGCGTGCCTGGGCCGATCGACAGTCCCACGAGCGAGGGCTGCCACCGCGCGATCCGGGAGGGCTGGGCGCAACTGGTCACGAGCGCCGACGATGTGTGCGTGCTGGTGGAGGAGATGCGGATGGCTGCACTCGGCGCGAGGCATCGCGCGCCGGCACGGCCTTGCCGCGCACGCATCGCGGGCGAGGATCCTGGCACGCCGTGTGAGCCGAGGCGAATCGGAGTCGACGCGGCCGAGGTGCTGCGCACCGTGACCGGCGCAGGGCGGGCAGGACTCGACGAGATCGAGCGGGCGCTTGCATGGACGGTGCCGAGGATCGCACTCGCGACGCTCGAGCTGGAGCGGGAGGGTCTCGTCGCGCGCGATGCCGAGGGGGCCTTTCGCCCCATCTCCGGGGCCGCCTGCAGGCAGGAGGTGCCGTAGTCGCCGTTCTCGACAAGAGGGTCGTGCCACGGCTCGGTTCCGGTTGCGCCGTTCGCGCGGACTGAACCGATTCCGAGGCTCGACCATGCTCCGCGGCACATCGAGATGGCTTGGAATTTCCAGATCCGAATCCGAACCTTGGAGGCCCAAGGTGCTCCGTGTGCGCTCGAGTGGTCTCGATCGTTCGCCCGGGGCGCAGAGCTCGGACCTGACTTTCATGCCCCGAATCGCGGTCGTGTCGGACATCCACGGAAACATCGTCGCGTTCGAGCGCGTCTGCGCCGACATCCGCGCGCAGGGTGTCGACATGACCGTGTGTCTCGGCGATGTCGTGGGCTACGGTCCCGATCCGAAGGCCTGCCTCGATCTTGCCCGTGCGGTCTCCCGGGTGATTCTCCTCGGCAACCACGAGGAGGGCGTACTCCGGCCGGAGGTCGCGACGCGATGGAACTCGAAGGCACGCGCCGGGATCGAGCTTGCGCGAGAGGAGCTTGACGATGCGGACATGTCGCACCTCGCGTCGCTGCCTCGGACCTTCTCGCTCGGCAGCGAGGTGCATGGGACCCACGATTCGCCGCTCTCGAACGGCTCGACCTGGGACTACATCAAGACCCGGGCCGACGCGGCGGATGCGTTCATGGGCGCCGAGCGCCCGGTCACCCTGGTGGGCCACACCCATGTCGCGGCCTGCTTCGCGACGCTTGCCGAGCACGGCTCGCCCGTGCTCGGCCGCGAGGTGAGCGCCTTCCCGGTGTCGCGTGCGCTCTCGGGTCTCGTCGGCGAGAAGCGCCACATGCCGCTCGGATCCGCGGACTTCGAGTTTCCCCGGTTCGGCCGGGTGATCGTGAACCCGGGCTCGGTCGGCCAGCCCCGCGATGGTGATAGCCGGGCGAGCTACGCGATCCTCGATCTCGCCCGCTCGCACGTCGAGTTCCGCCGCGTGAGCTACGACCTCTCCGCAGTGCGCGAGCGCTTCGGACGCAGGGGGCTTCCGGCGGCGTCCGCGGAACGCCTGATGCTCGGCGCCTGAGCCGGATATCCGGCGTGACCGGACTGATCCGAACCGCCGCCGCGCGGGGAACCCGATGGAAACTGCGGGATTCGGAAGGCGCAGCCGACTCTGGCCGAAGGAACATCGCCATGAAACGACTTCGAGGTCTATCGAGGGGAATCTCGCGCGTCATCGCCGTCGCCACCGCGGTGTGGTGCTTCGGACTGCTCGCGCGCGCCGTTGAGACATCGTGCGTGCTCGCTGGCCACGGCGTGGTCGATGGCGCGGATGCGTCGCTGACCGCAGGTGCCGCGGTCATCTCGGGGGTGCGCGATGTCGCTCGGTTCACGGGCGATGCGCTCTCGGTCCCCGCGGTCCTCGCGATCGCCGGACTCGCCGCGGTCTCGCTCGGCTCGCTCATGGTGATCCTCCGCAGCCGGTCCGACAAGGCGGGCGCCACCTTCGCGGCGCTGGCCGTGTACGGGGCCCTCGCGCTCTCGCGCACGGAGATCAGCTCGATCCTCGACCACTCGGGCCATAGCGCGTGGCACCTCGCGGCCCGCCTTGGCCTCGCCCTCGGAAGCATCGCGCTCGCGTGGCGGTGGATCGAGGATGTCGCGCTCGCCGCGAGCCTCGCCCCGGACGACGATCCGCACGCGGTCGACGCCCGCACGGAGGTCGAGGCCTCTCGCCTCGCTCGGCAGGGGCCGTCCACGATGGATGCCTCGAGCCGACGCCTCCGCGACGCGCTCAAGACCCAGTCGCCGCTTGCGAGCGGGGAAGCTGGCCTGAGCGGAAGGGGCTCGCCGATCCCCCGGGTCATGCCGGATCAGGACGCGCCCGTCGGCCCCGTCAACTGACGGGCTCCGCCGCGGTCCGGGCCTGGGCCTCGATCGGGGGCGGCGATCGGGCAGGGGTGCTACATTCCGCACCTTTCCCATGGTCGAGCTCCCACCACCCGGAACCGAAACGGTCCTCATCCTCGACTTCGGCAGCCAGACGGCGCAGCTCATCGCGCGCCGCGTCCGCGAGGCCGGCGTCTTCAGCCTGCTCGTGAGCCCGCGGATCACCGCGGAGGAGGTCCGCCGCATCGCGCCGAAGGGGATCATCCTCTCCGGCGGCCCGGCGAGCGTGTTCGAGCAGGGGGCGCCGAGCTGCGACCCCGCCATCTTCACGCTCGGGCTCCCCGTCCTCGGCATCTGCTACGGCATGCAGCTCATGAGCCATCTGCTCGGCGGCAAGGTCGAGAGCGCGAGCCACCGCGAGTTCGGCCGGGCGAGGATCGACGTGCGCGAGCATGGCGACCTCTTCGCGGGCGTCGACGCCCACGCCACCGTGTGGATGAGCCATGGCGACCAGGTGACGCGCGTCCCGTCGGGATTCGAGGTCATCGCGAGCACCGGCACCTGTCCCTTCGCGGCCGTCCGCGACCGCGCGCGCCGCTTCTACGGCGTGCAGTTCCACCCCGAGGTGACGCACACGCCGCAGGGCGGCGACATGCTCTCGAACTTCCTGTTCAAGGCCTGCGGCTGCACGGGCTCCTGGAAGATGTCCGACTTCGTCGAGCAGGAGTGCGCGCGCATCCGGGCCCGCGTCGGCGACTCGAAGGTGATCTGCGGCCTTTCCGGCGGAGTGGACAGTTCGGTCGTGGCGGCGCTCCTCGCGAAGGCCATCGGCCGGCAGCTGGTCTGCATCTTCGTCGACAACGGCCTGCTCCGGAAGAACGAGCGCGAGCTCGTCGAGACGACCTTCCGCGATCACTTCGATGTCGACCTCCGCGTCGTCGACGCGAGCCGTGAGTTCCTCGGCGACCTCGCCGGCATCACGGAGCCGCAGGAGAAGCGTCGGCGCATCGGCCACCGCTTCATCGATGTCTTCAAGGAGGCCGCGAAGTCGATCGATGGCGACGCGCGGTTCCTCGCGCAGGGGACGCTCTATCCCGATGTGATCGAGTCCGGGCACGGCCACGCGGGCACGAGCGCGAACATCAAGCTCCACCACAATGTCGGCGGCCTTCCCGAGCAGCTTGGCTTCGAGCTCGTCGAGCCGATGCGGCTCCTGTTCAAGGACGAGGTCCGCGCGCTCGGCGAGGTCCTCGGCCTCCCGCAGCAGATCGTCTGGCGCCATCCGTTCCCCGGGCCGGGGCTCGCGGTGCGGGTGATCGGCGACATCACGCGCGAGAAGCTCGATGTCCTCCGCGAGTGCGACCGCATCCTGCTCGAGGAGATCGTGGCGGCGAACCTCTATCGGTCGACGAGCCAGGTCTTCGCCGTGCTCCTGCCGGTGAAGTCGGTCGGCGTGATGGGCGACGGGCGCACCTACGACTCCACGGTCGCGATCCGCGCCGTCGACACGCAGGACTTCATGACCGCCGACTGGTCGCGCATTCCGTACGACATCCTCGCGCTGATCTCGAACCGGATCATCAACGAGGTCAAGGGCGTCAACCGCGTGGTCTACGACATCTCCTCGAAGCCGCCGGCCACGATCGAGTGGGAGTGATCCGCACCGCTCGGCCGGGTCGTGCCAGGGCCCCTAGCGCAGCAGCGTCTGCCGCTCGATCATCACTTGCAGCGTCTGGCAGATGAGGTCGATGTCCCGCTCGCCGAGCGCGGTCGAGAAGGGCAGCGCGATCAGCCGGTCTGCCGCGCGCTGGGCGACGCGGAACTCCGCACCCGATGCCGACGCCGCGAAGGCAGGCTCCGCGGGGAGGACATAGAGCACGCTCGTCGCGGCGATGTCGTGGCGGAGCAGGCCCTGCAGGATCGAGTCGCGGTCGTCCCGGCCGTAGCGCTCCGAGAGGCGCACCGCGAAGTGCGACCAGCGGACGGTGCCGTCGGCGCAGGGGGCCGGCAGCACGAGGTCGGGGTGCATCGCAAGGCGCCGCAGATAGGCGTGGAACACCTCGTCGAGGCGCTCGCAGGTCTCCACGAACCGCTCGAGCCGCACGGACGCGAGCGCGGCCTGCATGGGATGGATGCGGGAGTCGAGGCCGAGGCGCTCGAGGGGCCGCACGCCGCCGATCCGCTCCCACTCCGCCGAGGGCTCGGGCCGGCCGAGGTTGCGGACGAGTCGCAGTGTCTCGGCGAGGCGGTCGTCGTTGGTCACGCAGACCGCGCCGCCGGAACCGATCGTCGACTCGTGGGTGCCAAGTCCGATGACCGAGATGCGCCCGAAACGGCCGACCGGATCGCGGCCGAGGCTGCCGCCGAGTCCGCCGGCGACGACCTCGAGCAGCGGGATCTCGTTGCGCGACGCGAGCGCCGCAAGCTCGTCGAGTCCGGCGGGCTGCCCGTGCGCCGCGACACCGACGATCGCGCGCGTACCCGGCCGCATCTCGAGCGCCGCGGACTGTGCGCGGAGGGTCAGCGTGCGCGCGTCGACATCGGCGTAGCGGACGCGCGCGCCCGAACGGAGCGCGGCGGAGCCGAGCGCCGCAGGGGCGAGCGCAGGCACCACGATCTCCGCGCCATCCGCGGCCCCCGCGGTGGCGCCGAGCGCGTCGAGCGCTGCGGCGATCGCGTCGCCGGTCGATCCGAAGCTCACGGCGAACGGTCGCTGCACGATGTCCGCGATGAGCCCCTCGAGGCGCTCCTCGAGCGCGTGGTAGCCGGCGAGCGAAGGGCCGAAGAGATCCTGCATCTGCCGCCATTCGGTTCGCGACGGCGGGCGCGGTCCAAGCCAGATCGGTTCGCTCATCGTCCCGCTCCCGTTGTGCTGCCCGCGCTGGTTCCCGCGTCGCTCCCCGCATCGGGTCCGGACGCAGCCGTCAGCTCGCGGATCGCCTCCGCCGCCTTGCCGGAGTGCCGTGCCCAGAGCCACGCGGCCTGGATCCGCACCGGCGCGGGCGCGTTCGACGCGCCGCCGGCGAGCCGCATGAGTTCGTCGAGGTCCTCGCGGCCGAGCTCCGCGGCATGCCGCGCCTCGAGGACGGCGATGTTCCCTCGTCCGAGGCGCGAGGCCTTCTCCTTCGCGCTCCCCGCCACCGCGGCGGCCTCGCGCGTGCCTGCGTTGAGCAGGGCGATGATCAGCGCATCGCGGGTGGGCTGGTCGAGCGCGTCGTCGGCGAGGGGGGCGCGGAACTCCTCGGGCGCGAGCTCGGCGTGACGGCAGAGGACGACCAGCAGCGACTCGGAGAGCGCGGGCGGAGTCGGGCCCGGCTTGAGGACGAAGGCCAGGCACTCGCGCCCGAGGGCGCGCTCGTGTCCTTCGCCGAGATGCCGTGCTCCGTCGTGTGCGGCGCGGAGCAGCACGCGGTTCTCAAGGGCAAGCACGCGCGCGTATGCGGCGGTGTCGCTGCCCTCGGAGAGCGCGAGGCCGATGCCGGCGATGGCCTCGAGCAGCTCGTTCTCTCCCTTCAGGCGGTTCCACTCCGCAGCCGGCGCCCGGACTCCGCTTGCGACAAGGAGCGCCGCGTAGGGGAGTCGGCGTCCCGGGCTCGACTCAGCCGCGATTCCGCGGGCGAGGAGTGGGTACGCCCGCTCCGCGTCGAGGAGGAGGAGCGAGCCGAGGATGCGCATGCGTCCGTCGTCGTTCAGCGCAGGGAGCGCCCCGAGCGCGGCGACGAACGGTGAGGCGCCCTTCAGAGAGTTCGCGGCGCACGCCTCCGCGACGACCGCTGCGGCGGCCGAGCGCATGTTCGGCGCGAGGGACGCGAGCTGCTCGCGGCACTTCGCCTCGAGCGCGGCTGCGTCGGGCGACTTCTGGTCGAGGAGCACGGCGGTCGCAAGCCCGGCGACCTCGGGTGACTTCGAGCCGGCGAGGCGGACGAGCGCCGCGCCGTCGGCGATGCCGCCCTTCTTGCGGATCCGCGCCGCGATCAGCGCGCGCTGCGGGGGCGAGAGGTCGACCCAGTCGAGCATCGCGCGCAGCTGCGCGGCGTCCGCAAGGTCGAGCCCGATGACGGCGCCGACGGCGGCCTCACGGTCCCGTTCGCCCGGAAGCTGCTCGACGAGCGCGAGGTTGATCCTGCGGTCCGGGGAGATCTCCGCGAGTCCGAGCACGCTGTCGACCCGCAGCGTCCATCGGTCCGAGCCTCGCAGCGTTGCGAGGAGCGGCTCGAGCGCGGGGTCGTGCAGCTGCCGCAGCGCCGACATCGCCGCGTGCTGGACGCTCTCGTTTCCGCCGAGAATCGCGGCCTTCAGCGGGCGCAGCGCGGTCGTGTACGCGTCGATCGCGTCGTATCCGCCGGCGGGCGGAGTCGCGGCCTGGCGCGCGTCCGCGTGCCCGGCGGCGCCGGTGGCGATGGCGAGAAAGAGTGCGAGTCGTGCGGCGCTCCGCGGCATGACGGCGAGTGTAGCCGCTGCCCGCGCGTCCACGCGCCGACTCGCGCGCAGGTCGTCTTCCCTGCGTGGTCCGTCCACCTCGCGCGGTCAGCCCGGGCGCGGCGCAAGGGTCCCTCGCGCCACCCGAGAGATGTCGTGTCGAAGCTGGTCGACGAGTTCCCGCGTCGGCTCGCCGTCCTTCGAGATGCGCTGGTCGGCGTCGATCAGCGACCGGATCCGCTGCGCCGCGGTGTGGACCGCGGAGTGCGTGTCCCGTCCGAGGGCCCGGGCGATCTCGGGATAGCTGTGCGTGGTGAGCTCGCGGGCGAGATGGGCGACGAGCCCCCGTGCCGCGACGGTCCGGGTGTGGCGTCCGGCGCCGACGAGCTCATCGCGGGTCACCCGCATGCGCGAGCACACGGCCTCGACGATCTGGCCGAGCCGAACCGGGGCTGCGCCGGTCGGCTGGCGGATCTCCTCCCCAAGCAGGCGCTCGATCGTCCCGGGCCCGAGCTGACCGCGGAGTCCATCGAGCTCCGCAAGGGCGCCGAGGCGGGTGATCGCGCCCTCGATCTCGCGGATCGAGCCGGCGCATCGACCGGCGACGGAATCCTCGGCCGCGTGCGTCAGGTCGAGTCCGCGCTCGCGGGCGAGCCGCCGCACGAGCTCCACGCGCGTCGAGCGGTCGGGGCGGTCGACCTTGACCACCATGCCCGACAGGAACCGGCTCACGAGCGACTGGCTGAACCGCCGGATGTGGCGGGGATGCTCGTCGGAGACGAGCGCGACCCGCGCGCCGGAGAGATCGATGGCGTCGATCGTGTGGAGGAACTCCGCCTGCGTCGCGGTCTTGTTTGCGAAGAAGTGGATGTCGTCGATGGCGAGCAGGTCCACCCGCCGGAGGCGACGCCGGAACTCCTCGAGGGATCCGTCCCGCACCGCCGCGATGTACTCGTTGGTGAACTGCTCCGCCGTCACATAGCGGACGACCTGGCGCGGCGCGCCATCCGAGCGGCGCCGGCAGATCCCCTGCAGGAGATGGGTCTTGCCGACCCCGCAGTCGCCGTGGATGAAGAGCATCGACGGCGCACCGGCCGCGCCGGCCGCGAACTGCTCGCTCGCGGCGAACGCGAGGCGGTTCGCGTCGCCGACGACGAAGTCCTCGAGGCGGCGCAGCGAGTGGTTGCGGGCGCCTCGCCCCGGCTGCGGCCGCCGGCGCTGGTCGTCGGTCGCCGATGCGAGCCCCGACTCGCGCGGGGGCTGCGCCGTCCGCTGGCGAGCGTCCACGGGCGCCTGTCCTGGAGCGGCGGGGGACGGATCGGGCATCGTCTCGATCGAGATGCTGGATGCGCGGTCCGAGCCAAGGAGCTCCTGCGCGACGGCCTCGAGGTGGCTGCGGAAGTTGCGCTGGATCCAGTCGCGGACCATCGAGTTCGTGGCGTGGATCACCACCGAGTCGTCCGTGATCGTGACGCTCGCGCCATGCTCGAACCACAGGCCGAACCGATGCTGACCGACGCGCTCGGCGAGCTTCTCTCGGAAGCGCTCGGCGCAGGCCTGGGCGATGCGGGGTCGTGCCGCCAGCGGGGCGGATTCGGTGTTCGGGTGCATCGGGACGCGTTGCGGAAGGCAGCGGGAACAGCGCGAGTCGTGGCGCGCGCAGGCAAGGGCACAGCGCGCGACGGGCGTCGCGTCATCCAGCTGAGTGGATTCGTTTTGGTGTGAGCCTCCACCGACGGAGCAGGCAGGCGCGATTCGGCCCCGCGCGCCCGGTTCCGTCGGCTCCGCGAGAAATCGCCACGGAGTCCCGCGTCCCTGCGGGCAGGAGGCAATCTAGCGCGTGCCTCGGACGGTGCAAGCCACGCGCCGGCACGGTTGGCCTTGGACGATGCGGAAACGCGGGAAAACAAGCCGTTTGCGCGATTTCAGGCAGACGCGCGCCGCGGCCGCTGATCGCCTGTGGATAAATCGCGAGCGGGGCGGGTCGACGCAAGCGACTTGCGAAAACTTTTTGGATGCACTTGCTGCAGAAGCGTCTTGACAACGCGCCGCGCGGCCGCTCACGCGCTGCGGAGGCGCCGCACGAGCGCCACGCGGGAAGACGCCTTGCGGAACCCGTTCGCGTCGTAGAGGCGCCGCGCGGGTTCGTTGAGCGCGTCGACTGCGAGCGACACGATGCCGATGCGCGCGCGCGAGCATTCGTGCAGCGCGGCGCCGAGCAGTGCCTGCGCGACGCCTTTTCCGCGGGCTTCCGGCGCGAGGCCGAGGTAGACGAGCTCCGCATTCTGCGCATCGGGCGAGCCGTTCACCAGGCAGACGCCGTGCGGTCCGTGCGCATCGCGCGCGAGGAACCAGAAGCGCGGGCGCGCGCCGGGACCGAAGTGTCCGTCGAGGACATCCGAGGTGCGCCGCATCCCGGCGAGGCCGGGGCAGTCGCGCGTCTCGCGGTAGCTCGCGTCGAGAAGCGCCGCAAGCTGCGCGCGGCGCGCCTCGCCGAGGAGCCCAGGGTCGGCGGCGCCGAGGACATCCGCGTCGGCGACCGGCTCGACGGTCCACCCCTCGGGAACCGGTGTCGGTTCAAGGGTGCCCGCCCTTGGAAGGTTGCGCTCGAGGTAGTCGAGGGTCGCGATGCGCCGGAGCCCGGCCGCCTCGAATGCCGCGACATCGAGCGGGCGCGATGGTTCGACGAGGGCCTGCGCGATGTCGCAGGCGTCCGCGCAGCCGTCGGCGGCGGACGAGATCGCCTCGGCGAGCATCGACGCCTCGTCCTCGCTCCGAGGATGCGTCGCGAGCAGCATGGCCGTCCGCCCGAGCGTCGGCACCGCGAGCACCGCCAGGCGGTAGCGTCCGAAGTCGTCCGCGAGGCACCACATGCGGTCGAGCGGGATTCGGGCGCTCTCGGCTTGGCGCGCGAACCTCGCCGACGCGGCCGGGCCTGCGGCAAGGAGCGCCGACAGGGCGTCTTCCACCCGGTCGGGGGTGGCGCGGACGACGGTCAGCCGCCTCGGTGCGATGCTCATCGGACGGGAGGCTACCCGCCGAGGCCACCGGTGGTCCGAACGCGGGTCCCTTTCGGCGCGTTTCCGTTACAATCGCGGATCCCCGCGCGGTCCGCATCGGACCCTGCCTACGGAGCCACGAATGCGTATCTCGATCCTCGCCCTTTCCGCGATTCTCCCGATCCTCTCGACTGCGGACGCGACCCACGCGGCGGCCGTCGCCGGCATGCCGACGCCCTCGATCCGGTCCGGCGCGCGCGAGCTCGACTTCGAGCCGAGCGAGCTGCGCCTCTATAAGGACGCGGAGTCCGGCAAGCACTACTGGTACTTCACCTACGAGGTCGTGAACAAGACCGGCAACGAGGTTCGCTATGCCCCGCGGATCGATCTCGTCGTCGACGACGGACGCATCCTGGCGCAGGGCGACGGCGTGCCGAGCGGCGTCGTCCGCGCGATCAGGCGGTTCCTGGGGAACGAACTCCTCGAGGACCAGTTCGAGATCCTCGGACCGGTGCTTCCGGGCAAGGAGCACGCGAAGTCGGGGATCGTCGTCTTCCGTGCCGACGACCTCGAGCCCACGGAGCTGACGGTCATGGTGCAGGGCCTTTCCCGCGAGACCGAGAAGCGGCCGCATCCGAAGTCCGGCGAGCCGGTGACGCTTCGGAAGACCGTTCGCCTTGATTATCTGGTCCCTGGCGATCCGAAGCCGCGCGGAAGCCTCACCTACCCGCTGGTGGACCGCGAGTGGATTTTCCGCTGAGTCTTCGGTATCTTCTCCCGACTCAGCACCTTTTGGAGATTCCGTCGTGGCACACAAGAAGGGTCAGGGCTCAACCAAGAACGGACGCGATTCGAACCCGCAGTTCCGTGGCATCAAGCTCTATGGCGGCGAGCTCGCCAAGGCCGGCGCGATCATCGTGCGGCAGTGCGGCACGCGCTGGAAGGCGGGCTATCTGGTCCACCGCGGCAAGGACGACACCCTGATGGCGCTCGCCGCGGGAACGGTCCGCTTCCGCGGATCGCATGTCGACATCGTTCCGGCAGACACGAGCGTGCCTGCCTACGCGGCCGTCGGCAGCAGCCGCTGAGCCGACCATCTGACGATTGAACCCGGCCGCACGCGCAAGCGTGCGGCTTTCTTTCCCCGCAGGTCCGAGGCGATCCGCCATGCTTGTCGATGAAGCCATCATCCATGTCCGAAGCGGCAAGGGAGGCAACGGCGTTGCCAGTTTCCGGCGCGAGAAGTCCATCATGAAGGGTGGGCCTGATGGAGGCGACGGTGGCCGGGGCGGGCATGTCTTCCTCGTCGGCGACGGGCACCTCGACACCCTCGTCGACTTCCAGCATCGGCCGCACCGGTTCGCCATGCCCGGCGAGAACGGCGCGAACAAGAAGTGCCACGGCAGGGACGGAGAGGACCTGTTCGTGAAGGTGCCGCTCGGGACCGTCGTCCACGAGGCCGAGACCGGCGAGTTCCTCGCGGACATCGTCGAGGAAGGCCAGGCCGTGATGGTCGCCGAGGGCGGGAAGGGCGGGCTCGGGAACGACCGGTTCAAGTCCTCGACCCACCAGACGCCCACCGAGTGCACGCCGGGCGGAGACGCCATCGAGCGTTCGCTGCACCTCGAGCTCAAGCTGATCGCAGACATCGGATTCGTCGGCATGCCGAACGCGGGCAAGTCGACGCTCCTGAACGCCTCGACGCGGGCGACTGCGAAGGTCGGCGCGTACCCGTTCACCACGCGCCGTCCCCAGCTCGGTATCGCGGAGCTGGCGGGCGATCGCCGCATCGTGCTCGCGGACATCCCCGGACTCATCGAGGGCGCGAGCGACGGTGCGGGGCTCGGCCATGACTTCCTGCGGCACATCGAGCGGACGAAGGCGATCGTGCACCTCGTCGACCTCGCGCCGCTCGATGGGACGAAGCCTGCGGACAACTACCGGTCGATCCGCGAGGAACTGCAGGCCTTCTCGCCAGTGCTCGCCGAGAAGCCGGAGCTCGTCGTGTTCTCAAAGATCGACCTCGTGGACGAGTCGGAGCGGCCGAAGCTCGTGAAGCGCGTCGCGAAGGAGATCGGGCTGGCGGTCGCGCCGGGCCGCGGCGAGCAGCCCGTCGTGATCTCTGCGGCGACCGGCGAAGGCGTGCGGGAGCTGCTTGAGCGCGCGTACGCGATGGTCAAGGGCGAGGCGATGCCGACCGAATGGCGCCGCTGATCGGAGGAGGCGACGATGCTTGATCGAGGTGTGCTTTCGGATGCGTTCGAGCGCGGCGTCGGGTTCGACCGCTACCTCGAATCGGATCCCGCCAGGGCAGGGGCGTGGAGGACGGTGTACGAGCGGATCGCGCTCGATGATCGCCAGCGGGCGGAGCTCGGGAGCTTCACGCGCGAGATGAAGGTGCTCGTCGTGAGCGGGATCTGGTGCGGCGACTGCGTGCAGCAGGGGCCTCTGCTCGCGCGGATCGCGGAGGGCAGTCCTCGGATCGACCTGCGCTGGGTCGACCGCGACGCAGAGCCCGGGCTCGCGTCCAGACTCCGGATCTGCGGAGGTGGCCGGGTTCCGGTCGTCGTGTTCGCGGCGGAGGACCTCGAGGTCTGCGCGATCGCCGGGGACCGCACGCTCGCCCGGTATCGCGGGCTCGCGCGGCGCCAGCTCGGCGCCGCGTGCGAGCTTCCGTGGGCGGAGATCCCCGTCGACGAGACCGCCGCGGTGCTCCAGGAATGGCTCGACGAGTTCGAGCGGGTGCAGTGGATGCTGCGGCTCTCGCCGCGTCTCCGCCAGCGACACTCCGACTGACCGTGCACGGCACGTGCCAGTCAGTGCCAGGCACTGTCTGGCACGTGCCGTGCACGCCAGGGCGCATCGCTTCTCCCGGAAACTGCCGGGTTCATGAACGAATCTCCGCTGCACGGCACGTGACGCGCAGTGCCTGGCACTGACTGGCACGTGCCGTGCACCGGGTCAGGTTCGCGTGGACTCCGCCAGGCGCCTCACGAGGTCGAACGCCGCAAGGGGAGTCATCGCCTCGAGGTTCGTCCGACGCAGCTCCGCCACGGCGGGGTGCTCGATGTACTCGGAGAAGAGCGGCAGCTGGGTCGTCGGGGCAGGGCCGCGACGCGACCGCGCCGAGAGGGCGTCCCCGACCTCGACCTTGCCGAGGAGCTCGAGCACTTCCTTCGCCCGCGCGATCGTCTCGCGCGGCAGACCTGCGAGACGGGCCACGTGGATTCCGTAGCTCCGGTCCGTCCGGCCGGCGACGATCCGATGGAGGAACACCACATCGTCGTTCCATTCGCGCACCGAGACATGCAGGTTCGTGACCGCGGCGAGGGAGTCCGCCAGCTGCGTGAGCTCGTGGTAGTGCGTCGCGAACAGGGTGCATGCGCCACGCGACGCCAGCGTCTCGGTGATCGCCCACGCCAGGCTCAGTCCGTCGAGGGTGCTGGTCCCGCGCCCGATCTCGTCAAGGATTACGAGGCTCCGCGCCGTGGCGTGGTGCAGGATGCTCGCGGTCTCGGTCATCTCGACCATGAAGGTCGACTGCCCGGAGTGGATCTCGTCCGCGCTGCCGATCCGCGTGAGGATCGCGTCGAGGACGCCGATCTCCGCCCGTGCGGCAGGCACGAACGACCCGACATGCGCGAGCAGCGCGATGAGCGCGACCTGCCGGATATAGGTGCTCTTGCCGGCCATGTTGGGGCCGGTGATGAGCGCGAGCGTCGGGGCCTCCGCCGCTCCGCCGAGCGCGGTGTCGTTCGGCACGAAGCTCGATGCAAGCGTGCGGTCGAGCACCGGATGCCGGCCCGCCTCGATCGCGACTCCCGCGGCGTCGGCGATCAGCGGCCGCGTCCAGCGCTGCCGACGCGCCACCGACGCGAGACACGACAGCGCGTCGAGCTCTCCTGCGCGCTCGCCGAAGGCGACGACGGCACCGAGATGCCTCGCCACCTCGGCGAGAAGCCCGGTCCACAGCTCCTTCTCGCGCGCGATCCCGTTCGCCTCGGCGCGGAGCACCTTCTCCTCGAACTCCTTGAGTTCGGGCGTGATGTACCGCTCGGCGTTCCGAAGCGTCTGCTTGCGCGTGAACTCCGCGGGCGCCTTTGCGGCGTTCGCCGCGGAAAGCTCGATGTAGTAGCCGAACACCGAGTTGAACCCCACCTTGAGGCTCGGGATCCCCGTCGTCGCGCACAGCGACTCCTGGTATCGCGCGAGCCAGGCGCTCGAGTCCCGCTGCAGCAGGCGCGTCTCGTCGAGCTCGAGATCGAATCCATCGGCGAAGACGCCGCCCTCCCGCAGGTGGGTGGGGGCGTCCGGACGGACCGCGGCGGCGAGACGCGCTCCGAGCGGGGTGAGCACCGGCGCGAGGCGGGCGAACACCTCGCA
>Ga0209770_10000724_pt1 | contig 17662 bp, 20 predicted proteins | sample LauGreSu1BDMLBDD_2_FD_187572 | JGI IMG/M metagenome (GOLD analysis project Ga0209770, IMG submission 187572) | Freshwater lake microbial communities from Lake Michigan, USA - Su13.BD.MLB.DD (SPAdes) (version 2) | ecosystem: Environmental > Aquatic > Freshwater > Lake | place: Lake Michigan, USA...
CGCTGCAGCTTCCTATCGCGCAGACGGTCTACCAGGCGCCGGACAACAACGCCCAGGACTGGATGCTCCCCTACACCGAGGAGATCATCCTGGAGCAGACGCGGCAGACCGGCTCCAGCCCGATCAACCCCTACCAGGCGTTCGACCCGATCCCTGCAGCCATCACGCTGACGCCGGCCGTCGATCGCTTCACCGTGATCGACACCATCTGGACGTCGCCAGCGACGCAGCAGATCGACACCTGGCTGGGCACCACCGGCACGTATTCGGTCGAGAGCGTGACCGCCACCACCCGCACGGAGCTGCTGAGCGAGTCCGAGCGGCCGGCAGAGTTCCTGCGTCAGATTCAGATCACCTTCAGCCTCGACGGCTTCGACCCTGGTGAGACCCTCACCGAGGTGAAGTTCGACGGGATCGACGTCACCCCCGCCTGATAGCCAGCCATGCCACTCACCGCCAACGGCTTCGGCCAGATCACGGGTTCGTTCACGATCCCGGCAAACGTGCCGATCGGCACAAAGCGCGTCACCTTCCTGGGCAACCAGGGCAGCTTCGGCGCCGCGCGTTTCATCGGTTCCGGCACGATCCTCACCCGCACGCAGCGGCAGCTCACCACGATCGAGACGCGGTTCTGGGATCCCCTGGCTCAGACGTTCCGCCTTGAGGCCGGACGGCATGTGACCGGCGTCGATTTCAAGTTCACCGCCAAGGGCAGCAGCAACAACAAGGTCTACCTGGAGATCCGGGAGACGGAGCTGGGCCTGCCGAACGCGACCACGCTGGCCGAGGGCGTGTTGCAGGGCGGCGCCATCACGGTCGGCGCATGGAACAAGATCAGCCTGACGCGGCCGGTCTACCTGGAGCCGGGCGTGGAATACGCCATGGTGCTGCTCACCGATGACGCCACCCACGCTGTGGGCCTGGCGGAGCTGGGCAAGTTTGATTCGGCGGCGCAGCAGTTCGTCACCAGCCAGCCGTACACGATCGGCACGATGCTGAAGTCGAGCAACGCCAGCACCTGGACCCCGGTGCAGGAGAGCGACCTCACCTTCCGGATGTACGGGGCCAACTTCACCAGCACCACCCGGACGATCACCCTGGGCCAGCTGCGTGGCGCGACCGTGAGCAGCCTCACCCGCTCGGGTAGCACGGCGACACTCACCACCAGCACGCCACACGGCTTCACCACCGGCCAGAAGGTGGTGATCAGCGGCGCGGCGCAGACCGACTACAACGGCGCCTTCACGGTCACCGTGACGGGCCCGACGACGTTCACATTCACGGTCGCCGGCAGCCCGGTGACGCCGGCCACGGGAACCATCAGGGTCAGCGCAGGCGATGTGACCGACCTGGTGGCGCTGGCTGGGGTGGAGCGCATCAGCAGCCAGACCGATGCGGAGTTCATCTTCGAGCGGCCTGACGGCAGCCAGATCCGCGGCGCCGACAACGCTCGCATCCAGCTGGCTGAGGATCTGAACGTCGCGCTGACCATGAAGGCGGTGTTGCGCGGCACCACCACTGCAAGCCCCTACCTGTTCGCCGGCAGCCAGTCCGTCTTCGGCAACCTCGGCGAGAGCGGAACCTACATCAGCCGAGCGGTGGCATGCGCCGCTGGCGCGAAGGTGAGCTGCACCTTCGAGTCACTGCTGCCAGGCGCATCAGGCGTCACGGTGGAGTTCCAGAAGAGCGACGGCACCTGGCAGGCGGTGGCGCTCACCAGCAGCTCTGCCGTCGGAGATGGCTGGGTCGAGCAAATTCACACGGTCGCTAGCTTCACGGCCGGCGGCACCACCACCCGGGTGCGCCTCACGCTTACCGGCGCCGCCGCAGCCCGGCCGCAGCTGCGTCAACTCCGTCTCGTTGTGATCTGATCTCATGCCCATCGACGACCGCACGACGAACCGCAACTATCAGCTGCCGAATGCCGGGAACTTCCTGGCCGACGATGTGGCGCGCCTGCGCGCTGCGCTGACCGCCATCGACGCGGATGTGTTCGCTCGCTACACCAAGACCGAGACCGATCAGAAGCTGGCGGATCTGATCAACGGTGCACCTGGCGCGCTTGACACGCTGAACGAGCTGGCCGCTGCGATGGGGAACGACCCCAACTTCGCGGCGACGATCACCAATGCGCTGGCCGGCAAGCCCGGCTTCCCCGACGTGTGGACGCGCGCGCAGGCCGACGCTCGCTACCTGCAGGCCATCACGCAGGCTGAGAACGTCTTCACCGGCACGGGGAGTCAGACCACTTTCACGCTGACCCAGGCGCCCCCATCGAGGGAGTCCCTGCTGGTCTCGGTTGACGGCGTGATGCAGCCGACTGCGGAGTACACGCTGAGCGGCACGGCGCTGATCCTGAGCGAAGCGCCAGCAAGCGGTGCGCGCATCCGTGTGCTGATGCTGGGCGTCGCGGGTTCTGTGCAGAGCGCGAGCACACTGTCCTTCGCGCAGGCTGGCACTGGCGCGGTGACGCGGACGGTGGAAAGCAAGCTGCGCGATGTGGTGTCCGTGAAGGACTTTGGCGCCGTGGGGGATGGGGTGACAGATGACACGGCGGCCATCCAGGCTGCCATTAACTTTGCAAGCACTAAGGTCACGGGTTGCTCCGTTGTCGGAGATGGAAACTTCAAGGTCTCATCGACTCTTGTTGTGCAGGGTGAAGGCGTTGAGCTTGCCGGAACATCTCCTGCCTCATTTCGCTTGATTCGGAACACGGACTACGGATCAACCATCGTCTTTGGCAACGTTGCTTCGCGCAAAGGTTGGATGGGATTGCGCAACGTAACCATCGACAATTACGGAACCATGACGTCTGGTTCACACGCAATTTTCGATAATTGCTACTCCCCAAGAATCAGCGGCTGCGTCTTCAAGAACGGGTTTAACGGCGTATCTCTTAGGGGCGTCAACGAGGGGTACTTTAACGACACCACGATTTCTGACAACGCAACAGCGGCAACTACAAACAGAAGCGCTTGGGTTATTACGGTCTCCAGTGTTGATGGAGGGTATAGCGGGGATTTGTTTTTCTCCAACATTAACTGCTGGTGTGGGCTTAAGGCGCCAGGGCTAGGCACTGCAATTACCCCTGGCCTTGATTACGGATTCAATGTTCAGGCCGTAGATGGTCTTTGGCTTAGCAACGTTCACGTGATCAGCACAGCAGTCGCCAACTACAACTTTGGCAACTCATCTGCCTATCCCGTGCTGAACATTTACGCCACTCAGGCAATGTCGGACATCTCAAGGGGCGACGGGCTGCGCCTTTCTGGGACTGCCACAGTGGTCACCCTTCAGTGGCAGGGGCGCGTCAGCGCACTGGGCGAGAGCAACGCGACGTCACGCGGAATCTCAATCACCTCTCCATGCAACGCGGTCGTGCTTCAATGCGCCGTCGATGGATTTGATGCAGATGGCATCTACATCAACAACGCTAACGCCGTAAACATTGACATCGTTACGCCTCAGATCAGGTCAAACGATTTTGATAACGGTGGAACGTCTGGCTCTGGCATTTACATCTTGTCCGGCAAGGAAATCACGGTTTCCGGCGGGCACATTAAAGGAGACTCCGTTCAAGACTGGGGGATCAGAGTGGGAGCTGGTGCGTCTGAGGTCTTGATTAGCGGCGTAAGAATTGAAGACCACATCTTGGGTGGCATCCAGCTGAACTCTGGCGCTTCGCAAGTGACGATTGCAAACTGCGACCTAAAGAACAACCAGAACGCAGGAGGCCAAGCACTTTCGTACTCAGGCGGCGTGACGGATCTAATCGTCGACAACTGCCTTGGCGTAACCCCGCTGACAGGCTCCGTCACTTGGGACCCTGGTTCGCTTGGGGCCGGAGCCATTGACTTTACGTCGATGACCATTCAAGGAGCGCAGGTTGGCGATCCAGTGTTCGTAACCGCGACGACTGACCTGTTAGGGCTAAACCTTTCGGCCTACGTTAGTTCTGCCAACACCATCACCGTCATCCTTTCCAACATCGGCAGCGGCGTCACCAACCTACCCAGCGTGACCGTCTACGCCCGAGTAGACAGGCGGTTCTGATCACCTGTGCCCACCCCTCACCCCTTTACCCCCTGAGGACCGATGACTAAATCACGCAACCTGGCTGACCTTGCAGCCTTACCAGCGCCGAGTTCGCCAATTACCGTGGCGTGGTCCGTTCGGAATCGAGACGCTTGACAATGGTGACACTTTCCATCGCCACCCAAGAAGCCCTTCGCCGCATTGCGGCATCCCCTAAAACTTCAGAACAACCTTTGGTCAGCCGGGTCTTGCCTCCCAAAAAAGCAATGAACAAGCCACGAGCCTTGGCCAAAATCATCAATTTCGCCATCTGACCCATGCCTCTCCAACGTATCCCCGGTTCGATGGTCACCGATTCGACCATCGCCAACACTGATCTGGCCTTTGATGGCGGCGCGCTGAGCGGTTTACGCAACGCCATCATCAACGGCAACTTCGATTTCTGGCAGCGAGGGCAATTACAGACCGGCCTTGGCTACCTCGCCGACCGCTGGACGACTGGGCGCTCAGGCAACAGCGGCACAATCTCGCGCCAGAGCTTCACCGTTGGGCAAACGGACGTGCCCAACGAGCCGGCCTACTTCTACCGCAACATCATCACGTCCGTTACCGGCGCATCGAACTTCACCAACCTGTCGCAGTACATCGAAGGCGTCCGCACCTTCGCCGGTCGCACCGTCACGGTCAGCTTCTGGGCGAAGGCCAGCGCAGCGCGGCCGATCTCTGTTGAGCTCAGCCAGAACTTCGGCACTGGCGGCACACCCAGCGCTGCAGTCACAGCCCTTGGCGTCACGAAGGTCACGCTCGGGACCACCTGGCAAAAGGTCACGGTTACCGCAACGCTGCCCTCGATCAGCGGCAAGACGCTCGGCACCAACAACGACGACTACCTGGCGTTGACGATCTGGTTCAACGCTGGCAGCAGCTTCAACTCCCGCACCAGCACCCTGGGTCAGCAGTCCGGCACCTACGACATCGCGCAGGTGCAGGTCGAGCCAGGCCCTGTCGCCACACCGTTCGAGCGCCGGCCGCTCGCGACTGAGCTCAACCTCTGCAAGCGCTACGGCCAGTGGGTGCCGTTCAATATGCTCTTCTACGCCTCAGTCGCCGGCCAGTATCTGGAGTCGAGCCTCTCGTGGCACGAGATGCGGAAGACCCCCACTCCTGGGACGCTGGAAGCTGACCCGAACACCACGCAGGCCAACATCAACAACGCGCAGAACTTCATCGGCAGAGCCACTCCATACGGTGGCTCGTGCACCCTGCAGGCCACGGCTGGCAGCACGTCTGCCTACGTCACCGGCTACCGCGCCTGGCTCGACGCTGAACTCTGATGGCAGTCCGCAGCAAGCAGGGCGCCGCCCGCATTGATCACCAGCCCGGCCCGCCCAAGACCACGCGCCAGGGCTACGGCCAGCACTCTCGCCCTCGCCGCCGCGGCCGCAAGCCGCTGCGGGGTCAGGGCAGGTGACCCGACCTAGAATCTCCACGACAGGAGGACTCTCCACATGCCTACGACCTTCCTCCACGGTGTGGAGGTTCTGCAGATTGACACTGGCGTCCGGCCGATCCAGACCGTTCGCTCCAGCGTCATCGGCCTGATCGGCACCGCACCTGAAGCCGACGTCACAGCCTTCCCGGTGAACACCCCGGTGATGGTCACCACCCGCAGCGAGTGGGCCAGCATCGGCACCACCGGCACGCTGCCCGCAGCCCTGGACCTGATCTACGACCAGGCCGGCGCTGTCGTCGTCGTCGTGCGCGTCACCGAGGGCGCCAGCGAAGAGGCGACGATGACCAACGTGGTCGGCGGCGTGAACCCCACCACCGGCGCCTACGAAGGCGTCTACGACTTCCTCGCTGCAGAGAACGCCGTCGGCTTTGCCCCGCGCGTCCTGCTGGCCCCGGGCTTCACCCATCAGCGCCACACCAACGGCATCCTTTCGATCGCCGTGCAGACCCAGGGCGCTGGTTACACCACCGCTCCGGCCGTCACCATCGCCGCACCCCCTGCTGGCGGCACGCAGGCCACCGCAGTGGCGGTGCTCGGCACCGGCGTCAACGCCGGCAAGGTGGTGAGCATCACCATCACCAACCCTGGCCAGGGTTACACCAGCAACCCCACGGTCACGATCGCAGCGCCGCCCTCCGGCACCCAGGCCGTGGCCGGCACCGTCAACCGTGGCACCGTGCGCAACCGCGTGCTGGCTGAGATGGTGGGCATCGCCCAGCGCCTGCGCGCGGTGATCATCGCTGACGGCCCCAACACCACCGACGCCGCCGCGATCCAGATCAAGGAAGACTTCGGCTCCGACCGCATCTACGTGGTCGACCCCTGGGTGCTGCGCGATGGCGCCAGCGTTCCTGCTTCCTCGGCCGTCGCCGGCCTGATCAACAAGGTCGACAACGAGAAGGGCTTCTGGTGGTCGCCCTCGAACAACGAGATCAACGGCATCACCGGCACCGCCCGCGCCATTGACTTCGCCCTGGGCGACTACACCTCCCGCGCCAACCTGCTCAACGAGCAGAAGATCGCCACCATCATCCGCGAGGACGGCTTCCGCCTCTGGGGCAACCGCACCCTCGCCGCCGATCCGCTTTACGCCTTCCTCAGCGTGCGGCGCACCGCCGACATGGTGAACGAGAGCATCCTGCGCGGCCACCTCTGGGCGGTCGATCGCTGCATCACCGCCACCTACCTGGAGGAGGTGCAGGAGTCCGTGCGCAGCTACCTGCGCAGCCTGAAGGCCCGAGGCGCCATCCTCGGCGGCGATGTCTGGGTTGATCCTGAGCTGAACACCCCGGCCGACATTGCCAGCGGTAACGTGACCTTCGATTTCGAGTTCACGCCGCCCTATCCCGCCGAGCGCGTGACCTTCCGGTCGCACCTCGTCAACAGCTACGTCGTCGACCTGTTCCGCTGAGGCACTGACCCATGGCACAAATCCCCCGGATCCTGAAGAACTTCAGCCTGTTCGTTGACGGCCGCGGCCTCGCCGGGACCATCTCGACGCTGACCCTGCCCAAGCTCACCCTGAAGATGGAGGAGTTCCGCGGCGGCGGCATGGACGCCCCCGTGGAGCTCGACATGGGCATGGAGAAGCTGGAGGCCAGCTTCGCGCTGTTCGAGTACGACCCGAACATGCTGGCTCTGTTCGGCCTGGCTGACGGCGCCGCCACCCAACTGACCGCCCGCGGCGCTCTGCGTCGTGATGGCGAGGCTGCCGTGCCGATGATCGTGAACATGACCGGCCAGGTGAAGGAGCTCGACCCCGGCGACTGGGTGAGCGGCGACCAGACCGAGGCCACCCACGCCGTGGCCCTCCGCTACCTGAAGATCACCATCGGTGGCCGCGAAGTTGTCGAGATCGACAAGGTGAACATGGTCCGCAAGATCAACGGCGTCGACCAGCTGGAATCCATCCGCACCGCAATCGGGGTCTGACCTGAATGGCTGGCAAGAACCTGCATCCAAACACCGCGAAGATCGAGCTCAACTTCCCGATCACCATCGCTGGAGTTGAGACCGGCCACCTCATCCTGCGCCGCCCCAAGCTGCGCGATGACCTTGCGGCCAGCAAGGCCGGTGGCAGCGAAGAGGATCAATCGATCTTCCTCGTGGCCAACCTCTGCGAGATCACGCAGGAGGAACTGCTGGAGCTGGATGCGTCCGACTGGACCAAGGTTCAGGAAGCAGTCGCGGGTTTCAGGCAGGCCAAGCAACAGAAGACCAGCTGAGGCAGGCGATCATCGTCCTGTCCAAGCTGACCGGGTGGAGCTTGGCCGAAGTGCTGGAGATGGAGACCGACGACTTCTGGGCCTGGTTCCGCCAGGCTCAGTTCGTCGAGACTGAGATCAACAAGCAGGTGGCAGGGAAATGATCGGCGGCGGCCCTCAGAAGATCACGGTTGAGATCGGCGGCAAGATCGCCGCCAGCCTGAGCCGGTCGATCAAGGCGGCGCAGATCCAGGTGTCGTCATTCGGGCGGAACGTCACCCGCACGATGAACGATGCAGCGATCGCTGGGAAGAAGGGCTTCAAGGGGATCCTGAGCAACGACCTCTGGCAGGGCGCTGCCGTTGGCGCTGCTGGTATCGGCGTCGCGCTGGCAGGCAGCGTGCGCGTGGCGGCCGACTTCGAGAAGGTGCTGACGGAGATCGGCAAGACCGCCAACGTGAGCAGCGACGGCCTGAAGGGCATCAGCCGCGAAGTGCTGGCGCTGTCGGCCCGGAACCGCACCAACCTCGGCCCGGCGGTGCTGGCTGCCGGCATCCAAGATCTGGTGGCCCAGGGCCTCGAGCTGAAGGATGCGGTGGCGTCGATCGAGTCGCTCGGCCGCGTGGCGACCGCCACCAACTCCGATCTGCTGGATGTCACGAAGACCGGCTTCCAGCTGCAGAACGCGCTGAAGATCCGCCCGACGGAGCTGAAGGCCACCTTCGATGCGCTGGCCTTCGCCGGCAAGCAGGGCGCCTTCGAGCTGAAGGACATGGCGCAGTTCATGCCGACGATTGCCGCCGCCGCTGGCACGCTCGGCATCCAGGGCAAGCAGGGCGCGATTGCTCTGGCGAGCATGATGCAGATGGTGCGCAAGGACGCGCCGGACGCCGGCCAGGCGGCGACGCGGATGACCGACGCGATGCTGAAGATGACCGCGCCGGATGCGGTGAAGAACTTCAAGAAGTTCGGCGTCAACATCCAGCAGGTGCTCAAGAACGCCAAGGCGAAGGGCATCAACCCGATGGAGGCCGCGCTCGCCGAGCTGCAGCGGGTGACCGGCGGCGACGTGTTCAAGCTCAGCCAGATCTTCGGCGACAAGGAGGCCAAGCTGGGCCTGATGTCGCTGATGAAGTACCGCAAGGAGTACGAGAAGCTCAAGGCCGATGCCGGCGGCCAAGCCGCGGCGGGCACCGTCGACAAGGACTACGAGCGCCAGATCAAGACCTTCAGCGGCACGCTGGCCAGCTTCCAGAACGTGAGCCAGCGGCTCGGCATCACGCTGGGCAATGCCCTGCTGCCGCCGCTGACCGCCATCGCGGAAGCGCTGACGCCAGTGGCGGAAGGGATCGCCGCGTTTGCACAGGCGAACCCCGGCCTGATGACGGGCATCGTGGCGGTGACTGGCGCGCTGGCTGGCATGGTGATCGCCCTGCCGGTGATCGCTGGAGTGGTCTCCGCCATCGGCACGATCAAGACCGCCTTGGTGGCGGCAAACATCGGCGGGCTGATCGCCGGCTGGCTGCCGGCACTGCTTCCCCTTTTGCCTGTGATCGTGGGCATCGGCCTGGCCATCGCCGTGGTGGTGAAGTTCTGGCCGCAGATCAGCGGCGCAGCCACCGCCGCCTGGGCTGGCGTGCGGGGTGCATGGGGGCAGTTCGCCCCCTGGATCCGTGGCGTGTTCACCCAGGCCCTCGGTGTCATCCGCGCATGGGGCCCGATGGTGGTGGGCGTGATGACCAACCTGCCGGGCACAATCGTCGGCATGTTCGCCCGCAGCCAGATCGGGCAGCGGATCATGCGCACGATCATTGATGGCCTGAAGGCGAAGTTCGGCGAGCTGGTCGGCTGGGTGCAGGGCGCCTGGTCGCGGGTCAGCAGCGTCTTCGGCGGTGGCGGCGGGGCCCCAGGCCCAGCCCCTGCGACTGTCGCCGCGCCTCCCGGTCGCGCGGCCGGCGGCCCCGTGCGCGCGGGCATGGCCTACGAGGTGGGCGAGCGGCGGCGTGAGCTGTTCGTGGCTGGCATGGATGGCGCGATCATTCCCCGCATCGCCAGGCCCGTCACCGGCGGCAACAGCATCACCATCAGCGCCCCCGTCACGATCAACGCCAGCGGCGACGGCAACGGGATCCGCGAGCAGGTCCGCCTAGCCTTCGAGGATCTGATCTCGCGCGCCTACGGCGACTACCGGGTAGCTCTGAACGACTGACCATGGCGCGGCCTCTCTTCCAGCTCGGCTCCTTCCAGTTCGATCTGCCCAACGGTGTGCCCCAGACCATGGAGCGCACCGCCGAGTACCGCTGGGAGCTGCAGGACCGCCTGCTGCGCGAACCGGCCGCTCAGTTCGTCGGCCCTGGCAGCCAGCAGATCGAGCTGGCCGGTGTGCTCTACCCCGGCTTCAGCGGTCGCCAGTCCACGCTGGAGACCCTGCGCGAGCTCGCCGCCCAGGGCCAGCCGCAGATGCTCACCGATGGTGCCGGCCGCGTCTTCGGCCGCTGGGCCATCCGCGGATTGCGTGAAGGCCGCGGCCTCTTCGCGCCCGGTGGTAACGCCCGCCAGATCGACTTCAGCGTCACCCTGGTTCGCTACGGCGAGGACAACCCAGGGCAGGCTGCCAGCCCGTTGAGCATGAACAACGCCAGCAGCTACGCCGGTGTCGCATCCAACGCCCTGGCGGGCCTCTCGCCGCTCACTGCCGACGGCTCCGCCTTCAAGGCCCTGGGGTGGGCCAGCAGCCCGCAGTTCAGCGCCGTGGCAGCGCAGGCCCAGGGCGCTGGCTTCAGCCTCGGGCAGCTGGCCGGCATCGCCCGCTCGATCGGCGACAACAACTACGTCGGCGCCGCGCTGGGCGCCTTCGGCATGGCGGGCCTGACCGTCAACCAGAGCGACGTGTGGACCGGCCTGGGCCTCAACACCGCAGGCATCCTGCAGTCGATGGCGCAGGGCAAGGGCGCACCGACGATGGCGGTGCTGCTGGAGACGCTGCGCCCGGCCACCTACCAGACCCTGCAGCAGCTGGCGGGCAGCATTGGCGCTGCCAATGGCGTGCGCAACCTCGTGCGTGATGCCGCCACCATCTCCACCCTGCTCGACGTGGATCCACACGTCACGGCTGCAGTGCGGCAGGTGGTGCAAGGCGCCGTCGTGCTGACCTCCTCGTTCCCGGTGTTGCCATGAGCCAGCTCTACGTCACCAGCCAGTTCGACGAGCTCGACGCGATCTGCCATCGCTACTACGGCCGCACCCAGCAGACGGTTGAGTCGGTGCTGATCGCCAACCCCAACCTGGCGGACCTGCTGCCGATCCTCCCCGAGGGCATCACGATTCTGCTGCCTGATCTGCCCGAACCGAGCACCAGCGAGACCATCAGGATCTGGGATCAGCCCGTCACCGCAACACCTGGCACCGGAGCGGCATGACCACGCCAGGGTTCAGGATCGAGGCCAACGGCGGCGACATCACCCGACTGATCGCCGATCGCCTGGTCAGCCTGCGCATCAGCGAGCAGGCCGGCCAGCAGAGCGACAGCCTGGAGATCGCGCTGGACGATCGCGACAAGCGCATCCCCGTGCCCGTCAACGGCACATGGCTGCGCGTCTGGCTGGGCTACGGCGACGGCGGCCGCACGCCGGTCTACATGGGGGCGTTCGCGATCGACGAAGTGGAGCTCAGCATGGGGCCCCGCTCGATGACGATCCGCGCCACCGCGAGCAACACGGCGCCAACCCTGCTCAAGGAGCAGCGCACCAAGAGCTGGCACGGCACCACGCTCGGGCAGGTGGTGCAGCAGATCGCCCAGCAGAACAACCTCACCTCGGTGATCAAGGGCAGCCTGGCCAGCACGCAGATCAAGCACGAGGACCAGACCAACGAATCCGATCAGGCCTTCCTCACCCGCCTGGCGGAGAAGTTCAGAGCGACGATCAAGCCAGCGGACGGGAAGCTGGTGGTGGTGCCCCGGGGCGACAAGGACAACGCCGGCAACATCACGCTCACCCAGGAGGATGTGACCAACTGGCGAGCAACGCTGAAGAACCGCGGGGCCTACGGGGCGGTGAGGGCAAAGTGGTTGGACCGATCGGTCAACAAGGAAAAGGTGATCACTGCCGGCCAGGCAGGCGGCAGCCTGCCCACCTTCGAGGAGACGCAGGTCTTCAAGACCCAGGCCGAGGCGCAGAAGGCGGCCGACAGCCGGCTGCAATCCCTGCGCGCGGGTGAGGTGCGCATCAGCCTGCAGCTCCCCGGCCGGCCGGATGTGAACGCCGAGGGGCTGGTGACGCTGCAGGGCTTCCGCGATCTGGTGGACGGCACCTGGAACGTGAAGAGCGTGACGCACGATCTGGGCGGCGGGGGCTACAGCACGACGATCGAGTGCGGCACGCAGGGCGAAGACAGCAGCGACTGGAGCACCGGCCGCGACAGCCAGGGGCGCTTCACTGCAGGCGGCACGAAGGGCGTCATCGCCCGCACGGGCAGCAGCGGCGACAGCACTGGCCCGCACCTCGACGCACGCTGGACCGACGGGCGACGCATCACGGCTGCTGATGCCGATCGTTATCTGCGCATCAATGGCCGGCCGCCAAGCAGCTATGGGGTCACCTCTGGCTATGGCCCCCGCAGCCTGTTTGGCCGCAGCTTCCACGCCGGCATCGACTTCGGCACGCCGAGCGGCTCAGCAATCTCCCTGGTCAACGGAGCCACCTACACCAGCAACCTGGGCTACACGGGCGCTGGTGGTTACGCTGTGCAGATCGCCACCCCAGAGGGGAACATGCGGCTGCTGCACCTGCAGGGGGGTTCGGCTCGATGAACGCTGCGATCACCATCGGTAGAGTGACACCAGAAGGACCCCTTGACGTGCCCGACGACGACACCAGGGGCAACCTGCCCCAGCGCCTTGGCGATCTCACGACCCAGCTGGTGGCAGCTGGCGTGATCGCCCTCATTGCCACTTGCATCCGGGTCTGGGCCGGCATGGATGTGATCCAGACGCAGATCAGCAACCTCACCAAGTCCGACAACCGCCAGGATCAGCTGATCGAGCAGGTGCGGACAGAGCTGAACACCGTGCGAGTCCAGGTTGGTGTGCTGCGAGCTCTATCAACCGGTCAGCGGTGATGATCGACGACCTGATCCCCTTCTTCGAGCACTGGAAGGGCCTGCCCCACCAGCGCGCTGCAGTCCAGCAGCTGTGGGAGGCGATTCCCAAGAGCTTGAAGAAGACCGACTCCGCCTGGTATGAAACCTGGAAGGCGGACGGGAAGCAGGCCACCACGCGCGAGATCACCAATCCGCTGCGCGTGCCCTACTACAGCCAGCGCGACTCGAGCACGCAGCACGCGATGCGGATGTGCTTCAGCAGCAGCTGCGCGATGCTCCTGGAGGCGCTCAAGCCCGGCACCCTGCGGGGCCCCAACGGCGACGACACCTACCTGGGCCGCGTGCTGCGCTACGGCGACACCACCGACAGCGTGAGCCAGCTCAAGGCGCTGCAGTCGTTCGGCGTGGAGGCCAGCCTGACGCACGCCGGCAACTGGAGCACGATCACTGAGCAGATCGACCGCGGCATCCCGGTCCCGATCGGCATCCTGCACAAGGGACCGGTCACAGCACCCACCGGCGGCGGCCACTGGATCTGCGCGATTGGCTACAGCGACGACGCCCTGATCGTGCACGACCCCTTCGGTGAGCTCGATCTGATGACTGGCGTCTACGTGAACAACTGGGGCGCGAGGCTGCGCTACAGCCGCCGCAACCTCGGCCCGCGGTGGATGGTGGAGGGGCCCGGCACCGGCTGGGCGATCCTGGTGAAGCCCTGAGCACTGATGGAACTTTCCGACCTCGTGCGCGTTTACCCTGACGCGCTTTCCCGCAAGCTCTGCAGCGAGTTGATCACCGGCTTCGAGGCCCTGAACGCTGAGCACATCGCTCGCGTTGATGATGACCCGGCCGCGCCCTGCTTCACCGAGCTGAACCTCACCCGCTCCTGGGAGCGTGGCCACGATCAAACGTTCGAGGCGATCCTCCCCCTGTTCGAGCGCTACAGCCGCGACCTGCAGATCAGCCAGGCACAGTGGCCTGAGGAGCTGGCGTTCGAGGAGCTGCGGATCAAGCGCTACCGGCCCGAGGCCGGCGAGCAGTTCCCGGATCACGTCGATGTGGGCGACCACGCCAGCGCGCGGCGGTTCCTCGCGGCGTTGGTCTACCTGAACGACGTGGACCAGGGCGGCGCGACGGAGTTCCCCGGCTGGGGACAGGCGATCCAGCCCGCGGCTGGCACCGTCGTTCTGTTCCCCCCGCTGTGGCCCTGGCTGCACGCCGGCCGGCCGCCGCTGTCGGGGCCGAAGTACATCCTCAGCACCTACCTGCACTACACCTAGCCTGGAGAGCACCCATGGAGCATCTGATGGAAGGACACACCACCGAATACCTGGGCCTGGCCCTGTTCGTCGCCAGCGAGCTGATCGGCATGAGCCGCCTGCGCAGCAACAGCCTGCTGCAGCTGGCGGTCGCTGCCGCCCGCCGCGCGTTTCCCTACCAGCCCGGCCGCTGATCGTGATCGACCGCGACGCGATGGTGAGGCAGCTCCGCCTCCATGAAGGCGAGCGCCTCAAGCCCTACCGCTGCACCGCCGGTCGGCTGACGATCGGCGTGGGCCGCAACCTGGAGGACCGCGGCATCACCCGCGAGGAGTCCGCCATCCTGCTGGCGAACGACATCGCCGACATGGAGCGCGAGATTCAGCGCGCGCTGCCCTGGGTGGCGCGCCTCGATGAGGTGCGCGCACGGGTGCTGGTGGACATGGCCTTCAACCTGGGCATCGTCGGGCTGCTGGCGTTCAAGCGGACGCTGGGCGCGATCGAGGCCGGGCAGTACCAGCAGGCCGCGACGATGATGCTCGACTCGAAGTGGGCGAAGCAGGTCGGCGGCCGTGCTGAGCGGCTCAGCCGGATGATGGCGACGGGCAAGGATCCGCGGGAGCTGTGGCCGGCCGCCTAAGCGGCCAGCATGCGGCGGACGGTGGTGCGACTGCAGCCGAGGCGATCGGCGATGCGCTGCTGGCTCATGCCGGCGGCGCGCCAGCGGCGTGCGCGCTGCTCGCGGCTCTCACTGGCCCAGGCCAGGATCAGCAGGGGCAGCAGCAGCAGGGCGACGGCCCAAGCAGCGATGCAGGTGATGGACATGGGGTGAACCGGCCAGTGCCGGGCGATGTGGGTGATCGGCGGCGCGCTCGGCCTGCCGATGAGCCCAAGATACGGGCATGGCCTGCATCACACAGGCGGCATGTCGCAATCCTTAACAATGAGTGACCCCCAGGTTTGGGCGTGCTGAGCAGAGGCCTAGGGGGTGTTGTTGATGGCCCAGCCGTGCGTGCAGGGGACTGGGCTCTGTCGGCTTCAGACTACTGCCGCCTGCTGGCCCTGGCGGCGGCCATCCGCTGCCGGTTGCGCTCGCGGCCAGCCGGCGTGCGACGCCAGCAGCGGGAGCACAGCGGACGGGTGAGCAGCGAGCGCACCAGGCGCCCACAGTCGGGGCACGGCTGGGGCGCGTCGGGGTCAGGCAACCCGCGCAAGCGCGCGCGGTAGCGGCGTGTGCGGCCGGCGCTGGAGTCAGCCACGGCACTCATCCAGCAGCGCGCGAGCGTCGCGCAGCAGCTGAAGTGCCTGCGTGAGTCGTTGGTCGTACTGCTCGGGCATGAGGCCCAGGGCGGTGAGGTCGACGTAGATGGCGGTCATCTGCTCGCGCATCAGGTCGTGCATGTCGTAGTCAGTCATGGCGTGGTTGGGTGATGTGACGGAGTGGCGCACAGGAGCGCCTGTGAGGCGCGTTATGCGCCGTGACGGTGTGAGACACGGGGCACGGCGTTGAGGCGCCTTGCAGGGGCACGCGGGCGGCGCTCACGCGTCCTGCTCCATGGCGTCCAGTTGGGCGGCCAGGGCGGCCTGCTGGCGCTCCACCAGGGCCGACAGCCGGGCTGCGTGCCGGGCAGTGCGCTGGAGCCGCCGCAGCGCTGGCGTGGTGGCCGGCAGTGGCGCTGGCGTGGTGGCCGGCAGTGGCGCCCACCCGTCCAGCAGGGCGTCCACCCGAGCGGCGGTGGCGTCCGCCTGCTCCAGCAGGGCGTCCACCTCGGCCAGCAGGGCGTCGGTGTCGGTGGCGGGGGTGGTGTGTTCCATGGCGGTGCCGTGTGGCCGGTGTGGGGATCAGTGAAGGGGCCCCGCAGGGCCCCGGTGGTGCGGTCACCCGCGGGTGACCGTGTAGCCGTGCGCCTCGAGCAGCGCGATGGCGGCCGCGATCTCGTCCGCGGGGAGCGCCGGCCGGGCGGCCGGTGCGGCCAGCTCGGTGGCGAGCCCGCGGTAGAGCCGCGCGTCTGACTCCGCGAGATCGCGAAGCGTGGCGCGGAGCGTGTCGGCGATGACGCCCATGGGGTGTGGTGCGTGGGACCCCTCCACTGTGCGTCGGATCGTCACCGCGTAGCGCACTGCGGCGCTTGATACAGGCGTACCACAACTGGCCAGATCCATTGCGGCGCAGTCGATCTGGCCGGCAGTGTGACAATCAATAAGTGTCACTATAAGCAGAAACTGGCACACTCCCTGCACACGGGTTCAGCTTCAACTGGCACAAGGCGCGGCAGAATTAGTAGCGCTTTGATACCAAACAGCGGCAGATAGTACACAGCTACTGCCGTTGAAATACATTGCGGCGCAAGGGATCTGGCGGAATGTATCCGCGCGAACCTGTGAAAAACTCAGTTTCCACAGGTGTCACACTGACCCGCGTTACATTCGTTTACAATCGGCCGTTCTCAGGCGTTTGCAATAAGACATCGCCTGCAGCGCAAGCGATGTGGGTGATAAGTGTGCCGTGGCGCTACACCCCCAGGTCGTCACTCACCCGCTCCACCGCCGCCCGCGCCGCGTCATCGACCAGGTGGGCGTAGCGGCTGGTGGTCTGCGTGCTCCGGTGCCCCAGCAGCTGGCCCACCACGCCCAGCGACTGGCCGCCGCTGAGGCTGTAGCTGGCGAACGTGTGCCGCAGGTCGTGCACCCGCAGATCGGCCACGCCCGCGTCCTCGAGCAGCGCCAGCCACATCCGCCGGTAGCCCACCAGCGGCCGCTCGCCGCTCTCCCCCGGCACCACCCACCGGCTCCCGCCGGCCGCGGCCTCCAGCCCACGCAGCACCGCCAGCGCTCGATCGCTCAGCCGCACCTCGCTGGCCCCGGTCTTGCCGCGCTCGGCCGGCACCCGCAGCACGGCCCGCTGCCAGTCGACCTCAGTCCATTCGGCGTTCATCACCTCTCGTAGCCGGGCCCCGGTGAGCAGCAGCAGGCGCACCAGCTGGATGAACCGCCACCGGATCGCCAGCGGCCCCGCCGCTTCCCATCGCTGCATCACCTCGCGCAACCGGGCCAGCTCATCGGCGCTGGCATAGCGGCGGCGCTGCCGCTCTGGGTGCGCCTTGACGCCGCGGGCCGGATTGCTGCCCGCCGGCCGCCAGCCCCAGTCTTCTGCCAGCCCCATCGCCACGCCGAGCACCTCCAGGGCCCGGTTGGCGGTCGCCGGCTGCGGGTGGGCCGCATGCCACTCGCGGATCCGCTCGCGCGTCAGGGCCGCCACCTTGAGCCGGCCGAACGCCGGCAGCAGGTGCCGCCGCCAGAGGATCTCATCGTTGCGGCCTGAGCGCTTGCGGCTGGCATGGGCCTGCAGGTGGCGCTGGGCGAGGGCCTCGATCGTCGGGGCCTCCCGCCGCCGGCGGCGCTCCTCGGTCGGATCCTGTCCGGCGCGCACCTGGGCGAGGGCCTCGCGCGCGAGCCGCCGCGCATCATCCACGGTGAGCTCCACCGGCGTGCCCAGTTTCATCTCCAGCTGACGGCCGTCGAGCTGGCGAAACCGGACGTAGTAGGTGCGG
>Ga0209770_10000725_pt1 | contig 17645 bp, 13 predicted proteins | sample LauGreSu1BDMLBDD_2_FD_187572 | JGI IMG/M metagenome (GOLD analysis project Ga0209770, IMG submission 187572) | Freshwater lake microbial communities from Lake Michigan, USA - Su13.BD.MLB.DD (SPAdes) (version 2) | ecosystem: Environmental > Aquatic > Freshwater > Lake | place: Lake Michigan, USA...
TAAGAAGGCAGCTCCAAAGAAGCGCAAGAAGGCAGCAGCTAAGAAGGCAGCTCCAAAGCGTCGCAAGAAGGCAGCAGCTAAGAAGGCAGCTCCAAAGCGTCGCAAGAAGGCAGCAGCTCCAGCAGCTGCTCCAAAGAAGCGCCGTCGCAAGAAGGCAGCAGCTAAGTAATTCATTACTTATAAAAAACCCCCGACCGCAAGGTCGGGGGTTTTTTATTTAATCTTTTTATTTACAGAATATTAATCAATCGGATTAGTTCGCAGCCCATCTTCAACGCGAGAAAAAATCTCCACTAAAACTTTTTGATCCTCTTTACTTAAGTGATCAACAAATCGCCCGCGCACACTATCGACATGATCTGGGGCGGCGGCAACAATTGCCTTCCACCCCTTCGGAGTCATCACGGCAAAGAAGCCTCGCTTGTCGACAGGGCATGCCTCGCGCCGGACCCAGCCTGCTTTCTCCATCACCTTCATGCGGTGAGAAAGGCGCGAGCGCGAGAGCATGGCAACATCAGCCAATTCGCTCATTCGCATTCGTCTATCTGGGGCATCGCTGAGTTGGGCCAAAATTTCATAATCAGGCATAGATAATTCGTGGTCGGCGAGGTCAGCATCGAGTGCCTCGAGTAAGCGGCGACTAGCGACGATGTATCTGCGCCAAGCAGCCATCTCCGTTGGGTTTAACCAACGAGGTGGGGTAGCGTTTTCTCGTGCCATAAGGCGATGATACGCCTACGGTTGAACTTTCAACTACTTAGGATTCAAGGAGCTAGTCATATATGTCTAACCTCAAGAGCGGTATCGACACCTCGTCAATTGACCCTAGCGTGCGTTTGCAGGATGACCTCTTCCGCCACTTCAACGGCAAGTGGCTCAAAGAAACTGTCATCCCTGAAGATCGCGCAAGTGATGGTGCATTTATGGTTCTGCGCAACGAGGCAGAGGCACAGGTTCGCGCAATTATCGAGAGCGCATCGGGTAGCCCTGAGGCTCAGAAGATCACAGACTTGTATGCCTCATTTATGAATGAAGCACAGATCGAAAAGTTGGGTTCTGCTCCGATCGCAGCAGATCTTGCCAAAGTTGATGCCATCGATTCACTCGATGATTTCATCTCGACTATGTCATGGCTTGAAGCCCGTGGTGCAAGTGGCATTACCGATACAGCAATTTTCCCCGACATGATGGATTCATCTGCAAATATTTTATATATCCACCAAGGCGGGCTTTCACTTCCTGATGAGAGTTACTACAAGGAAGAGCAGTACGAAAATATCCGCGTTGCATTTGTGGCGCATATGGAGAAGATGTTTACCCTTCTTGGAATCGCAGATGGTGCGACCAAAGCGCGCGAAGTCTTTGACCTCGAGACCAAGGTTGCAGCCCTGCACTGGGATCAGGTGCGAAACCGCGATGCCAGCCTTACCTATAACAAGATGACTGGGGCCGATGTTGAAAAGCTCTCCCCTGCACTTAATTGGCCGCTCTGGATTACTGCCGGTGAAGTCCCTGCAGTTGCCTTCGAGCATGTAGTCATTGGCCAGCCTTCGTTTTTTGAAGGAATCTCACCACTAGTTGCTTCTTTTGCGACTGATCCGGCAATGAAATCGGCTTGGAAGTCATGGCTCTCATGGCATGTGATTACAGGAAGTGCCGCCTATCTGAACTCAGAAATCGTCACTGAAAACTTCGCTTTTTACGGCACCACTTTGTCGGGCACTCCACAATTGCGCGACCGTTGGAAGCGCGGTGTGGGCTTAGTTGAAGGAAGTCTCGGCGAAGCGATTGGAAAGATCTACGTCCAACGTCACTTCCCACCTGCTGCCAAAGCTCGCATGGAGATTCTTGTTGCAAACTTGATCGAGGCGTATCGCCGCAGCATTAATGGCCTTGAGTGGATGAGCGAAGAGACCAAGACCAAGGCGATTGCAAAGCTTGAAAAATTCCGCCCTAAGATCGGCTACCCAGATAAGTGGCGTGACTATTCAGCTCTTGAAATCACCGCAGATGATCTCTTTGGAAATCTTGCTCGCGTGACAAAGTTTGAACGCGACTTCGCTCTGGCCAAAATTGGTAAGCCAGTTGATCGCGACGAATGGCATATGACTCCTCAGACAGTGAACGCTTATTACAACCCACTCGGAAATGAGATCGTATTTCCTGCCGCGATTTTGCAGCCACCGTTCTTTGGCCTTGATGTCGATGATGCCGCTAACTACGGAGCTATTGGCGCAGTCATTGGCCACGAAATCGGCCACGGCTTTGATGATCAAGGGTCTAAATTCGATGGCGATGGAAACATGGTCGATTGGTGGGTCGATATCGATCGCACCGAATTCGAAAAGCGGGCCAATGTTTTGATCGCCCAATACAACTCTTTGGTGCCAGAAGGTACACCTGATATCACAGTCAACGGCGCACTCACCGTGGGCGAAAACATTGGTGACCTCGGTGGACTCTCCATCGCACTCAAAGCGTATGAGATTGCACTTGATGGAAAAGATTCACCCATCATCGATGGCATGAATGGGTACCAACGACTATTCCTTTCCTGGGCACAGGCGTGGCGTGGAAAAGTTCGCCCAGAAGAGATGCGTCGTCGCGTAGCAACTGATCCACATTCACCTGCGGAATTTCGTTGCAACCAAATCGTTCGCAATATTCCTGCCTTCTATTCAACCTTCGGTATTACTAAAGATGATGCCCTCTGGTTAGATGAGGATGAACGCGTTGCCATCTGGTAACGGATTTACTTTTGATATTTCACATGCGCCAGAAAAATCTCTGGCACGTGCCGGCACAATCTCGACCCCACATGGTGATATCGCAACCCCTGCCTTTATTCCGGTAGGTACAAAGGCGACGGTTAAAGCTGTCTTGCCAGAGACGATGAAAGAACTCGGTGCGCAAGCACTTCTTTCAAACGCCTATCACTTGTACTTACAGCCAGGCCCTGATGTCTTAGATGAGGCCGGCGGGCTAGCCCGCTTTATGAATTGGCCGGGGCCGACTTTTACCGATAGCGGCGGATTCCAAGTTCTCTCATTGGGTGTTGGATTTAAAAAGGTGCTGGCGATGGATGCCCAGACTTTTAGATCTGATGAAGTAGTTGCCGGAAATAAAGAGCGCTTGGCCCATGTCGATGATGAGGGCGTGACCTTTAAATCGCATATCGATGGCAGTATGCACCGCTTTACTCCAGAGGTTTCGATGCAGGTCCAACATCAGATCGGCGCTGACATCATCTTCGCCTTCGATGAGTGCACGACGCTACATAACACCCGTAAATATCAGGAGAAGGCGTTAGAGCGCACACGAGCATGGGGCGTGCGTTGCCTTGATGAGCACCAGAAATTGACGCTAGAACGCTCCCAGAAGCCCTATCAGGCCCTTTATGGGGTAATTCAAGGCGCACAATACGAAGATCTGCGTAAGAAGGCTGCAACGGATATGGCGGCGCTGCGTTCGAGTGATCCGGATTCACCAATTGGCTTCGATGGCTTTGGTTTAGGTGGGGCGCTGGATAAGAAAACTTTGGGAACAATCCTGACCTGGATGAATGAGATCTTGCCGGCGCAAAAGCCCCGCCACTTACTTGGAATCGGAGCTCCGGAAGACCTTTTTGTCGGCGTTGAAAATGGCATCGACACCTTTGACTGCGTCTTGGCATCTCGTATTGCGCGGACCTCAGCTGTCTACACAATGGTCGGTCGAAATAATTTATCCAATGCCATCAACCGCCGGGCCTTTGAACCTATCGATGATGAATGTGACTGCTATACCTGCAAGCATTACACCAAGGCTTATCTGCACCACGTCTTCCGGGGCAAAGAGATGATTGCTGCAACCCTTGCAACAATACATAACGAGCGATTTATTGTGCGCCTTGTCGATCAGATGCGAGCAGCGCTGGTTTCAGGAGATTACTTTGAATTTAAAGAGCAATTTATGGGCCGCTACAAACATCTATCCGGTCAGGCACGTGACTAATTTTTAGCCTTGGCTAACCACTTCGTGATCACTCTGGCTTGTAAATCTGCCCAGACGATTAATAAATGTAAATGAAAAAGTCGAGATAACCGTTGTTGCTACTCCACCCACTAGAAGGGGTAGACGTAAATCTCCGCGCGCAATTACTCCCCCGCAAAAGGCACCGATCGGCATTACACCCCATATAAATGTGCGACGTGCACCATGAATACGACCATAAAGATGAGGTGGGATAAGCACCTGATAGCTAGACATAAGCAGAATATTCCAATTTGTGATTACGAAGGCGGAGATAAAGCCAATGATTGTAAAGATCCAAATATTAGAAGAGAGTCCCTGAAGTAAAATCGTCACGGACGCAGCGATAATTGCGTACGAGAGAACATTTCCTCGTCCCAATTTCTTTGACATTGCTGGTGTCACCAATGACGCCACGACTGCCCCAGTACCACTTATCGCCATAAAAACTCCGAAGAACTTTGGATCCATTTTTAGGGTCTCTGTGATGAAGAGGATGGTTGTAGATGTCGCAAGCGAGAAAAAGAAAGCCACGCTAGTTCCAAAAATCACGAGATACTTTAATTTTTCATCATTCCACAGATAAGAAAGCCCAAATTTGATTTCGGCGATGAAGGAAACCTTCTCATCATTGACATCTTGGATCTCTCTTTCTTGAGCGACCAAGTGGGCCGGGATCAGAAAGACAAAAACTGCGGCAACGAGAAACCCGAGACTATTGAGTGCGAATGGCAACACGATTGCAATTGCGTAGAGAAAGCCACTTAATGGTGCCCCAATAAAGTTTTGGATCACGGTTTCAGCGGTGCTTATCCGCGAATTGGCGTGCTCATAATGTTTCTTCTCAAGAATTACCGGTATCAGTGATTGGGCTGCGGTATCGCTGGCAACTTCACATATGCCGATAAGAAATGCTGCAAGAAAGAGCCAGTAAATAGTTATGAAGTCAGTTGAGATGGCCAGTGCCAGAAGGCCAGAAATAATAAAGCGTAATGAGTTTGTGTAGGTGATCAAGAGTCGTTTATCTACTCGATCGACGATGAGGCCAATCGGTATTGCAAAGAGAAGCCAGGGCAACATGACAAGGGCGCTCATCATGGAGATAAGGACGGGATCTTTTGTCAGAGTGATCGCAAGAAGAGGCGCGGCAATAGCCAAGAGTCCATCTGCGAGGTTGCTGATAACACTTGCGCTGAAGAGGCGATTAAATGCTGGACCTAATTTCTCAGTCTTCAACTTGTGTTCCAACCGGATTCCAGCCGCCAGGGATCATCTCTTGGGCTTCGTCCGGTCCCCACGTTCCCTCAAAATATGGATGTACTCGTGTGGGCGATTTCAAAATATCATCCAGAATTTTCCATGAATGCAAGACAGCATCAATGCGTGTAAATCTAAAGTGATCACCGAGCATCGCAGCGCGCAGTAAACGCTCGTAAGGCCCTTGGCGATCACCGAACTCATTGACAAATTCAACGGTGAGATCGATCTCCTCCGTAGTGAGCTTTGTTCCCGGTTTTTTGGCCAACAAGGAAATATCAACACCATCTTTTGCGCCAAGTCGGAAGCGAACCGCATTGGGATTACCGCGACCAAATAGCTCACGCGGTGGTTTCTTAAATTCAACAAGCACTTCAAGAACGGTCTCAGGCATCTTCTTACCGGTGCGCATATAGATAGGTACACCGGCCCAACGCCAGTTATCGATGAAGACCTTCATCGCAACGAAAGTCTCAGTGTCTGAGTGATCGGCTACGCCATCTTCTGCAAGGTATCCCACGTACTGCCCACGAATCACATCTTCTGCCTTAATGTCACGGATTGCAGAGAGGACTTTAATTTTCTCGTTCTGCATATCCTGAGAACTAATACTGATCGGTGGCTCCATGGTGAGCATGGTCAGTACTTGCAAAATGTGGTTCTGTAATACATCTCGGGTAGCACCAACGCCGTCATAGAACTTTCCGCGGCCTTCAATGCCAAAGTTTTCTGCCATGGTGATCTGAATATTTGAAACGTAATTGCGATTCCAGACGGGCTCAAAGAGGGTATTTGCAAAGCGAAAAACAAGGAGATCTTCAACTGCCTCTTTACCGAGGTAGTGGTCGATCCGATAAATCTGGTCCTCAGTAAGAACTTGTTTGAGTTCGCTATCTAACTGAAGCGCAGATTCGAGATCGCGACCAAAAGGCTTTTCAACGACTACGCGAGCTCGATCTGTGATTCCCACGCGTGCCAGACCTTCTGTCACTTTAGCAAAATGTTCAGGAGCGATAGCCAGATAAATAACAGGCAATTTAAAATCTTTGATGAGATCTGCAAGTCGGTCAAAAGTATCTGGATTCTCGTAATCCCCGACTAGCAACTGCATCTCACCCAAAAGCTTGCTGAGAACTTTCTCATTGAGCTGAGGTTTGCGATTTCTGATAGCCGCTTCTACATTCTCAATGAATACTTCTTGCGTCCATTTTGATGATGCGACGCCGAGAATGTGTAGATTCAACTCGTTAAGGTCTTCTAGGTCATAGAGGGCAGGAAATAATTTCTTCTTCGCCAAATCTCCGGTCGCGCCAAAGAGAACTAAAGCATCAGCTTTCACTTAATTAACCTTTAGGTTTTTCATTATGGCCACCAAACTTGTAGCGCATCGCGCTCAAGACTCGGTTAGCAAATTCATCATTGTTCCGTGATGCAAAGCGTGCATAGAGCGAAGCGCTCAATACGTGAGCTGGAATTCCTGCTTCGATTGCGGCTTGAACAGTCCATCTTCCTTCACCGCTGTCGCTGACTTGTGTTGAGTACTCAGTCAGTTCTTCTGATTCAACGAGTGCCTGTGCGGTGAGATCAAGTAGCCATGATGCAACTACTGATCCGCGGCGCCAGACTTCTGTTATCGCTGGGATATCTAAATCGTAGGCAGGTGTCATCTCATCGGCTGCTTCAAATATTGCCAGGCCTTCAGCAAAAGCTGCCATCATTCCGTACTCAATTCCGTTGTGAATCATCTTGACGAAGTGGCCAGAACCAACTGGTCCACAGTGCAAGTAACCGTATTCAGCTTGTGCCGGTTCGCCAGTGCGACCTGGAGTGCGCTCTGCTGATTCAACACCTGGGCAGAGAGCTTTAAAGATTGGATCTAGGGATGCAACTACTTTCTCATCTCCACCGATCATCAATGAATATCCGCGCTCTAATCCATAGACACCGCCTGATGTTCCGACGTCGACGAAGTTGATGCCTTTTTCTGCCAAGAGCGCTGCATTCTTAAGATCATTTTTATAGTAACTATTTCCACCATCGATAATGGTGTCGCCCTTTTCAAGATGCTCTGCCATTGCAGCAATAGTTGAATCTGTAACGCCAGCCGGAACCATGATCCAGATAGTGCGAGGAGCTGTGAGCTTTGCTGCCATATCTGCCATATCCGATGTCGCGATCGCACCTTCTGCTGCAAGGCTTGTGACCGCATCTGCACTGAGGTCATAGACGGCTGAGGTAATTTCGTGACGAGAGAGGCGGCGCACAATATTTGCGCCCATCTTGCCGAGTCCAACCATTCCAAAGTTCACGTTTTGGCTCATATCCTCATACCCTCTTTCGAAATTACTTGTGAAGTCTATTCTAATTACTCAGTAAAAAACGCATCTGTATCGACGATTAAACGTGTGTGATCTGCTGCCCTTACATAACTAGCCGGTATCGAGAGATCTCCCTCAATAATCTTGGTGACTGCATCGGCCTTTGATGCTCCTGCAGCAATTATCCAGACAAGTGTTGAAGCGTTAATCATGGAAAGGGTGAACGTTGCACGAATTGATGGTGGTTTTGGTGAATCAGTAATCGCGATTACTTTCTCTAAGCGATCTATATGAGCAGCTCCTGGGAAGAGGGATGCAACATGGCCATCAGGGCCAAGGCCAAGAATTGTTAGATCCATAAAGTTTTCACCCAGTTGGGCAAGGTAGTCACCAACTGCGATATCAATGTTTTCAACTTCATCACTTGCACGAAGAGTATGAATCGTTACATTCTGATTCGTCACGGTATTTACGACGGGCGCACAATTCTGTTCGCTGCTTGAACGTTCAACGAATCTCTCATCACTCCACCAAATATGGAGCCCTTGGTACATCTCGGGGTGAGCGTTCCAGTGAGTGACTAAGGATCTTGTGAGATCAGTACCCAATGTGCCTCCAGTCAGGGCGAGATGGAAAGCCCCGTTGATGCGAAGACCGGTTTCAATAACCTCTAAAAGTTGAGATGTGACTTCTTCAAGTAATTCACGCTGGTCGGCGTAGAGAGTCAGATCCAGATCGTCATCGAAGTCATCGAGTGAATCCAATTCATCGGTCATGAGAGAAGTATCCCACGGAGTTGAATTGGCTTAAAACTAGATCAGACCGAGTGACTTTGCCTTCTCCACCGCTTGATCACGGCCATCTACACCGAGCTTTCGATAGACATTCTTGAGGTGTGTCTTCATCGTATTGTGAGAGATGTGAAGGGATGCACCAATTGCAGTGATTGGTTTTCCAGAATCCAGATGCTTAACAATCTCAATCTCCCGTTTAGTTAACTCGGGCCTGATGTTTTTAGAGGCGTTGATTTCTTGCATGCGGACAGCCGCCTTTCGTGAGATATCTTCGTGATAAAACGTTGGCGTCTTTAGTGCAATCTTGTGGAAGAGTGGATAAAGCTCAACTTGACTCAAGAAATCTGCTTTTGCGCCGACTTCGGAGCCAATACGTAAGGCCTCAGTCAAAAGGCGTATTGCCTCATCCTCATCCGTATCCAAAGCCAGGATTGTTCGATTTAACAATTTATAGATCTTCTGCCGTGGTGTTGTTTCAGGTAGTTCTACATCTTCTGCTGGGTACCAATTTTCACCGTTGTTACGTTGAATTACGAATTTCATTGATTGAACGATTTCTCCGGGAAGACTTGTTTCAATAAGTAGTTTTATTCGGTCAAATTCACCAGTGATTAGCCTGATGGCCATCTCACCGCGATCGGCAAGGGAAGACAGGGAATTGAAATGATGAATTCTCTGGACACGTTCTCGAACCTTATTGATGAGCTGAAGAGCTGTGGCAATCTCGCCGAATTCTGCTCTGTGCATAGCCACAAGTGACGTTGCCGCGCAATGCCAAATCCATTGTTCATTTTTCTCTGAACTTGCAATAACCTCTTCAAAATCAGCTATGGCTTCTTCAAAATCCGTGAATTCATATTTACACCTTGCAAGGATGTAGCGCGCATCATTTGCGACGTGGACTGAAGCCAATCCGTTTTTCTCACTGAGCGAAAGAGCAATACGAGATGACTCAAAGGCGTCCTGGTAATACCCTTGCTGATACGCGCAGAGAGCACGAATTGCTAGCTGATGTACATGACCTATTTGGCTATATGACTTTTCAAGAAGTTCTTTGGCTTTCTGGTCCAAGTCATCGAGTTTTTCTGACTGATCTGTAAGAAAGTAGTATGCAGCCAAGCGCCTGAGTGCAAAAAGGGTATCTGTGAATTCAATATCTTGAGCAAGTTCATCTGGGCGGATAGCTTTGGCAACGTTCTTCTCAAGACTTTCAAAACGCGCAAAGGCATAATCGACTGCACTCTGGATCAAGGATGTATATCTCTCCATGAAAAGTTCGAGGTGTGTTCCTTTAGATTGGAGGAGCATTGATGCATTCATCGCCTCAACGATTTCAAAATCCAGATTTGCAAGGTGGCCCGCAATCTCCACAGTTTGACGCTGTAACTGCCCTTGGACGGATTCATCGCCAGCGTACTTGGCCCAACGTAACAAATCATCTCCGCGACCAGTAGCAGCGTAGACACGAGCGCCTTGTCGAAACAAACGTTCAAATCGTTGATAGTCCTGAGATAGAAATGCATGTTCCATCGCACTGGTCGCATCTAAGTTCTCTTCGAAATACTCTGAAGCTCTGAGGTGCACTTGCCTCAACTTTGTCTCGTCCTTAGTTAGTTCGAGATATAGATTCTCCTTAATCAGGCTAAGGATTTTGTAAACAGGTTCATTGGCTGTGCTTTTTGAGATTAATGATCCCTCGGCTGCCAGTGAATCAATTTTATTCTGAGAATAATCACTCTCCAGAATTCTTCGCGCTAAATCACCAGTGAATTCATTAACGGCTGACAAAGGTTCGAGCAGGATTTTCTCTTCATCGGTTAGTCCTTTGACAACTTCTTCAACGATGAGCCGTAATGGTTCAACAGAGCTAGAGATCTGATGTGCTGAAGCGTTGAACGTTTCACCCTTTGCGAGTCCACGGACGATGAGTTGAACGGCAGCCGGCCAGCCTTGAGCGCTTTGAAGAATCTTGCTAATTTCTTCTCTGATAGGTGATAAACCATTGAGTATTGCAATTGATTCAACTTCTTGAGCGGTAAATCTCAAATCAGAGGGTCCAATTATCTGAAGATTTCCCATCGGAGCGAGTTCTCCAGCAGAGGCATCAGGTGTAAACCTTCGGATATGGATAAGGTGAAGATTTCTTGGAAGCGATTGAATGACTTCATTGGCTGTAGCAAAATCGACTGCCGCGCCGGTTCGCCGATTATCTACAATGAAAATGTATTCGCCTTTTCGTGCCGCTAAATCATTGCTAAATCGCAGGATCAATTCCATGGGAGTAAGATTTTGTTGAGAATCAAACCATGGTGCAAAATCAGGAATCACATTACGTACAGCTTGAATGAGATGGGCGTTAAATTTTGGTGCTGAATCTTCGTCAACCATCGTGTACCAAAATGTTCGATCGGGATATCGCTGGGCAATCTCGGTTGCCAAAGAAGTTTTGCCATAACCAATTGGCCCTACGATCAGAGTGGTTCCAGGAGCCCGCACATCGATTTTTTCAATAAGGTGATGGCGAGCAAAAAAATTCGCTGGCAAAAATGGCGGCAAGGTGCGCGAAAGCGTCACCCCATCAATGAGCTCTGGGATAGGGATATCCCCCACGATCTTCTTCGTAGCCACGCCTAAGGGTGACTTAAATTATGGGGTGAGGGAAGGTCAGGGTGAGTGTTTTAGGGGTGAGACGAGGGTGATTTATAGAGCGGCGAAAGCATCATCAAGAACCCCAAGGGCTTCGATGAGTAGCTCGTCGCTGATTACCAGTGGAGGTAAGAAACGAATCACGTTCCCGTAGGTTCCGGCGGTCAGAATCAGCACGCCGTGAGCCTGGCAATACTTAATGACGCTCGCCATCGCGGCAGGATTTGGATCTTTACTTCCTGCAACAACAATTTCAATAGCCTGCATGGCACCACGTCCGCGAACATCACCAATGACTGGATACTTTGCAGCCATCGCAGTTAAACGCTCGTTCAGAATTTTTCCAATGTGCCGTGCGCGCTCAACGAGTTTATCCTCGCGAATTGCCTCCATCGCACCGATGGCTGCAGCACAGGCAATTGGGTTTCCACCGTAGGTTCCGCCAAGGCCACCCACATGTGATGAATCCATAATCTCTGCACGAGCTGTCACTGCAGCGAGTGGTAATCCGCCAGCAATTCCCTTGGCTGTGACGATCATGTCAGGTTCAACGTTTTCATCTTCAACAGCAAAGTAATTTCCGGTGCGAGCAAAGCCAGTTTGAACTTCGTCGGCGATAAAGACGATTCCGTTGGCAGTTGCATATTCACTAAGACCAGGAAGGAATCCCTTAGGCGGGACAATAAATCCACCTTCGCCTTGAATAGGTTCGATAATGATTGCAGCAACGTTCTTTGCGCCAATCTCTTTCTCAATTTTGTGTGTGACATCTGCGAGCGCATCTGCAGCCATTGTTGAGGCATCACCTATCCAACGGTAGGCATATGGCATCGGCATGCGATAAATCTCGTTAGCAAATGGGCCAAAGCCTTCTTTATATGGCATGTTCTTTGCAGTCAGCGCCATCGTGAGGTTGGTACGGCCGTGATAAGCATGTTCAAAGACCACAATTGCTTGGCGCTTTGTGTAGTGACGTGCAATCTTGATTGCGTTCTCAACAGCTTCTGCTCCAGAGTTCTGCAAGATTGATTTCTTTGCAAACTTTCCTGGAGTTAATTCATTAAGTGCTTCACAGACTTCGATATATCCCAAGTAAGGAGCGGTGGTGAAGTTTGTATGTGTAAAGGCTTGCGCTGCCTCGATCACTCGGGATACAACGCGTGGGTTTGCATTTCCTACAGTGACTACGCCAATACCTGAACCGAGATCGATGATGCGATTGCCATCGATATCTTCCATGATTGCACCTTCTGCGCGAGCAATAATGGCTGGATAAGCCATACCGAGACCAGCAGATACTGCTTCTTTACGTCGAGCCAGCGCCTGGACAGATTTAGGGCCAGGAATCTCCGTTGCAATATGACGTGATTGCGGAAGCGGTTCGTGAGCGTTGGAAGTCATGGGTAAATCATAGAGCCTTGGGGAAAGCAGGGGCGGCCGAGAAGTTAGGCTTGGCCACATGAGTACAGGTGATCTTCGAAACATCGCACCATTGCTCGACGCCTACCTCTCTTACTTCGAGCGCAAGCGAAGCCCGTTTACCATTCCCGGTCACAAGCAGAGAGCATCGCGCTTAGATGCTGGTTTGGGAGCGCTGGTTGATTCAGATGTTCCACTCTATGGCGGGCTCGATGAAATTAAGCTCACCAATCAAGTCCTTGCACAAGCAGAGCAACTTGCCGCAGATTTGTGGGGCGCTGACTTTGCGAGATTTTCAACAGGTGGATCAACTCATGCAAATCAAGCAGTAATTCTTTCACTCGGCAAACCAGGCGATAAAGTTGCAATTAGTCGCACCGCACATCGATCTGTCTTAAGTGCGCTCGTGTTAGCTGGGCTTGAACCACTGTGGCTCACTCCAGAAATTGACAGCGCAACTGGAGTTCCTATTGGTATTCCTGTCAGTGAATTAGAAGGCGTGCTTTCTGAAAAACCGATCGCGCTATTGCTCACTGAACCCGGTTATCTTGGAACACTTTCAGATATTGGTGCGCTGGTAACGCTTGCACATTCACAATCGATGCCAGTAATTATTGATGCCGCATGGGGTGGACACTTTGGTTTTCATAAAGAGATGCCTGCCCACGTTCTGCAAATGGGAGCCGATGCACTGATCACAAGTGTGCACAAAGCCCTACCTGGATATAGCGCATCTGCACTTTTACTGGCACAGACAAGATTCTTAAGTGCAGAGCGTCTTGAGCAAAGTTTTGAAACTACCCACACCACTTCACCTGCTGGAGCTCCTCTTGCATCTATCGATGCAACGCGCGCCCTTTTGCAGACTCGCGGGACAGAGTTACTCGGTGAGCTACTGAGCAATGTTGCCTACTTTAAAGAGAAGGTTCAATCAGAATTTTCTCTTCCCATATTTCTTAACGCAAGTGACTTTCCTGCTGGACGATTTGATCCCACCAAGATCGTGCTTCGAGCAAATCAGCTTGGTGCTTCAGGAGTAGCTATTGAAATTGCTCTTGGTGAGCACGGAATTCGAGTCGAGATGGCCGATCAGGACACTGTGGTCTTCCTTGCAACTCTTGCCGATACCCGCGCAGACTTTGACGAACTTGCCCATGTGCTTATTGAAATCGCTCGCAGCCAACAAAGTGCCCCACGTCCAAGTGCCACTGCACTGAGCTGGTCTGTTGTTCCCACCGTTGGCATCTCTATGCGGGAGGCGTACTTTGCATCAACTGAGATGGTCTCTGCCGCAGATGCCGTTGGGCGAGTGAGTGCGGATTTGATCGCACCGTATCCCCCAGGTGTTGCGGTTATCGCACCTGGTGAGATTTTGACCGAACACATTGTGCAAGGTTTATCTGCTTCACAGAAAGCTGGAGTGCGTATTGCTTATGCAACTGATCCAACCCTTGGAAAGTTTCGGGTTGTAGTTAAGTAATTACTTTGTGCGATGAACCTTATGGTTTGCCGCCTGGGCTACTGGGCGGATAACCAAAGAATCTACATTGAAGTGATCCGGCAGAGTAACGCTCCATCTAATTGCTTCAGCAACATCTTCTGCCACTAGCGGTGCGTCGACACCTTCATAGACCTTTGCTGCACGATCAGGATCCCCAAATCGAATCTTTGCAAACTCTTCGGTCTTGACCATGCCAGGTGCAATCTCTGTTACTCGAATAGGTAGACCATTAAGTTCAAGACGTAGCGTGCGAGCAAGTGAAGTTTCAGCATGCTTTGCAGCAACATAACTTCCGCCGTTTTCGTAGGCAACATGACCGGCAGTTGACGAGATGATCACAATATGTCCGCGTCCTAGTTTCTGCATCGCTGGGGTAAATGCCTTGACCATGCGGACAGTTCCGACGACATTGAGGTCATAAGTCTTGCTCCACACGGCTGGATCTGAATCCAAGACTGATGCTGCATCGAATGCTCCGCCTGCACAATTAATGAGAACTGAAATTTTTCGATCCGCTAGATCACTTACCAATTGATCAACGCTCTTTTGATCTGTGATATCCAAGTGGTGGGCAGTGATTGCTTTATTTTCAGCAGCGAGTGCATCAAGGCGATCCATACGCCGAGCACATGCAATGACGTGATAGCCACTCTCTGCTAAAGCACGAGCAGTTGCAGCACCGATTCCGCTACTTGCCCCTGTGACGATTGCGCACTCACGACTTGTCATACCAAAGACCCTAACACCTAGACCTTAAACCAGACCGTGGTTCCTGCAGCTAATGTGAAGTCAGTTATTGGGGCGGATGAGTGAAGAATTTCCTTCGCTTCAAATTTGTGTGAATGGCCTCTGAAATTGATCATGCAGTTCCAGCCACCTGGACGTGAGAAATGCAGTACTTCTTTATTCTTTGTCTCATGCCACATAAGTAGCTCTTCGCCTTGTAATTTCTTCCGTAGCGCAAGCGCCTTGCGATAGATCTCAAGCGGGGACCCTGCTTTGCCATCTTGTAGTTGTACGTTTGTCTCTGCAAACCACGTTGGTTGCGGCAAGTGCGAACCACCGTCCCCGAATCCATACGAAGTACCAGTTGAAGACCATGGCAAAGGAACGCGGCATCCATCGCGGCCTTTTTCGGTATAGAGATTTCCAACATAGGCTGGATCTTGAATTTGATCATGTGGAATATCTGTCACTTCATGAAGACCAAGTTCTTCGCCCTGATACATATATGTGCATCCAGGAAGTGCCAAAATAAACATCGTTGCAGCTAGCGCTGCACGAGTACCAGCTTCGCGATCTAAAGGATGAGTTGTACCATCTGCAAGAAGCCACTTCTTCTCATCAACAATTGGATGTAATCCGTATCGAGTTGCATGGCGAATCTTGTCGTGGTTTGAGAGCACCCATGTAGATGAAGACTTATTCTTATCTGCAATCTCAAGTGACTTCTTTACCGTATCGCGATAATCAGATGGATCAAATTTTGCATCAAGGAATGCGAAGTTAAATGCCTGCCCCAAAGTCTTATCGCTGGCATATAACGGCATGCGCTCGATCGGAACATTTGCCTCTGCCACAGCTACACGTGGTGGGTCATACTCGTTAAAGACTTTGCGCCACTCTTTGTAAACTTCAAACAATTCAGTGCGATCAAAGAAGACTCCCTTGCCATCTAGGCGAGGGTTTTCATATCCAAGTGTGGGTTGACTGCGAAGTGGCTCTGAAAGATCTTTCTTCATCGCATGTGCAACATCTACACGGAATCCATCTACACCGCGATCTGCCCAGAAACGAAGAGTCTTAATGAAATCTGCTTCAACCTCTGGGTTATCCCAGTTGAAATCTGGTTGTTCTGGTGCAAAGAGATGGCAGTACCACTGCCCTGGCTTTCCATCTTTTTCAGTAACACGTGTCCACGCTGATGGCGCAAAGTGTGAAGGCCAATCAGTTGGTGGCAGCTCTCCATCTTTCCCTTTACCGTCACGGAAAATATATCGAGCACGCTCTGGCGAACCTGGTTCTGATTTAAGAGCATCGATAAACCATTGATGAAGATTGGACGAGTGATTTGGCACGATATCTACAAACACTCGAATTCCAGCGTCATGAAGAGTTGTGAGCATCTCATCGAAATCTTCAAGAGTTCCAAGTTTTGGATCTACATTGCGATAATCGTCGACGTCGTATCCACCATCTGCAAGAGCCGATGGATAGAAGGGACTAAGCCAGACTGCATCAAGTGAGAGAGATTTTAGGTATGGAACTTTTGATGTGATGCCTTTGAGATCACCGATTCCATCGCCATTTGAATCCTTAAAGCTACGTGGGTAAATCTGATAGACCGCTGCCTGTCTCCACCAATTAGCATCTTTAGACAAGCTCATCGAAATCTAACCCCCAAATAATCTGACCCAATACTAGCCCTCTTTGAGTTGCAGAAGTTTTATCGCCGCAACTGCGCTGTCATAACCCTTATCTTCACTACTTCCAGGTCGACCGCTACGAGCAATAGCTTGATCTAGGGTGTTACACATCAAAACTCCGAAACCAATCGGTGCGCTAAATTTCAGGCAAACATCCATGACGCCGTTTGTGACTCCCTGGCAGACATAATCAAAATGAGGAGTCTGCCCCTCTTGAACAAGGCCGACTGCGACAACTGCATCGAAACCTTTTTCAAAGGCAAGTTGCGCCGCCAGTGGAATCTCAAATGAACCTGGAACGTAAATGACTTCTACATTTCTGACGGAGGCAGCCTTGAGCGCGCGTTGTGCACCAGCAATCAGGTCATTACAAATATCTAAGTGCCAACTGGATGAAATAATTGCCACCCGAGCATGTGGCAATTGTGGAAGATCAATCTCCGGTGCATTCCCTGACATTTTATTCTCCTGACCTTATGTGTCCGAGCTTGGTTGCTTTGGTATCTAAATACTTTTGATTGAACTCATTTGCCGCAATTGGTAACGACAAGACTGTGGCTTTGATTCCGGCATCGCTGAGGGCTTGAATCTTCTCAGGGTTATTTGTCATCAGTACAACGCTCTTTATCTCTAACTCCGAAAGAATTTCAACGGCATCGCTCCACTCACGGGCATCAACTTGATGTCCAAGTGCAATATTTGCATCCACAGTATCTAGACCACGATCTTGCAACTGGTATGCCTTGATCTTCTCAGCAAGACCAATTCCTCGACCTTCATGATTTCTCAAATAGATAATGTAGCCAGATCCTTTTTCTACAATTAGATCCATGGCAGCCTTGAGTTGTTCACCGCAATCACATCGCTGCGAACCAAGGACATCTCCTGTGAAGCATTCTGAGTGAATGCGAAGGTAAGTTGATTCAGAAGTGATCTGCGGATTGAAAGCCATGATGACATGATCGCGCTGACGCAGCGCTGGGTATGTTGCGATTTTCCACATCGTGTTATCTATTGGCAGATCTGCCCACTCAAGAGTTGGTGCCAGGCTTTTGACCGCCGTGAAGTTGTCCTTGTAGTAGGCGGCTAAATCTGCGATTGCAATCATCGCAATGCCATGTTCGCTTGCAAAGGCGTGGAGGTTTGCACCGCGTGCCATTGAGCCATCTTTGGCAACAATCTCTGAGAGCAGAGCCTGCTCTGGGCTTTCACTTAATTGAGAAAGTGCTACTCCAGCCTCTGTATGCCCTTGTCGCCCCAGCAATACTTGATC
>Ga0209770_10000726_pt1 | contig 17637 bp, 19 predicted proteins | sample LauGreSu1BDMLBDD_2_FD_187572 | JGI IMG/M metagenome (GOLD analysis project Ga0209770, IMG submission 187572) | Freshwater lake microbial communities from Lake Michigan, USA - Su13.BD.MLB.DD (SPAdes) (version 2) | ecosystem: Environmental > Aquatic > Freshwater > Lake | place: Lake Michigan, USA...
CGCCGGCGGTCCACGCGGCGTCCAGCTGGTGCGGTTCGCGGATGACGACGATCAGCTCGGCGTCGGTCGCGGCCGGCTGGGCGGGGAAACGGGGCAGGGCGAATTTCCCCGCCAGCTGCCAGCGCAGCGGCGTGGCGCGCTGGGTCTCGAGTTCGGTGGCGATGCGCCGGCGCAGCTCGTTGAGTTCCTTGACGGGCAGGATGACATCGCCCTCGAGGTGATTCTGCAGGGTGCCGAGCCTGAACGGGGTGCCGCCGAGGCGCCCGAGCTGGTCGGTGAGGCGCTCGGTGGTGAGGGGCTGTTTCTCGGCGCGCGCCAGCGGCAGCGTGGACTCGGCCTTGGTCACGTGGCCCTGTTCGTCGCGGGCGAAGAGCGTGAGCGGCGTGCCGGTGGTGCCGTGGACCTCCAGATGGATCTCGCGCCGGAAGCGGACCTGGTCGCCCTCGAAGGTCGAGCGCACGCGGCGGTCCAGCTCGGGATCGTTGGTCTTCCAGACCCGGTCGCCCACATGGACCCGGGCAAAGTCGATGTCGCCGCGGCCGAAGCGCAGCACGGTGTCGCCACCGCGCGCGTCGACGTAGTAGATGCGGCCACCCTGTTCCTTTTCATCCGGCCGGCCGGCGTCGAACACGATGCCGTCACCCGGCTTGGCGGGACCGGCAAGCTGGAGGGAAACGCTGTCGGGGCCGACCCACTTGACCTGGCCGAGATAGACGCCGCGCTTGGTGCCGAAGCGGGCATGCGCGAGCTCCTGGTTCTGGACGCCGCGGAACCAGCCGGTGTAGAGGCCGCGCGAGAAGCCCATCTCGAGGTCATAGAGGGACTGGCGGCGGACATCCTCCATCACGGCGGCTTCAGGGGCGTGCGCCGGGCCGAAGACCTCGGTCATGACCTTGTCCAACGCCTGGCGGTAGACGCGGGTGATGCTGGCGACGTATTCCGGGCTCTTCAGGCGGCCCTCGATCTTGAGGGAGGCGACGCCGGAGCGCACGAGATCCGGCAGGACATCCAGGCCCGACAGATCCTGCGGGCTGAGCAGGTAGCGGCGGTCCCCCAAGTCGACCGTCTGACCGTCGGAGACCAGCTCGTAGGGCATGCGGCAGGCCTGGGCGCATTCGCCGCGGTTGGCGGAGCGGCCGCCGAGCGACTCGCTCGTCAGGCACTGCCCGGAATAGGCCACGCAGAGCGCGCCGTGAACGAAGACCTCGAGCGGCATAGTCGTGCCCGCGGCGAGCTGGGCGTCGCGCATGGCGGCGATCTCCTTGAGGGAATTCTCGCGGGCGAGGACGACGAGGTTGGCCCCGAGGTCGCGCGCAAAGTCCACCCCGGCCGCGCTGGTCACGGTCATCTGCGTCGAGGTGTGGATCGGGAAGTCAGGCGAAAGCGAGCGGATGAGCCGGCAGATGCCGACGTCCTGCACGATGGCGGCGTCGACCCCGGCGGTGATGATGGCCTTCAGGTAGTCGGCGGCGGGGGCGATCTCGTCGGCAAAGACCAGCGTGTTGAACGTCACGTAGCCGCGCACGCCGCGCCGGTGGAGGAACTCCATGAGCTTCGGCAGGTCGGCGACCGTGAAGTTCTTGGCGCGCATGCGGGCGTTGAAGCGCTCGAGGCCGAAGTAAATGGCGTCGGCGCCGTTTTCCACGGCGGCCTTGGCGCATTCCCAGTCGCCGGCCGGGGCAAGCAGCTCGGGCCGCTTTGGCGCGGCGCGCGGGGCGGGGGAGGTCTCGAGGTTGGGCGCGGTGGGCATGGGCGTCAGGCGGCGGTTTCGGCGGGTGGCGGCAGCGGATGGGCGTCCTTGGGGGCGGGGGTCGCCACATGAGGCGCGGCGGCCCGGAGCTCGAATGCCAGCAGCACCGTCAACCCGAAGAAACCAGCTGAAACATAACCCAGCAAGGGCAGACCGGAGAGATGGCCGGAGGCATCCCGCGTGACGAACAACCCGGCCAGCATGCTGGAACACCCGCTGGCGGCCTGCTGCAGCGCCGCGTTGACGCTCATGAAGCCGCCCCGATAGCGCGCCTCGACGGCGTTGGTGACCATCGTCATCGCCGGCGCGAAGCGGCCCGACATCGTGACCATGAACAGCGCCATCATCAGGCTGGCCGTGGCCACCGAGGAGGGGCCGAGACGGGTGATAAAGAACACGACGACCACGGCGCCGGTCGACATTATGACCAGCAGGCGCAACCGGTCCATGTGGTCGCTCAGCCAGCCGATGAAAGGCGTGCTGAAGGCGGTGGCAACGCCTCCGACCGCGTAGGCGATGGGCAGTTGGAAGGTTTCGTCCAGCCCGAGGTTGGCGACGAAGGACGGAGCGAGGAAGGGGATGATGACGCCACCCGACATCACGAGCACCGTGCCGACGGCGAAGGCCCGCAGGTGAATCCCGTGGGAAAGGATCGCCTTCATCTGGCGCAGGGGCTGGTGGCCTTTGACGGCCGTGAGGATGTGCGGCAGGGCGAACGAGGCGAGGACCACGTTGGCCGCGGCGCAGCCGGCGAGCAGGAAGAAGGGGGCGTGCCAGCCAAACTTGCCGGCGAGCACAAGTCCCGCGGGCACGCCGAGCACGGAAGCCAGCGGAAAGGCGGCCATCACGAAACTCATGGCCCGGCCGCGCCGCGCGGGCGGAATGACATCGCCCACCATCGCGGTGACCATCGAACCCGCCAGCCCGCCGAAGGCCCCGGCGGCGAGGCGGGCGGCGAGCAGGGTATGGTGGGTGGGGGCCAGCCCGCATGCGAGGGTCGCCAGGCCGAAACCTGCATACAGCACGATGAGGGAGCGCTTGCGGTCGAAGCGATCGAGGAAAAATCCACCGGCGAAACCACTCACCGCGGCCGCGAGTCCATAGGAGGCGACCAGGTGGGTGAACTGGGCCGGGGAAATGTCGAACACCCGCATGAGCTGCCCGCCCAGCGGCATCATGATCATGAAGTCCAGGATGTGGGTGAACTGGACGGCGCAGAGCACGAGCAGCGTGGTGAGCTCGCGACCCTTGGTCAGCGCGTGGTGCTGGACTGAGGCAGGCATTAACTGGTCAGGATTTCATGGAGCGGTGACCGGTGCAACTCAGCTTCCGGCCACGGGCGAGGGCCGGAAGGGCGGGGTGGATTCGGTTGCGGCCGGGATCGGGCCGACCACGGCCCGGGCGACCTCGGCGAAGAGCAGGGCGCCCTTGCCCAGATGCCGCCGCCGGTGGCGCACGAGGGCGATGTCGCGCGAGGGCTGCACGGTGCCGGTGAATTTCCGGAAGATCAGCCCCTCGGGATCGGTGGCGCTGCGCGCGCTCTTGGGCAGGACGGTGACGCCCAGGCCCATCGCCGTCAGTGACTTGGCCGTGGCCAGCTGGCCGCAACGGTGGCTGATGCGCGGCTCGAAGTCGTGGTCGCCACAGAATCGCTGGATCTGGAGGGTCAGCGTGGAGGCCTCGCCAAGGAGGATGAACTGCTCGTCGCGCAGCGATTCAAAGGTGAGCTGCTCCGCCTTGGCCAGGTGGTGCGAGGCGCTCATCGCGACCCACAGCGGCTCGCTATAGAGTTTCTCGATGTGCAGCCGCGGTTCGTTGAATGGCAGCGAAATCAGGGCCCAGTCCAGCTGCCCGTCCAGGACCGCCTCAGCCAGCGGCCGGCGAAAGTCCTCTTGGGTTTGGATATTGAGGAGGATTTCGCTGGCCCGGCAGTAGGCCAGGATGGCGGGAAAGAAGAAGGGGGCGACGGTCGGGATGGCGCCGACCAAAACCTTTGGGCCCTGACCGGTGCTTTCCTTGAGTTCCTGCAGGGTCTGGTCGACGTCCCCGAGGATCCGGCGGGCGCCTTCCATCAGGGTTTTGCCCGCGTCGGTGAGCACGACCTTGCGGCCCAGACGGTGAAAGAGCTGCTGCCCGAACTCTTCCTCAAGGTTAAGGATTTGCTGGCTGAGCGAAGGTTGGGAGATGAAAGACCTTTGAGCTGCTTTTGTAAAATTCCCTGTCTCAGCGACTGCCAAGAAGTAACGCAATTGATAGAGCTCCATAGGCAAATACGATAGTTAGGATAGAAACTAAGTATTTAGACTATTGCAAGCTGTGTCGTATACTCCGTCCAGCACCAAGAATGGTGCCCAAGACAAAACAACCAACCAACCAAGTTTATGAAGAACAACACTCTCCAGATCTCCCTCACGGCCATCGCTGCCAGCGGTATTGCCCTTGTTGCCATCTCCAACATCGCGGTCGCCGTCAGCTACGTCGCCGTGGGTATCCTCCTCGCCGTCGCGGCCGTGGATTACCGCCAGGGACCGAAGAATTACGCTTCGCAGTAAGCGATCCGATTTAAGTCAGGTGTCAGTGTGTAACAGAGGCCGGGAGGCAACTCCCGGCCTCTTTTAATGTCTGCTTCCGACGCCGCCCCGGCGCAGAATAGACAAAACCCCGTTCCCGTGACGCTCTTCAGGAAACAACCCCCGACGGATTGCATGGAGGCGACCAATGATCACGGAACCTGGAAACACTGGCTCGAAGCCCACGGCCCCAAGCTGCTGCTGTGCGCCCGCCAGTGGACCCGTTCGCTCGCCGATGCCGAGGATGTGGTCCAGGAAGCCTTCGTCCGCTACTGGCGGCACCAACGGCACCTGCCGGGCGATCCGCAGGCCCTCCTCATCACGTCCATCCGCCGCGCCGCGCTGGATCACGCCCGCCGCCATGCCCGCCGGGCGGCCCGCGAGGAAAAGGCTGACGGCGGCCTCGAGGAGCGTGAGTGCACCTTTGAGCCCCAACCCGGCGAGGACGCCGACCGCCGCACCGAGATTGAGGCCGCGTTGCAGCGCCTGCCCGCCGTCCAGCGCGAGGTCCTCGTGCTCAAGATCTGGAACGAGCTTACGTTCGAGCAAATCGGCGAAGCCCTTGAAATCCCGGCCAACACCGCCGCCTCCCGCTACCGCTACGCGCTCGCCGCGCTGCGCAAGGAATTGAAGCCCGCCTGCCATGGATGAATCACTCCAGGAACTCGAAAACGAACTGAAGACGCTGCAGCCGCGCCGCGCCCCGGCCCGCTGGCTGAACCAGATCAACCGCGAGCTGGCCGCCGAGCTTCCGGCGTCGGCCCGTCCGCGCTACGCCACCTCGACCAACCTCGGCTCTTGGAAATGGCTGGGCTGGCGGGCCGTCGGCCTGGCCGCGGCGCTGGCGCTCGTCGCCACCATCGGCATCGTCAATCTCCGGCGCCCCACCCCCGACGTCGCTCCCGCCGTGCTGGCCGCCGCCCCGACTCCGCCGTCTGCCGCGGACGTGCCGGCTTATGAGCCGGTGACGGCCAGCAATGTGCTCTATGACCTCAAGGACGAGGGCGAGGTGAAGCTCGAGGGCGCCACTTCCGCCCGCCAGGTCCGCGCCCGCTATGTGGACACCTACACCTGGAAGAACCCGCGCAACAACGCCTCGATCAAGTGGACCGTGCCGCGCGACGAAATCCGTATCCTGCCGGCCAGCTACAACCCGAACTGACTTTACCGATAGAAATCCATCCTCATCCCCCATGAAAAACTCCCGCCATTATCTGCTGCCGGCCCTGGCCGTGCTCAGCCTCACACCGGCCGCCTGGGCCCAGAAAGAAATCACCATCCGCCGTCTCGACAAGGACGGCCCGCACCATGGCATCGTGATCCACAAGGACGCCGACCGCATGGAAAAGGAGAAGGTCACCTTCCTCGGCGTGGAGACGGCGCCGGTCAGCCGCACCCTCGCCGCCCAGCTCGGGCTCGGGCGCGACACCGGCCTGGTGGTGGTTCGCATCTCGGAAAAAAGCCCGGCCGCCGAACTCCTCAAGGAGGACGACGTGCTCACCAAGCTCGACGACCAGATCCTCGTCAACCAGCAGCAGCTGGGCGTGCTCGTGCGCAGCAGGAAAGAAGGCGACGAGGTCAAGCTGACCGTGGTGCGCGGCGGCAAGGAAACGACCCTCAAGGCCAAGCTTGCCACGCACGAGGTGCCCAAGATGGCGGCTGCTTTCTCGTTTTCGGGCGCACCGGGTGGTCCGGGCGGCATGAATTGGAGCATGGGGACCCTGCCGGAAGGCCTCGCCCGCCTGCGCCAGCTGCCGGGCATGGGCGACGATGACGCCAAGGATGTCTTGCGCATGATCGGCCGCGAGCACCGCAATTTCATGGTCACACCCGGAGTGCGCATTTTCCGGCGCGAAGGCAAAGGTTCCACCATCCTCGACCTGCCCAACAGCAACATTTCCTACTCGGACGACGACGGCTCCATCGAGATCAAGGCCGAGGAGGGCAAGCGCGAGCTTACCGTGAAGGACGCCAAGGGCAAGGTGACCTTCCAGGGCCCGATCAACACGGAGGAGGAGCGCAAGAAGCTGCCGCCCGAGGTGGTCAAGCAGCTGGAGAAGCTCGACCAAGACACGGTCAGCTTCGAGGCCGGCGAGAAATTCGAGCACGAGGTGCTGCCCCTGCCGGCGGAACCCGCGAAGACCAAGATCCGTCGCGACCTTGCCGAACCGGCCCGGCCCGCGCTGCGGCCGTTGTAAACAATCAAGGCGCGGCTTGGAGCCGCGCCGGTGTGTGTGAGCAAAAACTCCGGGGTGACGTGAAGACGTCGCCCCGGTTTGCTTAAGCGGCCTTGACCTGGTCAGGCGCCGGACGCTTCAGGATGGCGGCGATGATGAGGGACAGGATCAGGCCGAAGATGACCGCCATGATGGGGGTCAGGATGGCCTGCGCGACCGGGCCCATCATGGCGCGGGTCATTTTCTCCGCCTGGTCCATCTGGGCTTCGCCCATGCCGGCGGCTTCCCACTTCGGGCGGATGAGGGCGAGCTGGTAGTCGGCGAACTCGGTGTTCACGAACTTGAAGTGGATGAAGGAATAGACCGAGCTCATCAGGCCCGAGTAGAGCGAGATCAGGGTGCCGGTGCCCACGCCGCGGCCGTAGCTCATGCCCTTCTCGGGCGCTTCATCCCGCACGGCCTTGATGCCGAGCCAGAGGATGGCGAACATCATGGCAAAGCCGAGCCACTGGAAATACTGGCCGGTGGCCAACTTCTCCGTCTGGAAGCCGGTGAAATACAGCAGCAGGTTCAGGAGCGCGCCGCTGATGGTCAGGATGAGGGCGTAGATGAATTTGGTGCTCATGGACCAACCCTGGAGGCTGGGGGGCAAAAGCTCAATGGCGTTGTGACGGACGGCCGGCGGGCCGGATGAGCGGTTTCAGCGATTGTCGCCGTCGAGCACGCGGCCCAGGCCGCCGAGCAGCGAGCCTTCCTCGCGGCCGCCGCGACCGGTCTTCGGCGCCGCGGCCACGATGCGGCCGGCGAGGCGGGAGAAAGGCAGGGACTGCAGCCAGATCTTGCCGGGCCCCCGGAGGGTGGCGAAAAACAGGCCCTCGCCGCCGAACAGCGCCGTCTTGATGCCGCCGACGAGTTGGATGTCGTAGTCCACGCTCGGTTGGAAGCCGACGATACAGCCCGTGTCCACGCGCAGCGTTTCACCCGGGGCGAGCGTGCGCTCCAGCAGGGTGCCGCCGGCGTGGATGAAGGCCCAGCCATCGCCGGTCAGGCGCTGCATGATGAATCCCTCGCCGCCAAAGAGGCCGGCCCCGAGGCGTTTTTGGAAGGCGATGCTGATGCTCACGCCCTTGGCGGCGCAGAGGAAGGAGTCCTTCTGGGTGATGAGTTCGCCGCCAAGATCGGCGAGATGGACCGGGATGATCTTGCCGGGGTAGGGTGCGCCGAAGGCCACCTTCTTTTTTCCTCCGCCCTGGTTCATGAAGATGGTCATGAAGAGCGATTCGCCGGTGATGAGGCGTTTGCCCGCGCCGAGCAGGGCCCCCATGAAGCCTGAGTTCTGCTGTGAGCCGTCGCCGAAGATCGTCTCCATGGCGATGCCGTCGTCCATGTACATCATGCCGCCGGCCTCGGCGACGACGGCTTCCTGCGGGTCGAGCTCCACCTCGACGAACTGCATGTCGTCACCGTGGATCTTGTAGTCTACTTCGTGCATTGGGTTCATGGTTATGTGGGACGAGAACCCGCATCATAGCGGGAAAGTCGCGGCGGCCCATCAGGAATCCGCCGCCATGAGTGTAACGATGGTCGCGCCCCAGCCGCCGGAAGTCTCGTCCCCCTGGGCGAAGCCGCGCACGACGCGCGACCGCCGCAGATGCGCATGCACGGTCTCGCGCAGCGTGCCGGTGCCCTTGCCGTGGATTACGCGGACCCGGTGGATAGCGCGTCGCCGGCACTCCGCGAAATAGTCGTCCAGCAGGCGGTTCACCTCGTCCGGGCGGAAAGTATGCAGATCAAGCTCCCCGGTGATCGGGAGCGCGACAGGCTCGTTCGGTTCATCCGAGGACACGACCGCATGCTGGTGGCGGCCCAAAAACAGGCGACAAAAAACCCGCCCCTCGCGGGGCGGGTTTTTGACACACACACTAGCAAAGAACACACTAACCACTAAAGTTTCAGGATTTCGCGAGGCGGACGGCGGTCAGCGGCTTGGTTGACTGCGCGACCTGCGTCTTGAGCGCGGGCAACTCCACGGTGACGGCCACCGGCATGCCGGCCAAGGCGCGGAGGGCTTCCAGGCTGGCGTTGATGTATTGCTCCGCTTCGGAATAGCGGTCGGTTTCGACCACGTAGGTGGGAAGATCAACGGTGCCGGAAGAGCTGTTGCTATCAGCGGCACTGGCGCCAGTGGCGAGCACCGCGAGGAGGACGAAGGAGAGGAGAGTATTCTTTTTCATGATAAATGCTTTGTTGTCCTACATACACGCAAGCGATGTGCCAAGTTACAGGTGTAGTTGTAACTACCTGCAAAGCAGTGAATAGAAATATTCTTCATGTGTTTTGACCATCGCGCGCACGGCGACAGATGCACGAAGTTGAAATCAACCGTTCCCGCGAATGGGACAAAGCGGGGTCATGCATGACCATGACTTCCTTCCGGACGCCCGCACTCGCGGTCCATGCGCCACCCTTGTTTGCATTTCACCACATCCCGCTTCCCCATGCTCAAACTTGATCACATCACGAAGCGTTACGGTTCACTCACCGCGCTCAATGACGTCTCGCTCGAGATCGCTCCGGGCGAATTCTTCGGCCTGCTCGGCCCCAACGGTGCCGGCAAGTCCACGCTCATGTCGCTGGCCGCCGGTTTGCGCGCGCCCGAGGCCGGCCGCATCACGCTCGACGGCCAGCCGGTCACGGCGGCCGATCCCTCGACGCGGGCCGCGCTCGGGCTCGTGCCGCAATCCATCGCTCTCTACGAGGACCTGAGCGCGGAGCAGAACCTGCGCATCTTTGGCGAACTCTACGGCCTGCGCGGAGCGGATCTCCGGGCGCGGATCGACGAGGCGCTCGAGGCGGTGCAACTCGCGGACCGCCGGCGCGACCAGGTGAAGACCTTCTCGGGCGGCATGCAGCGCCGGCTCAATCTCGTGGCGGCGCTGCTGCACTGGCCGAGGCTGCTGCTGTGCGACGAGCCGACGGTCGGCGTCGATCCGCAGTCGCGCAACGCCATCTTCGATTTCCTCGAGGCCCGGGCGCGTGACGGCCTGACGGTGATCTATTCCACCCACTACATGGAGGAGGCCACGCGCCTCTGCTCGCGCATCGGGATCATCGACCACGGCAGGATCCACGCGCTCGGCACGCTGGACGAGCTGCTCGCGCAGCTGCCGTTCAGCGATGAGATCAGTTTTCCCGTGACGCCTGCGACGGCCAGGCTGGCCGCCGGCCTGGGCGCCCATGGCGTGGTCACCACGGACGGGGGCACCCACCGGTTTCGTCCCGCACCCGGGTTCAAGACTTCCGCCTTCTATGCGCAGACCGAGGAGCAACAGCTCTCCTCCCGGCTGTTTGTCACCGAGCGGCCCACCCTGGAGGCCGTCTTTCTCCATCTCACCGGCCGCACCCTCCGCGAATAAGGACCGCCATGAACATCATCCTCACCCTCCTCCGCAAGGACTTCGCCAATTTCTTCCGCGACAAGGCTGCGGTCAGCCTCACCTTCCTCGTGCCGGTCGCGCTCATCTATATCTTTGGGCAGGTCTTCGGACTCAACCGCAAGGACAGCGGCCCGACCGGCATCCGGCTCGCCGTCGTGAACCAGAGCGAAAATCCCGCCGCGCAGAAGCTCGTGGATGCACTCAAGGCGGAGCAATCCTTCCGCGTGCTCACGCACCGCGTCAATCCGGACAAATCCGAGCGGCCGCTCACCGAGGAGGACCTGCGGCCGATGATCCGGGACCGGGAGTTTCGCTTCGCGCTCATCATCCCTCAGGACGTGATTGCGGCCAACGGCTTCGGGTTGCACCTGAAGATCCTCTCCGACCCGCGCAACGAGATTGAAACCCAGACGGTCAACGGTCTGCTGCAGAAGGCGATCTTCTCCAACGTGCCGCAACTGCTCGGACAGTCACTGCAGTCGAGCGCGCAAAAATATCTGGGCAACCAGCGCCTCGACCAGTTCAACGGTGACCTGGCCGCGGCGGTGACGAAGGCCTTTGGCGGCGACGTGGCGGACACCAAGCAGGCGCTGGCGAGCGGGGATTTTGGCCTGGGCAAGATCGGTGGGAGCGGCGCGCCGGGGCAGAGGGCCTCTTCCGCCGACTTCTTCTCCAGGATGGTGAAGATCGAAAGCGAGCAGGTCGTCGGCAAGGACGTGAAGAGTCCCGAGGCCACGCGCGTCGTGGGCGGCTGGGCCATGATGTTCCTGATGTTCGCGCTCAGCCACTCGGCGGCGGCGTTCTTCGACGAGAAGAAGGCCGGCCTGTTCCAGCGCCTGCTCTCGGCCCCCGTCACCCGGGCGCAAATCCTGTGGAGCCGGTTTCTCTATGGCGTGATCCTCGGCCTGGTGCAGCTCACGGCGCTGTTCTTCGCCGGGCGGCTGATGTATGGCATCGATGTGCTCGGCAACTTCGGCAATCTCGTGGTGATCTGCACGGCCGCGGCCGCGGCCTGCACGGCCTTCGGCATGCTGCTGGCGGCCATCTCGCCAACGGCGGCCGCGGCCAACGGGCTCGCCACCTTCCTGGTGCTCACGATGAGCGCGACCGGCGGGGCCTGGTTTCCGGTCAGCTTCATGCCGGAGTTCATGCAGACCATCGCCCGGTTCACCCTCGTTTACTGGTCGATGGAGGGTTTCTCGCAGGTGCTCTGGGCGGGCCAGTCGTTCCTGCAAATCCTGCCGACTGTCGGCGTGTTGCTGGGCATCACGGGCGGCGTGATGGCGGTCGCGGTCTGGCGGTTCAACCGCGGACCGATCTTCGATTAATCCGTGGTTGCGGGCGGCGCCGGTTTTTCGGGCGCGGCCGGCGTGGTACCGGCGGGCAGGCCCGGCCGGGCCGGCGGATGGGTGGGAAATTTCTTGGGCTGAGGGTCCTCTTCCATCGCGCGGCGCACTTCCTCCTCCACGCCGCTCGCGGCCTTCTTGAACTCGCGGACCGACTTGCCGATGCCGCGGGCCAGCTCAGGCAGGCGGTTGGCGCCGAACAGCAGCAGGACGATGAACATGATCATCATCAGCTCGGGGCCGCCGATGCCCTCAATGAATGCCAGGGAAAGTGCCATGGGATAATTTGACGGATTCGGCCGGGAAATGTAACGGAAAAAAGCCGCTTATTTCACAATCTCGTAGCGGCCCGCCATGCCGGCCTTCACGTGATCGTTCACATGGCAGTGGTAGAGCCAGATACCCGGATTATCGGCGCGCATGTCGGCCACCTTCATGCTGGCGGGCAACAGCTCGATCACGTCGGTGCGCCGCCCCTCGTGCAGCACGGTGTTGCCGTGCCAGTGCGGGGTGTGCAGGTCGGTGTTGTCACCCAGGGCGACCAGATACCAGCGGACGCGCTCGCCGGCCTTCATGCGCAGCATCGGCAGGTTGCCGAAGATATAGCCGTTGATGCTGTGGAAGCGGTTGGCGGCGGTGCTGCCGCCGGGGGCGAGCAGCGCGGCGTTGCGCGGGGCAAAGCGGCTCTGGCTTTCATCAAAATTCATGAAGAGCGTGATGAACTCGCGGTCGACATCCCTGGGTGAGCCGTCGGTGCGCGCCTGCCCGTTGCGGGTCACGATCAGCGCCCCAATGAGCCCGGTGTTGATGTCCTTCGGGCTGTGCACATGGGCGTGATAGAGCCACACGACCGAACTGGCGTCATCGGGACCTGGGCCGGAGCGGGTGGGGACCTGCCAGCGGTAGGTGTAGCTGTCGCTGGGGGCGATGGCCTCGTCGTCCTTGTCCGATCCGGTGGTGCCGTCGGGGTAGCCGGCACCTTCGTAGGGTTTCAGGTAATGCACCCCGTGGGCATGCAGGCTGACGGGGAAGGAGGTGTTGTTCTTCAGCGTGATTTCGATGCGATCGCCCACCTCGGCGCGGAGGATGGGGCCGAGGATGCCCGCATGTTCCCAGGCGGGATCACGGGGTTTGAGCTGGGTGAAGGTCTCATCGGTGTATTCGCGAAACACCGCCTTCTTGAAAACGGGCGCCCGGGCGTCGGCCCCGCGCTTGAGCCAGGGCGAGTCATCGCCGCAGCATTCGAGGCTCTGGACCACGTTGCCCGCCGGCGCATAGTTCCACGCCACCTCGTCAGCGGCAACATAGTGGATCCGGGTCTCGCCGGTGAGCGGTTCCGCGGTCTCGGCGGCGAAGCCGGCGAGTGCCAAGGTCAGGCCAACCACCGCGCTGACCGCGCTGACGCGGCAGGGGTTCATCCGATCGTAATCTCGACGTAGAACTTCTGCGTCTGGCCCGGGGCGACGGAATAGAGGCCAACCTTGGTCTCGGGGGCATTGGGCGGCCCCATCCACGGCTCGACGCAATAATAAGGCGCCTTGTCATCCGCGGTCCAGGTGACGACGGCGAGGTCGTGGGCGGTGCTGTTGGCCATGCCGCTGCGGAAATGCAGGCGGTTGCCGGTCGGCACCTCGGTGACGGCGAAGACTTCACGGCGCAGGCCGGTGTGGATGGTGTCGACCAGGTTGGGATTGGCGAGCGACTCGCGCGGGCCGACCTTGGTGAACGGAACCAGCCCGCCGCGCTCGTCGCGTTGGTAGAACTTGGTCGCGGTGCTTTCGAACAGGTAATCCTGCCGGTAGCGCCCGGGGCTCCAGGGCAGGGTGAAATAGAAATGGTGGCCGGCGGACCAGGGCATCGGCTTGATGCCGAGGTTGGTCAGCTGCAGTTCCACGAACAGCCCGCGTGGATCGAAGCGATAACTGACGACAAACTCGTAATCGTAAGGGTAGGCGGCCCTGGCGGCCTCGTCGGGCACGAACTGGGCGGAAAAGCCGCCCTCGTCGAGCCGGATGGTCCGGAACTTGCCCTGGCGGGCGAGGCCGTGCATCGGCATCGGGCGGCGGACGCCGTCCTCGGCGCGCCATTGGTGGATCTCACCCTGATCGTAGGTGCGGCCGTTGAACGGGAAAAGGATCGGGTTCCCGCCGCGGACACTGCCGATGTTGTCGAGATTTTCGACTTCCGGCCAGTAGACGATATCGCGGACGCTGCCGTCTCCGAGCGTGACGTTCCAGTTCATGAGCCGGGCGCCCTTTTCCGGCAGGGCCAGGAAGGACGAGGCACCGACCTGCCACTTGAATATCGTGTGCCCGAGATACGGGATGCGTTCCATGGATAACTTGGTAAACCAAAATGAGCGCAGCGTTCCAATACAAAGTCAGTTAAATTATCGGCCCCTTGGGCGAGGCACCCGGAACGCAGCGGATTTTGAAAGAACGGGCCGGATTATAAGTTCGTGACGCTTGCTTGCCGGGGCGACTGGTCTAGACTGCTGCCCTCATGTTTATGCGCGCAGGTCTTTTGATGATGCTTCTCCTCGGGGGCCTTGCCGGCCAAACGGCCGGACCGGCGGCCTTGGCGGCTTCTGTCGCGGCCGCACCGGCCAAGAAGACGGTGGTCTATGTCATCCCGGTCAAGGACGAGGTAAACAGCCCGACCCTTTACATCCTCCGTCGCGGCCTGAAGGAGGCGATCGAGCAGAAGGCGGATGTGGTGCTGCTGGATATGAACACCCCTGGTGGCGCACTGGACGTGACGTTCGAGATCATGGAGGCGCTGGAAAAATTTCCCGGCCAGAAGCTCACCTTCGTGGACCGGGAGGCGATGTCGGCCGGGGCCTTTATCTCCGCTGTGACCGACGAGATTTATTTCGTGCCCAACGGCGTCATCGGGGCGGCGGCACCCGTGTTGTCCACCGGCGGGGAAATCGACAAGTCGATGAAGCAGAAGATCGTCAGCTATCTGCGCGCGCGGATGCGGGCCACCTCCGAGGGCAAGGGCTATCGGGGCCAGGTGATCTCGGCGATGATCGACGAGGATTATGAACTCAAGATCGGGGATAAAGTGCTGAAGCCCAAGGGCGAGCTGCTCTCGCTCACTGCAACCGAGGCGCTGGAAAAATACGGCGAGCCGCCCCAGATGCTGCTCGGGGCCGGCAAGGCGGCCGACATTACGGCGCTGCTGGCAGCCAAATACGGCGCGAACAACTACGAGGTCAGGAACTTTGAGATTACCTGGTCCGAATCGCTGGCGAAATACCTCACGGCCCTGTCGCCAGTCCTGATGGGCCTCGGCATCCTGGCCTTTTTTGTGGAATTCAAGACACCTGGCTTCGGCTGGCCCGGCGCCATCGGCATCGTGCTGCTCGCGCTGGTCTTCCTGGGGAACTACGGCGCGGGATTGTCGGGGCATGAACCGGCGCTGCTTTTTGTGATCGGCGTCGCGTTGGTGGCCGCCGAGCTGATCTTTTTCCCGGGGTTGGTGGTGGTGGCGCTGACCGGGGTGACCTTCATGCTGGGCTCGCTGGTGTGGGCGGGAGCCGACTACTGGCCGAATCAGCCCATGGCGGTCAATTTCTCGGGCGAGATGCTGATGCAGCCGGTGGTCAACCTCGGGCTGGCGCTGGCCATCGCCATCGGCTTTTTCGCTGTCTTGTTGAAATACCTCCCCAAGACCGGGCTATACCAGCATCTGGCGGTGCAAGGGGCCTCCATGAGTCCCGCGCAAACGGCGGGAATTGCGCCGCAACCGGCCGGCACGATAGCCCAGCTGACCGGCCGCCGCGGCATTGCGGTGACCGGCCTGTTTCCCAGCGGTGAGGTTGAGGTGGAGGGCCGGCGCTACCAGGCGAAGGTCGACCTCGGTTTTGTCGAGGCCAACTCGCCCATCGTGGTCACAGGCCATACGGATTTCGGCCTGACCGTGGAAAAGGAGGGCCAGTCATGACCGCGATCATCATCCTTTTCCTGGCCGGCATCCTCTTGTTGGCCATCGATGTCATCGTCCCAGGCATGATCGTGGGCATCATCGGCGGGCTCTCGATCCTCGCCGGGGTGGTGACGGCCTTCAACCTCTACGGCTCCGGCGGTGGCACGATCGCGCTGCTTTCCGGGGGCTTGCTGCTCGGACTGACGCTTTACATTGAGTTTGTGATCATGCCCAAGACCAAGCTGGCCAAGGCGCTCTCAATGCAGGCCACCGTGGATGGCACCAGCCAGCCGGCGGTGGCAGATCTCGCGGCGGTGCTTGATCAGCTGGGCGAGACCACCACCCCACTTGCCCCGAGCGGCTACATCAGCCTGCATGGTCGGCGCTACGAGGCTTTCTCCCAATCCGGTTACCTTGCGAAGGGAGTGGTGGTGCGCGTTACCGGCCTCGATAATTTCCGTCTAATCGTAACCCAAAATAAAACATCCTCATGAATGGCTTATTCATCACCGCAATTGTCATCGGCGGCATCATCATCCTGTTCCTCGCCGGGCTCGTCTTCAGCCTGGTCGGCGCCTGGGTCCGGGCGCTGTTTAACGGCGCACCGGTCGGTCTCTCCAAGCTCATCGCCATGAAGCTGGCCAGCATTCCCTTCGGTCTCGTGGTGGACGCCCGCATCACCGCGGTGCGCGCCGGCATCGAGCTCACCGCGGACCAGATCGCCTCCCACTTTCAGGCCGGCGGCAACGTGGTGCCGACCGTGCAGGCGCTCATCGCTGCGCAGAAGGCCGGCATCGAGCTGAACTGGGACCGCGCCTGCGCGATCGACCTCGCCACCAAGGGCTCCGGCAAGAGCGTGGTCGAGGCCGTCCGCACCTCGGTCGACCCGAAGGTCATCGACTGCCCCAACCCCGAGGGTGGCCGCACCACCATCGACGGCGTGGCCAAGGACGGCATCCAGGTTAAGGTTAAGGCCCGCGTCACCGTGCGCACCAACCTGGCCCGCTTCGTCGGCGGCGCCAAGGAGGAGACGATCATCGCCCGCGTGGGCGAGGGCATCGTGACCACCATCGGCGCGGCCGAGACCTACAAGGTGGTGCTCGAGAACCCGGACAGCATTTCCAAGACCGTGCTCGCGCGCGGTCTCGACGTCGGCACGGCTTATGAGATCCTCTCCATCGACATCGCCGACGTGGACGTCGGCGAGAACGTCGGCGCCAAGCTCCAGGAGTCGCAGGCCGAAGCCAACAAGAACATGGCCCAGGCGCAGGCGGAAATCCGCCGCGCGGCGGCCGTGGCCCTCGAGCAGGAGATGAAGGCCAAGGTGCAGGAGATGCAGGCCGAGGTCGTGCGGGCGCAGGCCGAGGTGCCGCGCGCCATGGCCGAGGCTTTCCGCCAGGGCAAGCTGGGCGTCATGGACTACTACAAGATGGAAAATATCCAGTCCGACACCGCTATGCGCGGCTCGATCGCGCATCCCGAGGGCAAGAAATAACCCGCCCGGGCCCGATTCCCCATGGACTGGGTATTCGACAATCTGCAAATCATCATCGCCGCCGCCGGCGCGATCGCCTGGTGGTTGAACCAGCGCCGGAAGGGCGGAATGGAAGGCGACGAGGAGCCTGTTCCGCCGGAAACGACGTTTGAGGATCCCGAGCTGGCGGAACGCACGCGCAAGATTCGCGAGGAGATCCAGCGCAAGATCGCGGAACGGGCGCGCGGATACCCGACCGAGCAGCCGACGGCGCCGATCGACATGACCGACGAGCCGCCGCTGGTGCGCGAGGTCGTGGTCACGGAGGCCCCGCCGGTGCCACGCCGGGGTCTCTCGGCCCCGGAGGCGCAGCGCCAGGCGGAAATCCTTGAGGAGCAGGCAACGCTGGCCGAGAGGCTGCGCGAGGCCGAGCAGATGAAAATCGCGGCCCAGAAACGGGCCCGCTACGAGGCGGCCACGGCCGACCATTCCAACACGGCCCGCACGCTTTCCCGTTCCACCGTGCTGGACGATCTGCGCGATCCTGCGGCATTGCGCCGGGCGTTCATCCTGCGCGAGGTGCTCGGGCCGCCGGTGGCGTTGCGTCGTTGAAAAGCAAAAGGCCGGCGAGCGCCGGCCTTTTTTTCAGTCGAGGGCGAAGCGGCCGTAGCCGTCCAACGGCACGGGGTAATTCCGGCCGTTGACCTCCATGCGGAGGTTTTTGCCGGCCTCGACCGTGATGAGCAGCTTGCCCTGCTTCTTGATGGGCTTTGTCTCGCCGCGGGCGAGAGCGCCGTTGTAGAGCACCGCGCCATCGAGATCCTGGACGACCTTGACGCGGGTGGCCTCGACAGCCGTGAGCGTGAGGGTCTGGGCCGCCTCGGCCTGCACCGTGGCCGCCGGGCCCTGCGGCGTGGCGGCGGACTTGGCCGGGGAGCGGGTGAAGAGGACGT
>Ga0209770_10000729_pt1 | contig 17612 bp, 14 predicted proteins | sample LauGreSu1BDMLBDD_2_FD_187572 | JGI IMG/M metagenome (GOLD analysis project Ga0209770, IMG submission 187572) | Freshwater lake microbial communities from Lake Michigan, USA - Su13.BD.MLB.DD (SPAdes) (version 2) | ecosystem: Environmental > Aquatic > Freshwater > Lake | place: Lake Michigan, USA...
CAAGAACTTTATAGGTATCGATATATTTCTTTTTGAGCGAAGGCTCGTTGCTTGAAATCATTGCATAAGGCAACGTATACGTGAATAATAGAACAATACCAAGGAAACTCTTATTCATGCTTAGCTTCAACGGATATTTGTTGCTAAGGTTTCATTCGAATTCGATTTTTTATACACGACATATTGACATGATTTACTTAACTGAATTCGCTAATTCATGACATAATGACACTTCACATAATATGGTTTGTATTTTGAAGTGCTGCGTTAAAAACAATGGAATCATGCAATTTGACAAGTTAACCTCACGAACGCAAGAAGCCTTGCAAAAGGCTCAAGATATTGCCCAAAGTTATCAGCACAAGGTATTAGAGTCTTCTCATTTGTTTTTAGGATTGTTGGAGGTGGATAAAGACATTGTGCCTAAATTATTAGAACAACAGTCGATTAAGTTGAAAAACATACATGATGTTGTTAAAGCCATAGTCGATCGTTATCCAAGAGTGGAAAGCGGAGAACTTCACGTTTCCAATGCCTTGTCGGCCGTATTGCGCAGCGGAATCCAAGAGTTAAGTCAATGGGGCGATACTTATTTAGCGGTTGATGCTCTGTTTTATTACCTCTGTCAATCGAAGGATACCTTTGGATCCTTAATCAAAGATGCTGGAATCAATGTAACACAACTTAAAAAAGATATACTTATGATGCGAAAAGGAGAAAATGTCCAAAATTCTGGGCAAGAAGGCACCTTTCAAGCCTTGGAAAAATTTGCCAAGAACTTAAATGAAATGGCGGGAAAGGGAAAATTAGACCCGGTAATCGGACGCGACGAAGAGATTCGTCGGGTGCTGCAGATTTTAACAAGAAGAACCAAAAACAATCCCATATTAATTGGTGAACCTGGGGTAGGAAAAACAGCGATTGCTGAAGGTTTGGCTCATCGAATTATTAGTGGAGATGTACCTGAGAACCTGAAAACAAAAGTGGTTTATTCCTTGGATATGGGGGCGCTCGTCGCGGGTGCAAAATACAAAGGGGAATTTGAAGAAAGGCTTAAATCGGTCGTTAAGGAGGTGATTAATTCCGATGGGGAAATTATTTTATTCATCGATGAAATCCACACCCTTGTGGGCGCAGGAGGCGGGGAAGGAGCCATGGACGCAGCTAATATTTTAAAGCCTGCACTAGCGAGAGGTGAGTTGCGAGCCGTAGGCGCTACCACCTTGAATGAGTACCAAAAGTATTTTGAAAAGGATAAGGCCTTGGTTCGGCGTTTTCAAACCGTGCTCGTGGATGAACCTGATACCGAAGATGCCATTGCTATACTTCGTGGAATCAAAGAAAAATACGAGAATCACCACAAGGTAATTATCAAAGACGCAGCGATTATTGCCGCAGTGGAATTGTCGCAACGCTATATTTCCGATCGACACCTTCCGGATAAGGCCATTGACCTAATCGATGAAGCGGCCTCTAAGCTTCGAATGGAAATCAATTCAAAACCCGAGGAATTAGATGAAATCGAACGAAAAATTATGCAGCTTGAAATCGAACGAGAAGCGCTAAAGCGAGAAAATAATACGGCAAAATTGGAAACGGTTGTAAAAGACCTAGCAGATTTTAATGAAAAACGACAAGGGTTGACCTCCAAATGGCAGGCAGAAAAGCAAATTTTGGAGGCCATTCAGCATTCGAAAGAGGAAATTGAGCTTTTGAAGTATGAAGCAGATGCGGCCGAACGCGCCGGTGATTATGGGAAGGTTGCCGAGATTCGCTATGGAAAAATCCAAGAAGCTAAACGAAAATTAGAGGATTCTAAACAAACGCTGGCCGAGATTCAGTCCGAATCGAAAATGATTAAGGAAGAAGTGGATACCGAGGAAATTGCCGAGGTGGTTTCCAAATGGACTGGAATTCCTGTACAGAAAATGGTGGAAAGTGAGGTCAGTAAGTTGCTTCGATTAGAAGATGAACTAAAGAAACGCGTTGTTGGACAAGAAGAAGCCATTGAGGCCTTGTCGGATGCGGTACGAAGATCACGGGCCGGTTTGCAAGATGCACGACGTCCGATTGGATCCTTTGTTTTCCTCGGTACAACTGGAGTTGGTAAGACGGAATTAGCAAAAGCCTTGGCTGAATTTCTCTTCAATGATGAAAATGCCATGACCCGCATCGACATGAGTGAGTATCAAGAGAAGCATAGCGTTAGTCGTTTGGTGGGGGCGCCTCCAGGATATGTGGGGTATGATGAGGGAGGACAGCTCACAGAAGCCGTTCGAAGAAGGCCATATTCCATCGTTCTTTTGGATGAAATAGAGAAAGCGCATCCGGATGTATTTAATGTATTACTTCAAGTATTAGACGATGGACGCTTGACTGACAATAAAGGAAGGCTTGTAAACTTTAAAAATACAATCATCATCATGACTTCTAATTTGGGATCCCTCATCTTGCAAGAGGCTTTTGAGGATGCGAAAGAAGCTGACTTCCAGAAATTAGCAGCCAAGGCAAAAGTTCAAGTATTGGAGTTGTTAAAGCAAACGATACGACCTGAATTTATAAACCGAATCGACGAAACCTTATTGTTCTTGCCATTAACTCGTTCGAATGTGAAAGACATCGTGCGAATTCAACTGAATAATTTGAAAAATCAGTTGAAGGAAAAAGGAATCAAATTATTTGTTGCTCCAGATGCTTTCGAGCACATTGTGGAGCTAGGCTATGATCCCTTCTTTGGTGCACGTCCGGTGAAACGGGTCATTCAAAAAGAGGTATTAAATAGCCTATCTAAAGCCTTGCTCGCTAAAACGGTGGACATGAACCAAACGGTGGTGATGGATATGTTCGAAGGACAAATCGTGTTCAGAAAGCCGGTGTTGGCAGAAGAGGAAATTTTGTAGGTTTTAACAATTTTAAACGAGTGATAGGTTTTTTAATTTGTAATTATTTATTATATTTGAATTTTATAAATAAATTATAAACATATGTCAACCTTCACGAGTTCGCTTCCGGATGATCTTCTTCAGGCCCTTGCTCAAAAAGCCAAGGAACTGTCAGTTCCTAAAAATACCCTCATAGAACGAGCGCTTCGCATCTATCTAGAGCAACTCAATCGCGCTGCGTATGTTAAATCCTACAAGCAAATGGCGGCAGACACCGATCTTCAAATACTTGCTGAAGAAGGAATGGCGGAGTATTTAAGCCAACTTTCGGAAGAATGAAACAAGGTGAAATTTGGTTCACGGATTTAAACCCCGTGAAAGGCAGCGAACAAGCAGGTTATCGTCCCGTTATTGTTATTAGTGGTAATTTACTCAACGTTCATGCACAGGTAGTGGTGTGTGTGCCCTTGACCACCCAGCTCAAGCATTACCATGGAAACTTGGTGTTGGAACCCTCTCCATCCAATGGATTAAAGCAAACTTCCGAGGCCTTAACCCTTCATGTGCGATCTATTGCTAAAGACCGGTTGTTGGAGCGAGTAGGGAGTATTTCGAAAACAGAATTGAAGCAGATTCATACGTGCTTGAATGAAATTTTAACGTATTAAGCTATGATTATGGATTTTCTCGAAAACAGGGCACAAAAAAAAAGCGGTCCCTGAGCTTGTCGAAGGGCCGCTTTTCGTATAATTCTTTAATCCTAGTATCGGTAATGATCCGATTTAAATGGACCTTTCACATCCACGCCAATGTATTCAGCTTGTTCAGAAGATAATTCTTCCAACTCTACCCCGATTTTAGATAAATGCAGGCGTGCTACTTTCTCATCCAAATGCTTTGGCAAAGTATACACATCATTTTCGTACTTGTCGGAATGGTGCCATAACTCCAATTGCGCTAGGGTTTGGTTGGTGAAGGAATTGGACATCACAAACGATGGGTGGCCGGTAGCGCAACCCAAGTTCACCAAACGTCCTTCAGCTAGCACAATGATGTCATTGCCATTCACATTGTATAAATCGACTTGTGGCTTAATTTCCATTTTGGTAGAACCGTACTTGCTGTTCAACCAAGCCATATCAATCTCGTTATCGAAGTGACCGATGTTACATACGATGGCTTTGTCTTTCATCGCTTCGAAATGTTTTCCAGTTACAATGGATTTATTTCCGGTCGCGGTTACAATGATATCAGCTAACCCAATCACGGTATCTAATCGTTTTACCTCAAATCCATCCATGGCTGCTTGAAGTGCACAAATCGGATCGATTTCGGTTACAATAACACGAGCACCTGAACCTTGCAACGACGCTGCAGAACCTTTACCCACATCGCCGTATCCGCAAACAACGGCTACTTTACCAGCCATCATCACATCCGTAGCACGACGAATCGCATCTACTAACGATTCTTTACAACCGTATTTGTTGTCGAATTTAGATTTGGTAACGGAGTCATTCACGTTGATTGCCGGCATAACCAAGGTTCCGTTTTTCTTACGCTCGTACAAGCGGTGAACTCCGGTCGTGGTTTCTTCAGACAATCCTTTGATTCCTTCAGTTAACTCTGGGTAACGATCGAAAACCATATTGGTCAAATCGCCACCGTCGTCCAAAATCATGTTCAGGGGCTGACCGTTTTCGAATGCGAACAAGGTTTGCTCGATACACCAATCAAATTCTTCTTCGTTCATCCCTTTCCATGCATATACAGGAATTCCTGCTGCGGCTATGGCTGCAGCAGCGTGATCTTGCGTGGAGAAAATGTTACAAGATGACCAAGTAACTTCGGCCCCTAATTCAACAAGCGTTTCAATTAAAACTGCTGTTTGGATGGTCATGTGTAAGCATCCTGCGATTCGAGCACCGCTCAAAGGCTTCGATGCACCGTACTCAGCACGCAATGCCATTAAACCTGGCATTTCAGCTTCCGCTAATTTTATTTCTTTACGTCCCCATTCGGCAAGGGATATGTCTTTTACTTTGTAGTTCAATTTTTCAGAGGTGTTATTCATAGTATAATTTTTCAGTGCAAAAATAGGGATAAATCAAGGAACTATTGCTAAACACCTAATCCCTTTAATTGGTGTTTTAATGCTTGGATGAACAACGGGTGATCGTTGTTGCTCGGAACTAAATCCACCTTTTCGCCTCCGTGTTCCTCAAAAATTTCTTGGTATTCGCTACCAATCTCAATCAAGGTTTCGAGACAATCCGCAACAAACGCAGGACTAAAAATCAACAAACGTTTGGCTCCTTTTTTCGCATGTTCTTCCACAATTTTATCCGAAAAGGGCTCAAGCCATTTTTTGTCAAGGCGCGATTGAAAGCAAACGGTATACTGATTTTCTTTAAGACCCATTTTTTCAACGATCAAGCGAGTGGTTGCATAGCAGGTGGCCTTATAGCACATTTTGTTCTTGTCGTTTAATTCGCTTTCGCATGGCTGATCTCCGCACAAATCGGTGCCTTCGTAGACCTTGTCCACTTGACGTTCGGGTAAACCGTGGTAGGAGAACAAAATATGGTCGTAGGAATTGAGGTCAAAGGCTTTTGTATTTTCAACGATGTTTTCGATGTAGAGGGGATTGTCGTAAAACTGACCAGCAACCACCACCTCAGGGATAACCCACCACGAAGAAATAATGCGCATGGCTTTCTCGATGGCCGATCCTGAAGAAGCACTTGCGTATTGTGGGAACAACGGGAATAGCACAATGCGATCGTAGTTGGCTAAGCGAATGCGTTCCAGCACCGAATCCAAGGACGGGTTTTGATAACGCATGGCGAACTCTACCGTTACTTCGTCCTTTGAGTATTCCTCTTGCAAAAGTTTTGCAACGTTTTGGGTGTGCGTCAGCAGGGGTGAAACACCGTTGCCAAGTTCCCATAATTCTTTATAGATCTTGGCCGATTTAGGGGCACGAAAAGGAACGATGATGCCGTTCACTAAAATTTTACGCGCCAACCATGGAATGTCGATTACTCGTGGGTCGTTGAGGAATTCGGAGAGATAACGACGCACATCGGAGGTTTTTGGGCTATCAGGGGTGCCAAGTTGGATGAGGAGGACACAGGTCTTTTTCATGGTTTTGAAACAATTCGCAGTTTGGAAAGTTCAAAGGTAGGGAAAACCCATGATTCCTTCAGAACTTCTTACTTTTGTAATATGATCAATCCATCGCGCATTTTTGACGTTCAAAGCGAAGCGGAATTCCGTTCCTTGGCGCTAGAAATTGCGCGTTTTCAGATGGAAAACTGTGCAATCTACCGCGACTTTGCACGGCTTATGAAGGTAGAGGCTGTTCATTCATTGGAGGACATCCCTTTTCTGCCCATTCGTTTTTTTAAAGAGGTAGAAGTGGTTTCTACACCAGTTTCTGAAAAACCTTTGGTCTTTATGAGCAGCGGTACAGGGGAGCAGGGTAGGAGTAAACACATTGTGACCGATCCAAGACTATATTCCCAAAGTTATACCATCGGGTTTGAGCAATATTTTGGTTCTCCCAAAGACTGGGTGATTTTGGCCTTGTTGCCCAATTATTTGGAACAAGGCAATTCAGGGTTGGTCAACATGGTGGAAGGATTGATTGCACAAAGCGATCATCCCTTGTCGGGTTTTGTCTTGAGCGAAATGGAGCATGTCCACCAACGGTATGTTCAAGCGTTGGCTTCGGGAAGAAAGTGCATGCTGTTCGGGGTGTCTTATGCTTTATTGGATTTAGCTGAGCAGGGTAAGGATTTTTCAAACGCCGTGGTGGTAGAGACGGGAGGCATGAAGGGCCGACGAAAAGAGCTCACGAAACCCGAATTGCACGAAGCCTTGAAACAAGGATTAAATACCGCGGAGATTCATTCCGAATACGGTATGACCGAACTCTTATCGCAAGGGTATTGCGGACCGGATTTAATCTTCCGCACGCCATCATGGATGCGGGTCGTGTTACGCGACGTGAGTGATCCCCAAGCTCGGGTGCCGGAAGGTCATCGGGGCGCCATCAACATCATCGATTTAGCCAACCTCAACAGCTGCAGTTTCATTGCCACCGACGATTTTGGCAAACTCGTACCGGGAGGTTTCCTGCTCGAAGGCCGCGTAAATCATGCGGATATTCGCGGTTGTAACCAGATGGTGGGGTAGGAGTGAACAACCTTACGTTATTCTCAATTGAAGAAATTTAGCTAAAAAACTTCAGCTTATTCAATGAATTTAGCTAAAAAACTTCAATAGGAAGAAAAAAATCGATTGGAAAGTGTTAACTTAGCAAAAATAGAAATTACCATGTTACAACTTGAACGGTACATTTTTGCTCAATTAAAGGAACAGATTTTACCGGGGCGTGTATTGATTTTACTTGGGGCACGTCGAGTTGGGAAGACCTCTTTGCTTAAGAAACTGAGTGATAGTTTCCCTACAGAATCAGTACTTACCTTAAACGGAGACGATCAAAAAACACTGGATCGTTTGGCCGTAAAGTCGGTTGATAATTATCGCTCGATGTTGGGTAATGTTCAATACCTTATCATTGATGAGGCGCAAAACATTCCAGATATTGGGTTAAAACTGAAACTTATGGTGGATGAGTTGCCTCAGGTTGCGGTAATTGTTACCGGTTCGTCGATGTTTGAACTCTCGAATAAATTAGGAGAACCCTTGGTGGGAAGATCTTATGTGGTCCAATTATTTCCTTTGGCTCAATTAGAATTCAGTCCGTATGAAAACCTTATTGAGACGGATGCAAGGCTCGAACAGCGAATGGTTCTTGGTTCGTATCCTGAATTATTGCATTTGCCATCTGAAGCCGATAAAATAGATTATTTGGAAGGCATCGTAAGCAGTTATTTACTCAAGGACATTCTCGCCTTTCAAGGGATTAAGAAAGCCGATAAAATCATGGATTTATTGCGTTTAATTGCCTTTCAACTTGGGGGAGAGGTTAGCCTCGACGAACTAGCTACCAGTTTAAAGGGTATCAGTAGAAATACTATTGAAGCATATTTAGATTTACTAACCAAGGTTTTTGTAATCTATCCTGTTCGAGGATTTAGCCGGAATTTACGCAAGGAAATCTCCAAATCCAACCGCTGGTATTTTTATGATAATGGCATTCGTAATGCGTTAATCCGAAACTACCATACCTTGAATCTGCGAAACGATACGGGGCAGTTGTGGGAAAACTACCTCATGGCGGAACGCATGAAACTAAATGCCTATAAGAAAAGACGTGTGAACACCTATTTTTGGCGCACCTATGATCAACAGGAAATCGATCTCATAGAAGAATGTGGCTCCGATTTGGTAGCCTATGAATTTAAATGGAATAAAACCAGTGTAAAAGTCCCTAGCGCCTGGAAAAATAACTATCCCGATGCGCAATTTGTTTTGGTAAATCAAAAAAACTATTTGGATTTTATTACCGGTAAAATCTAAGGAGGTTTCCTGCTCGAAGGCCACGTAAACCATGCGGACGTGCGTGGCTGTAATCAAATGGTGGGGTAGGATGGGTGTTATTGCGCCCCTTCAGGGCTAACATATTTCGCTCCTTCAGGGCTAGGATGCAATGATTTATACTAATTATCAATTGTACGCGTTTTGCGTTAGCCCTGAAGGGGCGAGCTCATTAACCGATGGCGTTTAGCCATCGGTTAAATACGTAGTATCTAATGTTAGCCCTGAAGGGGCGCAATACCTTAATCAAATGGGACAATCGCTCGTAAAAAATTACCTGCACATCGTGTTCAGCACCAAGTACCGACAACCACTTATACATGAATCAATCGAAGATGAACTCTACAGCTATCTCGGTGGCATCTGCAATAACCTCGAATGTCACGTGATTAAAGTTGGAGGGTACACCGACCACATTCATATTCTGTGTATGCTGTCCAAAAAGGTGGCTTTAATGAAATTGTTGGAAGAACTGAAATCCCATTCTTCTAAATGGATGAAAACCAAAGGTGCGGCCTATGCTAATTTCTCATGGCAAAACGGCTACGGCGCGTTTTCCGTAAATCCTGCCCAGGTTGAGCGGGTTATCCAATATATAGCCAACCAAAAAGAACACCACCGTAAAAAAGCCTTTAAAACCGAATACCAAGAATTTCTGGAAAAAAACGAGGTAGCCTACGATGAGCGGTATGTTTGGGAGTAGGGGTGAGGTAATAAACCATTTCCCTTAGGTCCTTTTGCGTTCCTCGATCTATATCTTAATGTTAATAGAAGTTCGTTTAATCCTTAAAAACTATCAACTTTGGTTTTTGGCTTTCTAATGCCCGAAGAATTTTCAAGATACCGCGTTTTCTTTGAAGAAGGGATCGTGGTTTTGAGAAATTACATCAAATACTCATCAACACACGCATAAGTTTATCTATGAAATGTGAAGCGAAAAAAAATCAATTTTATTTTATGAAATAATGCCGTACAGAAAAAAAATCGTTAATAAGAAATCACACAATATCCATCTTCGCCATTATTTGCGTTAGGTGGATAGAAAGCATTTGATCCATTATCATAACCTCTTTGTCCACCGCTACCACCTGAGGCGGAATTCCCTGGTATCGCCAGTAAATAAGAAGCAGGAATATAACTTCTATTTCCGTAGTTTATTATTGGATAGTTATAGTTATTTATGGGTGCATTTTGACCTGAAGGTCCTGCGCTATAATTGTTATTAGATCCTGAATTGAAATTATTATAAGATTCGCCTCTTGTTCCGCCGAGACCTCCTGAAGCAGAAATAATGTTTGAAAATAACGTTGCGCCTCCATTACCGCCATTATTTCCAAAAGAAGGACAACCTTGAGAAAAACCAGAAGCACCAATACCCCCTTGTCCGATAGTAATTAAATAACTTTGTCCAGGAATTACTTGAATTAATGCTGAATTATAACCGCCATTGCCCCCATTACCACCATGTTCTCCGTGATAAGTGTTACCAATTAGCACTCCACATTGTAAATTATTCTTTCCTAAGCTTCCAGTTGCACCACCGCCACCAGCGCCCCAAACCTCTACTTTTATTTGATTTACATTTGCTGGACAAGTCCAAGTTGTAGTTGCTGAAAACCCAATACGAATTCCTCCAGTGGTTGAGGCCGGTCCTTGCGGTCCAACCAAGGAAACACCCGCTGGCCAAGCACCGTTTGCTTTGGGTCCAAAAAGTGTATTAGTAGCCGTGTTGATGTAAAAATCACCATTGACACCTGTTCCTGCTACGGGGTTGGTAATTCCGTTTAGGACAGCGGTTCCGTTGGTTCCATTGGTTCCGTTCGTTCCTGCAGGACCTGTAGCTCCAACTGGACCTGTTGCGCCCGTGGCTCCGGCCGGACCTTGCGGACCCGCTGCGCCGGCCAAGCCTTGCGGGCCGGTTAATCCGGTAGCTCCCTGAATACCTTGTGGTCCAACCAAAGAAACGCCAGCAGGCCAGTTGCCGTTGGCTTTAGGACCGAACAATTCATTGGTGGCCGTATTGATGTAAAAATCTCCATTTACACCTATTCCAGCAGCGGGGTTGGTGATTCCGTTTAGGACAGCGGTTCCGTTGGTTCCATTGGTTCCGTTCGTTCCTGCAGGACCTTGGATTCCCTGAGGGCCTTGTGGACCTGGAGCACCCGTTGCTCCGGTAGCACCCGCTGCGCCGGCCAAGCCTTGCGGGCCGGTTAATCCAATTGGACCTTGTAGGCCAATTGGCCCCGTTGGACCTTGTGGACCGGCTACGCCAGCTGGTCCTTGTGGACCTATTAACGAAACTCCTGCTGGCCAAGCACCGTTTGCTTTGGGCCCGAATAAGGTATTCGTAGCCGTGTTGATGTAAAAATCACCATTTACGCCAGTTCCTGCAACGGGGTTGATAATTCCATTGAGAACAGAAGTTCCATTGGTTCCGTTTGTCCCATTCGTTCCTGCTGCGCCGGTCAAACCAGTAGCACCTGTTGGACCCGCGGGACCTTGTGGGCCGGTCAAACCAATTGGTCCTTGCGGACCTATTAACGAAACTCCTGTAGGCCAAGCACCGTTTGCTTTGGGACCAAATAAGGTATTAGTAGCCGTGTTGATGTAAAAATCACCATTGACACCTGTTCCTGCAGCGGGGTTGGTAGTTCCATTTAATACTGCTGTACCATTTGTGCCATTCGTGCCGTTCGCTCCTGCAGGACCTTGGATTCCCTGAGGGCCTTGTGGACCAGCAGCACCTGCTACGCCGGCCGGACCTTGCAGGCCGGTTGCTCCGGTAGCTCCTGATGGCCCCGCCGGACCTTGAGGACCTTGTGGTCCTGCTAATCCGGTTGGTCCTTGAGGGCCCGTTGCACCTTGAGCTCCCACAGCGCCATTGCACACATACTTGGTAAGCCCAGGAACAATTTCTCCCGCATCTAACAAACCGTTGCCGTTTACGTCAGGCCCAAATTCTAATTTTACGCCCCCTGTTGCACAATTTGCTCCAGCAGGTTCCATCGTAGTAAGAGTTGCTGCGTTCAATCCGTTGGTTCCGTTTGTACCGTTCGTTCCCGATAGACCTGGTACTCCTTGAGGACCAACGGGACCTGTCAAACCAATTGGACCCTGAGGTCCCGCAGCCCCTGCTGCGCCGGCCAAGCCTTGCGGGCCGGTTAATCCAATTGGACCCTGAGGACCAGCTACGCCAGCAGTGCCTTGGGGACCGGTAATGTTTGATATTAAAACCCATGTAGTTCCATTGGTTTTCGTGTACACATTTCCTGTTGCGTTATCCAAATAATAATCCCCCGTGGTGCCAAAACTGCTTTGAGGAACACCGTTTCCTGAACTCCACTGGTTCAGTAAATTCCCAGAAGACTTGGCATACAAGGCATAGGGTACGCTCATCATTTGCTGGGTTCCATAGGGCATGTACAGCACAGGGTTGACCTGGTTGGTGAAAGCTACGCCCAATTCCAAGAAATACGGTCCGTTGCCCCAGTTCAGGTTGGCAAATGGGTTTCCGGCAAGGAAAACTCCGTTTCCAATCACAAAATTCACCAATCCAAATTGATCCGTGGTTAAGTTGTGGCGTTCGGAATAAACCGCCGTTCCATTCGCAGTAGTTTGAAGAATTCTCGCCCTGATCACCACCGGTTGGTTGCTGGCCAAGGTTCCGGTATTGGTTCGAATCACCGCTTGGTAGTTGATTCCGTTCGGAGCTTGAGCGTTTAACGAAGTAGAAATAATGGATACCGATAGGAACAGCAAAAAGGATAACGTTCTTTTCATGGTTTAGGATTTAATGAGTTTTACTTGCTCTATGAGGGTACCCGACATGTGATAGATGTTTAAAAAATAGGTTCCAGGAGCGAGACCAGTGGAGTAATCCGCTTTGTGGCGTGCACCTTTCATGATTTCATCGTACACCAGTTTCCCGTTGGCGTCTATGAGCTGCAGTTTCAATTCCTGTTCCTCGTATTCCTTGGGAGCTTCAACGATGGAATAGGCATCAAAAGGGTTGGGATAAATCTTAAACACCGGTTGCGTGGGCATTTGCACCACCACGCCTGGACCCACAGGAACTAGCGCATCGGGTTGCTGAAAACCGTTACACACCCGAGTGCTCGCATAACCCAAGGGCGTATTCACGTAAATGAAGGGCTCCCCCAAGGTGTACGACATGATGTAATTGGTTCCAAAGGGCGAAGGTTGGAGGTTCTTCGCTATTCTTCCCGCACTTGCCATCACTCGGCGTTTGTCCATTTGGGCTTGGATTGTTGCGAAAGGAAGCGTTAATAGGAGAAGTAATACAGCTTTCGTTGTAAAGGTTTTACCTTGACTAAAAATCATTTTTTCAATTCTTTTAACAAAGATACCGAGTAAATCACATAAACGTATATTTAATGTATAAAATATATGGCAAATATGGCGTCACCTTTGTTGAATGATTCACCGCGGAGAAATCGTAGAACAAGCCGTTCGGGCCTCAGGACATAAGTTGAGTCAATTGGCCCTTAAAATGGGTAAAAGCCGAAAGTGGCTCTACGATGCCTTCGAAAACCCCATGCTGAGTATAGAGCATATTTTGGAGATTGGCCGAATCATACACCACGATTTCACCCAAGATATTCCTGAACTACGTAGGAACTACCTACAAACCGACAACGCACCCGAAGTTGAGGAGGTAAAATGGAAAGACAAGTACATTACCTTGCTCGAAGAACACCAGAAGTTGCTTGAGCGCTTTCTAGCCATGCAGGAGGGGAAAGTAATCTAGTGTTTTCAAGTGCATTCAGCTTAGTTAGTGAATGGAATCCAACGTTTTTGGGTGTGAAAGTTGTCATCCCCCTTTATCCCCCTTCAAAGGGGGAACCAAGTACCATTGATGAATCTTATTTTTTCCTCCCCCTTTAAGGGGGAACCAAGTATCATAGACGAATTTTATTTTCCTCCCCCTTTGAAGGGGGATAAAGGGGGATGACTCTGACGAGTATAATTACTACCCGTACAATTTCAAAGTAACAACCATGTAATTTCAAAATTATTACCCGTGTAATTTCAAAGTTAGTACCCGTGTAATTTCAAAGTTGGTACCCGTGTAATTTCAAAGTTGGTACCCGTGTAATTTCAAAATTAGTTGTATATTTGTTTAATATTTATAAGGGTTATGGATAGAATTCGAATTATTAAAAAATCAATGGATATTTATCTTAAAAAATATCCCGTTCTTGTACTGACCGGACCTCGTCAGTCAGGTAAAACTACCTTCCTGAGAAATCAGTTTTCTGACTATACCTATGTGAATTTAGAGAATTTAGATTTCAGGAGATATGCAATGAATGACCCGAATGCGTTTTTAACGGAATTTCAAGGGAAGGTGATTTTAGATGAAGCGCAGCGTGTGCCTGAATTATTCTCCTATATTCAAACAAAGGTTGATGAGGATCGTGTCATGGGGCAATACATTCTTTCGGGTTCACAGAATTTTCATTTAATGCGAAGCATCACCCAAAGCCTTGCTGGTCGTGTAGCCTTGTTTAAGTTGTTACCATTTGATCAAGAAGAAATGCACAGTGCCGGATGGCTAGATGCTGATTATTCAGTGAATTTACAACGCGGATTTTATCCAGCCTTGTACGACCGTGACATCCCCTCTAAGGTATTTTATTCAAATTATTTGCAAACCTACGTAGAACGAGATTTATCAGAATTGATTCATGTAAAGGACCTCAAGCAATTTAGGAATTTCATTGGGCTTTGTGCTGCTAGGGCCGGGCAATTGCTTAATTTGAATTCGCTGGCTAATGAATGCGGGATTTCTCAACCCACTGCAAAATCTTGGATTTCTGTCTTGGAAACAAGTTACATCGTTTATCAGCTTCAACCCTTGCATTCCAATTTTAATAAGCGCATCACCAAAAGTGCTAAGCTCTATTTTTACGATACGGGATTGCTTTGTTTTTTGCTTAAAATCAACGATGCGTCCAGTGTAAAAACAAGCAACTATAAGGGTTCGCTATTTGAGAATTTTGTAATCAATGAATACTTGAAACAAAATTATCACAACAACTTGATGCATGATTTTTGGTTTTGGAGGGATGCGGTTGGTCATGAAGTGGATTTAATCTGGCAAGATTCTGATAAACTTAATGTGGTTGAAATAAAAGCCAGCGAAACCATTATGCCCAAAATGTTCAATGGCTTGGCATACTTTGATAAATTGGCCTCAGATCGTATTGCCAGTAAAACGTTAGTGCATACAGGAAGCTTTAATCAACAACGAACCGCAGCTCGGGTGCAAAGTTGGAATAACTATAGTCAACGGTTTGTTTTGTGATATTAGAACAACCTTTTTCAGCCTTGTTTGTTTTTGAAGCATGTATCAATTGAAACGCACGCAAATCGTTAAAACCGACCTCGCAACCTGTTGGGATTTTTTCTCCTCACCGCACAACCTGGCTAAAATCACCCCCGCGTCTATGGGTTTTGTAGTGAAGACCGAAATTCCCGAGAAAATGTACGAAGGCCTCATGATCGAATACACGGTTAAACCCTTGCTCAACATTCCTATGCGTTGGGTCACTGAAATTAAAACCGTACGTGATCATGCCTTTTTTGTTGACGAACAGCGCGTTGGGCCTTACAAAATTTGGCATCATGAACACCACTTCAAAGACCTCGGCGGTTCGGTAGAAATGACGGATATCGTTAGTTATGAGCTTCCGCTCGGATTTTTAGGTCGTCTCATGCACGGTCTTGTGGTTCGCAAGAAATTGGATTCCATTTTTGCGTTCCGCTTTGAGGCGGTAGAAAAGCTTTTTAACCAATAAGCTTCGGATTCCGTACCTTTGAACCATGAAGTTCAAGGATTATCCCGTCCATCCATCCATTCTACAAGCTATTGACGATCTGGGGTACAAACGCCCTACCGATATTCAATACAAGGTTATTCCTCACATACTAAACGGTGAAGACGTCATGGCTGTGGCGCCCACCGGCACGGGGAAGACGGCTGCTTTTGCCATTCCCATCCTTCATCAGGTCCAGGCCCATGCCCACAAGAAAGGAGTGCAGGTTTTGGTTATGGTGCCAACGCGCGAATTAGCGCGGCAAATTGAACAGGTGTTTCTCGACCTCAGCAAGCATCTATCCATTAGCATTCTTTCCCTTATTGGCGGTGTGGAACAGGACCAACAAATTAAAAAATTGCAAGAACGAACTCAGGTGCTGATTACAACCCCGGGTCGCATGTTTGATTTAATTGCCCAAGGTTTTTTAGATCTATCAACCGTTAGCACCTGGGTGCTCGATGAGGCCGATGTCATGCTAGACCTCGGTTTTGCTCGGGACATCGTGGACGCCAAACGCAAGCTTCCTAAACATAAACAAACACTTTTCTTTACAGCGACTATTAACAAGAAAATCAAGTCATTAGCTTATGATGTTGTGCGCGATGCCATTCGCATCCAAATCACTCCGGGGAATCCTGTTTCTAAGAATGTGGACCATCAGGTGTTGATGGTGGAAATGGACGATAAGCGCTTTTTTCTAGAGAACATTTTGACGGAATATCCCGACGACCGTTTTATGATTTTCGTTCGGACCAAAGTCCGTGCGGAAAGGGTTCAGAAAGCTATGGAGCGCGTTGGGTTGACGGTTGAGATACTGCACGGAGGAAAAGCCCAAGAGGAACGTTTTGTGACCCTGGAACGCTTCCGTCAAGGAGAGAACAAAATCCTAGTGACCACCGACGTTGCCTGCAGAGGGATCGACATTCCCGAGGTGGAATACGTGATCAACTACGATCTGCCCGACAATCCCGAGAATTACGTGCACCGTTGTGGAAGAACAGGGCGAGGTAACCGACGTGGACAAGCTTTGAGTTTTTGCAGTACGGACGAAATTCCCCTGTTGGATGCGATTGAAACGTACACCGGTACGGAAGTGGAGCGCTACACCATGAGTTCGGAAGAATACACCGAAATCCTCAAAGACCGCTTAGATCCCGATGAAAACTGGCACAAACTCCTCAAGGAAAACGATTCCGAAGAGTGGGATTAGTTATTGTTTTTCAGAGAAATAGATTTTGCTTCTTTTACCTTTTCTTTAAGCAAGGCCAAGTCCAAAACCTCTTTCATGGTACTCACAAAATGTAGCGTTAATCCCTTAAGATAACGAGCTTCGATTTCGTCCACATCTTGTTGGTTTTTTTGGCTCATGATGATTTCCTTGATTCCCGAACGTTTTGCGGCCAACAATTTCTCTTTAATCCCTCCAACCGGTAACACATCACCTCGCAGCGTGATTTCCCCCGTCATAGCAAGTTGTTTTTTGACTTTCCGTTGGGTAAACAAAGAAGCAAGGGACGTCAGCATCGTAATTCCAGCGCTCGGTCCGTCCTTTGGCGTTGCGCCTTCAGGTACGTGCAAGTGGACATCGTAAGCGTTGAAAACACCGGAAGGTAGGTTCAGCCAATCGCTGTGCGATTTCAAAAAGGCTAAGGCAATTACCGCGCTTTCCTTCATGACCTCTCCGAGGTTTCCAGTTAAGGTGAGTTTCCCGGTTCCTTCTGCAATCGATGATTCAATGAACAGTACGTCCCCGCCGACGGAGGTCCATGCCAAGCCAGTAACAACTCCTGCAACCTCATTGTTTAGGCTTTTGGAAGGATTTCTTCCGGCCCCCAAGTACGTGAATAGGTCGGATTCTTTAACCACAACCTCATACGTTTCATCGTTGGCGATTTGTTTGGCCCTGGATCGCACCAATTTCGCAATTTGTTTATCCAAGCTTCGAACCCCTGATTCGCTGGTGTAAGAAACGATTACTTTTTCCAAGGCCTCTTTTTCCATGGAGAATTGCTTGGCATTCAGTCCGTGTTCCTTTAGTTGCTTGGGAATTAGGTGTTTTTTACCGATTTCGATTTTCTCTTCCACCGTGTATCCGTTCACTTCGATGATTTCCATACGGTCCCGTAAAGGACCCTGAATGTCGCTGAGGCTGTTGGCTGTTGCTATGAAAAGCACCTTGGATAGGTCGAATTCATTTTCCACGTAATTGTCGTAAAAGGCGGAGTTTTGTTCCGGGTCCAACACTTCCAAAAGGGCAGAGGACGGGTCGCCGTGGTGGCTTCTGCCTAATTTATCGATTTCATCCAAAACAAATACAGGGTTAGCCGATTCGGCTTTTTTCAAACTTTGGATTACTCTTCCCGGCATGGCCCCAATATAG
>Ga0209770_10000730_pt1 | contig 17593 bp, 14 predicted proteins | sample LauGreSu1BDMLBDD_2_FD_187572 | JGI IMG/M metagenome (GOLD analysis project Ga0209770, IMG submission 187572) | Freshwater lake microbial communities from Lake Michigan, USA - Su13.BD.MLB.DD (SPAdes) (version 2) | ecosystem: Environmental > Aquatic > Freshwater > Lake | place: Lake Michigan, USA...
GGGATGAAGCATACCGTGCCGGCGCATTTCTTCGTGCCGGGCCTGTTCACGCCGCCCGACGCCGACGGCCGCCACAAGCTCATCTGGTGCGACGGCGAGGACGTCTCCCCGCCCGACCTGCTCACCGACCTCAAGTGCATCGAGGGCGGCAGCATCAGTCACACGATCCTCGACTACCGGAAGCTCGGGCATAGATAATCCGGGGCGTGAAACCCCTCGCGCTCCCCGGAACCGGCCTGTCGGCCTCCCCGCTGTGCCTCGGCGGGGTCCCCTTCGGCAACACGATCACCGAGGCAGAGTCCTTTGCCCTGCTCGACCGTTTTGTCGCCCTGGGCGGGAACTTTCTCGACACCGCCCGCATCTACTCGGACTGGGTGCCGGGCGAACTCCGCCGCAGCGAACGCATCCTCGGCGACTGGATCGCCGCCCGCCGCAACCGCGCCCGGCTCGTCCTCGCGACCAAGGGAGCCCACCCCTTCATCGATTCGGTCGACACGCCGCGCACTTCAGCCGCTGAGATCCGCGACGATCTCGAGGGCAGCCTCCGCACGCTGCGCACCGACGTCATAGACCTCTACTGGCTGCATCGCGACGACACCACCCGCCCGGTCGATCACTTCATCGATTTGCTCAACGCCTTCCTCCGCGAGGGCAAGATCCGCGCCTTTGGTGCCTCGAACTGGACCGCCGCCCGCCTGCGCGCCGCAAACGATTATGCGAAGCAATCCGGCCAGCATGGTTTCACCGCCAACCAGCCGTTCTGGTGCCTGGGTGTTGCGGCTTCCCGTCCGCCACCATTCACCGGTTTCGTGAAGTTCGACGCCGAGATGTATCGTTTCCACCGTGAGACCGGCATCCCCGTGATTCCCTACACGTCCCAAGCCAACGGTTTCTTCTCCAAGCTGGCCCGCGGCGACGCCGGTCTGGAAAAGCACGACTTCCACGTCCCGCCCAACCTCGCCGCGGGCCGGATCGTGCAGGAGCTCGCCGCCGCCAAAAGCGTCGCCCCCAGCGCCATTGTCCTCGCCTACCTCTGGTCGCGGCCGTTCCCGGTCGTCCCCATCATTGGTAGCCGCACCATCTCCCAACTCGAAGACGGGGTCGCCGCCCTGCCCGTGCGTCTCACGATCGACGAACTCGCCGCGCTCGAGATCGCCACCCAGTCTGGCCTGCCCAATTTTTGATGTAGGCCGGGTATTCTGCGCGGCATCAGGCGCGCCACGTCGCGGATAAGCTCCGGACCTGCAATTTCAGGTTTCCGCCTATTCACCTCACGAGCGAAAACCCCGCGCGCACCGTTTCCGTCCGTTGGTTGTAGCTGCGCAGGCTTTCGCCGTAGCCGTTCCAGTATTGGACCAGCACGTAGGTCGCGAAATCGAACATCTTGTCGAACATCACCGGGATCGTCAGGTCGGCCTGCAGGCTGCCCTTGTGAAAACCCTGGCCGACACGCCCCGTGAGGGAGAGCGCGCCACGATCGTTGCGGCCGATGATCGCGGTGAGCTCGACGTTGCCGCGGTAACGCCGGATATCCGGGTTGTTCTCCACATCCACGATGTAGTCGAAGATCCGCGGCACCACGATCACGTTCCACCCGTCGAGCCGGCCGAAGGAAAACGCCGGGCGAAAATAGGCGATGTTCAGGCTGCGCGACTCCGGGCCCTGCTGGCCGTTGGACTCGTGCCGTACGCCGACCTGGTAGCCGAGCATCTGGAAGCCACCCTCGCTGCCGGGATCGATGACGGCCTGCGACTCGAACATCAGCTCCGGCATGTAACTGCTGTCGTAGAACGGGCTGGATTCCGCGTCGATGTCCCAGAGCGAGCGTTGCGTATAACCGGCGTAGAGACCGCGCAGCACCGGCAGCTGGTCGCCCAGCCGGGCCTTTTGCCCGAGCACGCGATACTTGAAGCTGAACTGGAACTTCGCGCCGGGCGCATCCGGCCCGTAGATGAAATACACCGGCTCGTGCGGGCTGAAGCGGCCGGCAAAGGTCCGCTGGATCGCCGTCTCCACCGGCTGGCCCGGCAGGCTGCTGCTCAGTGGGGCCGAGGCGATGCGCCGCTCGCGGCCGGGATCAGCCGCCGCCTTGACCTCGATGAGAGCCCGTGCCGGCTGCGGCTGCTCCAGATCCAGCACCAGCCGCCCGCGGGCCTCCGCCGGCACCGTGAAGATGAAAGACCGGTAGGAAAAACCTCGCGCCGCGATCTGCGCCCCGCCGCCGGCCTGCCCGCGCAGTTGCACCGGCCAGCTGCGCCGCTCGCTGCTGAGCACGCCGCTGAGCGTCATCGGCGTCTCGAAGATGATCTCCGTCGAGGTCGGGTTGAGGATGACCAGGTCCACGCGCACCTCGCCTCCCGGCGTGGCGGCCTCGACCGGCGCCAGTAGGTTGACGACGATGTTCTGTGCTCGCCCGGGCACGGCCGTGAATAGCAAAAGACCAGCCAAAAATATTCTCATGGCCTAGAGAAAGGCGGCCTGGACCGGTTGAACGTCAACCGGATTCTATCCCGATAATCCGGGTTGAGGCGGTGAAGGGCTGATACTTACACCAACGACCGCTTGCCACCAACGCCATCGGATTCCAACCTGCCGCATGACTTTGGATCCCAAGCAAGGTGAACGTGATTATTTCGCCCGGATCGGGCCGGCCGGTATCGCCCATTCGGTCGGCAAACCCTTTTCGGACCAAACCTGCCCGATCATCCTCGCCAACATGGCCGCGCTTTTCCACCTGCTCGAAGCCCCTCCCCGGCGGGTCGTCGAGTTCGGCTGCGGCGTGGGCTGGCTCTCGCTCTTTCTTGCCCGGCGGGGCTATTCCATGGTCGGGGTGGACATCTCGCCTGACGCCATCGCCACCGCCCTGACCCAGCGCGACCTCCAGCAGATCCCCAACGCAGACTTCATACTCGCCGACTACGAGGAGTTCTCCGCCGGCGAAAAATTCGACGCTGCCATCTTCTACGACTCCCTGCATCACGCCGAGGACGAACGGGCCGCCCTGCGCTGCGCCTACGCCTCCCTGCGCGAAGGCGGCGTGCTGCTCGCCTTCGAACCGGGCCGCGGCCACAGTACCAATCCCCTCGCCCAGCACGCGGTGCGCGAATATGGCGTGCATGAAAAGGACATGCCGGCCGACTATATCGTGCGCTTGGGCCGCGAGGCCGGTTTTCGTCAGCATCTCTACCTTCCCCGGCCGCACGAGGTCATTCGCCATCTGTACAAGCCGGGTTACAACCAGGCCACGGGGTCCGTCGATCTCTTCATGCGGCACCTGTTAGGCAAAATGCGGACCATCCGCTTGATGCTCAATCATCGCCGCAAGTCCTCGATGGTCGCCCTGTGGAAATGATTCCCCCGCAATGCGCCCGCGGCACGGACATCGCCACCCGGATCGCTGCACTCGACGGCTAGACCGGCTGTCCTGCCGCCAGCAACGATGTGATCCCAGGTCTCAGGCCCCGGGTTTCGGGGCCCGTGCAAGCTCCGCCTTCTCCTCCTTCGTCAGCCAGGCGATCTCGAGCGCATTACGCCGCGTCTGCGCGATGTCCGCGGGGGTCAGCCCGGCCGCCGGCGCCGCGACCTCGAATTCATGCCGCAGGTCGATGGCGCTGATCACCGGATCGTCCGTGTTGATCGTGGCCAGCAGGCCGCGCGCAAGGAACTGCTTCATCGGGTGCGCCGCGAAGCTGGGTACCGTGTTTGTCTGCACGTTGCTCGTCAGGTTGATCTCGAGGCCGATCCGGTGCGTATGCAGGTGATCCATCAGCTTGGGGTCATCAATGGCCCGGATGCCGTGCCCGATGCGCGTGGCGCCGAGCTCCCGTAGCGCCGCCCAGACGCTCGCCGCGCCGCCGGCCTCGCCCGCATGCACCGTGATGGCCCAGCCCGCGTCGCGCCCGCGCTTGAAATGTTTCGTGAACAGCTCCGCGGGAAAGTTCTTCTCGTCGCCGGCGAGATCGAGCGCCACGAGGTGCGCGCGCTGCGTCAGCAGGGCGTCCAGCTCGACCTTGCATGCGTCCGCCCCGAAGGTGCGGCTGAGGATGCCGATGAGGTTCACCTTCAAACCGGTCTTCGCCCGGCCTTCCTCGACGCCGGCCACGACCGCCTCGACGACCTTGGCTGGGTTGAGCCGGTTCGGTCCGGCCATGAAATACGGGCTGAAGCGCAGTTCGAGGTAGTCGATGCCCTCGGCCTTGGCGTCCTCGACATTTTCCCGGGCGATGCGCCGGCAGGCGTCGTAATCCCCGAGTACCGCGATCATCCAGTGGAGCTTGTTCAGCCAAGCGAGCAGGTCGGGCATCACCTCCGTCACCTGCACGTGCGGGCGCAGGGTCTCGAGCGTGTCGCCGGGCAGCCGGATGTTATGCTTCCGGCCGAGGTCGAGGATGGTCTGCAGCCGGACGTTGCCGTCGAGGTGCCGGTGCAGGTCGATGAACGGGAGCGTGGGGTCCATAGGGTCAGCGGAGCGCCGCGTGAATCTGCCGGGCGCGGGCATGATGTTGCGCCATGAGACCCGCGAGGTCGAGGTCAGTGAACTGCCCGCCGGCGATCCGCACCCGGCCGCCAATGATCAGGCTGTCCACCTGCCGCGCGTAGCACAGCAGCAGCGCGTCCACGGCATTCTCGCAGCCGCTGGAGAAAAGGTCCACCGCCGGCCAGATTGCCAGGTCCGCGCACTTGCCTGGTTCCAGCGACCCGATATCCGGCCGGCGCAACAGCGCCGCGCCGCCGGTCGTGCCGATCGCCAGGGCATCCATGACAGACATCGACTCGGCGCCGTATTTCACGCGGCACAGCATGAGCGCCTGTCGCAGCTCGCCGAGCACGTGGCCGGAGTCGTTCGACGCGCTGCCGTCGACGCCGATGCCGACCTTCGCCCCGGCGCGCTGCAGGTCGTTCACCCGGCAGATGCCGGACCCGAGCCGCATGTTGGCGTAGGGACAGTGGCTGACGCCGATCCTGCGCTGCCCGAGCCACGCGACCTCCGCGTCGGTGAAATGGATGCCGTGCGCATACCACACGCCCTCAAAGTCCCAGCCGCAGTCGGCGAAATACTCGACCGGCCGCATCCCGAACTTCTCCCGCGAGAAGATGTCCTCGTCCACCGTCTCGCCGCAGTGGCTGTGCAACCCCAGCCCGTGCTCGCGGGCGTAGGCGGCGGACAGCTTCAACAGTTCCCGGCTGCACGAGGTCGCCGCGCACGGCGCCAGGAACACCTGCCGGAAGCTGCCCGGCTTCGGGTCGTGGTAATCCCGGTGGAGCCGCACGACGTCGGCCATGATCTCGTCAGCCTTCTGGATCGCCCAGCCGCCGATCAGACCCGAGGTCGTGTCCATGCTGCCCCGGGCGCAATGGAAGCGCACCCCCAGCTCACCCGCCGCCCGGAACTGCGCTGCAAAGTTGTCCCCGCTGCCCTGCGGCACCACGTAATGGTGGTCCGAGGTCGTCGTGCAGCCGGTAAGCATCATCTCCGCCATCGCCAGCTTGGAGGCGAGGTGCAGGTCGTCCGCCGTGAACGGCCGCCAGAGCTTGTTCATGTGCGCCAGCCAGGGCAGCAGCGGCAGGTTGTTCCCCGGCGTGTAGGCGCGCGCCATCGTCTGGTAGAAATGATGGTGCGTGTTGACCAGCCCCGGGGTCGCGATGCCGCCACGGGCGTCGTGCACCTCCGTGGCCCCGGCCGGCGGCGTGCCGGTGCCGGTCGCCGTGACAAACCCGTTCTCCGCGAGCAGCCACGCGTCCCGCAGCACGGTGCGGGACGTGTCCATGGTGACGAGATGACCGATGTTCTTGACGAGCAGCTTGGGCATGGTGGTCAGGCGACCTCGTCGTCGGCGCGCGGGACGGTGATGAATTTGGCCAGCAGGAAGATCACCGCCGCCAGTCCATAGCCGGCCGCCGCGCCGCCGGCGGGGAACAGCGCGCGTCCGGGCGTCCACGTGCCGCTCACCCAAGCTAGCAGCGGCAGGTCGATCACCGTGTCGCGCCCGGTCAGGGCGTAGGAATGCATCAGGCCGGACAGGGCGAGCACGGCGCCGACGGCGCACCACCCCGCCGCCCGCAGCCACGACCGGTCGATGATGCACACGACCACGGCCGCCCAGATCATGGCCGAGTAAAGGAACCCCTGCTCCAGCGCGAAACCGCCGCCGAGATACGCCCCCGCGGCGTGTGCCTTCGCGACCAGCGCCGCGTCGAGGGTCGCGCCGCCGGCGCCGACCGTGGTCTTCACGATGAGCATCACCCACGCCGCCAGCGCGGGCAGCAGGCCGATGATGACGGCCGGGTAATATTTCTTGTCCGTCACCTCAAAGGCCTGCGCCGCGATGATCGTGCCGATCCAGAAGATGATCGCGATGCCCGCCTCGGCCGGGATCAGCCAGGTCAGCGCCGCCATCGTCCCGGTCAGGCACACGAGCGTGATGAAGATCCCGTTGAGCGCCGAGTAACCCGCGCGCGCCCCGAGTTTCTTCCACGCCGGGTGGCCGATGTAGATCGAGGTCGGGAACGGTGACCCGAAGCACGCCGCCGCCAGCGTGCCGAGGCCGCTGACCACCAGGCTCGGCGTCGCGGGATAATTGTCCCCCGCGGCCGCCGCCGACTCGATGTTCTGCAAAGAGGCCAGCACCCCGAGCAGGCCGATGGGAATCACCACCGACAGGTAGGCGAGGATATGCCCGCCGGAGAAGGCCGCCCAGAGCTCGCCCAGCACGGGAACGGGGAAATAGAACTTGAAGTGCGCCAGCGGCTGCACGTCCAACCCGCCGACCGGTGCGAGGCCCGTCACCCACGCCAGCGTGGTGCCGACGACCAGCAGCACAACCGTCGCCGGCAGCCCGCCGCGGAACTTCATCCGCCCGAAAAACACGACGAAGACCAGCACCAGCATCACGAGCCCGACCACCGGCGCCGCGAACGCCTGGAACAGGAAGCCCAGTCCGAGGAACCCCAGCCCGACGCCGCCGAGCGTGGCCAGCATTGCCGCCGCCGGCGTGTGCCGGCGGATGGTCTGCGCAAAGAACGAGCAGCCGAACTCCAGCAACCCGCCGAGAAAACACGCCACGAGACCCGCGTGCCATGCAAAGCGCTCCGGGTCGGCCAGGCCGTTGGCGATGGCCAGCTGCTTGGCCGGCAGCATCACGAGGAAGACATGCGCGAACAGTCCCGGCGTGCTGATGCCGTAGGGCAGCGCCGTCACGTCGGTGCGACCCTCGCGCTTCGCCAGCTGCATGGCCTGCCACGCGTAGTAGATGTTGCCCACGAGGAACGAGATCGCGACGCCCGGCAGGATGCGCCCGTAGATCAGCTCCGGCGAGAACCCGAGCACGCCGCTGCACAGCGGCGCGAGGATGAGCAGCTGCACGAGGTTGTTGATGAACGCGACGACGAACCCTTCGCCGTCGCCGCGGGAGAACCACTTCATGGGCGGGCGGCCGCCGCGAGGCAGCCGGTGAAATAAACCGTCCAGCGCGCCGCGGCATGCGCGGCCTTCTGCCCGAGCAGGCGGTAGTCGTTGCCGGGGTTGGACTGCGTCCGGTTGCTGCCGGCGCGAAAGACCAGGTGCGGCACGCCGAGCTGGCAGCAAACCTGCGCGATCGCCGCGCTTTCCATCTCCATGATGTCCGGGTTCAGCTTCTTGCGCAGGTCGGCGATCTTGGCGTCCGACACGCCGAACAGGTCGCTCGCCGACACGACGCCGGTCAGCACGCGCGGCACGTAGGTCCGGCCGTTCGCCGTCACCGGCGCGGCGGCGTAGCCGGCCACCGAGGCCTGCGCGAGCCGGAGCAGCCGCGGCTCAGGCCGGTAAAACCAGGACGTCATCTGCCCCGGCAGCGGTCCGCGCACCTTGCGGTAGACCATGCCGTCGTCCGTCAGGCTGCCGGCGGCGTGATGGATCGTCTTGGTCGAAATGACGGTGTCGCCGGTCTCAATGCGCGGGTTGAAACGCGAACCGGTGCCGGAGACCAGCACCTCGGCCGGGTGGAATCTCTCGATGAACAGCGCGGTCACCATCGCGGCGTTGGTCACGCCCACGCCCGTCACCGTCGTGACCACCCGCCGGCCGCGCAGCAAGCCGGACACATAGGGGAAGCAGGCCACCTTGCCGCGCTTCGGTTTTTTGATGTGCGCCTGGATCAGCCTGATCTCGGATGGCATCGCGCTCAGGATGAGGGTGAGCACGGGGGCAGGCTTGGACATGGCCAACGCCTACAGCAAAAGCCTTACCAAGCCACGCCTGATTTGCGGGCCCGGCGCGGACTCCGCCGGTTTTCCCGACAGGACGCGGTTGCCTTCGCCGCCAAACCGTGTTCAGTCGGCGGCTCCCCATGATCGAGGTCCAAAATCTCACGCGCGTCTTCCGCACCTACAAGAAACAACCCGGTTTCTGGGGCGGCGTGAAGGGCCTGTTCCACCGCGAGTTCGAGGAGACCCGCGCCGCTGACGACATCACGTTCAGCATCGCCGAGGGCGAGCTGGTCGGATTCCTCGGGCCCAACGGCGCCGGCAAGACGACCACGCTCAAGATGCTCTCCGGCCTCATCTACCCGACGAGCGGCACGGCGCGCGTCGCGGGGTTTGACCCCACCAAGCGCGAGAACACCTATCGCCGCCTCTTCGCCCTCGTGCTCGGCCAGAAGAACCAGCTCTGGTGGGACCTGCCGGCGATCGAGTCCTTCTACCTCCTCCGCGCCATCTACGGCCTGCCCCAGGACCAGTTCAAGGCCACGCTCGACGAGCTCGTCACGCTCCTCGACGTCGGGCCCAAGCTCAACGTCATGGTCCGCGAGCTCTCCCTCGGCGAGCGCATGAAGATGGAGCTCATCGCCGCCCTCCTCCACCGCCCGCGTGTGCTTTTCCTCGACGAGCCCACCATCGGTCTCGACGTCGTGTCGCAGAAGAAGGTCCGCGAGTTCCTGCGCGACTACAACCGCCGCACCAAGACGACCATTCTCCTCACGAGCCACTACATGGCGGACATCTCGTCGCTCTGCGAGCGCGTGATTGTCATCGACCACGGCAAGAAGATCTACGACGGCGCCCTTGACCGCATTACCGGCGCCGGCGCACGCCAGCGCATCATCAAGTTCAAGCCCCGCGACGGCGCCTTCCCCGCCGACTGGCAACCCCTGCACGGCGAGTGCAAGGTCTGCGAGGACGGCGAAATCCTCCTCCACGTCCCCAGCGAGCATGTCACCGCTGTCTTCCAGCAAATACTCAGCCTCGGCGCCGTGGATGACATCACGATCCAGGACGTGCCCCTCGAGGACGTCATCACCGAGCTCTTCTCCCGCGGCGTCGCCGCCAAGTCCGCCTGAGACAGAAGGTTGAACCCATCCTCCGGACGAGTTGTTCGAATTGCAAGGCGTCCCTGGAGCGGCGTACTTCAGGTTTCAGCTTTCAGGTTTCTGCTCCCGGCTCCTGCAAGGGAATGCACCCTATGGCGCAATCCGTCTACAGTGGCTATAGTCCCGACCGCGATGAGCACCAAGGAAACCGCCCTGTCTTACGCGGATACCCAGAAGATCCGCGCCGGTCTGGAACAGGCCATCATCACCTTAGACGAGAATCGGAATAAGCTGGGGGAGAAAGAGCGGCAGCTGCGCGAACAGCTTGTGCAGCTGCACTCCGAGATTGAGAAGCTTGCCCTCGATTCGCGGCACCCCTTTCCTGGGAACCCGTAGTCGAGACCGCCCAAGGTCGAACCCGGCGTGCCGCCCTCGCCAGGCCTGAGTCACTGCCACTTCGCCACGTCTTGTTTCAGCCCGACAATACGCGGCCTGCAGCAGTTCACCGGCTCCCGCGCCGGCGTGAGGCCAAAATAACATTTAATTAGCAAACGGGCGTCGTTCCTGGGTGGTCATCACCAAGCTTCGGATTGCCAAACTGGGGGGACACCTCCACCCTGCCACGGAAATTTCACCCATGCTCGACACCACCCCCACCGCATCGGCCACCACCCCGGTCAGGCCCAAGGTTCTCGTCATCGACGACGAGCTGGGCCCGCGCGAGAGCATGAGCTACCTCCTCCAGGACGAGTTCGACGTCCAGACCGCCGACCGCGTCGACCGCGGCCTCGACCTCATCCGCCAGGAATCCTTCGCCGTCGTCGTCATGGACATCCGCATGCCGCAGAAAAACGGCATCCAGGGCCTGGAGGAACTCCGCCGCATCGACGGTGATGTGGCCGTCATCATGATGACCGGCTACGGCGCCCTCGCTTCCGCCCAGGCCGCCATCAGCCTCGGCGCCAACGAATATCTCAAGAAGCCCTTCGACGTCGACGTCCTCCAGGCCGCCGTCCGCCGCCACGCGGCCCAGGCCCTCGAACGCCGCAAACGCGCCTCCCTTCTCCGGCAGCTGGAGGGCATGTATGAGTCGGTGAAGACCGAGCAGAAGAAGCATCAGATGCAGGTCGGCTACGGCCAGGCCGCCGCCGAGATGGTGCACGACATCTGCAACCCGCTTGTCGTCACCATCGGCTACACCAACATGCTCCTCGACGAGGCCCGGAACCTCCCAGGCAAGTCCGCCTCGATCGACCGCATCGTCCACTACGCCCAGCGCCTCGAGCATTGCTCCTCCTTCTGCCTCCACCTTGCCGAGTCCTGGCGCCAGAGTTCCAAGAGCGTCGCCAAGGGCGAGACCTTCCCCCTCCGCGCCGCCGCGGAGGAGACCCGCTCCGTCCTGTTCTTTGACTCGCCGCGCATCGAAATCGAGGGCGACGCCACGGCCCGGATCACCGGCGTGCGCTATGAGATCATGCGGGTGCTGCAAAATCTCATCAAGAATTCCCTCGAGGCCGGCGCCTCCCGCGTCGTCGTCTCCATCCGGCGCGACCCGGGCCGGGCGGTGCTCGCCATCGCCGACAACGGCAGCGGCCTGCCGCCCGACATCCTGGCGGTCATCCTCAAGAAGCCCATCGAGTCCACCAAGGCGCACGGCACCGGCCTCGGCATGACCATCTGCCGCCACATCGCCGTGGCCCATCACGCCGAGATGAAGGTCGAGCCCCGCACCGGCGGCGGCACCGTCTTCACCCTCGATTTTCCCCTCGCGGACTGAGGCGGCCTCAGCCCGCCAGCTTCGCGAGCTCGGCGCGCAGCCACGCGGCCACCGCGGAATGATCCGCGGGCTTGAACCCCCGGCTGGCGGCCACGCTGGCGCTGACCTCCTCGAACAATCCGATCGCGGCGATCAGGGCCTGCGTCATGACGCGCCGGTCGGGAGCGGTTGTGATCTCCGTCTGGCGCAACCGCCCGGCGTCGAGCCACTGCTCGGCCGAGCGCGCCTCCGTGCGCGGCGCTCGGCCGGCGAGCCGGGCCTCCTCCGCCAGCAGCACGTGGATGTGGTCGAACATCTCCAGCGTATACCATCGCGTCGCCGCGCGCAGTTCCCCGCGCGCGATTTTCTTCAGCAGCCAGACCGCATGGCGCCAGAAGGCGGAGGTGGCGTGCGCAAAATCCGCTTCCCGCATGATCCGTTCCGGCCAGGGCACCTCGAGCGCCCGCAGCCGCTGCTCCCAGGCCGGCCCGCCGCAGATCACCTTGTATCCCGGGCGCAGCACCCGCTGTGTGTTGTGGATGCCGCTGCGCAGGCTGCGGGGATACCAGCGGCTGAGGCCGGGCCGCGCCATCGCCCAATAGACCAGCTTCATCTGCCACGGCACCAGCAGCACAAAATCCGCCTCCAGCCCGTTCTCGAAGATGCAACCCACCTTGGTCACCCCGTCCTCGATGCCCTCCAAGTGCACGCACCAGCCGGGGGCGATCTGCTCCACCCAGGCCCGGTTCAGCAGCTGCCGGCGGTCGCGCACGACCAAATGGTAATCCCAATCCGACCACGCGTCGACCCGCGACCTCGACTGGGGCTGGACGCGGGACCCGATCTGGATGAGCGCCTCCACATCCGGCCGCGCGCGGGCCCAGTAGGTGATCCGGGCTTCGAATTCGTGCGGCGTCATGCCGGATGTGTCTCGGATAAGCCGACACCGGGCGCAAATCTCTTTTGCATCCCGAGGCTTGCCGTCACCGCCATTGTCCGCCAACAAAAGTCCGGCCTGCGGCCGGTGCCCCGCTCGCGGATCAGCCGGCCGATGCACCACCACCCTTGCCCGCCTTGAACCATTTCCCGGTGACCTCACCCCGACCGACCGTCCGCCAATGGCGGCCCGCCCATGCGTCACCGCGTTAAGATCACCGGCATCGGCCCGGTCACCCCCGCCGGCATCGGCCGCGAGGCCTTCTTCCGCGGCATCAACGAGACCGTCAGCCGCGTGCGCGCCCTGACCCAGTTCGACCCGGCCGCTGGCCAGTTTGTCGGCGCCGAGGTGACAAATTTCGACCTCAAGCAATACGCGAAGGACGAGAATCCCAAACGGCTTTCCCGTCACACCCAGTTCAGCCTCGTGGCGGCGATCCTGGCGCTGAAGGACGCCGGCCTGACCCGGGCGGACCTGGCCCGGATCAACCCGACCGTGGTGACCGGCACCTCGATGATGGATTTTGACAAGATCGGCCGCGGGATGGAGCTCGTCATGAAGAAGGGCACGCGCTACACTCCCGGCAGCGTCATGTACGAGGCTTCCGTCGCCAACGTCGCGGGGAAGATCGTGGAATGGCTGGGGGTTCCGGCCCGGATGCTGACCATGCAAACCTCATGTTGCTCCGGCACGGACGCGATTGGCCAGGGGTCCGAGCTCGTCGCCAGCCGGCAGGCCGACCTGGTGCTGTGCGGCGGCAGCGAAAGCCCGCTCTCCTATTACCCGATGCTGGGTTTCAACGCCTCGGAACTGAGCCCGGCCACCAGCGACACGCCGGAGAAGGCCTGCCGGCCCTTCGACCTGTGGCGGTCCACCGGGGTGATCGGCGAGGGCGCCTGCATGTTTGTCCTGGAGCCGGAAAACAGCCCCCGGCCCGCCCTGGCTTGGATCACCGGGTATGGCTACGCCAACGACCAGGATGGCCAGACCGCCATGGGTCTAGTGGATAGCGTCCGGCAAGCCCTCGCCAACGCGACGCGCCGGCCGGAGGAGGTGGATTACATCAACGCGTGGGGCACGGGCCACCGGGTGATCGACGCCAATGAATCCCGCGCCTTGCTGCACCTGTTTGGCGACCGCCTCGGGGAAATCCCCGTCACCTCGATCAAGGGGGCCATCGGCACGGCCCTGGGCGCATCGGGGCCCATCCAGACCGCCAGCACGGCCCTCAGCCTCCATCACGGCCTGCTGCCGCCCACGGTGAACTGGGAGACCCCCGACCCGGCCTGTCCGCTGAATCTTTCCAACCAGCCGCGCCGCCTGCCGGTGCGCGTCGCCGTGGTCAACAGCCACGGCCTCTCGGGCAGCAACGCCGCGCTGGTCATCGAAAAGTAATGCCGACGCTCATCCTCTACACCCCCCTGCTGGTCCTCGCCATCGGCGCGCTGGTCTTGTGGGTGAATCCCACCCGGCGGATCAACCAGGTGTTCGCGCTGGTCTCGCTGACGACCACCTTCTGGATCTATTGCGTTTTCATGGCCATCTGGACGGCCCAGCAGGTCGGCGGAACCGGCAGCCCGGTGCCGTGGGTGAGGGCGGCCTCGGCGGTGGGTGCGTTTTTCCCGCTGCTGATCTGGGGCATGAAGGAGTCGATCCTCTCCACGAAAAACAGCCCCGGATTCAAGGCCCCGGAGATCATCACCTGGTTCGTGGTCGGCTGCGTCCTCGCGTGGCTGTGCACGACGGACTCCTTCATCCTCGACGGCCCCGATGCGGCGAACCGCCCGCGCGGCTTGTCCTATTACATCTACATCGCGGTGAGCTTTGCGCTCTATCTGTTTCTCATCGTCCAGACCTTCCGGCAGTGGCGGATGCAAACCGGCATCCATCGGCTCGAGATCCAGTTCCTGATCCTCAATGCCGGCATCGCCTGCCTCCTCGCGGTCATTGTCACGGCGGCGGGCAACTATTTCAACCTGCGCGCGCTCTCCCGCCTGACGCCGCTGATCATCCTGGTCTTCTACGCCCTTACCGCCTGGGCGGTCACCGTCCACCGCATCTTTGACGCCCGCCAGGTGTTGCTCTCGGTCGCGCAGCGGCTCGCCCTCGTGCTGTTGCTTTGCCTGGGGATCTTCGGCCTCGAGTTCCTGCTCCGGGGCCTGCTGCCGTCCGTCGCCAGCCTGCTGCTGAGCATCGCGGTTTGCAGCTCCCTCGCCTTCCTGCTCGAGCGCAAGACCCGCGAATGGTTCCGCCTCAACTCCGAGGAACACGTCGCCACCTTGCGCCGCACCATGATCGACCTTGCCCGCAGCGAGCCGAATCCCGACAAGCTGGTGGCGGCCTTCGAGGGCCTCCTGCGCACCTGGGGCCAGGCCAACTACGCGCGCCTGCTCTTCGACAGCGGCGAGGTCTACGCCTCCGGCGACCTCGAGTTCACCAAGGACCGCCCGGCCCACGCCGCGCTGTGCCGGAGCGGCTGGACCACGCCCGAGAGCCTCCAGCGCCAGCGCGCCGAGCCGGGCCTGGTCGACCTCCGCCAGTTCCTCACCGAGTTCGACCTGGGCCTCGCCGTCAGCGCGCCGCGCGGCAGCCCCACCCCCTCCCTGCTGGTCGTCCTCGGCACCAAGGTGAACCACCGGCCCTTCACCTACCCCGAGGTCCAGCAGTTCCAGGAGATCGCCGAATTCATGGACAACATCCTCGCGCGCTCCCGCCTGACCATGCAGGCCCGCCAGTCCGAGCAGCTCGCCACCATCGGCCTGCTCGGGGCCAGCCTCGCCCACGAGATCCGCAACCCGCTCGTCTCGATCAAGACCTTCGCCCACCTCCTGCCCACCCGCTTCGACGACCCGGAGTTCCGCCGCCGCTTCAACGTCCTCATCCCCGCCGAGGTCGACCGCATCGACAGCCTCACCCAGCAGCTGCTCGACCTCTCCAACCCCCGCCGGCACCAGATGGAGCGCATCTCCCTCCACGCCGTCGCCCGCGAGACCCTCGACCTCATGCTCACCCGCGCGGCCGAGGCCCGCGTCTCCATCACCAGCACCTACAGCGCCACGGCCGACACCGTCTGGGCCGACGCCAGCGCCATCCGCCAGGTCCTGATCAATCTTCTCATCAATGCCTTTCAGGCCCTCGACCAGCAGGAGACCGACCGCCGCGTGGACCTGCGCACCCGCAATTCGCCCGGCGGCAGCGTGATTCTCGAGGTCAGCGACAACGGTCCCGGCATTCCCCCCGACCAGCGCGCTAGGTTGTTTCACCCATTCGTCTCTACAAAAACCAAGGGCATGGGCCTGGGCCTCGCGGTGTGCGCGGATATCTTGCACGAACACAAGGCCACCATCATTGTGCCTGACATCGAGCGCCCCGGCGCTACTTTCCGCATCACGTTTCCATGCCCGCCTCCCTCATCCTGACCACCCCCGATCCCGGTCTCGAAGCCGCATGGAAGAACCAGCTCCACCCGCGCGAACCCGCCTGCTTCGCCCGCCCCGCCGACCTCTCGCGTGACCTCCTGCGCCCCGGCTCGCGCGTCTGGGTCACCGACATCAACGACCCGCGCACCCGCCTCGCCTGCGGCACCGGCACCCTCGTCATCCTCGTCGGCCAGCCCCACAGCCTGCCTTTCGAGCAGGCCCGCCAGAACCGCGCCGCCCGCCTCTTCCTCAGCTACGACGACAGCCGCACGCGCCTCGCCGAGTCCGTCAGCCTCCTCGAGGAGATCGCCGACAAGAACTCGCAGCTGCAGACCACCCTCGAGCGCTCGCGGCAGAGCGCCGCGCCGTTTGCGCGCGAGCTCGCGCCCGCCCCGGCCGCCGGCGAACCGGTCGAGTCGTGGGACTTCCTCGAGAGCGCCCTCGCCCACCTCGGCGACCGCACGCGCCTGCTCGATGAGTTCCGCCGCGCCGGGCGCTACATCCTGAAGTCCGGCAAGGTCCTGTTTTTCTTCCGCCGGTTCGACGCCTTTGTCTCCGACGACGAGGACCACCGCTGCGAGGCCGGCCACCCGCTGGCCCTCTGGCTGGAGGAGCATCCCGCCGCCCTCGACGTCGCGCAGTGGGCCGGCCCCGACGATCCCGCCATCGACGCCCCGATCCGCCAGCAGCTCCACAGCTGGGGCGCGAAGCTCCTGATCCCGCTGCACGCCTCCGGCCAGCTGCTCGGGTGGATGGCCCTCGGCCCGCGCGCCGACGGTGCCGCCTACCGCGAAACCGACAAGTTCCGCGCCGTCCTCCACGGCCGACTGCTTGAGCGCTGCCTCGAGCGCTCCGCCCAGATCGAGGAGCTCCAGCGCATCGAGACCGCCTCCACCCTGCGCGCCAGATACCTGCCCGGCTCCCGCGTGCTGTCCCGCGCCGAGATCGCCGCGCTCGACCTGCCGGTCGAGGTCCGCGCCGTCGCCAGCGAGGCCCTGCACGCGCAGCAGACCATCGTGCAGCCCGCGCGCCCGCCGCACCGCTTCCGCGTCACCGCCGGCCCCGTGCCGGAGATCGACGGCGTCTGGGTCCAGTGGGAGGAGTCCGCCCCCGAGATCGAGCGCATCCGCGCCGAGCAGGAGCAGCACCGCCGCATCCTCTTCAAGAACCTCGGCCTCACCCTCAGCCACGAGCTGTCCAACCCGCTCGTCTCGCTCGTCACCTTTTCCCAGCTGCTGACCCGTTTGCCTGGCGACCGGCCAGGACAAACACCGGCCGGCCAGCAGGCCGGAACGGTGCATCCCTTGCCCCTCGCCGCGACCCTGCCGCCGGTCGATGGCGCCGCCCTGCTCGCTTCCGAGGTCTCCCTCGCCACCGAGGTGCAGAAGCTTCAGCGGCTGGCGGAGCATGCCCTGGTCCTCGGCGAGATCGCCGCGCCCACGGCCCAGCCCATCGAGCTCACCTCCCTCCTGACGGAACTCGCGACCGCGCGGGGCATGAACACCCGGTTTTCCGAGGAGCAGATCGTGTTCTCGGTTGATCCTTCCCTCATGCGCTTCGCGTTCATGGCAATCTGCGATGCGCTCGGCGCCAACCGACCCGACGAGGGCACCGCCGGCCTCCTGCTCACCCTCCGCACCGCCGGCACCGACAACCAGCGCACCGCCATCGTTACCATCGAGGGCAAGCGCCTCGAGCTCGATGGCATCCTGCCCCTTCCCACCCCCGGCTCGACGCCCAACGAGGGCCGCCTTTCCGTCTTCCTCGCCCGCGAAATCCTCCGGCTCCACGGCGGCACCCTCCAGGCCGGCCCCGGCATCAAGGGCACCGACATCCAGATCTCGTTCGGCGCGCTGCGCTAAGGCGCCTTACTTTGTGGAGGGTCGGTCTCCTGACCGACCGCGGCCGGCCGGGATGCCGGCCCTCCAAATTGACCAAGCTTGCCCGCATCCGCTTTCCACGCTTCATTGCAGGGCTAATGGAAATCGCCTTCATCCTCGTCGGCCTGGTCATCGGCGCCGCCTTGGGCTGGTTCATCGCCCAGTCCCGTGCCGCGGCGTCGATCGAACGCGCCCGGCTTGCGACCGAGCAGGTGGCCAAGCTCGAGGCCGAGCTGACCTCCCTCCGCGCCCGCGCTACCGAGCTCGAGACCGAGCGCGGCGCCCTCAAGGAGGCCCAGGCCAAGCTGCTGGAG
>Ga0209770_10000732_pt1 | contig 17552 bp, 10 predicted proteins | sample LauGreSu1BDMLBDD_2_FD_187572 | JGI IMG/M metagenome (GOLD analysis project Ga0209770, IMG submission 187572) | Freshwater lake microbial communities from Lake Michigan, USA - Su13.BD.MLB.DD (SPAdes) (version 2) | ecosystem: Environmental > Aquatic > Freshwater > Lake | place: Lake Michigan, USA...
TGTAAACCTCCTTTTTAAACGCGCGAAAATCGTTTCGTGTAATGGGGTTGTAAACACACTCTTCGAAATAGGTATAACGGTTTAAATTTACCCCGTCGTCATTTTTGATATTATCCACGGTCTTTCCTGCGAAGTTATAAATCCCGCCAATTTGTGAGGTGCGTGAATCTCCGAGAAGTTCATTGCTACCAAACATTGAGATGCCTCCCACGCTACTTCCAATCGCGCATTTTTTACTACGAAAATATTTTTCTGTAAAATCGCGACTGTCTTGTTCTACGAATTTATTATAACGTCGGTGGTCGACGCCGGAGTCATCGCCTTTGATGATTTTTACCGAAAACCCTTCACGTCGTCCGTGTTCGTCGTTGACATTGTCGTATAGAGATACGCCAGTGGTGAGTTCGTCTTTATCTACGACGCGGTGGGGAGTCGTGTCAGGCATCCACCTCCACATTGAAATTCCGTTACGTTTCACGTCCGTGTCCGTGTCCGTGTCCGTGTCCGTGTCCGTGTCCGTCCCGAGAAACACCTCCGCATATATGACGACAATACTAAGAAGAAGGAATAAGATAAACTGACGATATACTAACAACGATACGAGTCCAATGATTATCAATATTCGCACGATGGCACACGTCGCATCACTTTGAATAACATTATGATATACCCACGAAAGAATATACTTGATATTATACTCTAGATTCATCGTATACTACTACTATTATGCGAGATATAATTCAATAGATATGACACGGAATCGTCTCGTATCTATTACGGAGCACAGAGCACGGAGTGCTTATTTCGCCTTCAATTGCTTTTCAATGTCCTTGACAATGTCGGGCTTCTGATTCTCGGCACCTTCCTTTTCGCCATCACAATCTTCGCCTTCACACTTCTTCTTATCTCCTTCAAAGCCTTCCGAGGGTTCCTCTTCTTCCGGCTTCTTCTTCTTGTCCTCCGGCACTTCCATTCCTTCAAATCCGTGGTAGCCGCTCATTGAAGCAATAATCGCGATAAACACGACGGCCAACAGACCTGCGGCGGTATGCTTCAATGAGAGAAACACAACGGCAGCCACAAAAATGAGTTTGCCTAAAACATTGTTATACAAAAACCCGAGAAGATTGGGTTTAAGAATCATAACAACGATGAGAACGAGTAAAACACCTAAAGTGAGTCCTTTGTTTAATTTCACCATTTCGTCTTATATACATAACAAATATATTTTTCGTATATAACCAGAAGAATTCACACCGAATTAAAATCTCATTTTTTTATAGGAGAATATGACATCTTTAGGTTTTTCAGAATATTCCGCCGATAATAATAACGACAATACACGAAACGGAAATGGAAATGGAAAACTCTACAATCGCCGAAATGGCGGTGGCGGTGGCGGCGGCAGTAACCGAACCCTAAAGATACCGCGCGGAAATGAACCCAACGGTGGAAGTGGACCAGAACGAGAACGAGGTTTATTACAAGCACCCAGTGAAAATGGCAATAACAATGGTGTCATACAAAATGCCGGAAAGAAAATCAAACAAATCAAGGATTATATCGAAAACATTCATCGTAAAGGCGGTGAAGATAGCGACGTAGATGGAGATGATGTTGCCGTTGATAGTATACTACCATCATATCCCGCACAAGGAATGGGTGTATATTCGTCAAACGTATCGCATTCATCTGTGATTCCAGGAGTATCTAGCAGTGTGGCGACCGGAGGAGTCCGTAAAACCACCCAAATGAATTCCCTAAATCCAGGATCGTCGTATACATCTACATTATTCGAGGGGATGGAGTCGTCGTCGGCGGGGGCGGCGCCCACAAATTCATCATTGTATTTTGAAAAACTTACTGGAATTCCGGGTGCGCCAAAGAAAGATCCATTTAGCGTTCCAAATGTCAGTGCCGGTGCCGGTGCCGGTGCCGGTGCCAGTCCTGGTGCGGGGAAGACGAGCACATACGCTTCTCAATATTACGAACAATTTGTGCCTTATGCGGAAACACTCGCGAATCAGTTGGCCGCTGGTGGTGGCGGTGGTGGTGTCGGTAGTGGCGCCGTATCTGGAACAAACGCAGCGCTGATCGAGAAACTCAACTACATTATTCATATGTTGGAAGAGAAGAAAGATGAAAAGACGGGTCACGTGATTGAAGAGTTGGTTCTTTATTGCTTTTTAGGCGTATTTATCATATTTGTCATTGATACCTTTACGCGCGCAGCATCGGGTGGTGGTAGCGGCGGCGGCCGAGGAGGCGGGATGTTTGGCGGTGGCGGCGGCGCAGGGCGTGGAAGTAGAGCATTTACAGCGTCGTCGTATGGTAGGTATCAGCGTTGAACCCGCCTCGGTTCCGCTTTCGCCTCGGTTCCGCTACGCTCGGCTTCGCCTCGTCTGCGCTCCACCTCGGCGGACTTAACAATTACATTATTTCACATATCGCTGAAGGCGAAACAGGCGAAATACGCACAGTCCGCCTCGGTTCCGCTACGCGGTAAAGATATCCTTACACAGTGTTTCCCTCTCTATAATGGCATTATACATAATGTAATACCATTTCTCTCGCGATACAAGTTTGACATTTGAGGCCGCAAGCATCGCATCAATCAAGAGATAATTATGCGCGATGGTATCGATACAAATAAATGCCGGATGAAATGTGGCGAGAGACATATAAAACCCGCGCAGAAATGTATTGTTGTCGCAGAGAGATTTCTCTCGGATGGATGATATTAATAATGGGATGTCGACCGTGTGTTCATCTCTGTTTTTTTCACGGGCATCCGTCGCCTCCGTCGCGCCTTTGCGCGTTTTCACCCGCTTCCCAAAAATATCATATTTCGGCCGTTCTACCGGCGGCAAATACTTCACGAGTGCTGTGGATGTATCTGCGATATGTTCGTGTAATTTAGAAATTCGGTTTCCTCGTGTTCGTTTCGGTTTTGTAACCCGCCGAGAGACAGAGAGAGAATCAAAATCAGAATGAAAACGACGCAACGCATTTGGTGATGCTTTCAGCCAAGATGGTGCGAAGATATAAACAGACAACACGCGAACTTGATTCAATACGAGCATAAAAATCCGATAGATTCCACCTTGAACGAGAGATTGAAGTTGACCGAGTTCATAAAGAATACAATATCGGAAATCTCTCGTGTGTTCATTTACAAAGGCGTAAAATAAGGCGAAGTTCGCGGATGAAACAGGCACCACCGTTATCCCTGCGGCGACAGCATCTGCGCCAGTGCATGCGTCCCCCGTGAACGTATATGAATAAACCGTCGTAAACGGAACGACAAACCACGGAATTTCACGGTAACGATATAATGTTTGTTCCCCCGCAATCTCTCGTGACTTCTGGATATATTCCGTTGTTTCGAGCAATGTGAGAGAATCGCGGTCGCGCGTAGTATAACGCAGCCACGCAAGATGGTCGCATACATAGATAGAAACCGACGTCGCAGCACCCGCGCCCGCGCCCGCGCCCGATACCATTATACGAGGCGTGAGGACGCATACACCTTTTATGGCCGTAGCCATAGACGTAGACGTAGACGACGCACTGCTCCCGCTCCCGCCACGACAAAGCACACCAATAAACACCGAGAGACCGTGCGACTCTTGCGAGAGAATATAACGAAATATATCACCTGGGATATCGGTACATACTGTATCGCTGTCGATACATACACGTCTTCCAGGTGCCACGATTTCAGTGTCACGCCGTGAGAGAAATGCGGCAATTCTCTCGTAAGGTATGATTGTGTTCACGCTGTCGTCGTAGACCCGGACATCATCGTGGCTTACAAAGTTCATAAACGGATATACGACCGCATTATAACACCGTGTTCCAGATGTGCGTAGAGAATTCATAATCCGGGTATTCTGGCCGCCGCCACTACCGCCACTACCGCCACTGACAAACCTACGCAACGTCCACCGAAATGTCACTGGTTGATGATACCAGAAAAATGTATTGAATTTTAATACACACACGCAAGTAATGAATAACACGCATATGACGAGGATGATATACGGCCACCACTCCGCGAGTATCGCCGTTATCACTTCACGTTGTGTCATTACATTGTAGTATATCGAGAAATGCGATACGCGCGGGATACGCGCGGGATACGCGCGCGATTATGCCGGCTTCTTCAATATAAAGAGATACTGATACTCGTTTAGAACGTGAACTAGGTCCACCTGCCCCGTCACTGTAAATCCGACCTCCTTCGCGATATCCAACATCTCTCGGTTGGTTGGCATATAATACGTGTGAATATTCTCTCGCACTTTCCCCGTCTTATCATCCGTAAACTTCTCCACGAACTTTGCTATATTCTTCTCTCCAGTGCTCTTCGTCGCAGTAGAGGCTTTCGTAGACGTAGACCTGGTCGGCGGCGGTGGAATAAACTCCGACTTATACTGAAAACTCCGGAACTTGACGAGAGAATTCGTAATCCGATCTTTCGCATAGGTCTGCGGTGACACCAGAAATAGCGGTTTTCCACCCGGGACAATCGGGTCAAAATGGTTTCGGTCGACCAAATGAAGAATAAGATATCCCTCGGGCTTCAGCCATTGGTAGCAGTTGCGAAAGAACGCGCGTTTGTCTTTTACGTAATACACCGTAAAATAGAAACACGTAAGGACGTTGAATTCTTCATCGCTAAATAACATTGGTTTCATAAAGTCACCGTGTATGAATTTAGACGACGGGTATAAATCTCTCGCGGTCTGAAGCATCGCCTGCGATTTGTCGCATCCAATCACATTTACGACACCCTTGTTCTTGAGTTGGTCGACGTGATGCCCTGGCCCACATCCTAGGTCACAAACCTTGAAATTTTTCTTATCGGTTTCACTCCCCTTTAGCGCACCGGTGATGCTAATGATTTCGTCCACTTCCGCCTCTATTTTATTGGGTTGAATGAAGAGTTCATCGTAAATATCAGCATAAAATGCGTCATACAAATGGTCGTTTTCAAAGACTTTGTATTTATCGGTTTGAGAGCCAGTGAAGCCATCCACCTGGGTGGATAAGTCGCGTTTCATAAAACATACAACCATCAACAATATGAATAAAAAGGTCAATATTTCCCATCGTGTAAGTGATTGAAAGTATTTAAATAGAGACATCATTGTTTACTAGTATTTCGTTCTAAAATATTCTTATCGTTATTCTCGCGCGAATAAAAACCGACCACAATGTAATTATCGCTTATCGCGTATGTGTGAAATCAACGACATCCGCAGTGAAAGTGACTTTCGCGGTATCACTTTTTCGTCCTATAAAAAAACCGACGTGCGAAAAGAACTGTTGAATAGTTTATCCTCATCTAAAATAGAACCTGCGTGTTATTGGAGTGCGGAACTCGTATGCTCCGGGCATTATTTAGAATTATGGGATATCATCATCACGTTTATAAGTAAACATATTCATTTAGCCAATCCTAAACTCCCACTTTATATTGAAATGCGGTATGAGAGTTTCAAGTCGATTATATCCAACGGGTATGCGGGGAATGAACTCCGCTTGCGAAACCACCCAAAAATGCGGTCGCTCTTCGCGGAAATTGTGTGCGTCATCGTGAATTCAAAACGTCAACACAAATACGACATCGTGAAAATCAAGAAGAAGGAAGAATATGATATCGCGACGATGTCACAGCGCCTGAAAGCCCCGCGCGTAGATTATGCGCAGGAGTTCTTCCGAGAGAGAGACCCGAAGGAGATATTCATCGCGATGAATGAGTTCGCATACCATATCTCTCGCGATTCCAAAAATACACTTCTGGCGTGCTATTGGGTGGAGTGGGTTGTAGAGTTTGAGACGATTTGTAAGGCAAAGAAAGAGACGTGTCGATGCGAACGGCGCGCCCATATTCCAGTCGATGATAAACTCCAGTTTGACCCCATTTGGATGATTTGGGATATGATATTGGCGAGAAGCAATGACGCAGAGGAGTATTCACCGCTTACACAGAAAATCGTGAATAGTTTATTGCGTCTTTATTGTATTCGGTTCACGCCAGGTGTCCGCAAGAAGCGGCGATACTTGATTTATTTCGCGATATCACTTCTTACAACAGAATACGATAGTCGTGTAGAAATGATTAACGACCGGATCGTTATTGAAAATGCGGTTGCGAATATTGATTCGGTATATAAGCAAATCAAACAGCACGAGATAAGCCCAGATACCGATTATCTGTTTTCATCTGCTGGTTACAATGGGGACAAAAATGGCGATTTGGAACGCACAATTAAGCGTTTAGAGGCATTGAACGCAATGAACACGATTGTGCGAAAGGATGATGAAGATACCACCAATTCAGGAGGGGGATCGGTGAAAAAATATAGTCCATATGAATAACGACCGTAATAACGACCGTAATAACGACCGTAATAATGTATACTATATATAACATAAAGTTATAAACAATATAACCGATACATCAAACCAATGTCACTACCAACATTTAAATTCACGAATTTTGGCGCACCTACTAACAATGAAAGCGCAAATAGCGGTCTATCTACGAATTCCAAGATGGAAAAATCGGGGATATTCTCCACGATCAAAGAGAAGGCGCAAGATACATTTAAAGATGTGAGTATGCCAGAAATATCTCTTGGAACCACCAGTGGAAACTCTGATGACGAGTCAGGTGGATTTTTTTCATTTTCATTTTGGACTCTCATTAAGATTATTTTGGTTGCTGCGATTGTTTGGTTTATGTGGGGCAGTTTATCGAACAATGGGGAATTTCATTTAGGAATGGGAGAACTCGGTAATAAGTTGAAATCGTTCTTTACGTCAATGGAAGAGAAAGGACGGGAACTCATTGCGCGGATGACGAATCAGCCGATACCTCCGGCGGGTCATCGCGATAGCGATCGCGATAGTGATAGCGATAGCGATAGCGATAGCGACCACGAGAGAGGGAGCGACAATCAACGACAACCATCGTCTCGAGGCAGAAGGCGCGCACCGATACCTGCGTCGGCACATCAACCACCGGTTCCTCCTGGAATGACAAATAGTTCCGACAAGAAGCCGGGGTTTATAAATGACGACACGAAGTATACCTTTTTAGATAAAGCCGACCGTAGTTATACAGGCTCAGCCCCTCGCGCAGATGATAGCACGAGTGTAACTCAAAAACATCAGGCGGGGAAAAGTGGATATTGTTATATTGGGGAAGACCGCGGATTCAGAAGTTGTGTGAAAGTAGAAGCGGCGGATAAATGTATGTCAGGGCAGGTGTTCTCGAGACAAGATATTTGTGTAGACCCGACATTGAGAGAATAGTCAGGTTGCTCACTTCGCTGGTCGCTGCGCCTTGCTCCGCTCCCGACTCGTTCGCGCTTCGCCGCTCCATATGTAACCGTATTGGATTACATATTACGCAATATATTCGTATTATATTGCGTAAGTATTTTACCAAATTATAGAGCGGCGAAGCGCGAACGAGTCGGGAGCGGAGCAAGGAGCGTTAGCGACGCGGCGCAGCGACCAGCGAAGTGAGCATCATAGGTACTTAATCTCCGGTGTATAGGTAAACGGTTCACTCGTCGTCGGTTCTCCATTTTCAAACACCAGCGTAATCGTCACTGTATACGTTGTTCCAACAACAATAATATCACGTCCAAGAGACGATACCGGAATACGTATTTTATGTTCACCTGTTCCGTTAATTACCTGACCAAATATATTCAATGTGGTCTGAAATGCCGAATTCAAACCATTTACTTTAACTGTTGTAATCTTATTCGATTCAACCCACGGGGTGTTGATTGTAAATGTCATATCTGTATGCTGTAAGCCAGATGATGTGTAAAACCCATCCATACTGAATATAAGAGCCCTCGCAGTGACCGGCCTTACCGTCAAAAATCCGCGTGTGCTAGATGGGCCTGTAAGATAACCATTATATGCCTCGATTATAATCGAGTAGGATCCATCAATGAGCGCCGATTGTCCTAAACGCCCAATATCCATCGTATATGACATATCTGTGTTTGTAGCAGTTACATTGAATGGAATTGTAAGTGCGGTGGATGTAGTGGACGGTGGAACGGGTGGAGGTAAAATCGTGACATTATACAATTTAATTGGGCTACCTCCGGTGTCCGGTTTCGTCCACGCAACATTGATATAATTTCCAGGTGTGGTTGTAATGGCTGGCGGCAACAATCCATACTTCGCGGTCAATATCACATTCATCGGCGCACCAGGCCGCATCAATGTCCGTGCGGTAATAATTGCGGATTCAGGGCCTATTCCTACCGAATTGATTGGTTCAATTTTGATTTGGTATTTGTTTTCGTTTACAAGATTACGTAATATATAACGTCGTGCGAGCGTAGTGCCCCCCGCATTTCCACCTACAATCACGCTACTTAAATCGAGTGTTTGCTTCGTCCAACTTGCCGCCCCGATAGCGGTCGCACTCGCACTCGCATTCACATTCGCACTCGCGTCGACTCTCCGATAATAAAGATTATATTGTCGCACAGGTGGTCCATTGTATGTCCCCACGACACCCCCCGTATTCACGGGATCCGTCCATTTCAAATCCACCATCAAGTTTTGTCGTTCATCTGCTGGCGTATAAAACCCAAAGTCGCTGATAATCGACGGAACCGACGACGTCTTAATTGTGATGGTCGCCGGAATACTCGATAATCCGCGCACATTTCCAGAAAACACAGATATATAGTATACGGTATTTGCGCGGATTTCAACTGACCCCGGTATGCGTTCAAATACTACCGAATTTCCGTTGATTTCTCCGGAAATTTTATTAAACTCGGCGGTAACCCCCGCAGGCGGTTTATAGGGGAATACGCTCTTATATGGCGCCCATGTCTTATTGTCTACCGAATATGTAATGACATATCCAGTAATGGGAAATCCGCCATTGGAATCTGGAGCATCCCATACAAGCGTAATCCGATTATTGCTATTATCGTATTCTGTGATGCGTAAATTCGTCGGTTCCGTAAGAACAGTTGTTGGTATATTCAACGTGACTTGAAGTCCGGCTTTATATTCGTATGTCTTCTTATAATTATAGAGATTCACAGAGGGGTCAAGACATAACAAACGCTCTTTTCCGGGAACACCACACGCGCTTGTAAGTCCACAAAGAACCGCGCGATTCGCTGGAGTCGTCGGACACGTCAATGTAAATGGGCCGCCAACGCCACCTGATGATTCCGACAAATACTTATTTTCATTCCCGATTTTCCGCATTAACTCTCCGCGGGACGCCTTCGCATATTTTTGATTTTTCGTCAGTCCGCCGACATTTTTGTTGTATTTCAATATCTCGGCTTTACGTCGCATATCGTATACTTCGTCTACTTCTGTTGCCGTAAGTGCGCGTCCCGTTCGCGCGTCCACTAAATTTGAAGAACGGCATTCGGGTTTGAAACGCGTCCAGAATTCGCGATTATAGGGGTTGGTATAAAAGAGGTTTGTATTACAGTTGATAACTGCGGGCGTGATCTCAAAGACGTTGACATCAAATATGGCAATCTTTTGGTGGAAGTTGGTGGTTGCGGGTTGTGTCACCGTAATCGTCGCAGTCCCAGAACCATAAATAAAGGCGGTGTATACGGTTGTAGACGTTGTGCCGGTGCTTCCCGTTACACGTATCTTCACCAGGCTATCATTGGATGACGAAAACAAAAAGGTGGCTTCCGGGTCGGTATTGTTCGAGGCAGGTGGGGTAAGGACAAATGATCCCTCCGTCGTCATTTTATTCATATCCGCGAGACGATATATCGTTGTCGCAAGGCCAGTGTTCACTGCGGGACTTTGCCCCACAAAGGTTGGCGTTGATTTAATAATGCTAAGACGAATTGTCGTAGTTGAACCTACGGACTCGCCAATACGCTGCGTAGAGCGATTGTAGATCGGCGTCTCTTCTTGAAGAAACTTGATCGAAATGGGAGAAACGGTTCCATCTGCGTCTACAGTTACTTTATGAAAGAGAATACGATTATTCACAATGGTGACTTTATTCGTCAATGTATCTGTCGACGTAGTGAAGATAAAATCGCGGTCGCCACCTGGACCACGAGAGATATAGTAGATGATATCGTTATAATCCGGTGTTCCATCCGTTACTTTTTTACGTGTTGTCGTCGCAAAATCAGTAATCGTAAGGTCAATAAACCCGTCCAAGTATTCGCGCGTGATGATGCCATTTGCGTCGGAATTTGGTATCGTGTATTTTCCTTCGCCTACAAATGGTTTCAATGTGAGTGAAGATGATGATTTTAATAGTGTAATCGGGACAAGGATCTTTTTCAAGTTATATGAATTGATATCTTCGCCGATACCGCTCGCTTGATACGCCGCCTGTTTGATTTCCATACGGAAAAGCGCACGGTCTTGCCCGTATGAAAAAATGCCAGACGCATCTAAAATACCATTGATAACAAGGGCGTTTCGGTATGGAAGACGCACCTCGGTCGCACCAGGCCGTGTATATACACCCACCGACGTGTTAAACGGATCGGATGATGGTTGAGGGATAATATAGTATTCTTTACTGAATGTAACAATCGAGATTGCCGCATTATTTGTCGGAAATGAAATCGTAATGGGTGTGCGTGTGTGGTTCGATGTAATGTTTACCAATGGTATCACACCGATAAGTGTGCTGCGAACATTTAGCAACTCTGTTGGAACGTCAGTGTCGCGCGGTGCCACGCCATTTGGGATAGTAAATGTCCCTGGAATAAGTGTAAATGTAGTGCCATAGGTTAATGAAAATACGTTATATCGTGTGGTTTCAATCCCTTCTCCAACAAGGTCAAAATATACATCACCTGGATTATTTGGGTCGTTTGGATTATCCTGTTTCAATGGTGGTATCCACACAGGGTCTAGCGGTGGCGGCGGTGGTGGCGGCGGCAGTGACATTTATATTTTTTTACACGTATATCGTGTTGTATTGCTGATATGTCAATGTAAAAAAATATTACCGCATATACCAATTGTTGGAGAGGTATGATCCAAGATTCTTTGTCGCGTCGGAACCCGCGCCAGACGTTGTTATCATTTTCAGTTTCGGGCCTTCGTCGACAATGCTCTTGATTTTCGTGGAGCCAATCGAATAATTGAAATATTGAATGGTGGAAATATAACCACTAAAACGGTTTCGGGCTTTATCCTCGCCAATGTTTACATTGCCATAATTTTGAAGAGGGATGCCCGCCGTCTTGCGTCGCTGTGCCAAACGACCATTGATATACAAGTCAATGACATTATTGGTGACACGAACCATCGCGTTTACCCATTTTTTCATTGGAATATCGGTGGCAATAAGTTTCTCGTGTAGATTTTCCTTGCCTCGCTTATCGGTCTTACCATTTACGTCGACTAGTGCTAACAATGACACATTACGTCCCTTATCCGTTCTGTCGGGATTGGTCGCATTGATATCATCCGAAAATCGGATATACATACCTGGTGCGTTATTGGGGTAGTAGATACCGTCTTCGCTTGACTTGGTTCCTTCGCCTCCCTTGCTAAAGATTCGGGAGTATTTTCCCAAATCGATGGGAACCTGATTAATATAGAACCAAGCAGACCACGTATATTCTAAACCACCGGCTTCGTTCATTGAACGAGCAATAAATACGGAGTCCTTCTGCGATGGGTCTTGAGAGACAATAATTGAGAGATCTTCTGTGTTCGCGGTTCCATCAAGCACATAAGGCGACATTGAAGGGAGCATTAAATACGAGAGTCCAATAATCGCGATTTTCACGGATGTCGTCAAAACAATGAATACCATTAGAATAAAGGCGAACTTTGCGACGAGACTGTTCGATTCCATAAATTCGCGTAAACCGAATCCACCGCCAATACCTGTCGAACCTGATGAGGAAAGACCTGCGTCGGCTGGCTTGGAGAAACCACTAAAAATACCGCCGGCTCCACTACCACTATTGTTCATTTTTTATCAAATTGTAGTTTGGTATGATTATATATATCAAATAAAAAAACAATATACTCCTGAGATTCGTATATTGTTCGCTATCGCCGCGGTCACCACTTGGCGCGATTACGTGCTGACGCTTGCTTGTTCCTGATTATCCACAATGAAACTCAACTTCACCTTGTATTTATTGAGAAGGTCGCTCCAGGGGCTTCCACCAAATCCTTGCGAGTAAATATCCCACGCTTCTTGTGGTGCGATAGGCGCCGCTTTCAGTTTAACATTGGTGATAAACCCGACATCTTGGGCTTTCTTCGTATCGTCGCCTAAAATAATCATATCTGTCTGATTCAATCGAGAACCTTGGTTCACAACGCACGATTTTAACAACTTTCCATCCACGTAAACGTCCATTGCGGAACCATTGAAACTGATAATGAGGTTCACCCACTTCTGAAGAGGGAATTCGGAGATTTCGCAGTCATCGTTAGTGGAAGATGTTCCTGACCTGGGGAAAATCTGAATGGTATTTTCATTTGCGTTCTTGAATTGAACTTGAAAGATGACTTCGGTTCCTTTCTTAAACTGAATGACCCTAGTTCCGGAGACCCAAGTTTTAATATAGAACCATATCGAAATCGAACTATTTGCCTTAACACTATTTGGCAAATTCGAACCGGTCAATGTAGTTTCATTTCCCCATTTTTGCATCATTCCTAAACTAGTATATGACGTTGTAAGTGCCTTAAAAATGACATACAACAATAAAAGAATAACAATGACCGCGAGAACAAGTTTGGAGTTCATTTGTTAGTAATGTAGAATGATATATTATTTTTTCGTATACATATTATGGATATAATTATCGCTGGCTCCGCTCCGCTGGGTTCGCTGTATCCGCTGGCTTCGCTTATCGCGTATATATCCCGCTTGTTGCCGGCGCCTTCATTTCATCTTGTATCGTCTTCATTCCTATCATCGGCGGATCGTGTGATTTCAGCATCGTATACGTCCACCGAATTTGTTCCTTTGTAAGCGGGTATTTATGAAATGCGAAGTTACACATACTGCCATTGAGGCCATCCTTCGCCCCCACGGTAATCGGCTTCAACTGGATATCCGGCATTATGAAATCACTACGATGGATCAGTTTGTTATTCAAGAAGAGATCCATCGTCTTGCCGTCATAATTCAGGACGAAATAATTCCATCGCTGAAGAGGAATCTCCGCGTCGAGTTCATCGTCTTCGGTCAGCATCTGGAATTTCGCATTTCGTTGTACCGACCCCTTCGCTTTCGCATTCGCAATTGCTTTGTAATATGTTCGCGAGTTATAAACTTCGGTGGTTTCGGAATTTCTGGTTGTCATATGTACAGTTGCGCTTGTCAACTTCAGTTCGTTGGTATACGGATTATACGTCATTTTGGGGGTATCTCCAAAATTGAATATCTCTAAATCCTGGTTTTTGGTTGTTACATTATTATTCAAAATGAACCATCCTGAAATAGAATAATGATACAGTTTTTTCTCTTCGATGGGGCAATTCGCCGCATTGTCCTCCGGTGTGCGATCCAATCCGGTATTGTGGAAAATGAATATTTGTGGACTCTGCGTCGTCAAGTTGGTGTCGTATTGTGGGTTGAGCGGCACTGGCGCGCCCACCATTTGTGATGCGGATGCTCCGATGTAATTCAAGAGATATGGCCCGCCGTATAAAATGATGATAAGCAGGATTTCAATCGCGACGATAATCCAGATGGGGCGCGTTGTATCTCCTACCGCTGATTGCGAACTCTGAAGGAAGTCGAGGAATAAACAAGGAATATAGAGAATACAAGACCACAAAAATTTCAATAGTTTCAGGCCGAGAATGGATTTCGTGAGATGGAACAGGAACATAAACGCGATCAGTGCCACCATAACGCCGTGCTGTTTGTAATATGCGAGAGCACATATCACGATGAAGAACACGGTATTCATAATGAAGCGGATGTTTGTAAGGAGGTTTCGGAATGGCGCCATCTTTGGAGGTTCGCTTGCGCCCGTGCCCGTTCCCGGTTCTGCCGGCAGGCGATTATCGATGAACTCCAAACCGTAGTGAAAGAAGAGAATCGCAATACCCAATACGGTCATACCCGTCACTGACATCCGGTTCTTGTCATCGACATCGCGGTCATATACCCAGACAATAATCATCAGGACAATATAAATAATATGCGTGAGAGCAAAGGTGAGTTGGCGCATTGGGCTACTAGCGTCTTCGGGTTTGACCTCATTAAAAAGGTAGTCCTCTGGAGACTTCTCCGCATTTGCGCTCTTGAATTTCTCTCGGAGATAGGCGACGAACCCGGCAATTGCCACGACGGCCATTATCACGTAAATGGTGTGCGCGGTGGGAGAGTTCATCTGCGCGACAAAACCGCCATCGGCCGTCGATGAACTATCGCCACCGGATGCCCGTTTGTCCGCGCCAATCTTATATACGGTGTAAATAATCGCGAGTATCAAGGCGACGAACGCAATCACAATAAAGATCACCTTGATGAGAGAACCCACTGCGTTGACTTTGGTTTGTTCGGGGCTTACGGGTTCAGGTGCCGCCGCAGTTCCCGCCGCAGGTGCCGCCGCCGCCGCAGTTCCCGCCGCAGATGCCGACGTCACTTCCGCTGGTGTAGGAATTTTACCTAGACCGAACAAACGAAGATCAGTTCCTTGATCGCTGGCATCTTTGGCCGCGTGCCATTTCGTGAAGTTAAAAAACGACTTTTGCTTTTCAAATGGCTCGGTGAGTTCGGGACTGTTTCTGATTTTTCCAATCACCCAAACGATGCCATATATCATTAACTTGAAAAGCGCGATAAAAAACACGGGAACCAGATATACGGATGTCAATAATGTTCGTATCCCTTTTACGAATAGATTGTCGCCCTCAAACCTTTCGTGGAACCCACCTCCACCAATCATTTGATTAAAAATGGGAAGCCAACACAAGGCATAGATAATGACAAGCACAACAACGAATTCCATATTTTTGGGAAATACACCACCGGTTTCTGCGAGATGTTTCCACAACCAGGACAAACCGACCGCCGCGATAGCAGCCACCATCACCATCATTCCTATCCATTTTATGATACTCGGTGATTCCGGAGCCTGTTTCCATTGCCACACTTGAATGGATTCAATGAATTTTGTAATCGTGTTTAGTCCACCCACATTTTGCTCTTTTACATAGGGGATTAAAAGTAACGCGCACAAGAAAAGCCCCACAATAAATACAATAAAAAATGTATCCAGTAGTTCTTTCACGCGCGGGAACATATCACCGCGAAACGATTTCGCAATCCATTTCATTGTGGTATCAGATGTTGTCACCGTTGTAAATGTGATGGAAATACATAAAATCACGAGAATGAGCGACAATGCGGGATTCCATCGTGACCCACTTGCCAGTTTTGCGGATATAGTATCGAAGAAACCCGCCTCGGAATCGCTATTTATTATGTTCGTCCATTGTTCTCCCGTCAATGTTTCGATTTTTACAGGATCGCCTTTAAGACTTTCCTTTAATGGCGTATTATCCTTATAGGAAGTCGCGTCTGCGGCGCAGTCACCCTTGAATATCGGAATAATCCCCACAGGTATCTTCATACATTCAACGATCTTCATTTTCGCAAAATAGAATACGGCGATGACGAGTGTAATGAGAACGGATGTCCCGAGTAATACGTTATTTGTGATTATACTCGCGTCATTGTTGGTTTGATTGAGTTGGTCAACACGAGCCTGTATTTTATCTTTGATTGCTTGTTCGGATTCCGACGGACTTTTATTCGCGAGTTCGCCCGACGCGGTCATTTGTTTGACGACTTCATCTCTCACTTGCTGATAATACGCATTGCCGTTTGCCGCGTCACTTTCGTCCAACTTGAAGTTGGGTTCTTGGTTGATTGCTACGAAGTTCCATATGATCACTGCGATCAATGTAACAACAATAATCCCTCCGAATATCTTAAATGCGGTGATTTTATCGATGTTCCCTAATCCTCCGAGAAGCGCGAGACCCGCAAGAACCATATACACAATACCGTGGGCGGCGAAGAGATTATCTTGACCCGCACCGACTTCAATTCCAGAAACGGTGGGTATCCATTTTTGTTGGGTCGCAATGAATAAAAACCCAGCAACGAATAATACTATAAATGAAATATAGCGGATAGATTTGAACAACCACCCGGAATTCGCGTCTGGATGAAACACCTTATACTGATACATCATATACATTGTGCCTAACAAGGCGATCACCTGAAAAATAAGACCGACATTTAATATTATACTCGATAGCGAAGTGGCGACTTCTTTCGCATTATTCGAATTCACCTGTTGCGATTGGCTTGTTCCGATATTCACAGCACGAGCCCTGATAAAAATCCCGATGACGGCGAGAACTAACCCAGACGCCAATTTAAACCGTGTTGATGCGAATGGGCTTTCGTTCGCGCCTTCTTGTGCGCCTTCTTCCGCGCCTCCTCGAAATGCCTTCCATAAGACGGAGATTAATATGATGCCGCCAATCCCAATAAATCCGTAACTCATATACTCGAGTATACTGGATTGATTTGCTTGTCCGACTTTGTTACCGACCGTATGACTTGTGAGCCCAAGAAGGAGACCGAGACCAAGTAATATGATCACGCCGAAAATTACAAAAATGATGGTTTCCGGGGACAACTGAAATGGGGATGAAGAAATAGGTAGAACCGGGTCACCGAGACTTCCGGATGATTCTGCGGCTTTTTTCCACCCAATATACGAATAGATATCACCGCTATAGAGCCATATAGAAAATAGAATGCTTGTTATCAATAATACAAATACAGAAATATGTTTTGTAAAGACTTCCCACGTAAAAAATCCGACCAGTATAATTACAGAAATGATAATTAATGGCAGGAATTCTATAACTTTTGTCAAGGATGGTGTGGAAGCATCCATTATAATAATAACGACACCGAGTTATAATTATAAGATATAATATTCTGCATCGCGACTCCGCGTTTCGCATCGCGACTCCGCGACTCCGCTACGCTTCGTCGCTTCGTCGCTCTGCGGCTGTGCTATATTTGATGGATTTGTGTCTACATTGCGGTGATTGCGGCAATTGCGGCGCTACAAGAACGACATCGCCGTCTTTTTTCCGTGGCAATCCCGACACAAAGCGACTAAATTATCTACGTGGTTGGAACCGCCGTGTTCTAAAGCAATGACGTGATCCACTTCAAACCACGCTGGCAATTGACGCTGACAGTCTCCGCATTTCCATCCTTGTTGTGCTGCGACATATTTCTTCTTGGTTTCACTCACGCTGCGCTTGCTCGAATTTTTGCCGGAGTTCAATATGCGGCGCTCACTGGCGCTGCTGCCGCCGCCACCCCCCAACGACGGCTGTGCCATATTTGGCGCGGTTCTTACCCCGGGGGTTCCGCCCCCCCACGACGGCGCCCCTATCGCGCTACTCATCGCGCGGCCAATCGCACTGCCACTCGCTCCGCTCGTTTGACCGCCGTCGTGGGGGGG
>Ga0209770_10000734_pt1 | contig 17535 bp, 15 predicted proteins | sample LauGreSu1BDMLBDD_2_FD_187572 | JGI IMG/M metagenome (GOLD analysis project Ga0209770, IMG submission 187572) | Freshwater lake microbial communities from Lake Michigan, USA - Su13.BD.MLB.DD (SPAdes) (version 2) | ecosystem: Environmental > Aquatic > Freshwater > Lake | place: Lake Michigan, USA...
CAGTTGCATAGTTCACAGTTGCTTCCACTCCGGGAAGTGCATTCAGACCTTTTTCGATCGACATCGCACATGCATTGCACGACATTCCGGTGATCGAAAGATCTAGCTGATTGACTATTGACTCGTCTGTACTCACTGCGTACAGTCTCGCCTTTCATTCACCCAGATGTCAGTGACATCTGGCGAATTCAGGGATTAGAGGCGAAAGTCTGGGCCCTGGTCGCCGTATCCGTTGAATGAGTCAACAGAAGCCATGACCAGGCGGTGTGCGAGTGCGAATGCACCCGTTGCGATAAGGAGGGGGATGAACATGTATTCAGTATCCCATGCTTATCGTGATTGGTGATATCAGAGCACTAAGTATCTGAAAATTAGATAGTTACTATCGCTGCCTGCGAATAACCAATGGTGGGTCGCCAGGGGCTCGAACCCTGGACCTGCGGATTAAAAGTCCGTTGCTCTACCAACTGAGCTAGCGACCCGATACTGCACTTCCTTCGTGCACGACAGACTAGTTCCCCCAAAGCCAAATTCTTCAGTTGATAGTAAATGATAAGAATCCAAGCGTGGTTTTTACACTGAGCAATGACAGTGCATCTGTCTCTGTGGACGAAGTGCATGGCGGACGACTTGCTTCATTACGCATCCACAACACGGAGGTTCTGCTCACCCAAGGCCCAAGCGCCACAGCACTCACTTGGGGTTGCTACCCAATGGTTCCGTATGCCGGTCGGGTCAGATCTGGCGTAGTGCGTTTGAACAACGTTGATTATCAATTGCCACTCGTCCTGCCGCCACATGCTGCTCACGGAACCGTCTTTGCACAACCGTGGAATGTCGCAGACGCAACTACTTCACGGGTTGATCTCTTCACCGATTTAGGTTTGCAATGGCCGTTCGGAGGCTCAGTTTCACATCGCATTGAACTGAGAGAAGACCGCATCCACATGGAACTATGCGTGACAGCTGGCGATTACGCAATGCCAGCCCAAGTTGGATGGCATCCATGGTTTTGCAAACCTAGTCATGCTTCACTGATTTTTGAATCGATGCTGCAGCGAGATGAGCATGGAATCGCCACTTCGCGTTGCGAACGAACAGATGCAGTCAACGTTGATGATTGTTTTTTCAATCCAGTTGCACCACTTTCACTTACGGTCAACGGAGTTGACCTTGTTCTCTCCAGCGATTGTTCACATTGGGTGGTGTACGACCTACCAACAAACTCCACCTGCGTTGAGCCCCAATCGGGCGCACCAAATGAAATTAACGATTCACCGGTCATCCTCGCCCCCGGTGAGTCACTTACAAGGTGGTTCGACATCGCTTGGACTGGCAGACTTATTCAGTAGTGGCAACTCACGATCAACTCATTCATTTGCACGATGACCGATTCAGCGTTGTCATCAGCACGCTGGGAAATGTTCCTGCAATTGTGTACTGGGGTAATGCATTAGGAGCAAGCCCGCTGCAGCCACACATGTTTACGCGAGCTGTTCTGGGAGGCGGTATAGACCTTGATCCACCACTTGGCATTGTTCCTCAACATCACGACGGATGGCTCGGTACTGCAGGTATTGAGGGGTGCTTTTCAGATGGCTCGGGATCATTCCCTCATTTCGTGATCGCATCAAGTGCCCACACAAGTAACTCAGCCAGATTTACTCTCCGTGATGAAGATCTTGATCTGGAACTTGAACTCAACGTCGAAATTCATGCAAGTGGTGTCCTTGCTATTGACGGAGCACTCACAAACTGCGGATCAATGTCGTATTTGCTGCATGGACTGCGCTTTGCCCTTCCAGTCCCATCACGCGCACAAGAACTGCTCACCATTGGCGGACGCTGGGGAATGGAGTTTGGTGAGCAACGTACGCCATGGATGCAATCAGCCATTTCCATTTCCAACAGCAGAGGGCGCACTTCTCACGAAAAGTGGCCAGTTGTTTTTGCCGGCACTGCTCAATTCGGTGAACAGCATGGTGAAGTGTGGGGATGTCATGTTGGATGGAGCGGAAATTTTGACATCACATTGGATGGTGTAACCGAACATCGAAAACATATGTTGGTTGGGGAAAAACTTGTTTCTGGAGAGATCGCCCTTCAATCGAAAACCACATATTCATCACCAACCATCTACGCGGTGTACTCATCACACGGTCTCAGCACTGCATCGCAACACTTTCACGAATTTGTTCGTTCTCGTTTGCGACATAAAAACATGTCGAGGCCGGTCACACTCAACACTTGGGAAGCGGTGTACTTTGACCACAACCTCGAAACGCTGACAAAACTTGCAGATGCTGCAGCAGACGTTGGCGTTGAGCGATTTGTGCTCGATGACGGCTGGTTTTCTGGAAGAAGGAATGACACTGCCGGCCTTGGAGACTGGACCGTTGATGCTTCTGTCTGGCCAAATGGACTCACTCCACTCATTAATCATGTGAAATCGCTGGGAATGGAGTTCGGAATTTGGTGTGAACCTGAAATGGTTAATCCTGATAGTGATCTGTATCGCCAAAATCCGGACTGGGTGCTCCATAAAGGTTCAAGCTTTCCGATTACAGGAAGAAATCAACTTGTGCTTGATTTGTCGCGACCTGAAGTACGCGAGTACTTATTCGAATGCATTTCGCAATTACTTGATGCGCACGACATTTCCTATGTGAAATGGGATCACAATCGAGATCTCGTAGCGTCACACGCCCATCAGCAGACACTTGGAACTTATGAACTGCTCGGCCGGCTGAAAGAAACACACCCACAGGTGCAGTTCGAATCGTGCGCATCCGGTGGCGGACGCGTTGACTTTGGAATTTTGCCTTTTGTCGATCGGTTCTGGACAAGCGACTCCATTGATCCACTCGATCGAATTCTTATTCAGCGCGGCGCTCAGCGACTTATGCCGCCCGAGGTGCTCGGTACTCATATTGGATCTCCAGTCAGCCACATCACACGTCGTAGTCACTCGCTTGCATTCCGAGCCTCGACGGCTTTGTTCGGATGGCTAGGTATTGAATGGAATCTGCTTGATACATCGCCCCACGAACGAGACCGACTTGCGTTTGTTGTTGCGCAGTACAAAGAGTTGCGCACACTTCTGCACACGGGGGCAGCTTTCCGTGAAGATCATCCAGACACGAACATCATGGTGCACGGTGTTTCCGCACACGATCAATCGCAGTCACTCGTCTCCATCACCCGCCTGGCCAATGGCCCAAGCAGCCATGTTGATCCGATTCGTATTCAGCATTTAGCCGACGACACGTCCTTCGTGGTCAAGCCGCTACATCTCGGAACCCCTACATATGCACCACACCGCAAACTGCCACAGTGGATCGATGACAGATCGATCACCATGACTGGACGGCAATTGAGGGAAATCGGTGTCACTTGTCCGCCATTGTTGCCAGCCTCAACTTTTCTCATCCAGATTCATAGGGTGATGTTGTGAGCCATAACGATCGTCTTGATCCGCATTCCGGTGCTCGAGTTCATATTGTTGCCGCACGACAACATCGCCCAAATTTGCCGTCTTCTGAATGTCCGTTTTGTGTTGGTGGTCTCGAATCACCAGAACCATACGACGTGAAGTCATTCCCTAATCGCTGGCCTGCACTGGAATCTGGAGCTTGTGAAGTGGTGTTGTATTCATCACAGCATGATGCGACCATCGCATCGCTCGGAAATAGTGGAATTCGAAAGGTCATCGATCTCTGGGCAGAGCGAACTACGCAGTTGCAACAGCAAAGCGATATTGACTACGTCTTAATTTTTGAAAATCGTGGCGCCGAAGTTGGGGCAACGATCAGTCACCCACACGGGCAAATTTATGCATTTGATCATGTTCCGCGTCGCCAGCATTCAATGTTGCAATCACAGTGGAAGCCTGACCCTCAACCAGCAGATCGTTCGGTAATCAATGGCCTCCATTTTGCTGTCTATGCCCAATATGCGGCAATCCATCCTGTTTCGTTAGTTATCGCTCCGCATAAACACATTTCACTTCTTGCTCAACTAGACGATGAACTTCGCGACGATCTCGCATCCATTATTCACACGACCTTTATCGCTTTAGATCAACTCTTCGACGCCCCGCTTCCCTACATGATGTGGATAAATCAAGCGTCTGCAAAAACTCAATACGAAAATGCTTGGCTGAATATTGAAATTGTTTCGCCATGGAGAGCAAAAGGTGTCCAGCGCTACATAGCGGCAGCCGAAGTCTCTACTGAGGAATACTTCAATCCGGTGGACCCAGCAGACATTGCACAGCGCATTCGTAATTTGGTGGTGTAGTGCGAGCAATTGCGCCTGGACGCGTCAACCTCATTGGTGACCACACCGATTACACAGGTGGCCTGGTGTTTCCCATGGCAATTAATCGACACACAGTTATTGATGCGCGGTTTACCGACGATTCATCCGTGTCGCTGAAATCTGCTGATGAACCTGATGTTGCGCATTTCAAACTTCCAGTTAGCGATTTTTCTTCGTTGCAACCACAATGGGCCAGATACATCGCTGCCGTTGCCGCGCAATGCAAGGCAACACGAGGTATCTCGGGGACGATTTCGACGGATATTCCAATTGGAAGTGGGCTTTCTTCTAGCGCGGCTCTTGAAGTTGCCGCCGCGCTTGCACTTGGTTTTGATGGAAGCCGCCAAGAACTAGCGCAGTTGGCACAACGCGCCGAACACGCGGCGACTGGAGTTCCGACTGGGATTATGGATCAACTGTGCATTGCAAGTGCCCAGGAGAATCATGCAATGTTGATTAACTGCTCAACACTCGAAATAGTCCATAGCCCTATTCCGCAAGAGTGCAAAATCGTTGTTCAGTTCATTGCGCACCGGACACTGCAGGGTTCGGAATACAGCGATCGTGTACAACAATGCAAAACAGCAGAGTCGATGATTGGGCCACTCCGCTTAGCCAATATTGACATGCTCGAGTTGATTGAAGATACGACCATCTCTAAGCGAGCTCGCCACGTGATCACTGAAAATCAACGTGTTCGAGAATTCGCGCAAGCACTTCAATCTCACGACTTGCAGTTCGCAGGCAAACTCATGAACGATGGGCATCGTTCACTTGCTGACGACTTTGACACTTCAACTCCCACTATGGATAAAGCGGTTGAAGAAATTCAAAAGCATCCAGGCGTATTTGGTGCACGAATGACTGGCGGCGGTTTCGGTGGATGCGTTGTTGCTTTGTGCTCACACGATGCCAACGTGCCTGGTTGGACAGTTTCAGCGGTTGGTGCCGCGAAGCTCGCGTGAGATTACATAAGAAAATTGATATTTACCTGCACTAATTCGGTACTGCGGCAACACATCTGGCCCACAACTCGCTGTTCCGAGACCTCGGTGAGCAACGTCAATATTCATTGTTAAATACGGTCGCTTAGTCAACTCTGTTTGGTCTGCCGCTTGATACAAATCCTGAGTCGTATATGGCAAAGCAGACATGTGCAACGGTGCACCATCTGCTTCAATTCGAATAACTTCTTTGGTTTCTGGATTGCTTACTTCGAACCATCTGCAACTAGTCCGTAATCCGTACTCCTGTGGAACCAAATACGGCAACTCATCAGCCTGACCACTGAAAATTCCCATCATTGCTGATGACTGGCGATCCGGATAACACTCATGCGGACCATTACCCCACCACGAAATCTCTGTGAAGCCTTTGGGCAACGGAAAGCTCACACCGATGCGCGGTAGATCGTCAAGCGTTTTCGGCACCACAACCGAATGTTCAAAGCGCACTGAACCGTCAGCTCGGGCTTCTCGCTTTATCTGATTCTTAACCAACTGAGAAACCTCTGCGTCAATGCCTTGCTGTTGCCAACGCTTCAATGTTGTTGTTTCCACCCAAGCAAGATTCGGTAGCAACTTGAAGCCATCGTTGTCGATCGATGCTCTAAACAGCGACAACTGTGGATCAATATTTTGTGGTTCATACATTTTCTTGGAAATCAGGATCTTCTTCGGACGAGCCGACTTCACTTCCAGTTGGTCCCATGCGACAACATGTCCGCGATCGCACCACAACTCGGTGCGCTTTGTTTTCCATCTGATGTTGAGTCGAATATCTCCCGATAATCCCCGAATGGATGGAGTCTTGATCCGTTTGGTCTTCCCTGCACCAAGACTGGTTAGCGCCAATTTCCCTTTTCGCTTGACCACGCCGTCGACGACAATTTCGTACGTTGCAGTTAGCCACGAAATATCACGAAAGGATTGTCGGTTCTTTAACTCAATCAATGGAGAGGACTTTGGACCAACGAGTCGTGCGGCAACCGGTCTATGCACCCATGCAACCTCGCGCATCGCGGGATGAGGTGTGAGATCGGCGTGCATTAATCCATCGGCGACAAAGTTTCCATCGTGCGGAGAATCGCCGAACTGTCCGCCGTATGCAAAACGCTCCTTGCCATTGGGAAGCAACTGGCGAAGACCGTGATCCTTCCACTCCCAAATAAATCCACCCTGCAATCCAGGCGTGTCATCAAATACTTTCCAATAATCGGAAAGCGACCCATTCGAGTTACCCATGGCGTGGCTGTATTCGCACATGATGAGAGGCCTAACGCGTTTTTTGCTCTTGCCATACATTTCAATTGCTGCAATTGGTGAATACATCGGGGCCACAACATCAGTTGCTGCCATACCTCCGTCAAACCAATTTGTATGGAAAATTGCGCCTTCATAATGAATGATCCGTGAAGGGTCGTACGACCTCACCCATGCCGCAGCGGCATCGTGAACATTTCCATATCCCGATTCATTGCCAAGTGACCACATGATCACACTCGGGTGATTCTTGTCTCGCTCCACCATTCGACTCACTCGGGAAAGCCATGTGGCCCTATACGCAGAATCGTGGCACAAGCTTGTTATCCAAGCATGGCTTTCAATATTTGCTTCGTCAACGACGTACAGACCTAGCTCGTCGCAAATTTCAAGAAATCTTGGGTCATTTGGGTAATGGGAACATCGCACCGCGTTGACGCTGTGTTGCTTCATTGCCACAACGTCATCTCGCATATCTTGCACTGTGACAGCCTTGCCACGATCGGGGTGATGATCGTGTCGATTTACCCCCTGAACCATGATGCGCTTGCCATTCACCAATAAATCACCATCAACTATTTCAACTCTTCTAAATCCAATCCATTGTTCAGTTGAATCGATCACTTTCCCATTCGCATTGAGCAGTGAAATTCGAACAAAGTAGCGATGAGGGAGTTCTGCAGACCACAGCTTCACGCCTTTGACCGGCCATTGAATTTCAGCACAGTGCCCCGCAAACACGTACGGCCGAGTGCTGTGCGCAACCTCTCCAGTGTGTTGCATGCCGATCTGTTTTCCATTGGCACTGTGCACGGTCGCCATCACCTTCACCCCAGAAGGGAATCGTTCGCCATGTGGTGCTGCCACATGCGTCACAATTCGCAATTGACCACTTCCCGTTAGCGAATTACCCACATCGGTAACTTCGGCATCAACTCGTACGTCTTCTATGCGCAGTAAAGGTTGGGCTTCAATGAACACGTCTCGGTGTAAACCCGCCATCCACCACTGATCCTGGTCTTCAACGTAGGACTGTGCTGAATATCGACACACAGTTATCGATACAAGATTCATTCCTTCGCGAACAAATGGCGAAATGTCGTATTCACTTGCTAGGCGACTATCCGTTCCGTAGCCAACAAATTCTCCATTAATGCGAATTGAGTGCACGCTCTCTGCGGCACCGACATGCAAGATGATTCGGCGGTCAGACCACGCGCTTTCAACCTTGAAGTTGCGTCGATACACCGCAGTTGGAACTTCCTTCGGAAGATGTGGAGGCATTTCGCGCCATGGCATTGCAATGTTTGTGTAGTGCGGAACATCACCAAGATCGAACTGTGTCCAATTGCTCGGTACGGGAATACTTGGCCAGTCGCTGTCATCGCACATTTCGCCCAATTCACGCAGAGCAATGTTTTCTGGGTGTGAAAAACGCTTAATGCGCCAATCACCATTCAACGAAACCCGAGTACTTGCAGCCGAGACAAATGGTGTTCGCATTGGTAAGCGATTGATTTGAACTGCATTTGGGTCTGCCCACAGTTTTACATCGTGTAATTCGGGTATCGAAGCCATGTATTTATGCGACTCGACCTACCAACAAACCCACCCCAATAAATTGCAGCAACCCAGCAACAACGGTAAACACGTGCCAAATTTCGTGAAAGCCAAAAATCTCAGGTGAGAGTTTTGGCTTCTGAAGATAAAACAACACCGCACCAACGGTGTAGACAACGCCACCCAGGGCATACATCAACAAACTGGTGAAACCTGCCCGACCATAAGCCCACGGCAAAATGATCAACGCTGCCCAGCCAATAATGATGTACATCGCATGACCCAAACGCTTTGCCTTCCACGTGATTTTTAATCCCATTCCTACAGCGGCCGCTGCCCAGATCAACATCAAGAACGGAATGCCAACGTTGTATGGCAGAGCCAACAAACACACTGGCGTATATGTACCAGCGATTAATACGAAGACCATGGCGTGGTCTATTTGCTGCATCGTCTTCTGCGAGCGCATCGACCTCGTGAACAGGTGATACGAGGCTGAGGTGGAGTACAAAGCCAATAACGACAATGCGTAAATCCCTACTGCCAAACGCGGAATGCCGGCAGGCGTAAACAAGGTGAGGATAATTCCAGCTGGAATCGTGACAGCAACAGCAATGGCATGAACTCGCCCACGCCAACGAGGTCTCCAGTTTCCTGTTGCATGCATGAACACGGGAATGTGTGGCACGAAAGCACCTCCTTTGCACAGCGTAACCTGTGTAGATGACCTACAACTTTGATCGCTTTCTTCGATACGACGAAATGGTGTCGTGGCTTCACGAATTGGCTTCTCGATTTCCTCAGTTAGTGACATTGGAGACATACGGAAAATCACATAAGGGTCGAGATTTGTGGATTGCAACGGTCACCGACTCCACAACCGGATCGCACGACACAAAACCGGCACATTGGATTGATGCCAATATTCATGCCACAGAAGTAACTGGCGGAGTTGCAGCGTTATACATTTTGGAATATCTCACCAGCCAATTTGGTCGAGACCATCACACGACAGAAGCGCTGCGCACGCGCACGTTTTACATTGTTCCGCGTGTAAACCCTGACGGCGTTGAAGACGCTCTACTTGATAGTCCGCTATATCACCGTTCAAGTGTTCGTGCATGGCCATGGCGCGATGCACACCGTTGGCCAGGACTCAGCGTGGAAGACATTGATGGCGACGGAGCGGTGCGCACCATGCGCATTGCTGACAACGATGGAGCGTGGATGGAACACGCCGACGATTCTCGCGTAATGGTTCCTGTAGGCCCACTTGGTGTGGCACCCGGAACACAGCGTTATCGATTGCTCGATGAAGGCGTGCTCGAAAACTTCGATGGATTCACCATTCCAATGCCACGCGACCCCGCTGGGCTTGACCTCAATAGAAACTTCCCTGCTGGTTGGGGTACCACTGTGCTTGGTTCAGGCGATCACCCAATGTCTGAACCAGAGATTGACTCTCTCGTTCGCGCTGCTCGATCACGTACGAATGTTTGCGGTTACAACGCGTTTCACACCGCAGGTGGCTTTATGTTGCGACCAAGCAGCACGCGTCCTGATTCAACTCTTCCACCATTTGATATTTGGGTGTACAACGAACTGGGCAAAGTTGGTGTGCAACACACGGGCTACCCCGTTCATTCGGTATACGAAGACCTCACGTGGGACAAGAGCGACACCATGAGTGGTGCTGGAGATGATTGGGCGTACGAGCATCTGGGTGTATTCGGCTGGACAACTGAATTTTGGGACATCATTTTTCACGCAACCGGAAAACACTCGCCAACCGATATTTGGTACGTCGGTCCAACCCCAGAGCAAGAACTTGCGGTCTGCAAATGGACTGACACGCATGCACCGGGTGCATATGCAGCATGGAAGAAGTTCAATCACCCGCAGCTGGGCGAAATTGAAATTGGTGGTTGCGACCCCATCAAAACCTGGTCTAATGCTCCTGCTTCAAAATTGCGCGACGAAGTTGCACCACACGTGCATTTCGCAATTTACCAAGCGCTTGCTTCGCCACGACTTGAAATCAAACGTGCCAATGCTGAATCACTTGGCAACGGTGTGTACAAAGTTGAAATTGGTATTGCCAACACCGGTTGGCTAGGTACTGAAATTAGTGAGTGGGCACACAAGAACAAGATCGTTCTCCCGCTGACCGCAGAAATTTCTGGCGCAACTCTTGTTGAAGGTGCGCCACGAGTGAAGCTTGGCCAACTTGATGGGCGTGTGAAATTTCGAGTGAGTGGCGACGCAAAATCGGATGGAACACCCGATCGCGTATTGCATAGTTGGCTAGTTCGTGGTGAAAAAGGCCAGCGAGTCACACTGACTGCAACACATCAACGCGCTGGTGCTGCATCTGCGGTAGTTGAACTTCCATAACGCTTGTGCGACTGGATTGCGCGAATTGAAATAAACAGTGCGCTCGGCACGATGACAACATTTGGCAGAGCTACGTACAAGTCGTCAATCATTAATCCGTAGATTCCCCATGATGCCGACATCGTGACCACCATGATGAACGTCACCACCGAGATTCCAACGAGGTGACTTGTCTTCGCAGCGCGAATTACCTGTGGGACAATTCCAGTTGCACCTACGGCAACTGCGATTGCCCCTAGTAAATCACGCGAAATAGCAAGTGCAATGAGTGCGGCGAGGACCACAGAGATTTCAACCGTAAGTGCGCGAACCGCTGACACCGCTTTGAGTCGTACCTGCATGAATACAACAGTTCCAAACCCACAAATGGTCATCAGGTTTGCAAGCACAACAAGATGAGTGGACGACGCTATTCCGTAGACAACCCACAGAATCGACCCACTGACATTTTGTAGTTGTGAAGGTACAGAAATGCCTTCAACGGTATTTCTCCTTACCACCCGGTAAGCCTGGGGAATCGTAAAGATAAAGGAAAGCGAAATACACCACAGGCTGAAAATGGTGCGAAAATCCACTTCGCAACCCTAGGCGGTCTCGTTAGCGTTACCTAGGCCATGTTCACCACGTACGCGATGACACTGCCCACAAAGAAGTGGACCGAGGAAACCCGCGAGCGCGCTATTGGGATCATTTCACAGTGGCATCAGCAGTGGTTCCCTGCGGATCGCTTGCCTATCAATATTCGTGTGCGTATTCGACACAGCCAAGACGATGAAGTTTTCAGGCTGGAAGTCCAAAACACTCATCCGCAAACCGGTGGCACCAACCTCATTATTGCGACACTCACCCCATACAAGGGTCAACTTGTTTTTGATCTCCGTGTGAAGTTTGCGCCAGGCAAAGACTCGATCATCCCCCATCGTCGTGCAGAATTACCGCCTAAACCCGTGCGTGCGCTTGTTGCCGAAATGGCCAAGTTGCTCGAGGTGTACGACGCGGAGCGTCGCATTAGTCCAACCATTCGCCAAGTTACTTCTGCCATCGAAGGCCAGGCGCTTGCCGCTGATTTTATTAATGCGCTTGCGCGCCGCTTACCCATACTCGTAGAAACAATTGTTGATAAATCAGTGCAGTCATCGCACACTGGTCCATTGCTTGAAGATCTCGTGGGCATTGCCCACATTGCACATATCACTTCACTCGAAGCGGTTGATTCGTTTAATGCATATTGCAACGGCAAAGTGCTGGACAAAAACTACGTCACCATTTTGTGGCCTCACCCGGCTCAACCGATCACATTTCACACGGTCACGCCCCATCGCGAACAAATTGAAAACCCCATTCTTGAAGCCGCAGCATTACAACCAGACATTCCAACACAGGCGCCACCGCGTTTTGCCACAAGTCGGCCCGTTCAATCTGTAGCGCCGAAACCGGCCTCCGTTGCAACTCAAGCCACAACAGACCTTTCGCCAGTCGTTGAGCAACTTAAACGCACTGTCGATGAACATCAATTACATATTGAGCAACTCGATGATGCGCTGGAAGAAGTTGAAGCAGAGCGCGATGAATTTGCAGAACTACTTGAAGAGAAAGAAGTTGAAGCAGAAGAGCTGTCCACCGAGGTTGCGCTTCTTCGTGGACGGTTAGACGCACTCACGCTTCAGGCACTTGACCTTGACGCAGAACTTGCGCGCACGCGCCCCGACCGTGTGCTGCGCACCGTTCTTGACGCTGTAAATCGTGCTCGATCCGAGTGCAGGCATCTTGAATTCCTCCCAACGGCTTTTACCACTGCCAATGAACTTCAAGGGCCTAACCCACGTCAAGTGCTTCAGGACTTGAAATCCCTTGATAACGCAGTAGCGAACTGGCGCAGAGACGTGTTTCCCATTGCAGGACTGCAGTCGTATTTGCGAGACAGTGCCGGGCTTGATTTTGCTCCACGCATTTCTGAGGACACACACCATCGACATGGTGAGTGGTACTCGGCGATGCATAAAAACCAACAAATCCACATCGGCGCTCATCTGCGCAGGGGAAAGAATCGCACGCTGATTCGTATCTACATGCACGTTGATACTTCAGAAAAGTCCATCGTTATCGGCAAAATCGTGCGACATGGACCAGACAGCACAAGCTAGTTACCTCGCTTAAATCGCCAGCAAAGGCGTATCGTATTGCCATGACTTCGCCTGTGTATTCACTGTCCGACGACTACATCAACACGGTTGCGCAACTTGATCCGGCTGCAGCCACATATATGGGTATTGCTGGCCACGATCATGAAATGACCGACTTCAGCCCTGCAGGTCACGATGCACGCGCAAACAATGATCGCCAAACTCTTGCGAAGTTAAATGCACTTGATTCCAGCGCCAGTTCTGACCGACTGGCAGCAGGTGTATTGCGCGAATCGCTCGAAATTTCTGGCGAAGAATACGACGCGAACGAACATCTGGTTTCTATTCGAGTAATTGCAGGCGATGTTGATGCCGCTCGAGCAATTTTCGATCTCATGCCGACAGATACTGCCGAACAATGGTCGGTAATTGCAGAGCGCATGTCACAAGTTCCACAGGCATTTGCCGGTATGCGTGAATCATGGAAACTTGGTCTTGATCGCGGCGTGAAGGCCCAGCGCCGACAAGTACTCGCATCAAGTGACCAGCTCGCAACATGGGCCGGTCGCAAAGATGCTCCTGCGTTTTTTGAGCAATTCGCAGAATCTGCTGCTGCAGTTTCTGGCGCACCACTTGACCAACTTCGCAAAGCGGCAAAGAATGCATCGCAGGCGCTTGGTGAGACTGCAGACTTCCTGATTAATGACTATGCGCCTCATGCGGACACACGTGACGGCGTTGGACCAGAACGCCATGCACTTGCCCGCCGACGATTCATGGGAATGAAAGTTGAAGCCAAAGATGCGTATGAGTGGGGTTGGGCAGAAGTACAACGCATCGATGCAGAAATGGAACGTGTTGCACAGGAAATTCTTCCTGGATCAACACTCGCAGAGGTTCGTCACTTTCTTGACACCGATCCTTCCCGTTCAATTCAGGGCGAAGGCGCTCTTCGCGATTGGTTGCAAGAGTTGATGGACGACGCAATGTCGTTCCTCATTGATAACAATCATTTTTCAATTCCAGATTCCATTCGCACAGTAGAAGCGATGATCTCTCCGCCGGGCGGCGCTGCCGCCATGTATTACACGGGGCCAAGCGAAGACCTCAGTCGTCCCGGTCGCACCTGGTATCCAACAAATGGTCGCACCGTGTTTCCTCGTTGGAGTGAACCGACCACTGCATATCACGAAGGCGTTCCTGGACACCACTTGCAAGTCGCCATTGCCACCATCAACTCAGAAAAACTCTCGCGCTTCCAACGCAATACGTTTGTGTCGGGTCACGGCGAAGGCTGGGCGTTATACGCCGAGCGCCTGATGGACGAATTCGGATTCCTAGAAAACCCTGAGTACCGCTTGGGCTACCTCTATGCGCAGGCATTCCGTGCCGCCCGAATCGTCATTGACACCGGAATTCATTGTGGTTTTGCAATTCCACAAAGCTCATCGTGGCACCCAGGCGAACAATGGACCCCAGAACTCATGCTCGAATTCTTGAGCGCCCACTCTTCAAGTGACGACGAATTCAATCGCTCAGAGATCAACCGCTACCTCGGTTGGCCAGGGCAAGCCATTTCATACAAGCTTGGCGAACGCGTGTGGCTTGACCTGCGTGACGATGCCAAGAAAAAATATGGAGCGTCATTTGACTTGCGCAAATGGCACGCACATGCTCTCGACCTTGGCAACTTGGGTCTTGATTTATTGAAGTCAGAAATGGCGCGCTTCTAACAGCTCCTATGGAACGACAACGACCGACGTTCCAGGTTTTGCCCAGTCATAAATAAACTTTGCGTCTGCGGTGCTCGATCGCAAGCAGCCACTACCTAGAAACGTTCCCAGCTCTGCTTCGGTTTGCAGCGGTACGCCATTCTTCGTTGGTATTTCATGGAACCCGATATTGCCGCCATTGCGGCCAATTGCGAACCGTGTCATGAAACGAAACTTCACGCCTTCAAGTTCTTGACTAAACGAAGACACGGATTGGTTTTTGACAAAGTATGAACCCTTTTTGGGTTGACCACGCTGGCCCGACACCAAGAAAGTGCGGATGACTTCACCTGAAGTGTTGATTACCCATACACGCAATTGACGGTTCGAGTACACAATTCGTCGACCACTTCCCGAATTCTTCGGTACAGAAAGATTCAATTCAGCAACGGTTGTCGAAGTAGGCGCAATCGTTGTTGACGTGGTTGTTGGAGTTGGGTCGACGGCGGCACTAGCAACTCCCTGCCCACACCATGTTGTTGCAACAACTGCTAGAGCTAGAACTGCACGTTTCATTTCAACCCGCTCAAAATTACACGTGAGGCAGACGCTCCAATCCGACTTGCTCCGGCTTCAATCATCGCGAGTGCATCAGTAGTTGTTCGAATACCACCACTTGCTTTTACGCCGATGTCGTCTCCAACCGCATTGCGCATCGTGCGTACTGCTTCAAGAGAAGCTCCGCCTGCTTTATGAAACCCCGTAGAAGTTTTGACATAGTCGGCACCACCAGAAACACTGTGTTCGCATGCCGAAATGATTTGCTCACTTGACCACAATCCTGTTTCCAAAATAACTTTCAACACCACAGTCGAGCCAATGGCTTGCCGAACCGCCGCAATTTCACCCTCTAATTTCGACCACTCTCCACTTGCAATCCAACCCAGATTCGCGACCATGTCAATCTCGCTCGCTCCGTCGGAAACTGCCTGTGCTGCCTCAACTGCTTTAATGCCAGAAAGATGACTGCCTGAAGGAAATCCCACCACGCTGGCAACCGGAATTTTGGTGATTTTGTGGACAAGTGACACCCAATTCGGCGAAACGCATACAGCGCCTACTGCTAGTTCATCCGCCTCAGTACACAACGCGACAATGTCTGCCGAAGTGGCTTCTGGCGTAAGCAATGTGTGATCAATCACCAGGGCAAGCGTGGCGCGATCAATGGCTTCCATGTCCCCCACACTACGCCAGGTGGCTGAAGCACATCAGCCCGACTACGGTTCATGATCGTCATGGCCACCTTGCGATTCAGTTACGGCACGATGGGTTCAGGTAAGAGCACGCTTGCTCTGCAAATTCATCACAACATGTCTTCGCGTGGAGTAAACGGACTGCTGCTTACCAAACTTGACCGCGATGGTTCGCAAGTGACGAGCAGACTTGGCGTTTCTGCTCCAGCGATTGACGTGTCGCTTGATCTTGATTTATTTGAACTGACCAAGGAACATATGCCGTTGCAGTTTCTCGTTTGTGATGAAACTCAGTTTTATTCAGTCGAACAATGCGATCAACTTGCCCGTGTTGTAGACGAACTTAATGTTGATGTCTTTGCGTTCGGCCTCATCACCGACTTCCGTGGATTGTTGTTTGATGGAACGCGTCGTTTGTTAGAAATTGCAGATCAGCGCATTGAAATGCAAGTGGAAGCACGATGCTGGTGCGGCGACCGCGCTAACAATAACGCCCGTTTGGTGAATGGTGTCATTGTGTACGAGGGAGAAACCGTCGTTGTTGGCGACACCGACAAGACCATGAGTGAGCCGTTATTCGGCGATGAAGTGCGCTACGAACTTCTCTGCCGAAAGCATTACATCAACGGCGTGCTCGGACCTTCCCAATAACCTCTGCGCCAACAAAAACCAACAGCAGGCCAACACAATTTCCGATCAAGTCAGATACCTGGCGCGAACGCAGTTGAGTGAACCAAGGTTGAGCTAGTTCTACGAACACGGTCCACATAAACAGCAGTAACAACGCGCGTCGAATGTTTATTGCACTCACCGCATAGGCAACCAACAATGCACACGCTCCCCACACCAGCGCGTGAAGATCAGCGTCACCAGTTGGGCGACGTTCAAGAACTCCGGTAGTTGCCGATTCATTCACACGCAGAGCGAATTCAATGATGTTTGTCCACCATGTAATTGCGGTGTCTGACCACATCAAAGCAGTTGCTGCAACGATTGCACTTCCAGCAAGAACCGAACGGGCGGTACTTCGCGGCATAACTAGTTCAATCGAATAGCACGCTTTACTGGGCGGTCCCAGCCAGGTTGGCCTGTTGGTTTTGGACTTGGCCACAAACCTGGACCCATTTCCACCATTCCGTGGTGCGCGCCGTAATCGCCGAGTAAGTTCAGAAACGGATCAGCATTAAATGCTTCGGCGCCTCGAACACCTGTGGACTTCCAACTTCCATTTGCAAGAAGTTCAAGCGCTACCACAGGGCAAATCGCGGTTTGCCACAATACGGCTTGCGAACCCCAGTCGCGCATGGTGGTCTCGTTATCCGCAACGTGATACAGGTACACCTCGCGCGGTTTGCCGTCATAGGTTCCGCGTACCCACGTTCCTGCACATGTCTTGCCGTGCATCAAGTGACCAAGTTTTGCGGGGTTAGGAAGCACAGCTGCCAATACGTCACGCGGTGAAACACTGACATCTCCAACGCGAACATGTTCAGTGCTGTCAAGACCAAGGTATGCAAACGTCTTGAGCCAGTCGATGAATTCTGCACCAAGGCTGTACTTAAACGTCACTCTGTTGCAATCAATTTCGCGAGGAATCAATAGCACTTCTTCGTGCTCTACGTTGACGCACTCATACGGTCCGATTCCTGCCGGAAAGTGAAACACTTCTGGTTCAGAAAAACAGTCAGTCGTATATAAGCCACGATTCTTTTCCCACACAATTGGTGGGTTCAGGCATTCTTCAATAGTTGTCCAGATTGAAAACGTTGGCGCAAAGTCAAGTCCATCAATCGACAGGTTTGATCCGTCGCGTACACCGATTTCGTCAATGGTGTCGAACAGGTTGTCGGCTGCGTAACGAGCAAACACGTCGCTTAGTCCAGGTTCAACACCCATTCCTACAAGTGCAAGC
>Ga0209770_10000735_pt1 | contig 17533 bp, 13 predicted proteins | sample LauGreSu1BDMLBDD_2_FD_187572 | JGI IMG/M metagenome (GOLD analysis project Ga0209770, IMG submission 187572) | Freshwater lake microbial communities from Lake Michigan, USA - Su13.BD.MLB.DD (SPAdes) (version 2) | ecosystem: Environmental > Aquatic > Freshwater > Lake | place: Lake Michigan, USA...
CCCGGCTCGCCGCCTGCGCCAAGGCCCCACAGGATGGGGCGACCGACTGCGGCCGCATCGGCGCCGAGCGCGATCGCGCGCAGGATGTCGGTGCCGCGGCGGATGCCGCCATCGACGACCACCGTCGCGCGACCGCGCACCGCAGCGGCGCACGGGGCGAGGACATCCGCCGTGGCCGGCGCGCCGTCGAGCTGCCGGCCGCCATGGTTCGAGATCCACACGCCGCGCGCGCCCGATTCGACGGCGGCGCGGCAGTCGTCGGGTCGGCAGAGCCCCTTGACCACCACCGGCTTGCGGGTCCATGACACGAGTTGCTCGACATCCTTCCAGGTGAGGGTGGCGTCGATGGTCCAGGAGAGCGCGCCGCCGATGCCCACGCCGGAATGCCCGGTGGGACCGCCCGGCCGCTCGAGGTTGACGATGCGCAGGCCGTCGGGCACGCGGAAGCCGTTGCGCATGTCGCGCTCGCGGATGCCCCACACCGGCGTATCGGCGGTGACCGCGAAGACCTCGATGCCCGCCGCGTCGGCGCGCTCGACGAGGCACTTCGTGAAGCCACGGTCCTGCGAGAGGTAGACCTGCATCCACATTGGCGCAGTCGTCGCGGCGCGCACCTCCTCGAGCGCCGTCGTCGAGAGGCTGGAGAGGCACATGGGCACGCCTGCCGCCGAGCAGGCGCGCGCCGTCGCGCACTCGCCGTCGGGGTGCGCCATCCGCTGCATCGCGGTTGGTGCCGCGACGAGCGGGCAGGGCACCTCGCGTCCGAACAGCGTGGTCCGTCCCGTGCGCTGCGAGACATCGACCATGCCGCGGAAGTGGATCTCGAGCTCGCGCCACGCCGCCTCGCTGCGGGCGAGCGTCGTCTCGTCCCATGCGCCGGAGCGGTAGTAGTCCCACGCGGTGGGCTCGATCGTCCCGGCCGCGATGGACGCGAGGTCGGCGAGATTGATGGCGCGCTCGAGGGGGGACATCGGGGAGACAGGCTACATCCTCGCCGCGGGGCGCGCCCCGCCGCGCCGTACACTTCGCTCCCATGAACCCGGACCTCGTGGCCCTCGGACTCGCGCTCGGCGTCGGCCTGCTGGTGGGCTTCGAGCGGGAGCGGCACCCGGACACGGTCGCCGGCGTGCGGACCTTCGGATTCGCCGGCCTGATCGGCGGGCTCAGCGCGCTCATCACCCCGGAGGGATCGACGCCGTGGGCGCTGATCGCGGCGGGCGTCGTGCTCGGCGCCGCCGGCGCGTACGGCGGCGTCGTGCGGTCCGGCCACGCGGTGCGCAGCGAGGAGGCCGGCCGCGAGCCGTTCCCCGACATCGGGCTCACGACCGCATTCGCCCTGATCGCGACGACGCTCCTCGGCGGCTACGCCGTGCTCGGCGACCGGTCGATCGCGGTGGCCGGGGCGGGCGTGCTGTTCCTGCTGCTCTACATCCGCGATCCGCTGCACGCGCTCATCCGCAGGCTCGGGCAGGAGGATGTGCGCGCCATCGCGACCTTCGTGCTGATCGCGCTCGTGATCCTGCCCGTGCTGCCGGATCGGGCGATGGGTCCGCTCGACGCGGTCAATCCCCGCGGCGCGTGGGCGCTCGTCGTGCTGGTCGTGTCGATCAGCCTGGCGGGATACCTCGCGCAGGTCCTGCTCGGCGCGCGTGCGGGCGCGGTTGCGGCGGGAGTGTTCGGCGGGCTCGTCTCGAGCACGGCGGCGACCTTCGGCGCCGCGCGCCGCGCGCGGGACGACGGTGCGGTGCGGCTTTCGGCAGCGGTGGTCCTCCTCGCGTGCGGGGTGCTGCCGCTGCGGCTGATGGTGCTCGTCGGATTCGCCGCGCCCGGGCTCCTTCGCGTGCTCTGGCCGTGGCTGGCGGCGGCGGCCGCGCTCACGGCGCTCGGCGGGCTGCAGATGCTTCGCCGGGGTGGCGGGCTTGCGCCCGACGCGCAGGCGCTTCCCAAGCCGAGGAACCCCACGCAGCTGACCTCCGCGATCAGCTTCGCAGCGGTGTTCGTGCTCATCCGCATCGCGACGAAGGCGGCGGTCGTCTTTGGCGGGATCGGGGTCTTCCTCGCGGTGGCGGCGATCTCGGGCGTCACCGACATGGACGCCATCGCGCTGAGTTCGGCCCGCGAGACGGTCGAAGGCCTGCTGCAGGCCCGCGACGCGGCGCGTGCCACCATGCTCGCCCTCCTCGTGAACACGCTGTTCAAGCTCGCCGTCGCCCGGTTCGCCGGTTCGGCCGAACTGTTCCGGGCGGTGCTTCCTGCGCTCGGCGGCGCGGCGCTCGTCGCGGCGTTCGCGCTGTCGTCGCTCTGATTCCCGGCGTCAGCGAGGCCGCGTGAAGTGCCCGGCCGGGAAGGACACGGGCTCGACCCTGCGCAGCCGCAGCTCGCTCGGCGGAGCCGGCGGCAGCGCGCCCGGAGCCGCGCGGTAGTCGTCGTCGATCGGCGGCCTCGGCTCGCGGGGCCGAAGATGCGGCGGAGCATGGTCCGGTCCGCCCGCGCCCCCGCGCGGACCACGGTGCCAGCGCAGCCGCGCCTCGAGCACGACATCGCGGTCGGTGTCGATCCAGAGGTCGATCTCGTCGGGGCCCGGCGCGCGCTCGCGGCGCGAGGCGACGATGTGCAGGGCGCCGCGCAGCTCGGCGCGCGATTCGCTTCCCGCGCGCGCGAAGGCCACGGCATAGGCGCGCTGCACGAGGTGAAGCAGGTCGTCCATCCGCTCGACCGCGATGCGGCCGTCGCGGTCCTCGATCCAGCGAGGCCAGAGGTCGCGCGACTCGAGCGCGCGGGCGGGACCGTCGCCGCGGCGTTCCCATGCCCCGTCGCGCGAGTCGACGCGCACGAGCGGCGGAAGACGGTCGATCGCGAGCTCGAGTCGGCTTTCGTCGCCGCGCAGGTCCCAGCTTCCCTGCAGCACGAGCTCGCGCTCGCCTCCCGGTGCGGGCCTGAGGAATCGCACCTCGACCTCGTAGCGTCGGTCGCCGGCCCTTGCGGTCGGGCGGGACTCGCCGCTGGCCGCGTTCGCGACGACCGTCGAGGCGCTCGTCTCGACCGGGAGGAGAAGGAGCAGCGTGCCCGCGCAGAGGGCGACCAGCGCCGCCCGCGCGAGGCGGAGCGCTCGGCTGCGCGCCGGCGTCGCGCCGGCGTCGAGCGCCGCGAACGCCTCCGCGTAGCGCTGCTCCATCCGCGCCGGCGTCTCGCGGAGGTGCTGCGAGAGCAGTGCGTCGACGACCCGGTCGCGCGACTCGGAGCTCATGCGAACGCTCCCTTCGAGCCGAGGCACTCCGCGAGCATCGCGCGCGCGCGCTGCAGGCGCTTCTTGATGGCTTCCCGACTCTCGCCCGAGGCGGCGGCGATCGCGCCGATCGTGTGCGTGTCGCGGTAGAGGCACTGCACGGTCTCGGCGTACGCGGCAGGCAGCCGCTCGATGCAGTCCTCGAGCGCGGCGAGGCGTTCGCGGAATCCCATCGCCGCCTCGGCGCCGGTGCCGCGGAACCGCTCGAACGCCGCGAGATCGCGCTCGATCGAGTCGAGCGCCTCGGGCGACGCGATCCGCACGCGGGCGCGCTTGCTTGCGAAGTCGAGCGCGATCATGCGCGCGATGCCGCGCAGCCACGGGCCGAACGGCCTCGTGCGGTCGTAGTCGGGCAGGCGTCGCCACGCAACCATGATGGTCTCCTGGAAGATGTCGTCCGCGTGCGATGGTCCGGCGGTCGCTCGGATCGACGCAAGCAGCGCGTCGCCGTGCTCGCGGACGAGCACTTCGAAGAGTTCGCGGGCGGTCGGTTCGGAGCTCATGCGCGCGGGTTGCCCTGCGGCGCTTCCGCGGGGACGGGAAACCGGATGATCTCACAGGCAGGCCGAAAATCCGAGACGCCCGAGAAGGGGGCGATCGCGGCCCGCGGCGGGGCTGGGCGCCCGGTTGTGCGCATCCCGGCTACCTCCCGAAGATGTTCCAGAGGAAGAGCACGATGGCGCCGGTGATCATCCCGCTGGCGGCGAGGAACATCCAGCCGACGAGCGTCGCGACCCGCAGGAGCAGCCTGGTGCCGGCAGGGGCAGCCAATCCCGGCGTAAGCACGCGCGTTCCGATCACCCGGCTCAGGTTCCGAAGCCGCCATCCGAACCACGCGAGCCCCGTCGGAAGCATGAGCGCCGCGAGCGGCGGCGCGACGCCGATCCCGACTGCGCAGACGAGCAGGGTGGCGACGAGCGGCGCGAGCACATGGCGCGCGCACGCGCCCGCCGACGGCATCTCGAGCAGCCGGTGGGCGGTGGTGGCGTCGAATCCGGCGCCACACTCGGGGCAGGCTCCCGACCCAGGCAGTCCGACGAGGCAGAATCCGCAGTGCGGGCAGTGCGGCCCGGCGCGGGGCCGGAGGATGGAGGGAACCGCCTGCTCCACGCTCATCGCGCGGCCTCCGCGCCCGCGGCGCGCGCACGGAATCCCGGCTCCCCGCCCTCGAGGTAGTAGCGGCAGAAGCTGTCGAGCGAGCCGTCGGGACGGATGACATGCGTGCAGCACCGGTCGATGCGGTCCTGGTCGAAGGTCCACGCGTCCATGAACGGCTTGATGAACATGCGGAAGGGCGCGTCGGCGCCGAGCGTGCCGTGGCTCTGCTCGAGCGCGCGGAGGACCTCGCCGAGCGGCTCCGTCTCGCATCCGCACTGCGCGAGGTCCTCGAGGCGGTAGTCGACGCGGTTGGCGAGGAAGCCCTGCAGCGCATCGAGCGACACGAGGCGCGAGAGCGGCACCGTGCCGTTCGCGGTGCGGAGGACATAGCCGATCGTGTGGCAGTTCGGGTCGCCGCAGGGAAGCGGCGTGAAGTCGGCGGCGCTCACGAACTCACCCGCCTGCGCGGCAAGCGCGTGCACGATGTCGCCGACCGAGAGCGGACGCGCCGCCGACCGCGCAATGGGAAGCGTCGCGCTCTCGACCTCGATGCGGCCGCTCGCGAAGCGCGGCTGGAACGAGATGCCGCGCACATGGCGGCGGGGGATGGCGAAGCGCATGGTCTCGCCGAGGAATCCGATGGTCTCCTCGGTGACGGTCATCGCGAGCGTGCTCGGGACGCCGAGCGATCCGGCGCGGTCGATCGCCGTTTCGCGGATGTTTCGCAGATCCGCGCCGCGGAGCTCGCGCTGGCCGCTTTCCTGCACGCCGTCGAACTGGACATAGAGCTCGAACTTGCCGCGCGCGCGGCGGATCTCGCCGAGCCTCTCGCGGAACGCGGCGTCGGTCGCCACGCGCACGGCGTTGGTGTTGACGAGCACATAGCCGATCTTCGGGTGCGCGAGGCACCACTCGAGGATCTCGAGGAAGTCGGGATGCAGCGTGGGCTCGCCGCCCGACAGCTGGATGATGTCGATGAAGCCCTTGCGCGCGACGACGCCCGCGATGCGCTGGCGGATCTCGCGCGAGGGCGTGAACTTGAGGTCGTCGCCGACGCCGTGCGGGCTCGACGCGAAGCAGGTCGGGCACGCGAGGTTGCAGCTCTCGACGATCTCGATGAGGGCGACGCAGGTCGAGAGGCGTTCGAACGGGTCGGCGGCGCCGGGGTTCGCGGGTGCGCAGCAGGCGCCCGCACCGCGCGCGTCGTGGTAGTGCGCGCGGTCCGCGGCGAGCACGGTCTCGAACGCGCCATGCGTGGCGCACGACTTGGTCATCACCACCTCGTCGCCGCGGCGCGCGACCTCCGCGGGAACCGCGGCGAGGCATTGCGGGCAGCGGCTGGTCGTCGACTTGAGGTGCGCGGCCCCGGATGGCATGCCCGGAGTGGAGCACGGCGCCCAGGCGGCCGCAAGGGGACGCGTGGGCGGCGTCCCGCATGGCCCGCCGCTACACGAGGCAGCTCGCGGCCACGATGAGCCCGAGGACGGTGCAGCCGAACGCGAGGAGCCCGACGACGGCGAGCGCGCCCGTCCCGAGCCACCCGAGGACGCGGCGGCGGGGGGATTCCTCGCGCTTCGGGGGCTGCGCCGCAACCACCGCGAGCACGAGGCGGATGCCGCGCCAGCAGGTCATGGTGACGCCGGCCGAGGCGCAGACGAATCCGGCGAAGGAGATGGCGATGAGCGCGGCCTCCTCCTGCGGGCCCGGCCAGGACGCGTTCGTGACGGCGACGAACGACGCGAGCGCGAGGAGTCCGCCGATGAACATCGGTCCGAGCACGAACGCGATCGAGGGCAGCGCCTCCGGACCGCGGCGCATCGCGGCGCAGGACTCGGGGTCGTACGCCGTGCCGCACTCGGGGCAGTTTCCCGTCGGCGGCAATCCGTGCAGATCGAAGCCGCAGCCCGGGCAGTGCGGCGTCGCGTAGTGCCGCAGCAGACGCCTGTGGCGTGGAACTCGCGCGTCGGCCATGCGGGTGTTGTACCCGCGGCGTCAGGTCGCGTGCGGATAGTCGGTGTAGCCGCGGGAATCGTCGCCGTAGAAGGTCGTGTCGTCCCACGCGGCGAGCGCGTGGCTGCGCGCGAGGCGCGCGGGCAGGTCGGGATTCGAGATCGCGAGCTTGCCGAACGAGACCGCGTCTCCGAGACCCCGGTCGAGGTCGGACTGCGCCGCCGCGATGTCGGTGCCGTAGCCGTTGAGCACGACCGGTCCGCCGAAGCGGGCCTTCATCCCGCGCGCAAGCGGCTCCTTGAAGGGCCCGTTCCAGCGCTCCTTCGGCCAGTAGTGGTTGAACAGCTCGAGGAACGCGAGCCGCCGCCGGCCGAGCTCCTCGGCCACGCGGAGCATGAGCTCCTCGTCGTCGGGCGCCGGAGGAAGGTCGTTCGCGCTGCCCATCGGCGAGAGCCGCACGGCGACGCGCGCGAAGCCGAACACCTCGGCGGCGGCGTCGACGGCGTGCAGGAGCAGGCGCATGCGGTTCTCGATCGCTCCGCCCCACGCGTCGCTGCGGGTGTTCAGGCTGCCGGAGAGGAACTGGTTGATGAGGTACGAGTTGGCCGCGTGGACCTGGACGCCGTCGAAGCCGGCGGACTTGGCGCAGAGGGCCGCATGGGCGAAGTCGCCGATCACGCGCGCCATCTCGCCCGTCTCGAGCGCGCGCGGCATGCTCGCCTCGACGCGCTCGCGCCGGCCGTCCGGGAGTCGCACGCTGACAAAGCCCTTCGAGCGCACGGCGACCGGGGCGACCGGCGGCTGTCCGCCGGGCTGGTGCGAGACATGGCTCACGCGGCCGACATGCCACAGCTGCAGGAAGATGCGTCCGCCCGCGGCGTGGACCCGGTCGGTCACGCGCCGCCAGCCGGCGACCTGCGCCTCGGAGTAGATGCCCGGCGTGTTGGGATAGCCCTTGCCCTCCGGCGAGACCTGCGTCGCCTCAGAGATGATGAGCCCGAAAGACGCGCGCTGCGCGTAGTAGTCGGCGTTCAGCTCGCGCGGCACATCTCCCGGCGCCTCCGCGCGTTGGCGCGTGAGCGGCGCCATGAAGATGCGGTTCGGGCAGACGAGTTCGCGGAGGGCGATGGAGTCGTGCAGGAGCGGCATGGCGGGTGGACGGCCATGTTCGCAGGAAATCGCTGCAGCGATGCAGCGCGGGCGGCCGATGCGTACACTCCCATTTCACCCGCGTTTTCCCTCGAAGGAATGGAATCCTCATGAGCCTGCGCCTGATCTCGAACCTCTCCGTCGTCGCGTTCCTCGCGACCTTCCTGACCGCCTGCCATGTCGCGCCGAAGGCCGAGAGCCGCGCGAGCTTCAAGGTCGAGGCCGATGCGGCCCAGAAGTGGTTCTCCGGCAATGTGAAGGGCTTCGACAAGCAGGCCGACGCGTCCGGCGGCTACATCATCTTCCCGAGCATCGGGCAGGCGGGCGTCGGCTTCTTCGGGGGCACCTTCGGTCGTGGCGCGGTCTTCAACGCGAACGGCTCGCAGGTGGGCTGGGCGTCGCTCGGAAGCGGCTCGGTGGGCCTGCAGCTCGGTGCGCAGGGCTACAAGATGGCCATGATCCTTGAAGACGAGGCGACCATGCGGCGCTTCAAGAACGGCAAGTGGACCGGCGATGCCAGCGCGACCGCGGTGGCCGCGACCGAGGGCGCCGCAGCGGCGGCTCCGTTCACCGATGGCGTCGTGGTGTATGTCGGCGACCAGGCGGGCCTGATGGCCGGCGTCAGCGTCGCCCTGGCGAACATCCGATACCGCAACATCGACGACCTCGAGTGAGGTCCGCCGGGGCGCCGTCGCCTCCTGCGGCTGCAGGTAGGATGCGCGGATGCGTCCCCGTGTGCGAATCCAAGTTTCTCCGACGAGCCCGAGATGCGGCGCTGCCGCCCTCGGGCTCTTCCTTCTGGCGGCGCCCTCCTGCACGGTCGGTCCCAAGGCGCCGCCCGAGACGGCGGCGCCGGCCGCCGACGCGCTCCTCGAGCCGGGCGATGCGTCTGTGCGAACCGACGCGCAGCCCGAGGTCCGGTGGTGGGAGTCGCTCGGCGATCCGGTGCTGAACGACCTCGTGGCCCGCGCCGACGCGGGGAACCAGTCGCTCGCCGCAGCGAGCGCGAATGTCCGCGCCGCGTATGCAGGCCTCGGGGTGGCCGAGGCCGCGCTCTGGCCGACGGTCGGGCTCGGCGCGCAGTACTCGCGGACGAAGACCAACATCGCGCAGCTCGCGGCCGCGGGGGTGAAGGTCGATCCCTACAGCACCTACGCGTGGGGCGTCGGCGGCTCGTCGTGGGAGATCGACCTCTGGGGCGGCGTGCGCCGGCAGGTCGAGTCGGCGGCCGCGAGCGCGGAGTCGCAGGTCGATGTCCTGCGCGACGCGCTCGTGTCGGTGCGCGGCCAGGTGGCGGCGTCCTATGTCCAGCTGCGCACGCTGCAGGAGCAGCAGCGCGTGCTCGTCGCGAACCGTGACGCGCTCGCGAAGACGCGCGACCTCGTGCAGGCGCGCTTCGCTGCGGGCACGACCAACAGGCTCGACCTCGAGCGCGCGCAGGCCGAGCTCGACTCGGTCGACGCGCAGATCCCAGAGGTCGCGGCGGGCGTGGCGTCGACGAAGGCGATGCTCGCGGTGCTCTGCGGCATGCAGCCCGCGGAGATCGCGCCGCTCGTCGCAGAGGCGCGCGCGATCCCCGAGGCGCCCGATGTCGCGGGAATCGGCCTTCCTGCGCAGCTGCTCGAGCGAAGGCCCGATGTGCGCGGCGCGTGGCAGCGGCTGCTCGCGGCGACGGCTGCGATCGGCGCCGCCGAGGCGAAGCGGCTGCCGACCGTCACGCTGTCGGGCGAGTTCTACATCGCGTCGAACGACCTCGCGGGCCTTGGGCAGATCGAGAACCGCGCGTATTCGATCGGTCCATCGCTCTACCTGCCGCTCTTCACCGGTGGGCAGATCGAGAACGCCGTGCGCCAGCAGCGCGCGACCGCCGAGGCCGCGCTCGCGCAGTACCGGGACGCGGTGCTGACGGCGGTGGGCGATGTGAGCGCCGCGGTCACGGACTTCATGCACGCGCGCGAGACGCGGACGCGCACCGAGGCCGCGCTGGCCAGCGCGCGGCTCTCGCTGGTGCTCGCGCAGCAGCAGTTCGACGCGGGCGTGACCGACTACTCGACGCTGATCGATGTGCAGCGCGCCACGCTCGACGCCGAGAACGGCGCGGTCGAGGCGCGCGCGGGCCTTGTGCAGGGATTCATCTCGCTCGAGCGCGCGCTTGGCGCGGGCTGGAGCGAGTCGGAGCAGATCGTCTCGGCGGCGAAGACGAAGGAGGAAGTGCGATGAAGGCGATGGTTCGCAGGGGAGCGCTCGCGGCGGGCGCGCTGCTCGTGGCGTGGTTCGGCGTCTCGTGCGGCGGCCCGGAGGGACTTCCCCCCGCGCCGGCCGAGGTCACGGTGCGCACGGCGGTGGCCGAGCAGCGGACGGTCAAGCGCATCCGCTCGTATCCGGGCGTGACGGCGAGCGTCCGCCCTGTGGTGGTCAGCGCGCGCGTCGCGGGCTTCCTCGAGAAGCAGCACGCGGCCGACGGATCCGCCGTCAAGGCGGGCGACCTCCTCTTCACGATCGACGAGCGTCCGTACCAGGCCGCGCTTGCGCAGGCGCAGGCGACGCTGGATCAGGCGCGCGCGCAGGTCCCGAGCGCGAAGGCCTCGCGCGATCTCGCGGCGCGCGAGGTCGAGCGCAACCGCCCGCTCGTCGAGAGCGGCGCGATCTCGAAGCAGGGCTTCGACCAGATCGAGACGAAGCTCGTGCAGTCGGACGCGCAGCTCTCCACCGCGACCGCGCAGGTGGCCGCCGCGGAGGCGCAGGTTGAGACGGCGAGGCTGAACCTCTCGTACTGCCGCATCGCGGCGCCGATGGACGGGCTCCTCGGCGAGACCGCCGCGTCGGAAGGGCAGATGGTCGGCCCGGGCTACACGGTGCAGCTGAACACGGTCGTCCAGCTCGACCCGATGTGGGTCGAGTTCAGCCCCAGCGCGACCGAGTGGCCGATGATCGCCGAGCACCTCGCGAAGGGCGAAGTTCGCGCGCAGGTGCTCTACGGCGGCGTCGACGGCATCTCCGCGGAGGGCGTGCTGACCTTCTCCGCCAACAGCGTCACCGCTTCGACCTCGACCATCCTGCTGCGCGCGACCTTCCCGAACCCGAAGGGCGACTTCCGCCCCGGCACCTTCTGCAATGTGAAGGTCGACCTCGGGGAGCTTCCCGGCGTGGTGTTGCTGCCGACATCGGCGCTCGTCGCGCGCGAGACCGACTTCTTCGTCTGGCGCGTGAAGCAGGACGGGACCGTCGAGAATGTGCGCGTCGAGGCATCGATCCGCGAGATGGACATGGTCGGAATCGGGCAGGGCGTGTCGGCCGGCGACCGCATCGTGGTCGCGGGCACGCAGAAGCTGAAGGACGGCGCGAAGGTCGTCGAGCAGGGCGCCCCGGCGCCGGCCGCGAAGTAAGGGAAACACATGTCTCGATTCTTCATCAACAGGCCGATCTTCGCGACGGTCATCGCGCTGATCATGCTGCTCGCGGGCATCGCGACCATGTTCACGCTGCCGATCGCGCAGTTCCCGCAGATCGTGCCGCCGACGGTGCAGGTGAGCGCCGTCTACAACGGCGCCGACGCCGAGACGGTCGCGCAGGCGGTCACCAGCCCGCTCGAGCAGCAGATCAACGGCGTGCAGGGCATGCTCTACATGTCGTCGAACTCGACGAGCACCGGGCAGTCGATCATCACCTGCACCTTCGAGGTCGGATACGACCTCAACATCGCCGCCGTCGATGTGCAGAACCGCGCGCAGCAGGCGTTCTCGCAGCTGCCGCCCGAGGTGCAGCAGCTCGGCATCACGGTCACCAAGCAGGCGTCGAACATGACGCTCGTCGCGGCGCTGCGGTCGCCGGACGGCGCGTACGACTCGCGCTACCTCACGAACCTCGCCGACATCACCGTCGTGCCCGCGCTGCAGCGTCTCCAGGGAGTCGGCTCGGTCACGATCTTCGGCCTCGAGCAGTACTCGATGCGCGTCTGGCTCGATCCCGCGAAGCTCGCGGCGATGGGCCTGACCTCGTCGGATGTCGTCAAGGCGGTCCAGTCGCAGAACAAGCAGTCGGCGATCGGCTCCGTCGGCGCGGAGCCGAGCGCGGACAAGCCGGCGTTCGTCGTGAGCCTCACCACGCAGGGCCGGCTCGTGTCCGAGCAGGAGTTCGGCGACATCGTGGTGCGCACCGGCGAATCGGGCGCCGTGGTGCGCGTGCGCGATGTCGGCCGGGCCGAGATGGGCTCCTACCTCTACTCGAGCACCTCGCACTACAACGGCACCGGCGCCGCGCTCATCGGCGTGTACCAGCTGCCGGACGCGAACGCGTTCGATGTCGCCCAGAAGGTGCGCGCCGAGCTCGACCGCCTGGCGCCGATGCTCCCGCCCGGCGTCACGCGCGAGGTCGCGTTCGACTCGACGATGTTCGTGTCGGCGTCGCTCGACGAGCTCGTCCACACGCTCGTCGAGGCCGCGGTGCTCGTGCTCATCGTGATCTTCGTGTTCCTGCAGGACTGGCGCGCGACGCTCATCCCGATGGTCGCGATCCCGGTGTCGATCGTCGGCACCTTCGCGGTCATGGCCGCGTTCGGATTCTCGATCAACTCGCTCACGCTGCTGGGGCTCGTGCTGGCGATCGGCCTCGTGGTCGACGACGCGATCATCGTGGTCGAGAATGTCTACCACCAGGTGGAGCACGGCGAGAAGGACATGCGCGAGGCGGCGGTCAAGGCCATGCAGCAGGTGACGGGGCCGATCGTGGCCACGAGCCTCGTGCTGCTCGCGGTCTTCATCCCGGCGGCGCTGATGCCCGGCATCACCGGCCAGCTCTACAACCAGTTCGCGCTCACGATCGCGTTCTCCATCGTGCTCAGTGCGATCAACTCGCTCTCGCTCTCGCCCGCGCTCGCGGCGGTGTTCCTCAGGCCGCAGCAGGCGAAGCCGACCTTCCGGCCGTTCGTGCTGTTCAACGACTTCTTCGACTGGCTGCGCGAGCGGTACGGGGCGGTCATCCACTGGTTCGGCCGGCACTGGTACATCGTGGCGGCCGTGTTCTGCGCGGCGGTCGCGGCCATCTTCGTCATGCTCTCTCGCACGCCCACCGCGTTCATCCCGAACGAGGACCAGGGCTACTACTTCGTCGGCGTGCAGCTGCCGCCGGGCGCGAGCCTGCCGCGCACCGTCGCCGTGAGCGAGAAGGCGCGCGCGATCGCGGCGGACGATCCGGCGGTCGCGAATGTGCTGCAGATCGAGGGATTCAACTTCCTCACCGGCACGCAGCAGACGAACTCGGCGTTCCTCATCGTGGTGCTGCATCCGTGGGAGGAGCGCGACGCGCGCACGCAGAACGCGCGCGCCGTGATCGTGCGCGCGTTGCCCCGGCTGCGCGAGATCCCCGAGGCGAACGTGTTCCCCGTGCCGCCGCCGCCGATCCAGGGACTCGGCGCCGCAGGCGGTTTCCAGCTGCAGCTCGAGGACGCGCAGGGCGTGGGCTTCGCGGAGTTCAGCCGCGTGGCCAAGGAGTTCCTCGCGGCAGCGCAGAAGCGGCCCGAGCTCTCGGGGCTCAATTCGCCCTTCAGCGATGCGGTCCCGGTCGTGCGCCTCGAGATCGACCGCACGAAGGCCCAGCTCCTCGGCGTCGCGATGAGCGATGTCTACGGCGCGCTCGGGCAGAACCTCGGGCAGGCGTTCGTCAACAACTTCACGATGTTCGGGCAGGTCTACAACGTGATGGTGCAGGCCGAGGCCGCGCAGCGCATGGGCGTCGAGGGCATCCTCAACATCCATGTGCGCAACGCGCAGGGCGGCATGGTGCCGATGTCCGCGATCGCGCGGCTCGAGCTCGGCACCGCGACCGACAACGCGACGCACTACAACCTGTTCAACACGATCCAGATCAACGGCAGCCCGGGCGCGGGCTACAGCTCGGGCGACGCGATCCGCGCCGTCGCTGAGGTCGCGGCCCAGACGCTGCCGAGCGGGTTCACGTACGAGTGGACGGGAACGACCTACCAGGAGATCGAGTCGGGCGGCTACGCGGGGCTGATCTTCGGCCTCTCGCTCGTCGCGGTGTTCCTGCTGCTTGCGGCGCAGTACGAGTCGTGGGCGCTGCCGTTCAATGTGCTGCTCGCGGTGGCGTTCGCCGTGCTCGGCGCGCTGATCGCGCTGCACCTGACGGGCATCGCGCTCAACACCTACGCGCAGATCGGGCTCGTGATGCTCGTGGGCCTCGCGGCCAAGAACGCGATCATGATCACCGAGTTCGCGGCGGAGCGGTACTACGCCGGCGAGTCCGTGCTCGACGCCGCGGTCAACGCGTCGAAGCTGCGACTGCGGCCGATCCTCATGACGAGCTTCGCGTTCATCCTCGGCATCCTGCCGCTGGTGGTCGCGACGGGTGCCGGCGCGAACAGCCGGCGCTCGATCGGCACCGTCGTCCTCGGAGGCATGCTCGGCGCGGTCGTCGTCGACCAGATCGTGGTGCCGACGCTCTTCGTGATGATCATGGGCCTGCGCGAGCGGCTCTTCGGACGCGCGGTGCATCCGGGCGCGAAGGCGTCGCACTGACGGGCTCGTCCAATTCGCGCAATTCACCCGCGGCCCGCATCGACTTCGATGCGGGCCGCGCTATCTTGGGCGCTCGCGCAACGCGCCGAAGGAGCACCGATGAACGAGCCGTCCCGCCGTGATTTCCTCGCCAGCACCGCAACCACGACCGCGGCCATCGCGGCGGCGGGCTTCGTCGCGCCGAGCGGGTTCGGGGCCTGGCAGTCCGCGGATTCCGCCGCGAAGCCGGCCAAGACGATCAGGGTCGGCCTCGTCGGCGCGGGCGGCCGCGGTTCCGGCGCCGCGAACGACACGCTCAGCATCAATCCGAATGTGCGGCTCGTCGCGATCGCCGACCTCGATGTCGCACGCGCCAAGTCGGCGCGCGACGCGCTCAAGGAGGCGCACGGCGACCGCGTCGACACGCCCGACGAGCGGATCTTCGGCGGCCTCGACGGCTACCAGAAGCTCCTCGACCTGAAGGAGGTCGACCTCGTCATCCTTGCGACCTGCCCGGGTTTCCGCCACATCCACATCACCGCCGCCGTCGCGGCGCGCAAGCATGTCTTCGCCGAGAAGCCCGTCTGCGTCGATGTCGCCGGCTACCACGCCTGCTGCGCCGCGCACGACAAGGCCCTCGCGCAGGGCACCGCGATCGTGACCGGCACGCAGTACCGCCGGCAGACGAGCTTCGTCGAGGGCATCAAGCGGATCCGCGAGGGCATGATCGGCGAGGTCGTCGGCATGACCGCGCGCTACTGCTCGAACGGCATCTGGTACCGCGAGCGGCAGCCCGGCATGAGCGACATGGAGTACCAGATCCACAACTGGATGCACTTCATCTGGCTTTCGGGCGACCAGGCCGCCGAGCAGGCCGTGCACAACATCGACATCATCCACTGGGTGATGGGCGGCCCGCCGGTGCGCGCGTTCGCGTCGGGAAGCCGCTGGAACCGGCCGGCGGACAGCGAGATGTGGGACTCCGTCTCCTGCGACTTCGAGTTCGCCGACGGCCGCATCGCGTCGTTCACCGGCCGCCACTGGTCGAACTCCGACAACCAGCTCGACAATGTCGTCTACGGATCGAAGGGCATCGCCTACCTGCGTGCGTTCGACGGCGGCACCACGATCACCGACCGGAGCGGCAAGGAGCTCTTCAAGATCCCCGGCAGCCTCGGCGCCGCGTACCGCGAGGAGCACAAGCAGCTCGTCGACTCGCTCGTGGCCGGCAAGCCGATCGTCGAGCTGCGGCAGACCGCGGAGGCGTCGCTCATGGCCGTGATGGCGCGCGAGAGCGCGTACTCCGGCCAGATCGCGACCTGGGACTTCATGGTCAACAAGTCGAAGCTCGACCTCATGCCGAAGACGATCGCGATGCCGGGCGACGCGCCGAAGCCGTTCGTGCGGAAGCCGGGCGAGTACCGGCTGCAGTAGTCGCATCCGCGCGGGCTAGCCCGGCGACGCGGCGCCCTCCGCGATGCGGAGGTCGGCCTCGAGCTGCCCGACGGCGGGCATGTCCTGCGTCCCGACGGTCGCGGCGAGCGCGCGTGCCCGTGCTGCCAGTTCGCGCGCCTTGTCGAGGTCGCCGCCTGCGTGCGTGGCGCGCGCGAACGCGGCGAGCGCGATCGCCCGCCAGCTTTTCGCGTGGAGGTTGGAATCGACCGTGTCGGGTTCGCCATCAAGCCAGGCGAGCTCGGAGATCGCCTCGGGGGCCCTTCCATCTTCGACGAGAAGCCGCGCAGCGTCGGACGCGGAGGCGTACCAGAGCAGCCTTCCGAACTCGGTGTCGGGCGTGCTCTCCCGCCGGTTCTGCTGCAGCAGCGCGATCGCGGTGTGCGTCTCCCCGAGTTCGCGGAAGGCGCTCGCGAGCATGCGTCGCTCGCGGAAGGCCGCGCGGGCGAGGCCGGGGCGCTGCATCACGGGCAGGATCGCACGCGCCGCCCGGTCGACGCTGGGTCGGAGATCCCGGGATGCCACGCCATCGGCGCGCGACATGCGGTAGGCGAAATCCGCCGCGAACGACACGTACTGGGTGCCGCCGTCCTGCCAGGCGCGCTCGATGAGGGCGAGCGCCGTCTCGAGGCGCACGGCGTCCTGCTCGACGGAGAGCAGGTCCCCTCGCTTCGCGAGCTCCGCGAGCGCCGACGCCTGAAACGCCGCCCGCTCCTGGTCCTTCATCCCGCTCGCGGCGATGGCATCGAAGATCCTCCGCAGTTCCTCCGCCGTGAGCACGGGCGCCGACCATGTCAACGCGTCCATCGTGCGCGGATCGTGCCACCCCAGCGACGCGACGAGCGCGCGGAACGATGCCGCGACGGCCTGGGCAGACTCCGCGTCCGCGAGGTACCTCGCGTTCGAGGATGCGGACTGATTGAGCGTGGCCGCCGCTCGCCCGAGGGCGGAGAGGGTCTCGAGCGCCTCCGACGAGGTCTCGCCGAAGCGCGCGTTCCGGAGCACAAGCGCGCCGCGGTACTGCGCGATCGCCTCGGGGAACAGGCCGAGCAGCTCGTACATGCGTCCGGCGATCATGCGGCCGTCCGCCGCCTCGTCGTCGGGAAGCGATGCGCCTTCGATGCCGCGCACGATCGTATCGGCGGCCGTCGCCATGGTCGGTTCGCGACCGCGTCCGCGGATGCTCGGGTCCTCGAGCGCGGCGATGAGCCCCGTGATGTAGCGCTGCGCGCGCATGGCCTCGCCGTAGGCGATGCTCGCGCCGATCAGCGAGGCGATGGTGATCCCTGCGGCGGCGACGACGCTCAGCGCGATCGCCGTGGCGAGCACGGGCCTGCGGCGAACCGCGCGCCAGGCGCGCTCGGACACTCCCGGATGACGGGCCAGCACGGGTTCGCGCCGGATCCAGCGCCGGAGGTCCTCGCCGAACTCCGCGGCGCTGCCGTACCGGCGATCGGGGTCGCGGGAGATGGCGCGCAGGATCACCGCCGCGAGGTCGCCGCGAAGCGCGCGCTCGGATGGCGCGGCGCGCACTGGGTCGATCGCGACATCCATCGCGATCGCGCGGATCGCCTGCGCCGGCGTGCGGCCGAGGTCGAAGGGAAGCCGGCCGGTGCACAGCTCGTACAGGATCACGCCGAGCGCATAGATGTCGGTGCGCGCGTCGACATCGCGCGAGGCCTCGAGCTGTTCCGGGCTCATGTACGCGAGGGTGCCGACGACCGCGCCCTCCGGGGTGAGCGATCCGACATGCGTCGCGAGCGTGGCGGCCGATCCCGCCGAGGTGGCCACGCCGAAGTCGATCACGCGGGCGCGGCCATCGGCGCCGACGATGAGGTTTCCAGGCTTCAGGTCGCGATGGATGACGCCCTTGAGGTGGGCGTGGTGGATGGCGTCGCACGCGTCTGCGACGGCGCGCACGCGCGCCTCGAGCGGCTGCTCGCGGCTCCATGCCCTGATATCGCGCGCGCCGTCCACGAGCTCCATCGCGAACCACGGCAGCGCCCGCGACTCCGGGTCGATCACGCCCGCCGCGAACAGCGGGACGATCCCAGGATGCGCAAGCCGAGCGAGCGTGCGGACCTCG
>Ga0209770_10000737_pt1 | contig 17524 bp, 14 predicted proteins | sample LauGreSu1BDMLBDD_2_FD_187572 | JGI IMG/M metagenome (GOLD analysis project Ga0209770, IMG submission 187572) | Freshwater lake microbial communities from Lake Michigan, USA - Su13.BD.MLB.DD (SPAdes) (version 2) | ecosystem: Environmental > Aquatic > Freshwater > Lake | place: Lake Michigan, USA...
GCGCGCGCCGTCGCACTCGAACCATCGCGGGCGCAGGTGTTCGCGCAGGCGATCGCCGACGGGATGCTCGAGCGCGCAGAGGACCGTCTCCGCTTCACGGAGCGCGGCATGATGCTCGCGAACGAAACGCTCGAGAAGCTGATCTGAGGAGCGTCTTCTCCGACGCGCCGTTCAGCGACGCTCAGCGCCCCGAGAAGAACTTCTTCACGCCGTGCACCGTGACCGCGCGGCCAATGGCTGCGATCGACTCGGTGAGGGGGATCTCCTTCGGGCAGACCTTCACGCAGTTCTGCGCGTTGCCGCAGTCGTTCACGCCGCCCTTGGCCATGAGCACGTCGAGGCGCTCGTTGGCGAGCGTTGCGCCGGTCGGGTGGGCATTGAAGAGGCGCGCCTGGCTGATGGCATGCGCTCCGATGAACTCGCTGTCCCACTTGTCGGCGTCGGGCTCGAGGTTGAACTGCGGGCACGCCTCGAGGCAGCAGGCGCAGGTCATGCAGGTCGAGAGGGTGTAGCGGGTTTCCTGGTTCTGCGGCGTGTCCTTCGGGCCCGCGCCGAGGTGGTAGGTGCCGTCGACGGGCACCCAGGCCTTGACGCGCTCGAGGTTGTGGAAGGCGCGCTGGCGGTCGACCGCGAGGTCGCGGATCACCGGGAACTTGGAGAGGGGCTCAAGCGTGATGGTGCCGTCGCCATCGACGACATTGTCGACGAGCGCCGAGCAGGACGGCCTGACCTTGCCGTTGATGACCATCGCGCACGATCCGCAGACCTCCTCGAGGCAGCCCGAGTCGTAGCAGACGGGGGTCGTCGCCTTGCCGTCGGCGGTGCGGCTCTTGAGCGCGATCTGCTGGAGGCAGGAGATCACGTTCGCGCCTGGCTCGATGTCGACGATGAACTCCTCCCAGCGGGCGGCCTCGCCTGGGCGATCCTGGCGCTTGATGCGGAAGCGCACGGTGCGCTTGGCGGAGGCGGACGGCTGGGTCGAGGGGGCGGTGTCGGCAACCATGGGATTCTCGGAGCGTCGATGATAGTGATTCGACCGCACGCCGTCATTCGCGCGGCGGCCCCGTCGGGAGGCGAACCCGTAAGGAGATTCCGACGTTTCCCGCCGAGCCTGAGGGAGCGACCGCGAAAGCGCCGATAGATTCGCGGCCCCGGCCCCCGCACGTCCTCGCCTGTCATGCCGCATCCGCGCGACATCCTCCGACTCGCCCGCCCCGGCGACTGGACCAAGAACAGCTTCGTGCTGCTTGCGTTCATCTTCTGGGCTGCGAACGCGGTGCGCACGCAGTCGGTCGAGGAGGTCTGGGCAAAGGGTGCTGGAGCGGCGCTGGCCTTTGCGGCCTTCTGCCTGGTGGCGAGCGGCTTCTACGCCATCAACGACGCGATCGATGCCGAGAAGGACCGCGGGCACCCTGTGAAGGCCCGCCGCCCCGTGGCGTCGGGCGCGGTCACGGTCGCCACGGCGGCGACCATGGGGGTGGTGCTGGTTGCCGTGGCACTCTGCGTTGGGTTCGGGGTCGATCTTGGGCTTGGATGGGCCGTCGGCCTCTACGGGCTGCTGCAGGTCCTCTACAACCTCGGGCTCAAGCGGATCGCGTTCGTCGACGTGACCACGATCGCGACGGGCTTTGCGCTGCGTGCGGCGGCAGGTGCGCTTGCGATCGACGTGCAGATCAGCGTCTGGCTCGTGCTCTGCGTCTTCTTCCTGTGCCTCTATCTCGGCTTCATCAAGCGCATGTGCGACCTTGTGTCGGCCGAGCGGGCGGGGAGCGCGTGGAAGTCGTCGGCGGGATACCGCGGCCGCGAGGAGCTGCAGTGGCTGCTTGGCGTGTCGGCGGTGATGACGACGCTGATGTACCTCTTCTACGCGCTGTCGGATCACGCGCATGCGATCTTCGGCTCGCGCGCCACGGGCCTGGCGCTGCTCACGCCGCTGGTGCTGGTGGCGATCCATCGCTTCTGGCGGCGGGCGAACGAGGGCAGTTCGGATAGTCCGCTGGAGGCGCTGCGCACGGACCGCGTGGTGCTCGCTTCGATCGCGCTGTTCGTGGCGCTGCTCGGCGTGGTGCTCTTTGCGCCGCAGGCTGCGGAGGCGCTCGACGCGGTGTTCTTGTCGCAGGACGCCGTGCAGAGGGTGGGAGCCTGATGCTCGACCGTCGCGAGGCCTGGCTGGCGGCGACCTTCGCGGGCGGCCTGCACGCGGTCGTTGCTGCGGTGGCGGTCCTGCGCTCCATCGAAGGCTCGAGCGAGTGGTACGACCAGAGGGACTACCACCTTCCGGTCATCGAGCGGTTCGCGGCGGAGCTCCCCGCGCCCGTCCTGAGCGACTACCAGTCGGCCACCACGCCGCTCTACCACCTGTTCATGGCGATGCTCGTGCGGCTTGGGCTCGACGGGATGGCGCTGCACGCGGTGAACCTCGCGTTCGGCGTGGCGCTCGTGGCGGTGTTCGCTGCGTTCATCGCGCGCAAGGCGGGGTTGTTCGCCGGTGCGGCGGCCGGAGCTGCGCTCGGAATGTCGCCATACGTGCTGAGCTCGTCGGTCTGGCTCACCACCGACAACGCTGCCACGCTGATGCTGGTGCTGGCGTTCGTCGCGTCGGCGGGCATCGCGTGCGGATGCGTCCGCATGCCGGTGCGGAGCGGTGTGCTGGCGGCGGGATGGGCGCTTCTCGCGGCGGCGGTGCGGCAGATCATGCTGTACACCGCGGCGTTTCCGGCGGCGGCCGTTGTGGCGCGCGCCTGTGCCGAGCGGCGGCGGCCCGCGTGGCGGGAGCTCCTGGTGGCGTCGCTCGCGCTGCTGCCGGCGGCGGTGCTGGTCGGATCCTTCGTGGCGCTCTGGGGCGGACTGGTGCCGCCATCGTTCCGCGCCTACCACGGCGGCGGCGCCAACGCGGCGACGCCCGTGTATGTGCTCGCGCTCGTGGGCGTGTGGGGCGGGCTTGCCTGTGCGTCGATCCCAGGGTTCTTCGCGCGCTTCTGGATGGCGCGCACGTGGCTTGCGGGCGCGCTCGCGCTCGCTGCGGCCTTGCTCGTACCGAGCAACTACGTCGTGCACGTCCGCTTCGGCGGAGTCCTATGGACGCTCGCGAGCCGGCTGCCTGCGCCGTTCGAGCGTTCGGTCGTGCTGGTGCCGCTCGCGGCGATCGGCGCGATGGTGCTCGTCGCGTATCTCAGGCTGTGGACTGAATCGCGCGATCGCGCCGCGCGCGGCGTGGGCGCCTTCGCGCTGCTCGCGCTCCTCGGCATGACGCTGGCGCAGACCGCCAACCAGCAGTGCTTCGAGCGCTACATGCAGCCGCTCGTCGTCGTGTTCTGCACGGTGGCCGCCGCGGCGCTCGCTGGGCGCTCGATGCGTGCGTGGCCCCTGGCGCTCGCGGCGTGCGCGGCGTTCGGGCTCAGCCTCTTCAATGTCTTCCGCGCGGGCGGATGACCCGCGCCTGCGTCAGCCGCCGACCTTGCCGTAGGTGCGCGCGCGCGGCTGCACGAGCGGCAGGTCGAAGTCCTCGAACGAGATGAGCGGGCGCGAGGACTCCGCGCTGAACCGCGCGACGGTCGTCTTGCGGAAGTTCGCGTCGTCGCGGTTCGGGTAGTCGGTGCGGTAGTGGCTGCCGCGCGACTCCTTGCGCTCGAGTCCGCCCTCGATCATCGCCTCGGCGAGGATGAGCATGTCGTGCGTGGCGCGCGCGAACGAGAGGTTCTGGTTGGTCCAGAGTCCCGTGTCGGACAGCGACATGCGCTTGAAGCGGTCGCGCAGCTCGGTGAGCTTGTTGCGGGCCTGCATGAGGCGCTTGGCGTCCTTGACCACGGTGCTCGCCGCGGTCATCTCGTCGCCCATCTCCCTGGCGATCTGGTACGGGTTCTCGGTGCCGCGCGACTCGACGAGCCGCTGCTGCTTGTCGGTCTCGAGCTTCTCGCCGTTGGCAAAGAGCGACGCGTCGGCCTCGGCCGCGCCCGACGTGCGGTCGCGCACGTAGTTGGCAACGCCCGCGCCGCAGAAGAGGCCGTCGAAGATGCACGAGAGCAGGGCGTTCGCGCCGAGGCGGTTGGCGCCGTGGTACTGGTAGTTCGCCTCGCCGAAGGCGTAGAGGCCCTCGATGTTGGTCATCATCGAGTTCGGCGCGCCGGCCACCAGGCCCTTGCCGTCGGACTTCGCGGTGTAGGTCGTCCACAGGCCGCCCATCGAGTAGTGGACGCCGGGGAAGATCTTCATCGGGACCTCGGCGGGATCCTCGCCGACGAACTTGCGGTAGATCTCGATGATGCCGCCGAGCTTGCGCTCCATGTACTCGCGCCCGAGGTGGGTGAGGTCGAGGTAGACCATGTTGCCGCCGCCGACGCCGAGGCCGTCCTTCACGCAGATCTCGAAGATCTCGCGGGTGGCGATGTCGCGGGGCACGATGTTGCCGTACTTCGGATAGCGCTCCTCGAGGAAGTAGTAGCGCTCGGCATCGGGGATCTGACGCGGGTCGCGGGTGTCGCCCTTCTTGCGGGGGACCCACACGCGTCCGCCCTCGCCGCGCGCCGACTCGCTCATCAGGCGCAGCTTGTCGGCGCCGGGGATCGAGGTCGGGTGGACCTGGATGAACTCGCCGTTGGCGTACCACGCGCCGAGCTGGTAGCAGCGGCTGGCCGCGCCACCCGTGCACATGACCGAGTTCGTGCTCTTGCCGAAGATGAGGCCGTTGCCGCCCGTCGCCATCACGACGGCGTCGGCGCGGAAGGCGCGGATCGTCATCGTGCGGAGGTCCTGCGCGACGATGCCCTGGCAGACGCCGTTCGCGTCGAGGATCGGGCGGAGGAACTCCCAGTGCTCGTACTTGGTGACCTTGCCCTCGCTCTCGAAGCGGCGCGCCTGCTCGTCGAAGGCGTAGATGAGCTGCTGGCCGGTCGTGGCGCCCGCGAAGTGCGTGCGCTTGTAGAGCGAGCCGCCGAAGAGACGCAGGTCGCGCTGACCCTCGAGCGTGCGGTTGAAGGGCACGCCCATCCGGTCGAGGAGGTCGATGATCTTGGGCGCCCAGTGCGCCATCTCGTAGACGGGCGGCTGGTGCGCGAGGAAGTCGCCGCCGTAGATCGACTCGTCGAAGTGCTCGTACTCCGAGTAGCCCTGCTGGCGGGCGATTTCGTTGCAGGCGTTGATGCCGCCCTGCGCGCACACCGAGTGCGAGCGCTTGACGGGGACGATCGAGAACAGGTCGACGCTGACGCCGGCCTCGGCGATGCGCACTGCGGCCGAGAGGCCTGCGAGTCCGCCGCCGACAACGATCACGCGACGCTTGGTAGGGGCTGCCATGGTGAGGGGTCCGTTCAGAAGGTCCGCTGGAGGAGTCGGTTCGGTTCGCTGGATCTGCTCGTCGTGCTTCGATCAGCCGTCGGCACGGGATTCGTCGCCGCCGGCGGCCTGGACTTCGGGTGCCTGCGCAGCGCTGCCCTGCATTTTGGTCTCGATGTCCTTTGCGCCCGCGGCATCGAGGGTCGCGAAGCCGACGACTGCGGTCATTCCCGCCGCCGCCAGCGCGACGCCCACGCCTGCGCACACTACGCCCCAGCGCTGCTGCGCCTGCTTGCTGACGGTGAGGCCCCAGGTGATCGCTGCGGTCCAGAGTCCGTTTGCGAAGTGGAAGACGAGGGCCAGCACGCAGACCGCGTAGAACGCGGCGTTGAAGTAGGGGAACAGTCCGCCCTGCAGGTGCAGCGCCGTCGTGCTCGCGGCATGGTGGGCGTCGAAGCTGGGCATGAGGCCGCCGTAGCTCCAGCCCCAGCGGAGGCTCGAGATGTGCATGAAGAGGAACACGACGCCGACATAGCCCGAGAGGCGCTGCATCGCGTAGCGCCAGTTGCCCTGGTAGCCGTAGCGCTCGGTGTTGCTGCGGCCGCTCCGGGCGAAGTAGACGCCCAGGATCGCGTGGTAGGCGATCGGCAGCCAGAGCACGAAGATCTCGATGAAGATCAGCGCGGGGAGGTCATGGATGAAGTTGACCTCGTGCTGGAACGTGGCGACGCCGGCGGAGCCTGCGCCGAGCGACTCGTACTTGCTGGCGTTGAAGACCTCGCCCCAGACGATCGACGAGTTGGTCGTGAGGTGGGGGAAGAGGAAGACGCCGATCGGCACCACGCCGCTGAGCGAGTGCAGGCGGCGCAGCAGGTGGTAGTGGCGCTCAAGGAACGGGACGTGCTTGGACGCGTGCGCAGTCGATTCGGACACGGGGATCTCCGGGCGAAGGGAAGCGGAGAGTATAGGAAGACGGCAACGCGCCTTCAGGGCGCGTCGCCGTCATGGTTCAAAGTGCCGCGGTTGCAGGAGGGCGTGGTCGGGTCAGTCGGGCATGATGAGGCCGCCGGGGCTGGTCGTGCCGCCGACGGACATGCCCGCCGACATGCCGCCCATGCCGATCGAGCCCGCGATGTCGCCGCCGCCTCCGGGTCCAGGCATGCCCTGCATCTCGCGCTGCATCTGCGCGGCGACGAGCTTGGCCACCTGCACGAAGCGGGAGCGCAGCTGCGCGAGCACCTCGGTCAGCTCGGCGCTCTCGTCGGCCGAGAGGTTGCCCTTGGTCTTCTCCTCGACGACGCCGAGGAGGTCGATCGCGAACTGCGCGCCCACGAGATCGATCACCACGCGTCCGGTCTGCGGGTCGCCGTAGGCGCCGAGACCCATCATGGCCTGGCTTCCGAGCGTCATGATCAGTCCGCGGAAGTCGGCGGGTGGCATCTCGCCCTCGCCTGGCTCGCCGCCGGCGCGACCGCCGGACGCACCGCGGGCGGCCTCCTTCTCGGCGAGCCGTTCTTTCTCGGCTTGCGCTTGGGCTTTCCAGTCGGAGTCGATGTGCAGGCGTGGGGTCTCGTCGCTCATGACCTGAGGATAGCCGAGATGCGGACCTGCGATGCTGCGGGTTCATCGGGGGATCGGTAGGATTCCGACAATGTCCCCACGCGCTGAGCGGTACGTCCTCGATCATCACGGTCTGCGCTGGCCCGGATGCTGTCGGTCGTTCGTCTCGGCCGCAGTGGCTGCGGGCGTCGTCGGACTCGCATCGTGTGGGACGAGCGGTCTTTCCGGGGATCGGCGCATTGCGCTCGGGGACTTCGCGCGAACCGAGGATGCGCTCCGCTCCGAGGGGCTCGCTGTCTCGACGCACGTGATGTCGCCCGAGGTCACCGATGGGCCGGAGGTCGCAGTGACCGAGGTGATCTCGGCGGACGGAAGCCGCGTCGAGGCGAGCGGTGTCGTCCGCGAGCGTCGTGCCGATGGGACGACGGCCGTCGACGCATCGAGCCCGCTCGTCGTGGCGAGTCGCGTGGATCCCGGCAACAGCTGGCCGGTCGACGCGCTCGTCGGCCAGATCAACGGACGGCCGATCTTCGCCGACTCGTTCTTCGAGCCGATCGCCGAGGAACTCGTGGCGGCTGCGTCGAACCCCGATCGCGCGGTCGGCCGGCAGCAGTTCGTGGGTGCGGTGAAGGCGCTCTTCAAGCGCACCGTCGACAACGAGCTCATCGTGGCCGAGGCTGAATCGCAGTTGTCGCCCGAGCAGCAGCAGGGGCTCTTCGCCTGGGTCCGCTCGATCCAGGAGGAGACGATCGCGGAGCGCGGTGGAAGCCGCGCTGCCGCCGAGGCGAGCCTGGCCTCGGAGGAGGACAAGTCGCTCGACGAGTTCCTCGCGCAGCGCCGCGATGTCGCGCTGGCCATGCGGCTGCTCAACCAGCGCATCGAGCCGCGCGCCATCGTGTCGTGGCGCGAGGTGCTGCAGGCGTACGAGCGCGACGTCAAGGTCTACAACCCGCCGCGGCAGATCCGCATCGGACGCATCCAGCTCGACCCGGCCACGGAGGCGGAGCGCGTGGCGCGCGTCGAGGCAATGGTGGCGGAGGGCAAGCCCTTCAGCGCCATCGCGACGGAGCTCGGTCTCGCCAATGGCGGGCTCTGGCAGTCGAGCGACCTCGGCGACGAGGGCATCGACGGGCTGCCGCTGACCGACGCGGTCAAGTCGCGCATCAAGGACCTGCCCGTGGACCGTGTGAGTCCATCGCTTCAGCAGCGCGGACTGACATCCTGGTTCGCCGTGCTGTCGATCGACCAGCCTGTCGCCCGGTCGGTGTACGACATGGATCTCCAGCTTGCGATCACGGCACAGCTGCGGGACATCCGCCGCGCCATCGAACGGCAGCGGTACATCGGCACCCTCCGCAGCCGCTGGGTGACCGACGACATCAGCGCGATGGAGGAGCGGCTGGTTGCGTTCGCGCTCGAGCGCTACTGGCGCTGAGCGCCCTGCCGATCAGCCGTCGCGCGTCCGCCGATCCGCCAGCAGTCGTCGGCTCAGGATCCCTGGCAGGTGGTCGGAAACCGCGCAGCCCCGCCCGTCGCCGCGCACGGCAACGAGGTCGATGCGAATGGTGTCGGCGGCACGCAGTGCGTGCCGCAGCGCCCGCGCGCACGGCTCGCCGCCGCCGAGCCGCTGTCGGTCGCGGATCTCCTCGAGGGAGAGGGCGATCCGCCAGAGCACCTCTCGCTTGCGCACATCCACGCGCTCGAGCGCGTCCCACGTGCTCGCCGTGCGCTTGACCTCGACCACGACCACCTCGCGTCCGTCGGGCGTCTGCACGATCAGGTCGGCCTCGTCGCGCGGGCTCCCCGGGCTTCGCCAGTTCCTTGCGAGGACGCGGTAGCCGAGCAGGCTGAGGAACCGCTCCGCCGCCTGCTCCCCTGGATCGCGAGGGGGCCGCGAGAGCCATGGCAGCGCTCGTCGGATGACCGACGCGCACGCGACGGCGAGACCGTCGTGCCGCAGGTGCGCGATGGTGCTTCGGATGGCGTCCGCCAGCCTGGAAACCGTTGATTGCTGCCGCCGGTTGGCCGGAACGCTCGGCGCCTCGGCCGAGACGCGGTCGCGCCGGAGTGGATGTTGTCGTGGAATGGTGTTCATGGTGCACGTGATGCCCGCGCGCCCCCGACCGACCGAACCTCATCCGTCGATCGTGCGAGGGCACGCCTGAAGTCTGTTCCCCTCTTGAGAGGGCGTGGAGTGTTCCGTATCGGAGCGACGGGATTCTGCCGTCGCCGCAGCGCAGAGAAGCGGTCCGTGCTTTTCTTTTCTCACGAAACTGCACCCCGCGAAATCCGCTGCGGATCTCGATCGCCAGGCGCGTGCTCACGCATTCGGCTCGGTGCTGCCGGCGATCGCATGCGACATCCCCTCGTCTCCATCGCACGGCGCGCGCGCCTGCGGATTCGCCAGCGCACGCATTGCGCCCGAACGCAACCACGCCCCGCGATCGCGGGGCGTGGTGATGGATGCATGCATGGTTCCCTTGCGAGGGCTCGTTACTGCGTCGCGCCCGCGGGGATCTGAAGGCTCGCGCCCGCCACCCACTTGTCGCCGAGCTTGACGCCCACGATCGTGCGGCCCTTGCCGGGCGTGAAGATCGCGTAGAGCTTGTCGGAACCCGCGCTCGAGAGGTTCGGGAACGAGTCGATCTTGTAGTACTGACCCGCGCGGTCGAGGCGGATGTTGATGCGGCGGTCGCCCGTGCCGACGGCATGGATGTAGCCGACGGGGTAGTACTCGCGGCCGAGATCGTCGACGAGCGCCAGCCGCGCGCCCTCGCCGGCCTCCTCGCGCACCTTGCTGCGGTCGTTCCAGATGTCGATCGAGTTCGACGGTCCGCGGCTGATGTTGAGGCGCACCACCTGCGTGTTCGGCGGAGCCCAGATGCCCTTGACGATCACGCCCTTGTTGCCGCGGAAGCCACCCTGCTCGTACTCGCCGATGCCCTGGAAGAGGTAGTTGGTGTCCTTCACGTCCATCGCGCCGAGGTTGTTGAGGTCGGCGGTCGCGGGCGTGATCGAGTCGGTGAGCAGGAGGTCGTCGGGGCTGATCGGCGTGAGGTCCGACGGTGCAGCCACCGTCTCGCCGCCGCCGAGGCCCTCGAGCATGGCACGGGCCTCGCTGCCAGGCGACAGCTGCTCGATGGCGGGGAAGCGCAGGCGAAGCCCCATCGCGCTGAGGAAGCGGGGCGGGGCGGCGCTGAATGCATCGGCCGGGAACACGACGGTCGCGTCGAGCGTGGTCGTGCCCGGCGGCGACGAGATGAAGTGCCCTGCGTCGTCGAAGAGGAACGTACCGCGGCCGCCGTTGGCGTTCGGCTGGGCCCACGCGATCGGATAGGCGATGCCGAGCTTGCCCTTCGGCGTTCCGACGAGGCGCAGCTGCGAGGCGGAGATCGCGAAACCCTGACCCTCGGTGGTCGCGCCGGGGCCGAACCGGAGGTCGACCACGTAGCCCGCGATGACCTCGCCGTTCGGGAGCGGGACCTCCTGCGTCTGGACGGCACGCACGATCTCGACCGAGCCAGGCGCGGCGGAGGTGCGCGCGAGGCGGCCGCTGCGCGTGTAGGTGTCGCGGTAGAGGCCAAACGCCTGGTGGCCGAGCTGGGGCTGCTCGCTTGCGAGCGTCGCCTTCGTGAGGGTCGGCGAGAACGACGACGTCGACAGCCAGGCGAAGAAATCGCCGGTCATCGTGTGCATCGGCACCCAGAGCGCGCTCGTGCGCAGCTCGGGCTGGCCGCGGTTCTTGGTGGTTCGCGCGCTGCCGACGACGCCGATGAGGTCGCGCGAGCTGTGGATGTGGCCGATGCCGATCAGCGAGATGCCCACCGTGAGGAAGCCCGCAGCCACGCCCACGACGCCGCCGAGACCGAGATTGACGGCGTGCGGGAAGTTGAGGTTGTCGGGCGCCAGCTTGTCGGCGAGCACGCGGAGGACCAGCAGGTACACGCCGAAGGGGAGCAGCAGCGCCGTGCCCTTCGCGTACGGCTGCAGCGGCGCGACGCCGAGCAGCAGGTCGGTGGCCGGGTCCCAGGTGGCGAACGCGAGCACGCCCGCGGCCGTCACGCAGACGAGGTGCAGGACCGCGCTGAACAGGCCTTGCGTCGCCCACCAGTAGGCGATGAGGGCCGCGAAAGCGATGACGATGATGTTGAGGATTGCGTCCATCGTGTGCTCCTGCTCGATGCGGTGCCCCGCTGGGCCGGCCGTTCGGAGGGATGTCTGTCGTGGTTCTCTCTGCGTGTTTGACCGCGCGCTCGACCGCGCACTCGGCCGAGGTCAGCCCTTCGGCGAAGCCGGCGTCGATCCGGTCGCTGGGGACGCGGCCGTCGTTGCCTTCGCAGCGCCTGCGGCCTGCTTGGGTGCGAAGATGCGCTGCACTTCCTCGAGGCTCGTGTCGCCCGTGCGCACCTTGAGGAGCGCGGCTTCCTGGAGCTGCATCATCTTCTGCTCGCGCACGGCGCGCGCGTAGGCGGTGCGGAAGTCGTTCTCCGAGAGGAGCCGGCGGCCCTCGTCGTCGAGCGACATCACCTCGAACACGCCGGTCTGGCCGAAGTACGACGTTCCCTGGCAGACGGGGCAGTCCTCGATGCGGTTCTTGACCTGCACCTTGCCGCTCGGGCGGAACAGCTGGACTTCCTTGCCTGCCGCGATGCCGAGCTTCTTGGCCTGCTCGGGGGCGGGGGTGAACGGGCTCTTGCAGTTGGGGCAGAGCGTGCGCATCACGCGCTGGTGCACCACGCCCGACAGGCAGCGCGTGGCCATCTTCGGGTCGCCGACCGACTGCATCCACATGGCGATTGCCGTGGCCATGCTGTCGGCGGGAACGAGCACGTAGACGAGCGGCGACTCCATGCCCATGAGCGCTGCGGCCTTGGCGGAGCCCGGCTCCGAGATGTCGCCGCAGAGGACGACGTCGGGGTCGCGGCGGATGATCTTGGTGAGCATCGCGCCGAAGTCCTCGACGCCGGCCTCAGGCTCGAACTTCTTGTGGTCGACGCCCTCGACGCGGAACTGCACCTCGCGCTCGAGGGTCTTGACGTTGCTCGTGTAGGCGTCGTGGCGGCCGATGAGCGCGTACGCGAGCGTGGTCAGGCCCTGGCCGGCGGGCGTGGTCACGAGGATGACGCCCTTGCGGCGCTCGGGCTTCTCGAACACGCGGAGGGCGTCGAGCTGCGCGGGCGCGAGTCCGAGCGTGTCGATCGACTTGCCGAAGCGCGAGGCGCGGTCGAAGTCGATGCGCACCGACTGCCCCGAGCTCGAGCCGCTGGTGGTGACGGTCAGTTCCGTCTTGCCGAGCGGGCTCTCCATCTTGCAGGTTCCCTGCTGGCGGCGGCGGCGGTCGGCCGGGTCGAGGCCCGCGACGCGCTTGAGGAGGTCGATCGCGGCGTTGCCCGTGTCGGGCGGCAGGGGGTCGCGCTTGCTGCGCACGCCGTCCACCGTCATCGCGATCGTCACGCCCTGCTGGGAGCTCGCGAGGTCGACGCGCGTGGCGCGCGCCTCGAGCGGTCCGAACAGCGCCTGCTCGAGCGCGAGGTAGACGAGGAGCGCGGGATCTTCCTTCTGCGGCACGCCCTGGCGCTCGCCCTTGGCGTCGATGAACACGACCTGCGCGCCCTTCTCGGCCGCGGCCTTGCGGCGCGCGTCCATCGCCTTCGAGAACGTGTCGGTCGCGAACTTGAACTTCTCGCCCGGCGGCACGCGCTGGTCGCGGTACTTCCAGTAGCCGAACATGGTTCCCGCGAACATGACGAGCGCGAGGATCCAGCCGATCCAGAAGATCGGGATGAGCACGATCACCGCGAGCGCCGCCAGCGCCACGCCGAGGAAGATCGCGTTCAGCTGCAGCACGGGCAGCGTGAACCGCCGCGCATCGAGCTCGAACCTGGCGACGAAGCGCATGTAGGGGATGAACAGCGCCACCAGCATGATCGGCTTGGCGATGCTCATCAGGATCTGGGCTTCGGCGAGCACCGGCGTGATGGTCGGAAGGGGGTTCTGCATGAGGTCTCTCGAACGGTTTCAGGCTGTCGGTACGGATCTCTCGCCGCCGCAGTTGCCGGTGCGTGCCGGCTCGCGGATCAGCCGATGCCCTTGAGGCGCATCTTGAGCTCCTCGGGCTTGGGCGTCGCCTCGAGCGCGATCCGCTGGTGGATGTAGTTGTCCTCGACGAGCTTCACGAGCGCGCTCGTGAAGTCGAGCATGCCCTCGTCGTGGCTGCGCTTGATGATCTCGAGGAGCTCGCCCTCGCGGCCCTCGAGGATGTACTTCTGGACCGCGGGGTTGTTGATGAGGATCTCGATCGCGGGAATGCGCGCGATGTGGGCGTGCAGCGTCGGGAGCAGCTTCTGGTAGATGATCGCGCGCAGGTTGTACGCGAGGAGCTTGCGGATCTGTTCGCGCTCGTTCTCGGGGAAGAGGTCGTAGATGCGGCCGAAGGTCTGCCAGGCCGAGCTCGCGTGGATGGTTCCGAACACGAGGTGGCCGGTCTCTGCGGCGCGGATGGCGGCCTCGAAGGTCTCGTAGTCGCGCATCTCGCCGACGAGCACGACGTCGGGGTTCTCGCGCACGAGCGCGCGGAGCGCGTCGTTGAAGTTCGTCGCGTCGATGCCGATCTCGCGCTGGTTGATCGTGGCCTTGGCGTCGTTGAAGATGTACTCGATCGGGTCCTCGATCGTGATGATGTGCACCTTCTTGCGCTGGTTCACGTAGTCGAGCATCGAGGCGATCGAGGTCGACTTGCCCGAGCCGGTGACGCCGGAGAAGAGGATCAGGCCCTGCGCAGCCATGGAGATGTCGCCGAGGCTCGGCGGCAGGTACAGCTCCTCGAAGCGCTTGATCTGGCTGGTGATGAGACGCGCCGCCAGGGCGGGACGGCCACGGGCCATGAACAGGTTCACGCGGAAGCGGCGGCTGGAGGCGCCGTCGGTGTCGCCGTCCTTCGCGTAGTCGTACGCGAAGTCGATCGAGCCATGGCGCGCGAAGTAGTCGATCTGGTTGGGATCGAGGATGTCCTTCGCCACCTGGAACATCTGGTCGGGCATGCAGACGTCGGTGTCGAGGTCCTTGAGCACGCCGCGATGGCGGACGCGGGGGCGCAGGCCGCTCTTGACGATCAGGTCGGATCCCTCGACGCGGATGATGGCCTCGAGCCAGGAGATCCAGGCCTTCTTGCCTTCGCCGGCGGCGGTGCCGCGATGTGCGATCGCGAGCGGGACGAGCAGTTCGTTGCGGACGGCACCCATGCGGTTGGCCTCGTGTCGGGTCTCTCTCGGGTTGTCACCCGTCCTCGGGGCGCGATGCGGACGCGCGATCGGGGGCGGGCGGTCTCGGGCTTGCTGTCGTTGCGGCGCGCGGGGAGCGCGCTACGCCCGCCGCGCTGAAGCGGGGGGAGCCGAACACCTTACCGCAAACGCGTTCCAAACGGAACCACCCTCGTCGACGCTGCGTCCGCGGGGCGGTTCTCGGGCGGGTGTTGACGGGCGAGGGGCGCTCCTGCATGATCCCGCGATGGAAGCCAAGATCGTCCTCGAGGGCATCACGTTCGATGATGTCCTGCTCATTCCCGCCTACAGCGACCTGACGCCCGATCTCGTCGACACGTCGACGCGCGTCACCCGCAACGTCAAGCTTCAGATCCCGCTTGTCAGCGCTCCGATGGACACGGTCACCGAGGGCGCGCTGGCGATCGCGCTCGCGCAAGAAGGCGGCATCGGGATCGTGCACAAGAACCTGCCGCCCGAGATCCAGGCCCGCGAGGTGGCCAAGGTCAAGCGCAGCGAGCACGGCGTGGTGGTCGATCCGGTCACGCTGTCTCCAGAGGATACGGTCGGGCGCGCTGCAAAGCTGATGGCGGAGCATGGCGTGTCGGGGTTCCCCGTGACCGCCGACGGCACGAGCCGCGGCGAGGTCGTGGGCATCCTCACCCGCCGCGACATGAAGTTCCTCAACGGCCGCAGCGAGGCGAAGGTCGGCGAGGTCATGACCAAGGACACGCTGGTGACCGCGCCGTTCGACACGCGGCCGACGGACGCGGAGCGCATGATGAACCAGGCGCGCGTCGAGAAGCTGCTGCTCGTCGATGCGAACAGGCGGCTCAAGGGCCTCATCACGATGCGCGACCTCGAGAACGTGCGCACGCATCCGAACGCGTGCCGCGACGCGCGAGGCCGACTGCGCGTGGGCGCCGCGATCGGCGTGCGCCAGTTCGAGCGTGCCGAGAAGCTGCTGGCCGCCGAGGTCGACGTGCTCGTGATCGACACCGCGCACGGTCACTCGAAGAACGTGATCGAGACGGTGCAGGGCGTCAAGAAGCGCTTCAACATCGAGGTCATCGCGGGCAACGTGGGCACCGCCGACGGCGCGAAGGCGCTCATCGACGCGGGCGCCGACGCGGTCAAGGTCGGCATCGGCCCTGGCTCGATCTGCACCACGCGCGTCGTGACGGGCGTGGGCATGCCGCAGATCACCGCGGTGATGGAGGCGGTGCGCGCCTGCGATCCGCAGGGCGTTCCCGTGATCGCCGACGGCGGCATCCGCCAGTCGGGCGACATCGCAAAGGCGATCGCCGCCGGTGCGTCGTGCGTGATGCTCGGCTCGATGTTCGCCGGTCTCGACGAGAGCCCGGGCGAGGTCGTGCTGCACCGCGGCCGACGCTTCAAGAGCTACCGCGGCATGGGCAGCGAGGGCGCGATGACGCAGGGCTCGAGCGACCGCTACGGCCAGGCCGGCATCAAGGACGCGCGCAAGTTCGTGCCCGAGGGCGTCGAGGGCATGGTGCCCTATCGAGGCGCGCTCGCCGACTACGTCTACCAGATGGTGGGCGGCGTGCGCAGCTCGATGGGGTACTGCGGCTGCCGCACGCTCGAGGATTTCCGCACCAAGGCGCGTTTCGTGAAGGTCTCGGGCGCGACGGTCATCGAGAACCATCCGCACGACATCACGATCACCAAGGAAGCGCCGAACTACACGGCGAGCGTGCGCGGCGAGTGAGTCGGCGCATCCCCTGAACGGCTCCGCGAGCGCGTGAGGCTACGCGAGGATCGGCTCGATCACGTGGCCGTGCACGTCGGTCAAGCGCCGGTCCGCGCCGTTCTGCCGCCAGGTGAGCTTGGTGTGGTCGATGCCGAGGAGCCGCAGCATGGTGGCGTGGATGTCGTAGACGGTCGTCGGGTTGCGGCGGTCGAGCGGCTTGAAGCCCCACTGGTCGCTCTCGCCGTGGGTCACGCCGCCCTTGATGCCGCCGCCGCACATCCAGTTGGTGAAGACGAACGGGTTGTGGTCGCGCCCCTTGCCGCCCTGCGAGCTCGGCATGCGGCCGAACTCGGTGGTCCAGATGACGAGCGTGTCGTCGAGCATGCCGCGCTGCTTGAGGTCGGCGATCAGCGCCGCCGCGCCGCGCGCCATGCCGCGCGAGAGCGGGCCGTGGTCGCGGCGGATGTCCTCGTGTGAGTCCCAGTTGCGGCGCGGGAACGAGTTGTCGTTGCCGCTCCACACCTGCACGAAGCGCACGCCGCGCTCGAGCAGGCGCCGCGCGGTGAGGCACTTCTGCGCGAACACGTACGACTCCTCCGCCTCGTTGATGTCGGTGTCCCAGGTCTGCGGGTTGCGGTCGAGACCGTAGAGCCGGAGCACATGCTCGGGCTCGGCCTTCGTGTCGAGCGCCTCGGGCGCCGCGAGCTGCATGCGCGCCGCGAGCTCGTAGCTCTTGATGCGCGCGTCGAGGCGTGCGTCGCCGTCGCGCGAGGCCTCGTGCGCGCGGTTGAGGCCGGCGAGCAGACGCTGCGCATCCCGCTCGCTCGCGTCGTTCACGAAGCGCCCGACCTCGTGCGGGCGCAGGTCGGCGATCGGATTCGCAGTGCCTGGGTAGATCACCGTGCCGCTGTGCTCGCCGGGAAGGAACGCGCTGTCCCAGTTCTTGACGCCGTTCGACGGCAGGCCGCGGTGGTCGGGCAGCACCACGAAGGTGGGCAGGTTCTCGTTCATCGAGCCGAGGCCGTAGCTGACCCAGCAGCCCGCGCCCGGGAAACCCGGCAGCTGGAAGCCGGTCGACTGCAGCATCGTGGCGGTCGAGTGCACGCCCGAGCGGCTGGTCACGTTGTGGATGAACGCGATGTCATCGACGTGCGCACCGAGCTCTGCGACGGTCTCGCCGAGCATCTTGCCGCACTGGCCGTACGGCTTGAAGTCCCACACCGGCCGGAGCCACGGACCGAGCCCGTCCTGGAAGGTCTCGACCTTCTCGCCGAAATCGCTCGGTTTTCCGTCGTGCCGGATGAGCTCGGGCTTGTAGTCGAAGAGGTCGATGTGGCTGGCCGCGCCGGCCATGAAGAGCTGCACGACGCGCTTCGCCTTGGGCGCGAAGGCGAGCGGCGGGGGGCCTCCGGCAGGTTCGCCCGCGCCGAGGAAGCCGAACGCGTCGCGCGACAGCATCGACGCCAGCGCGACGCCGCCGAGTCCGCCGCCGGCGTGCCAGAGGAACTCCCGGCGCGTCGGCGCGCGGTGGGCGGGCATCCGGTGGAAGGGCGAGTCGTTTCGCATCGGTGCGCTCAGTCGACGAAGGAGAACTCGTTCAGGTTGAGGATCACGCGGCAGGTGTTCTCGAGGCCGTGCGCCTCGGTGAACTCCGTGAGCCGCGCGCGCTCCTCGTCGGTCGGCGCACGCCCGAGCGCGCGCCGGACCGCGTGCTCCACCTGCG
>Ga0209770_10000741_pt1 | contig 17490 bp, 17 predicted proteins | sample LauGreSu1BDMLBDD_2_FD_187572 | JGI IMG/M metagenome (GOLD analysis project Ga0209770, IMG submission 187572) | Freshwater lake microbial communities from Lake Michigan, USA - Su13.BD.MLB.DD (SPAdes) (version 2) | ecosystem: Environmental > Aquatic > Freshwater > Lake | place: Lake Michigan, USA...
CGAGCTTGCCATTCTTGAGGCTCAGCCACGCCCAGCCGCTGCCAAAGCGTTTCATCGCCGCGTCGGCGAACAACTTCTTGAAATCATCCATCGAGCCAAACGCCGCCGCGATCGCTACCGGCAGTTGCTGGATGGACATTCCCGTCGAGGGCGAAATGACCTGCCAGAAGAAGGCGTGGTTCACATGTCCGCCGGCGTTGTTGCGGATACCGGTGCGGATCGCCTCCGGCACGCTTGCCAGATCGCGCACCAGCGCCTCCGGCCCGCGGGCCAGCAGGTCCGGGTGGTCCTTGAGCAGGTTCTTCGCGTTGGTGATGTAAGCTTGGTGATGCTTCGTGTGGTGGATCTCCATCGTCCGCGCATCGAAGTGCGGCTCAAGCGCACCATAGGCATAACCCAGCGGCGGCAGGTCCCAACCGAGGGCCGGGGCCGCGGCGGTTTCAGCCGCCCCAACCTTGGTCAGGCCGAGTCCGGCGACGGCCATGCCGGTACCGATGATTCTGAGGGCTTCGCGACGCGTGAACTGTGGGGTATCGGGAGCATTCATGGGCGTCACGATGTCAATGAATGCCCGCGATGCAAGGTCGTCACCATGGGGCCTGAGCCCCAGTCCGCCGCTGCGATCAGGCCAGCTGCTTCCGGACGATGGTGTCGACCAGCTGCGGGTTGGCCTTGCCCTTCGAGGCCTTCATCACGGCGCCCTTGATGGCGTTGAGGGCCTTCTCGTTGCCGTTCTTGAAACCCGCCGCCGCCTGCGGATTGGCCGCGATCGCGTCGGCGACCCACTGCTCCAGCTCGCCGGTGTCGGTGGATTGCTTCAGCCCCTTTCGCTCGACGATGGCCTCGGGCAGGTCGCCGGTCGCGAACATGTCGACGAAAACCTCCTTCGCGATGTTGCTGGAGATGACCCCCGACTCGACCAGCGCCACCAGCCCGGCGATGTGCGCCGGCCGGACCTTGCTGTCAGCCAGTCCAACCCCCGCCGCGGAGAGTTCGCGCTGGAGGTCGTTGGCGATCCAGTTGGCCGCCGCCTGCGGCTTGGCGCCGAGCTGCGCGGTTTCCTCGAAAAAGGCGCACAGCTCCGGGTGCGGCACCAGCACCGAGGTGAGCGTATAGGGCAGCTGGAACTTATCGAGGTAGCGCCGCTGCCGGTCGAACAGCCGCTCGGGCACCGTGGCGCGAAGCGCGGACAGCCAGGCCTCGTCCACCTTCACGGGCATGAGGTCGGGATCGGGGAAATAGCGGTAGTCGTGCGCCATCTCCTTCGAGCGCATGGCCGCGGAGGCGCCGGCCTCGCCGTCGTATTGGCGGGTCTCCTGCACGATCGTGCCGCCGCTGCCGATGACGGCGATCTGCCGGCGGATCTCGTGGGCGATGCCGTCGCGGACGAACGAGATGGAGTTGAGGTTCTTCAGCTCGACCTTGGTGCCGAGCTTGGTCTCGCCCACGGGGCGGATCGAGATGTTCGCGTCGCAGCGCAGCTGGCCCTTCTCCATGTCGCAGTCGGAGATGCCGCCCTGCACCATCGCGAGGCGCAGCGCCGTCAGGAAGGCGAACGCCTCGTCGGCGCTGTGCATCGCCGGCTCGGACACGATCTCCATCAGCGGCGTGCCGGCGCGGTTGTAGTCGACCAGCGAATCGCTGGCGCCGTGCGTGAGCTTGCCGACATCCTCCTCGAGGTGGATGCGCGTCAGCGGGATCAGCTTGTGCTCCCCCATCACGTTGCGCGACGGTCCGGGCAGCTCGATCTCGACCGAGCCGCCGACACAGATAGGCTGGTCGTACTGAGAGATCTGGTAGTTCTTCGTCGAGTCGGGATAAAAGTAGTTTTTGCGGTCCCACTTGCAGACTGGCGCGATGGCGCAGTTGAGGATGAGCCCCGCCTTGATGATCTTGTCGAGCGCCTCCTTGTTCATCACCGGCAGCGCACCCGGCAGCGCCAGCACAACGGGGTCGGTCAGCGTGTTCTCCGGCTCACCATAGCCGGCGGCGACGCGCGTGAACATCTTCGACGCCGTCTTCAGCTGCACGTGGACCTCGAGTCCGATGACTGCTTCGTAGTTCATCACAGGAGCGGGTGTTTGGCGTGCCACTCGTGCGCCGCCTCGTAGGCGCGGGCCACCGCCAGCAGGTCGGCCTCCTGGAACGGGCGACCGATCAGCTGGAGGCCGATGGGCAGGCCGCCCGCGGTGAAACCGCACGGGATCGAGATGCCCGGCAGGCCGGCGAGGTTGACGCTGATCGTGTAGATGTCGGTCAGATACATCGCCAGCGGGTCGGCGGATTTTTCCCCGAGCCGGAAGGCCGGCACCGGCGACGTCGGCGACAGCAGCGCATCGCAGTCGCGCAGGACGGCGGTAAACTCGTTGCGGATGAGGGTGCGGACCTTCTGGGCGCGCAGGTAATAGGCGTCGTAGTAGCCGCTGCTCAGCACATGCGTGCCAAGGATGATGCGGCGCTTCACCTCCGGGCCGAATCCCTCGGCGCGCGACTTGGCATAGATGTCGATGGCGTCCTTCGCCGCCGCGGACCGGTGGCCGTAACGGATGCCGTCGTAGCGCGCCAGGTTTGACGAGGCCTCGGCCGTCGCGATCAGATAATACACCGCGATGGCGTGCTCCGCCGCGAGCGGCAGGGACACCTCCTTGATTTCACAGCCCTGCTGCCGGTAAAACTCAATCGCCTGCTTCACGGCCGAGCCGATCTCCGGGTCGAGTCCGGCGCCGAAAAATTCCCTCGGCACCCCGAGCCGCCACGGGCCCTTCTTCGCCGCCAGGGCCGCGCGATAATCGGGCACCTCCGCCTTGAACGAGGTCGAGTCCCGCGGATCGTGCCCGGCGATGACCCCGAGCAACAGGGCCGCGTCCTCCACGGTGTGCGCCATGGTGCCGATCTGGTCGAGCGACGACGCGTAGGCCGCCAGCCCGTAGCGGGACACCAGCCCGTAGGTGGGCTTGAGCCCGACGATGCCGCAGAGCGCCGCCGGCTGGCGGATGGAACCACCGGTATCGGAACCAAGCGCAAGCGGCAGTTCGCCCGCGGCCACCGCGGCGGCCGAGCCACCGGAGCTGCCGCCGGGCACCCGCGTGAGGTCCCACGGGTTGGCGGTCGGGCCGAAGGCGGAATTCTCCGTCGAGGAACCCATGGCAAATTCGTCCATGTTCAGCCGGCCGAACGGAATCGCGCCCGCGGCCTTGAGCTTCCGCGTCACGGTGGCGTCATAGGGCGAAACGAAATTCGCGAGCATCTTGCTCGAGCACGTGAGCGGCTGCCCCTCGGCGGCGATGACGTCCTTCAGGCCGACCGGGAGGCCGTCGAGCGGTCCCCGCGCCTGCCCGGCGGCCCGGCGGGCGTCGGCCGCCCGGGCCAGCGAGAGCGCCCCGGTTTCATCATACGAATTAAATGCCTTCACCCGGCCGTCCACCGCCTTGGTGCGCGCGACACAGGCCTGGAGTAATTCCACCGAGGACAGCTTCCCCGCGGCGAGCAACGCCGCCAGGCGGGCGGCGGGTTGGAAAATGAGATCGTCCGCCATCGGCTACTCCACGACTTTCGGCACCACGATCATGTTCTGCCGCTGCGCCGGCGCGTTGCGCAGCGCGGCCTCCACCGGCAGCCCGGGGCGCGCGACATCGGCTTCCCAGACGTTGAAGACCGGCGAGGCATGCGCCATCGGCTCGACCCCCGTGACGTCCACCTGCCTGAGCTTCTCGACATAGTGCAGGATGTCGCCGAGCTGATGCGCGAACTCGGTCTTCTCCGCCTGGCTGAGGTCGAGGCGGGCGAGGTTCGCCACATAGTCGAGGTTGAGATCGGAATTGGTGCTCATGGAGGCCGGCAAGCCGCCTCCAAAGCAGGCGGTGGAAGTGACCGAAGGCAACCGACAAAATTTATCCAATACCCGTCATAAGGATTCGCCCGGCCGGTCAACGGCACGGCCCAATCCTGCGCAGAATGCGCGCCACGGCGTGCGCCTGAGCGCGATGCCGCGCACCGGCTTCGGTTCCAGGAAATCCCGCCCCCGGCCGGAGCGCAAACCCCGGGCTTGTGCCACCGCCTTTGATCCCTATAGGGTGATCCGAGTGCTACTCTTCAAAAAGATCCTCAACTTCAAGGGACCGGGCGGCGCGGGAGACAAACGCGGTGCCACCCGCCACCCGGTCGGGATCAAGTATCCCCTGAAAGCCAAGGTCACGCTCGTCGGCCGTGATGGCGAGGGCAACATCCTCAAGGCTGATGACAACCGGGCCATGGACTGGGGCGGCCAGCTGGTGAACATGTCCTCCGGTGGCGTCAGCCTGCGCCTGCATCCCGCCGCCATGGGCGAACGCGGGGAAAACTGCCGGTTGAAGCTGGAACTCGATCACCGGCTCTTTGAAATCGACGGCACCATCGCGCATGTCCGGGCGACCGCCCAGCATGTCACCCTCGGCGTCGCCCTGGTTTTCCCGGACAGCCAGACCCAGAAGGCATTCCGCCAGCTGGTCGAGCCCGTCGCCGTCGGCTCGGGCTTGGAACCGGTTGAGAAGGTCGAGCAGGACGTCCCGGGCCTGCTGAAAGAGCAATACGTCAGCGACGCGGAAACCGTGCTCAGCATCTGGCGCAACGCCGGCGGCGACGTGATCGAGCACTTCGAGCTGCTCACCCACGGCTATTACATCCGCGGCAGCGCCCAAACCCCCGCCCTCCAGATCGGCGCCGTCGCCGGCACCAAGGCCGGCCTGACCGCGGCGCAGACGAACGAGGTGCGCGAGCTCTTCAAGCTGATCGTGCCGAACGTCTCCAAGAGCGTGCCGTCGGAAGTGCGCGCATTCCTGGAGCGGTTCGCGGCCTAGCGGCTCACGCCCGCACCGTCATCGACCCGTCGGCCGCGACGGCCTGCTGGATTTTCGCGAAGGCGGCGTTGACCTCATCGTCCGTCAACGTGCGCTCGGCCGAGCGGAATGAGAGCGCGAAGGCCAGGCTCTTCTTCCCCTCCGGCAGACCCTTGCCCGAGTAGACGTCGAACACCTCGACCCGCTCGACGGCAAAGGCGCCGCCGGCGGTTGCGGCCCGGGCCGCCTTGAGCAGCAGCGCCTGCACCTCGTCGGCGTGGCGCGCGGCATCGACGACCAGCGCGAGGTCGCGCAGGGCCGCCGGGAACAGGCTGAACGGCTGGTAACGGCGGTGGCCGCCCGCGGTGGAGAGCTTGGTCGGCAGGAACGCGAGTGTGCCCGCCCACACCTTGCCCTCAAGGCCGGCAGCGCGCACCATGGCGAGGTTCAGCAGGCCGAAGCGCGCGGTCCAGCCGTCCTTCATCTCGCCGGCGGCGGCCGACTGGCCTTCCTGCCAGCCCCAGAAGGCGCCGCGCACCGGCACCAGCGGCTGACCCGCCAGGTCGATGCCCGCCGCCCGGGCGAGAATCTCCACATGGCGTTTGACCGCGTAGAAATCGGGTTCGGGCCGCGCCAGCCAGGCGCGGTCCTTCGGGTTGTGCACGAGGACGAAGCCCACTGCCACGCACTCCTGGACGACACCGTTGAGTTCCATGAACACCCGGCCGGTCTCGAAGAGGCGCGAGACGGCGATGCCGCGCGACTGGTTGAGCTTGAGCGACTCCAGGATGCCAAGGATGAGCGTCGGCCGCAGGTGCGACTGGTCGTCGACAAAGGGATTGGCGAGGCCGAGTTCCTCCACCGCGGCGGCCGAGGCCCAGGTGGCGAGCTCCTGCTTCGAGCGCAGGGTGTAGTTGACCACCTCGTGGAAATGCTGGCCGACCAGGTAGTCGGTGGCCTCGCGGTTGAAAACCGCGATCGGGTCGTCGTCGCCATCGATGAGGGCCGGGCCCGCGCAGACCTGCGGCGGGATGCGGTCGGTGCCATAGATGCGCAGCACCTCCTCGACGAGGTCGATCGGCCGGTCAAGGTCGCCGCGGTAGCTCGGGATGGACACCGTCCACCCGATGTGGCCCGTCGAGTCATGGAATTCCGACAGGGGCAGATGCAATCCCTGAAAAGCATCGCGCATCTCGTCGTCGGTGATGTCGAAGCCCAGCTTCGCGCGGATGTAGTCGGGGGTGACCTTGATCTCGCGGGACCACGGCCGGTCGCCGCCGACCAGGAAGGAAGGGCCGACCACGGTGCCGCCGGCGGTCTCCAGGATCAGGTCGATGGCGCGGCGGGCGGCCTCGACGGTGCCGTGGGGATCGACCCCGCGTTCGAAACGGTAGGAGGAATCGGAAGCGAGGCCGAGACGCTTGGAGGTCCAGCGGATGGACTGCGGCCGGAAATAGGCGGCCTCGAGCACGATGTCCGTGGTGGTGGCATCGACGCCGGCGTCGTGCCCGCCCATGATGCCCGCGACGACGAGCGGCTTGGCCTCGTCGGCGATGACCAGCATCCGGCTGTTGAGCGTGCGCTCCTTCTCGTCGAGGGTGACGAGTTTCTCGCCGTCGGTGGCGCGGCGGACGATGATCTGCCGGCCGGCGATCTTCTTGGCGTCGAAGACGTGCAGCGGCTGTCCAAGCTCGAGCATGACGTAGTTGCCCACGTCGACGAGGTTGTTGATCGGCCGGAGGCCGACGGCGGCGAGGCGTTCCTGCATCCACACGGGGCTCGGGCCGACCTTCACGCCGGTGACGGCGATGCCGACGTAGAGCGGGCAGTCCTCGGCGGCGTCGACGCGGATGCCCTTGAGGATGTCGGGCCGCGGCGCGCCGGCCGTCTGGCCGTTGAACTTGATGGCGGGGTACTGGAGGTCAGCCCGCAGCCACGCGGCCAGTTCGCGCGCCATGCCGATGTGGCAGAGGGCATCGGGGCGGTTCGGCGTGACCTCGATGTCAAACACGGTGTCGCCGTCCGGCAGCGTCTCGTTGATCCGCTGGCCGATGGGCGCGGTCGCCGGCAGGAGGAGCAGGCCGGCGTGGTCGCCGGAGAGGCCGAGCTCGTCGGCGGCGCACATCATGCCGTCGGACTGCTGGCCGCGGATCTTGGACTGCTTGATCTTGAAATCGCCGGGCAGCACGGCCCCGGGCAGGGCCACGGGCACGCGGTTGCCGGCGTCGCAGTTGGGCGCGCCGCAGACGATGGTGCGGATGCCGCCGTGGGCGGGACCGACGTCGACGGTGCACACCGAGAGCTTGTCGGCGTTCGGGTGCTTGTCGCGGGTCTTGATCTCGCCGACCACGACGTTCTGCAGCGGTGGAAGGCCGGTGTTCTGCACGCCCTCAACCTCGAAGCCGAGGAAGGTGATGGCGCGCTTCAGTTCTTCGGTGGTGGCGTAGAGGCGGACGTATTGCCGGAGCCAGTTGCGGGAAAGTTTCATCGGGACGGTCTCAGGCGAACTGCTTCAGGAAGCGCAGGTCGTTTTGGTAGAAATAACGGATGTCATCGATGCCATACATGAGCATCGCGAGGCGCTCGAGGCCCATGCCGAAGGCGTAGCCGCTCCAGACGTTGGGATCGTAGCCCACGCCCTCGAAGACGGCGGGATCGACCATGCCGCAGCCGCCGATCTCGATCCACTCCTTGTTCACCTTGGGCAGGTGCTGGGCGGACAGGTCCACCTCGAAGCTGGGCTCGGTGTAGCCGAAGTAGTGCGGGCGGAAGCGGGTCTTCGTGTCCTTGCCGAGCAGCGAGGCGAAGATGTAGTCGAGCAGCGCCTTCAGGTCGCGGACAGTCACGTTCTTGTCCACATAGAGGCACTCGATCTGGTGGAAGTTGGCGCTGTGCGTGGCGTCCGAGGTGTCGCGGCGGTAGACGCGGCCCGGGGACACGACGCGGATGGGCGGTTCGCCCTTGAGCATGGTGCGGATCTGCACGGACGAGGTGTGCGTGCGCAGGAGGTATTTTTCCTCGGGGGTCTTCTTGGTCACGTTGCCGAAGCGCGCCTTCTCGGGAAAATAGAACGTGTCCTGGGCGTCGCGCGCCGGGTGGTCGGCGGGCGTGCAGAGGGCGTCGAAGCAGTAATACTCGGTCTCGACCTCGGGACCCTCGACCACGGTGAAGCCGGCCTTGCGGAGGATGCGGCACATCTCCGCCCGCACGAGCGTAAGCGGGTGCGAAGTGCCGGGCCCGGCGTCGGGCGACGGCAGCGAGGGGTCGATCGCGGGCCCGAGCTGGGCGTTGATCTCGGCGTCGGCGAGGCGCTGGAGCGTGGCGTCGAGCTGGACCTGCAGCTGCGCCTTGGTCTCGTTGATCAGCTTGCCCATGGCGGGGCGCTCTTCCTTGGGCACGGTGCCCATCTGCTTCATGAGCGCGGTGAACTCGCCGTTCGGGCCGACGTAGCGGGCCTTGGCGGCCTCGAAGTCGGCGCGCGTCTTGAGCGACGGGAGCTCGGCCGTGGCCTTGGCGAGGAGGGCGGAGAGGGTGGCTTGCATGAGAAAATAAAAAGGACGGGCCCGCGGGGAGCCCGTCCTTCACTGAAATGGTCTTTTTGACCGGAAGGCGAGCCTACAGGGGGCCCGCCGGGTGGCTCAGGCCTTGGCGGCCTTGGCCTTCAGCGCGGCCTGGGCCTGCTTGATGAGGCTGGCAAAGGCCGTGGCGTCGGCGATCGCGATCTCGGAAAGCTGGCGGCGGTCGAGCTGGATGTTGGCGGACTTGAGACCCTCGATGAAGCGGCTGTAGCTGATGCCGGCCTCGCGGCAGGCGGCGTTCAGGCGCACGATCCAGAGGGCGCGCATGTTCGCCTTCTTCTTCTTGCGGTCGATGTAGGCGTATTGCCAGGCATGCTGCACCGCTTCCTTGGCGTAGCGGTAGAGCTTGGATTTGTTGCCGAAATAGCCCTTGGCGTATTTCAGCACTTTCTTGCGGCGCTTGCGCGACGCGGGGGAGTTTGTGACACGAGCCATGTTATAGTGGTGGTTTTAGTGCCGGCGGGTCGTCTCGTTAGGATTCACCCGCCAGGCAAGTTGTGGTTTTGCGCTTCGGCTTGCTTACCGGAGACCGGTGGGCAGGCAGCGGAGTAGCGGCTTCGCATGGCCTTCGGCGACCAGCTTGTCGCGGGAGGCACGTCGCTTGGACTTCGTGCTCTTCGCGGCCAGCAGGTGACGGAAGCCGGGCGTGCGGCGAATCAGCTTTCCTTTGGCGGAAATCTTGAAGCGCTTGGCAACGGACTTTTTGGTCTTTTGCATGGGTGGAGCGGGCGAAAACAGAGCACGCGCGGGGCCTTGGCAAGTGTTTTGTCCAACAAAGTGAGGCGCGGCGCCCCGCTCCCTCTAACCCCGCGCCGCGCAGCACCCTACAGGAGCCGGCCTTGGCCGGCAAAAGCCGCCCGGGATTGGGCCAAAAGCCCGCGACGCAAACCGGCCTGGAACAGGCGATGGAACGGTTATGACGCGGCGCGGATGATTCGGGACCGGACACCGCGTGCGCATTTTTTGCGCAGGGAAAATTCCCGTCCGGCGAAAGACGGAAATGTCGTTGACATGGCCCCGGCGATAATAACTTTTGCCCCTTCGTTTTTTGGCTTCCTAGCTCAATGGTAGAGCAGTTGACTCTTAATCAATTGGTTCGGGGTTCGAGTCCCCGGGGAGCCACCACTTTCTGTTTTTTGCAGTCAATTTCGATTTGTGCGCAGCAACGCCTCGCCGGCGTAGCTCAACGGTAGAGCACCTGTTTTGTAAACAGGCGGTTGCGGGTTCGAATCCCATCGCCGGCTCCATTTTTCCGTCGGTGATGCGCGAACAAGTCAGGCCGGAGCGCATGATTATTTTTATTGCCCGATGGTGTAATGGTAGCACGAACGACTCTGACTCGTTCTGTCTAGGTTCGAGTCCTAGTCGGGCAGCCAATTTACTCAGTTGATTATCTTAATCCGTCAGCGTGCGGATTAATTTGTGGCGCGGCACAAGAAAGCGCATTGACAGTCTAAAGTGAATCTCGGCAACATCCAGTTTCCCGACAGCTTTTTGGTCAAATTGTCATCGCTTTCTCACTCCCTCCGCCCCTCGCCGCACTCCCGGTGCCGACGTTAATGTGCCCGTGTCTGGCGCGACCCCTGCTTACCCCCGCTTTCCGACTTTCCACTTAAGGAATATTACCCACGGTTAACTCAATCACACCACACGCACTATGATCACCGCATCCCTGCCCTTGGCGATTCTGCTCACTAACCCGGACGGCAGCCCCATGACCTCCATGGAGCTCTTCAAGCACGGCGGCCCCATCATGTGGCCCATCCTGGTCGTCTCCTTCCTCCTGATCACCGTCGCCATCGAGCGCGTGCTGTTCATCGTCCGTGAGAACCGCCGCCGCGAACCCGAGCTCGTCGACAAGATGCTCGAGAAGGTCGAGGCCAACGACATCGAGGGCGCCGTCGAGCTCGGCAAGAAGAGCCAGGACTACGTGGCCCGCATCCTTGTCTACGCCATCACCCACAAGGAACACTCGCTGGCCAACGCCTTCACCCGCGCCGCCAGCCAGGAGATGCAGCGCTTCAGCCAGGGTCTCCCCACGCTCGACACCTGCATCACCGCCGCCCCCCTCCTGGGCCTCCTCGGCACCGTGACCGGCATGATGGGCACCTTCGCCGCGCTCAACAGCGGCAGCGGTGACATCGGCTCGGCCGCCACCAAGATCACCGGCGGCGTCGCCGAGGCGCTCATCGCCACGATGTGCGGTCTGGCCATCGCCATCATGGGCCTCCTGCCCTTCAATTATCTCAACGCCCGTTCCGAAGAGGCCCGCCACGACATCGAGGACGCCTCGAACTCGCTCGAGATCATCATCAACAAGGCCGAGAGCGCCAAGAGCCGCTGAGCGGCCCCCGGCCCTCACGACTTTAACCTCTAACACCTACTGTCATGCACGGTGGCGGCGGCGGCACAGGCCCAGGCGGCACAAAGAAGGCGCGCATTGAGATCATCCCTCTCATTGACGTCATCTTCTTCCTGCTCGCAACCTTCGTTCTCTTCACGCTGTCGCTCAACAAGTCGAACGGCATCAGCGTCAAGCTGCCCGTCGCGGAGAGCAGCATTCCCCGCGATCCCAACGACACCGTGACGATCAGCGTCACCGACGAGGGCACCATCGCCTGGAACAAGGACCTCATCACCCTCGACGAGTTCACCCAGCGCCTGCTCAAGGAGAAGCGCGAGAACCCCGACGGTCGCATCCTCATCAACGGTGACGAGCGGGCCTTCTTCGCCCAGGCCATCTACGTGTTCGACGAGGCCCGCAAGGCCGGCTTCACCAAGGTGTACATCGAAACCCGCGCCAAATAAAGGCTGTCTAAGAAACCGGCTGCTCGCGCGTCATACTCCACGCCCCCGGCCCACACCACATGGAAGGCACCAAAATCAAAGTCCCGAAACGCAAGCAGGCGCGCATTGAGATCATCCCCCTCATTGACGTCATTTTCTTCCTGCTCGCCACCTTCGTCCTGTTCACCCTCTCGCTGAACCGCATCCAGTCCGTGCCCGTGGATCTCCCGGTAGCGGCGCCGCCGAAGGACAAACCCACGGTCGACGATACCGTCACCATCCAGGTCTCGGCCGACAATTCCCTCTTCTGGAATCGTGAGCCAATGGAAATGAGCGATTTGGAAAGCCGCATCACCGCCTACAAGTCCCAAACCGAGGACCCCCGCCTGCTCATCGCGGGCGACGAGAAAGCCCGCTTCGGGGCCACCGTCCAGGTCCTGGATATCATCCGCAAGGCCGGCATCGAGAAGTTCTCGGTCGAAACCCGCACCCGCCCGACGGGCAAATAAGCCGCCATGAACAAAGATCTCATCATTGGCCTCCTGATTTCGGTCGCGGTTCATGTCGCCGCCCTGAATCCCTTTGCCGGCAAGCAGGCCCCGCCGAAACGCGAAGTCCGCGTCGAGGAACCGGTCATCCAAATGGAGATGCCGCCGCTGCCCGAGGAGGAAGAGGAAAAGGTCGAGGAACTCGACGAGGAGCCCGTCGAGAACGTCATGGCTCCCCCGAGCCTCATCGACCTGCCGACCGTCGTGCCGGTCAACGCCTTCACCCAGCCCCTGCAGCCGCCGCCGCCCCCGGGCCTCGTCGCCTCCAAGGGCGCCATCAACATCCCGGTCAATCCTCCGGGCGCCAACTTCGGCCGCGGCATCAAAGATCTCTTCGATATCAACAACCTGGACCAGAAGCCGGTCGGCCGCGTCCAGAATCCCCCGCAGTATCCCTACGAGATGAGCCGCGCCGGCATCAGCGGCGAGGTCGTGGTCGAGTTCATCATCAACTCCGCCGGCGACGTCGTCGACACCCGCATCGTTCGCTCCTCGCACCGCGAGTTCGAGGTCCCGGCCATGCAAGCCGTGCAGAAGTGGAAGTTCAAGCCGGGCCGCAAGGGCGGCAAGGCCGTCGCCACCCGCGTCTCCCAGCTCATCGAGTTCAACCTCGAGGACGCCAAATAATCCGGTCCGCCATGTCGCACCTCTCCCCCTCCCTCCTCCGCTCCACCCTCGCCCTGCTCGGCGCCACCGCGCTGGCCGCCACCTTGGCCGCCCAGCAGCCGGTCCGTGACTACGCTTTCACCGACGCCACGAGCGAGGTGCTGCCGAAATACAAGCAGGTCGTTGACGCCAAGAACTACGACGCCGCCATCGCCATCCTCGACGCCCAGATCGCCAAGGTCCCGGCCGACAGCTACGACGCGGCCATGCTCTACCAGATCAAGACGCAGACCCTGCTGCAGAAGGGCGACTTCCCCAAGGCCATCGAGCCGACGGAAAAGGCGCTCGCCATCTCCGACTCGAAGACCCCGACCTACTTCGAGGAGCGGATCACCCGCGACCTGCTCTACTTCCTGACCCAGCTCTATGTCCAGGAGGCCGTGCAGACAAAAGTTCCGGCCGTCGCCACCAACCTCTTCGTCAAGGCCGACGCCAGCATGAAGAAGTGGCTCAAGCTGACGCCAAAATCCTCGGCCGACGCCCAGCTGCTCTACGCCCAGCTGCTCTACACCTGGGCCGTGCAGAACCCCGAGAAACCTGACGTCAAACTCATCCAGCGCGCCCTCGACGAGACCGAGACCGGCCTGAAGCTGGCCATCCGCCCGAAGGACACCTTCTACGTCCTCAAGCTGGCCGCCTTGCAGCAGCTCGGCCGCACGGCCGAGACCGCCGACATGTTCGAGCTGCTGATCAAGCAGAAGCCCGAAAGTTCGACCTACTACCAGCAGCTGGCCGCCACCTACCTGAGCTCCGGCCAGGACCTCCGCGCCGCCCTGACGATCGAGCGCGCCCAGGCCCAGGGCCACATGAACACCGCCCAATACCACTTCAATCTGGTCGGCATCTACTTCAACCTCGGCCAGTATGAGAAGGCCGCCGACCTGCTCGAAAGCGGTCTCAAGTCCGGCACCATCGAGAACGAGCTCAAGAACTGGGAGCTATATGCCCTCTGTTACCAGCAGCTCGAACGGCCCCTCAAGAGCATCGATGTGCTCAAACAAGCCGCCAAGGTTTTCCCCAAGTCCGGTCAGCTCGAGTTCATGATCGGTCAGGCCTACCATGGCCTGGAGAAGTCCGACGACGCCCTCGTCCACCTGCAAGCCGCGGTCAACAAGGGCGGGCTCACCAAGCCCCACCAGGTCTATATGTATCTCGCTTATATCGCCTTTGAGCTGAAGAAGTTCGATATTGCGCTGGAATCGGCCAAGAAGGCCGCCGCCCTGCCCGAGGGCGCCAAGGACTCTCAAACCCAAGCCATGATCAAGGCCATCGAGGACACCATCGCGGACCGCGAGGCCAAGAAAGCCAAGATGTAACCCCTTTAACGCACAAGAAAATGAACAAAGTCTATATCATCGTCCCGCTGATCTGCACCCTGATCTTTGGTGCGTTCTACTACAGCTTCAACAAGGGCTACGCCGCGAAGCAGGCCAGCATCGCCGCGGCGGCTGAAGCCGAGTTGAAGGCCAAGGCGGCCAAGGATATCGCCGACCGGGCGACGGCCATCGCGGCCGCGGTCGAAGCCGCCAAGAAGCGCGAGGCCGAGCGGAAGGAACGCGATCGCATCGCCGAGCTCAAGGCCACCGCCCGCCAGGAAGCCGAGGATCGCCGCCAGAAGACCTACGACGAGCGCAACCGCGCCCGCGACCAGGTTGTCCGACTCAAGAAGGATCTCGACGAGGTCAAGGGCACCTTCGGCAAGCTCGAGGAGGAAAAGAAGAAGTACACTGATGAGCAGGCTTTCCTCAAGACCTACGTCAAGCAGGCCGAGGCCAACGTGAAATACTACTACGATCTGCTCGAGAAGATCGACGCCGCCGAGAAGGCCAAGGCCGCCGCCGCCGCCGCGGCCGCCGCCGCCGCCAAGAAAGGCTAAACTCCCCCACCACCGACTCTCATGAACAAGTCATACGTAATCGTTCCCGTCGTTTTGCTCGCCGTGTTCGGCTTCTTCTACAACGGCGCACTCAAGGAGATGGCCGAAAAGGAAGCTGCCCGCATCGCCAAGATCGAGGCCACCGCGAAGGCCGATGCGGAACGCAAGGCCGAGCTTGATCGCAAGGCCCAGGAAGACGCCGTCAAGCGCCAGGAAGAGCGCGCCATCGCCGACAAGGCCAAGGAGGACAAGAAGGAGAAGGACTATCAGGACGCCATGAACGCCCTGAAGAAGGAGGCCGATGACTACACCGTCCAGATCGCCAAGCTCACCAAGGAAGCCGCCGACCTTGAGGCCGATATTCTGAAGACCCGCAATGACAAGGAGCGCCTCACCCGCGAGGCCCTCGAACTCGCCAAGCAGGTCGAGCTCGCCAAGATCAACCGCCGCACCTCCGAGCTGGAAATTCAGCGCATGATCGAGATGGTCTCCAAGAAGCTGAGTGACAGTTCGATCACGGCGCTCCCGCCCCCGCCGCCGCCGCTCAAGTAAACCGGCCCCGACTCTATCGAGCCGCACCTTCAACGGTGCGGCTTTTTTGTCGGCCGTGGGAGCGGCCCGCTGCGAGGGACTTTATCGCTTCGACCACCGCGCGACCGCCCGCAGCCGGTCATATAACCCCGGCCACCCCGCGCGGTGGCACTCATAACCTGTTCCGCCCCAGAATCGCGCCCCGGTGGTGTGTCATACATCCCGAAACCGGTTTTGAAACCATCCGGGTTGGCCCGCTGGCTGCTTTTGTCCGGCGGCTGACACTCAGTCCAACCTACTACCAACCTACACCATGAAGAAAGTCTCCCTCCTCCTCGCGGCGCTCATCACGGGCGCTACGCTCTCGGCCCAGAGTCCGGCTCCCGCTCCCGCCCCCGCGGCTCCGTCCTACTCGGTCACTGTGGACTTCCCTTACGCCAGCAAATACGTCTTCCGCGGCGTCCAGTATGCCGAAGACTCCTTCCAACCCTCGGTCAAGCTGACCTCCGGCAGCTTCTACCTCGGCCTGTGGACCAACCAGCCGATCACGAGCAACATCGACAATGAAATCGACGTGTACGGCGGCTACGGCTTCAAGCTGAGCGACACGTGGAGCCTCGATGTCGGCGCGACCCTCTACTACTACCCGGAGCTCGATGACAGCACCGGCCTCGATAACACCACCTTCGAGGGTTACGTCGGCGTCACGGGCACCTTTGGGAGCTTCACGACCGGCCTGTATGCCTTCCAGGACTTCACCCTGAAGAACTTCACGCTCCAGGGCACGGTCGGCTACAGCGTGCCGATCAGCGACAAGGCTTCCTTCAGCCTGCTGGGCACCATCGGCAACGTCTCGCCCGACGCCGGCGACGACTACACCTACTACGGCCTCGGCGCCACCGTGCCCTACAAGCTGTCCGACACCGCCACCTTCACGGTCGGCCTGCAGTATGCCACCCACGACATCAGCGGTTTGGACGACAGCCACTTCTGGGGCACCGTCGGCGTGACCGTGGTGTTCTAAGCCACCTTCGATTAGCCATATTCAACCCGTCCCGCTCGCGCGGGACGGGTTTTTGTTTGGGGAGATTGAAAACCACGGCGAGGTCGCCGTGGCTCCAATCCGGAGCGCGGGCGACCTCGCCCGCGTGGTATCAGGCTCCGGCCGGCCGTGCCCTCCGAGGCTTCAGCGAAGGACCGGCGCCTTCAGCGAGTTCAGCAGCCGCTCGATCTTGTCGCAGGCCAGCGAGAGCTTCTCCTCATTGGCCGTGAAACAGGCCCGCACATGGCCCTTGCCGGCTTCGCCGAAGGCCGTGCCGGGCACGACCGCGACCTTGTGCTCGGTGAGCAGCCGGCGGGCGAACTCGCCCTCGTCCAGGCCGGTCGACTTGACCGACGGAAAGGCGTAGAACGAGCCGCGCGGCGAATGGCACTGCAGGCCGGCCGCGTTGATGCGGCGGACAAACAGGTCGCGGCGCTCGCGGTAGCGGTCGCGCATGTATTTGGTGGGATCATCACCGAGGCGCAGCGCCGCCACGGCGCCTTCCTGGCTGATGCTCGGGGCGCACAGCATCGAATACTGGTGCACCTTCATCATGGCCTCGATCAGCGGCGCCGGGCCGCAGGCGTAGCCGAGGCGGAAACCGGTCATCGCAAAGGCCTTCGAGAACCCGTGCAGCACGAGGGTCCGCTCGCGCATGCCGGGCAGGCTGGCGATGCTCGTGTGGACGCCCTCGAACACCAGCTCGGAGTAAATCTCGTCGCTGATGACGATCAGGTCCTTCTCGATCGCGAACTTCGCGATGCGCTCCAGCTGCTCGCGGGAGCAGACGCCGCCGGTCGGGTTGCAGGGCAGGTTCAGGAGGAGGAGCTTGCAGCCGGGCTGCCACGCGGCCTGCAGGGCCGGGGCGTCGAGGGAGAACTGCTCCGTGGCGTGCGTGCCGACCGGCACGCCCACCGCATGGACGAGGTCCACCGACGGGGCGTAGGAAACATAACAGGGCTGGTGATACATCACCTTGTCGCCGGGGTTCAGCAGCGAGCGCAGGGCCAGGTCCAGGCCCTCGGAGACGCCGACGGTCACGAGAACCTCGTCATCCCAGCGGTAGCTGACCTTGAAATGCCCCTCGGCGTAGCGGCAGATCTCCTTGCGGAGTTCCGGCAGGCCGAGGTTTGACGTGTAGTGGGTCTTGCCGGTGTCCATGGCCGTCTTCACGGCGTCACGGATGGGCTGCGGGGTGTCGAAATCGGGCTCGCCGATGCCGAGGGAGATGACGCCGTCGGTCTTCGCGACGAGTTCAAAGAAGTCGCGGATGCCGGAACGGCGCAGGCCCGCCACGTGACGCGCGATGTAGCGGGTCGTATCGAGTGGCGGTTTGGAAGTTGGATTCATTAACGGGAAGGAATTTGGAGGTTGGAGGACGGTTGGACTGGCTTACGCGAGGCGCTCGCGGATCGCGGCGCCCATCTGGGCGGTCGTCAGCGGCTGCTTGGCGCCGAGGTCGGCGGTGTGGCAGCCGGCTTCGAGGGCGGCGCTGACGGCCGCCTCGATAGCTCGGGCCTCGGCCTCCAAACCGAGGGAATGCCGCAGCAACAGGGCCGCGGAAAGGATGGTGCCGGTCGGGTTGGCGATGCCCTTGCCCGCGATGTCCGGGGCCGAGCCGTGGATCGGCTCGTAAAGGCCGAGCTTC
>Ga0209770_10000742_pt1 | contig 17428 bp, 12 predicted proteins | sample LauGreSu1BDMLBDD_2_FD_187572 | JGI IMG/M metagenome (GOLD analysis project Ga0209770, IMG submission 187572) | Freshwater lake microbial communities from Lake Michigan, USA - Su13.BD.MLB.DD (SPAdes) (version 2) | ecosystem: Environmental > Aquatic > Freshwater > Lake | place: Lake Michigan, USA...
TGGACTACTAACAAAATCCCCATTTTGGACTTTTGTAATTCTTTGCGGGCGTCTTGACTGGATGGGCAAATATCTCGGTTTACGGCAAGGCTGCAATCCTGCTTGAGTGCCAGCAATAATCCAATTTGGGGGGAATTTTGGTTTATACCCTAAAAATCCAAAATGCTTAAGTATTGGGTAAAATGGCGACCTCTTTAAAATCATAAAAACAGCATTACGGGAATCATTCTCTTGATCCATGCTTGAAAATTCTGATTTTGAGATGCATCTAGCAGCCATAACCATAATGAGCTTAAATTATTGAGGTTTAATTACTAAAACCCTATTGGGGCGGGGTTTTACTCCCCGCCCCAATGACCTCAGTTTCCCTAATTTTTAGCTGGCGATCAACCTCAATATCGATTGCGTCGAGGTGTTTGCTTGGGCAAGCATGGCTGTTCCTGCTTGCTGCAAGATATTCCATCGCGCAAGATTAGAACTTTCTTTCGCGATATCCACATCAATGATCCGACTGTTCGCTGATTCGAGATTTACTTTATTAACCGTGAGCATTTCCGATGCAAATGTCAGACGCGATTGTTCAGAACCATTATAGGCGCGCAATTGAGCCAAATTCTGAATAGCTTGGCTCACAGTCGAAACTGCAGCTTGAGCGTTCGACACTGTGGAAATATTCACGCCTTCGGTCGTAGCGACAGTTGCGACATTGCCAGAGGTTCCAACGAGTAAATTGATGGAACCTAAATCCGCTTGGGTAATTCCAACCGACTGCGTACCATCATGGGTCGTGACCACACTCAAGGTTGTTGATGTCAGGGGCACATCTCCGCTTGTTCCAACAGTGAACATACTAATCCCGTTAAAGTCCTCGCGCATCATACGGTTAAGTTGAGCTTTTAAGCTGTTAAACTCGGTCTGATAGAGCGCTAGATCGCTAGTGGATTTAGTAACATCTGTTGACAACTGAGTCAGTTCTGACATTCGCGACAAAACTTTATCTGCTGTCTTCAAAACACCGTCTTGAGTTTGCAAGAACGATATAGAGTTGTTGACATTGGCAATGGTTGCTTCGGTCCTACGGATCGAAGCGCTCATCTTCATAGACACGGCGAGGCCGCCGGCATCTTCGAAGGAGGAGTTGATACGGGAACCGCTGGAGAGCCGGTTGAGGCTCCGCTGGAGGTTCACGTTGGTGCTGCTGAGGTTATAGGAGGCCATAGAGGCCGCCGTATTGGTATTGATTACTACTGACATATCCGTTGTCTTTCTAATGCGGATTCCGTTCCGCTGTCGGGCCGTTTTGGTTCACTGTTCGACCCCAGTGTTTGGAGAATTTCTCCTTGGTTGTTTAATCGGCACCCCAGCGAGGTCCTTTAGCTTTTTTTCAGCTTCTCGAAAAAACCTTCTATCCCTTCCGCTGGATGCGCGCCAGGATTCATGGCAGTCTCCAGCGCAATCATGAAAAAACAACCCGCCAAGCCCTCAGCCAAAGCCCCACTGCGCCTGTTGGGCAAAGCCTCCGCACTGCCGACCGAGCCCTCCCGCCAAATCCTTGATTCGTTCCTGAACAGCCACCCTGACCGAGACTACACGATCTTTCTTGAGACCGAGGATTTCTCCTCCGTGTGCCCCGTCACAGGCCAGCCTGACTACGCAGAGATCAGCATCCAATATGTTCCTGCTGCGCGTTGCGTCGAGACGAAGTCCCTCAAATACTATCTCGCCTCGTTCCGAAACACCCCGGCCTTCAATGAGCAAATCGTCAATCGCATCCTCGAGGATTTGGTCGCCGTATGTTCACCGAAAAGCATGACCGTTCGCGGCGCCTTCGCTTCACGCGGGGGATTGTCTCTCACCGTGGAGGCCACGCACATAGCGCGCGGCAGGAAGCGCTGAGTTACTTCTTGTAAAAACCAATCGCCGTCACGAGATCGATGGCGCGTTGCAAGACGGTATCCCGGAATTCGGATGAGGCCTCCACGCGCGAGACCTCGGTGATCTCTGGATTGGTATTGGCCACCAGCGCCGCCTCGTTCATGCGCGGCGGCTCGACATCAAACGCAACCCGGTCCGCACCCTCCTTGCTGGCTTGATTAAAAATCTTGTCGCGGGTTTCGCGATCAAGACTCACGGCGATATCGGGCGAAATGCCCTGCGGGAAAAGCGCGCCACTCTTCGGCAACAGCGCTTGCGCTGCTGCCACACGGACCGAGCACCCAGCTCCTAACGGAAATTCAGCAAACTCCACCGCCGCGCCGGCGGTTTGCGAGCCGACCACCATCGCTCCCACATTATCTCGAAGTGTCGCTGCCAAAACCTCTGCCGCGCCGCGCGTGTCCTTATCAACAAGCACCACCAAAATCCCTCCGAAAACCGGCGCTGAATCGTTCGTGACAATCCGCTCCTGGTTGGAATTCGGTTTTTGCACTGTGAAAAGCACCGCTCCCTTAGGGCAAAAACGCTTCGCAAACACAACGCCGCCATCCAAGCCTTTCTCTTCGGGAACTCCTCGCAGATCCAGAATCACGGCCCCAACTGATTTCTCCCCGAAATTTTTGAGAGCCGAATCCATTTGCGCAAGCGCAGCGGCGTCCAACTTACCCAGGCGGATGTAGCCCACGCGGCCATCGAGAACCTCGGCCAGAAATGGAAATATCGTCGCCTTCTCTGGCTTGGCGTCCGTTTCTACAATCGACACGCCCGGGCCTAGACACGCGATCAGTCCTTGCAAAAGCGCACGCTGCGAGGCGTTATCGAGCTGCACGGTCGAAAAAAAATTGGCGCGCACCGCCTCCAGAGCCTTTTGCACCTGCACCTCATCAAGAGCATCGACCGATTGATTCGGCTCAACAGCCTGCGACACCGAGATCAAAAAAAGGCCCGCAATTCCGATAAAAAAAGCTATGCGAGAGTGGAGGGCTTTCCAAACCCTTTTCTGAAATGACTCCGTGCTCTTGGTCAATTCCTCGGAAGGCCTCATCACGCGCCAATATCATTCCGGCGCTGGATTCCGTCGAAGGAAATTCGGTCGGCGGCTTGATAGGCGACCTCACGCGCGCCAGCGAGGTTTGGGCCGAGAGCAGTGACCCCGAGCACGCGCCCGCCGTTGGTCAGGATTTGGCCGTCCAGAGCCTTCGTGCCGGCATGGAAAACAACGACCTCATTCAACTCAGCAGCGGATTTCAGACCCGCGATCGATTTTCCTTTTTCGTAGGACCCAGGATATCCGCCCGAGGCAAGAATCACGCACACGGCGGCGCGGGAATCCCACTCCGGGGCGCTTGCGGAGAGCGTTCCCTCCACCGTGGCCTCCAGCAGCGGCAACAAATCCGACTTCAAGCGACGAACGAGCACTTGGGTTTCGGGATCGCCCCATCGGCAGTTGAACTCCAAAACCTTCGGTCCCTCGGCGGTGAGCATCAGGCCGGGAAATAGCATCCCGCGAAAGGCCAGACCGTCCTTTTGAATCCCGGCCAAAAACGGATCCAAAATCTCGCGGCAAATCCTCGCACGCAGGGACTCATCGACCGACCCCGACGGCGAGATCGTTCCCATGCCGCCGGTATTCGGACCGAGGTTTCCGTCAAAAGCCTTCTTGTGGTCGCGGCAATCGGGCAGGAGCAAATACGAGGAACCATCCACCAACGCGTGGATCGAGCACTCGACGCCTTCGAGGAATTCCTCAATGACGATCCGCTTGCCGGCAGCGCCGAACGCGCCATCCACGAGGCACAACCTCACGGCTGCCTCGGCCTCGGCGAGGTTTTGGGCAATGATCACGCCCTTGCCAAGCGCGAGCCCGTCGGCCTTCACCACGAGCGGGTATTTGGCGGAGCGGCAAAAATCCAATGCCTCCGCGCTGTCGGTGAATTCGCGATAATCCGCCGTGGGAATTCCATGGCGTTGCATGAAATCTTTCGCGAACGCTTTGGAGGATTCGAGCCGAGCCGCATTCGCGCGCGGCCCGAAAATTTTCAAGCCAGCAGCTTCGAAGGCATCCACCACGCCGGCGGCCAAAGCGTCGTCCGGCCCGACGACCGTAAAATCAATGCGGTTCGCCTTCGCGAATTCGACGAGCTTTTCGACATCCTCGGCGGCGATTGGGACATTTCCCCCGACTTGCGCTGTGCCCGCGTTGCCTGGTGCGGTGTAGATTTTTTCGACCAGTGGCGACTGCGAGAGCTTCCAAGCCAATGCATGCTCACGCCCGCCAGAGCCCGTAACGAGAACCCTTTTCTTCATTTGTTGAAAACGAGAGTGACCGGTTGGGCGGGGAGCATTTGGCGGGAGAACAAGACTGTCGATCCCTGAACACCTCGCGGTTCACCATGCAACCATCTGCCTGCCGAACCCATCGGGATCACTACCTTTGGACGCAACTGCGCGAGCACCGTATTCCGCGATTCGCCGCCAAGCGAATCCATCGGCAAAAACAGGATGTCCACCGCGCCGATTTGCGTGAGTTGATCGGCGTCGAACGGCTTAGACTGGCGACCGAGAAAGCAAAACTTCATGCCGTCCATCATCCAAGTGTAGGTGAGATTCATACCATCGACTGATTGGATTTGAGCATTCCGGTAGGTCGGCACGCCACGGACAGGAATCCCGGTGATGGTTGCAAGGCCAATGCCGACGCCGCCGCGCAGGATGGCGGGCTGGTTGTCGATCGCATTGATGTTGTTGGAATCCGGTCGCTCCGTGGTGACGAGCACTATGTCTGTCTTAAGTGGACTGGGCAAAGAGCGACCGCCGGTTTTTGCCGCGAAGGGATTCGTGAGGATTGAGGTGCCGATTGGTGAGGTAATGCGGTAACACTGGTTCCCGAGCCAATCGATGCGCGTAAACCGAGGCGAGGATTTGGGTGTCTGCGTTCCCCCTCCGCATCCCGCCAAGGCGAGGACGAGCACCAGACCAAAAACAAGACGGCGCATGATCAGGCGAGAAGTTGGACTCCAAGATCTCCAATGCGACTGATCGTAAGACCCTGCAACGCGTGAACCTCAGACGCCATCACCTTGAAAATCTCCTCGATCGAATAAACCCCGTTCGATCCACCGACAGCCAGCACGAGATCGCGCAAAACCTCCCAGTCGTCGCGGGCCTGCCCGGGCGGCTGGATGGCTTGGTTGAGGCGCTGGAGGCGGCCCTTGAGGTTGATCATCGTGCCGCGCTTCTCGGCCCACGCACTGGTGGGGAGCACCACGCTCGCATGGGGCGTAGTTTTGTTCGCAAGGATTCCGGCGACGACAAGCACCTCGAGTTTTTTCAACGACTCTTCGGAAATTCCGCAATCCACGGCATCCTCGCCGAGCACAACCAGCGCAGTGATTTCTCCGGCTTGAACGCGGCGCGCAATCTCAGGCAACTTGCCGGTCGCAAGACCAAGCAACTTCGCGCCGATCGTGTTCGGATTTCCATCGTCGGAAATCAAAAATCCATCGCCCTTCTGCGGACGCGGCAACACATCGAAATTCTCGATCTTGAGCGCGGTGGCGAGGCGGCTGGCGAGAAACATTTCCTCGTTCGTCATCCGCGCCGAAGCGATCAAAGCGGTCTTGGCCGGATCGCGCCCCTGGAGTTGCTGCGCGGCGGCGGCGATGGCGCGAGGCCATTTCGCAGGCACCTCCTCGCCTTTCACCACGGGCGAGACGAGGCGGTCGTCGCTATGGAGATAGTGGAAATTCATGCGATGGCTGTCAGGCATCCAGCACGAGTTCACCTCGTCATTCTCGCGCGGCGTGATGCGGTAAACGATGTTCTCACGGCTGCCGATGATGATGTTGCAGCCTGTGCCGCAGGAGACATCGATGCTCTTGGTTTCCTTCAAAAACCAGACGCGCATCTTGAATCGAAAATCTTTGCTCGTCAGCGCTCCAACCGGGCAGATATCGACCGTGTTGAGCGAGTAATTATTGTCGAGCCGCTTGCCGGGGTGCACCGACAGCGTGGTGTGGCTGCCGCGGTTCAGGAAGCCGAGCACATCGTCGTGCGCCACCTCTTGCATGAACCGGATACAGCGCGAGCACATGATGCAACGCTCGTCATCGAGCACGATCCGCTCGCCAATGTCGACGCGCTTGGGCTTTTTCACCTTCTCCTCGCGGAAGCGCGACTCACCCTTGCCGTATTCGACCGAAAATTCCTGCAACCGGCACTCGCCAGCCTGATCACAAATCGGGCAATCGAGCGGGTGGTTGATCAGCAAAAATTCCATTACGCCCTTGCGGCACTCTTCCACGAGCGGCGACGAGGTGCGCACGCCCATGCCCTCGGCAACCTCGGCCGCGCAGGAGATTTCCGGCTTCGGCCCCCACGCGATCTCGGGGCGTCCATCCGCTCCAAGAACAGGCTGGCGGTCGGGTGTCATCTTCGGGCGGCCGGTCTCGACGAGACACATGCGGCAATTTCCCGGCGTGCTGAGTTTGGGATGGTAGCAATAGTGCGGAATGAATTTTCCGCTCTTCATGCAGGCCTCGATCACGCGAGTGCCCTTGGGGAATTGCTTCCATTCCCCGTCGATCTGCACATTGACCATCGCCACTGGAGTTGCCGTTTCGCTCATGTTGGAATTCGTTGAAACCCGCCAAAGGGTTTGAGATGAGGCAATCTATCGGCAGGCCAACCCTGCGAACAAGCAAAAGAAGGGCGTCGCGGCTTCAAATCTCGCTCGCGCTTGTCACCACACTGAAATCCACTGCCAGTGCCTCGAAGTGCCGACGCCCGCAGCGGATTTTGTCGGCCTCGGCGTTGCGAAGCTTTTCAAAGTCCTTTGTGCCCTTCGTTTCACGGGCCAGATAAAGCACGGAGTTGTCGTGCTTCACGATCGCCCAGTCCGGATTGTAGTCACCGATGGGGGTCTCGATTTTGAACCACCAAGGAAGTTTAACAAAAAGCCGGATGTCTTGGCGGTCGTCCAAGTGCTTTGCAAATTGTCGCTCGACCTCCGAGTCATAGACCACGGCGTCATAAACCGATTTTTTGACCTCCAGCCTGTTATTCAAATAGCTCAGGATTTCGTCTGTTTCAAAGCGTCGCATCTCAAATTCCTCGCCCTCGATGCGTTCATACTTGATACCATCAATAATGAGGCGGTTCATCTCGCGCCGGAGGATGGCCGCGACCGCATCCATGAACTTTTGTGGATTGACGAGGAATTCCGCCAAGCGGCCCGATTCCTTCAGGATTCTCACCAGGGTTCCGCGCGTGAGTTCCGTCTCGCTTTGAAGGTAGGCGAGCACATCGGGCATCACGCCGCGATGTTCCACGGCGGTGGTGCCCTCCTGGAGAGTAGTTGTTGAAACTCCGGCCTGCGTCATCCGCACGCCGCCGACAGCAAAACGCAGCTTGGGAGCCTCAATGCGTTCCATCTTTTGGATCTCGCGCACGGCATTTTGCACGAGCGTCTCTGAGCTGTATTCTACGGCGTAGGTGGTGCGGTGCTTGATGCGGTTCCAGAGTTCCTGGAAGTCTGCATCGAGGGCCACGGCCTTTTTGAAGACAAGTTTCTTCGGCACTTCGTCACGCTTGATATGGCGCTCCAGTTGGTAGGAGGCCAGCACTTCGAGCACATCGTCTTTCAGTTCCCGATAGACTTCCGGCAAAGCCAACTCGAAGCCCGGCTTCTTCGGATCGAACGAGCTGCTGATGCGGCCCGTGCCGTCTAAAATCCCACCGCTCTTGAGCGCGTTCCAGACGGCTTCCGAACCGTCTCGACCGAGCGGCTTGGTTTCCTCGCCTTCCAGCCGCACCAGCTTCACGAAGGCCAGCATCGGCACCTTGCCAAAGGATACCCCGCAATCCTCTTCGTATTCGTTTTGCAGAGCCTTGGCGAAATCCTCGTAGCTCTCGTTAGCCACGATCACCAGCTTGTTGATGTTTTCATCAAAGACGCGCTCGCCGTCTTGATTGACGGGCAGGCGCAAACCCCGCCCGATTTCCTGCCGCTTCTTTGTGGCGGAGCTCGTCTCGTTCAGCGTGCAAATTTGAAATACATTCGGGTTGTCCCAGCCCTCGCGCAGAGCGGAGTGGCTGAAAATGAAGCGCAGCGGTTCTCCAGTGGAGAGGAGCCGCTCCTTGTCACGCATGATGAGTTCATAGACATCATCATCGGCTTGCGTATCGCCCTTGGTGTCTTTGAGCAGGCCTTTTTTATCTTGAGCGAAGTAACCGTTGTGGAGTTGTTCCACCGGCCACGGTAGCAGGTTTTTGAAGCGCTCCTGCTGCACGAGTTCGCGGAAGCACTCCTCGAAGGCCGTGGCGAACTTGCCGGGCACAGGGCGTCCCTCTTCATCGGTGCCTCGGTAGTTTGCAACACGATCGATAAAAAACAGGGAGAGCACTTTGATGCCACGACTTTGAAGCTGCGATTCCTTGATGAGATGCCGCTCGATGGTGCGGCGGATTTGCTCGCGCCAGAGGTCATCGCGCATCCCTCCCATTTCCTGGCCGAGAGCCAACCGCCGCCCATTGCTCAAGAGCACAAATTCGGAGCCGGGTTCCGCATTGATCTCGGCGATCTGGTAGCCATTGGCATACAGCGCGCGCTCGCCGGATTTGTAGTGGAGGTCATCCTCGCTCTTCACCGTGATTTTCTTCCGCTTCACGCCTTCAGCCTGCCGCTCCACATCGATCTCCACCGTCGCCTTGATGCCACTTTTGTTGTCCACCTTGATGAGCTTCACATAGGCCTCGTTGTGGGCGTTCTCGCCCGTGACGCTTGCTACGACGATTTGCTTCACCAGTCGCAACTCATAGGCACGGATCGGATCGAGCTTGTAGATGAGGTTGTAGGGGTTTTTGTGGGTAGCCGAGTAGCGCAGCGTGCAGAGCGGGTTCAGCGCTTGAATCGCCTGCCGGGCCTTGTCGGTGTTGTCCACACTCTGGGGCTCGTCAATGATCACTATGGGCTTCGCCGCCCTCACGAATTCGATCGGTTGGCGACCCGAGAGTTTGTCGCTCTCCTTGTAGATCACATTGCTCCGCTGCTCCGCATCGGTGCCGGAGAAATTTTTGCGGAACGCATCGATATTCATCACCAGAATCTGAATGTTATTGCTCGTGGCAAATTGCCGGAGCTGGCTCACGCGCTTTGCGTCATACACAGAGTGCTCCGCCTCCACATTGTTGTAGAGCGCGCGGAAGTGGTCGCGTGTGATTTCCAGATTCTTCAATACCCCCTCGCGGATCGCCACGCTCGGCACCACGATGATGAACTTCTTGAAGCCATACTTGCGGTGGAGTTCAAAAATCGTGCGCAGATAGACATAGGTCTTGCCCGTGCCGGTTTCCATTTCCACAGAAAAATGCGGGCACCAGTGGCTTCCCGCCTCATCCGTCCAAGACCAGCTCTCCAGCGTATCCGTGAGATCCAGCAAATTGCGCTCCTGGATGCGCTGGAGGTTGTTCTGTATCGCCTCCTCGCCGATGCTCAAGGCATTCCCGACACCCAGCTCGTTTTGGCTCACGGCACCGAACAACGGCGTGTCGAAGGTTTGCAGGATTGTGGAGAAGTCCGTTTTTTCCAGCGGCTGCCCGTCGAAAAGATCGGTCACTGCCTCCACCGCCTCGATCTGGTAGGCCTGCTTTGGATCGAATTGGAGTTTCATGGCAAGAGGTTCACACGAAGGCACGAAGGCAGGGCGGGGTGATTGCTTCTTTTATTGATTAAGGCGGCCCCAAAGTTGAGACGGAAACCGAACGAAGAACCAAGCTGCTTCTGCTTGTTTCGCGGAGACTCGGCCACCATCGCTGCCCACTCGTTATGTTGGGATTTCCACCCGTTATGTTGGGAGCTTGGCACGCTATGTTGGGAGTTCCGCCTCTTATGCTGGGAGTTCGGGGCGGGCATCGGGTTGAATTGCCGTTTCACGGCTTCTGATTCACACGAAGGCATGAGGAGGTGAACGATTGATTGCCGTTCACAATTCGCTTAATGCCTTCTTTGATTGTGCCCGCTCCAAAGTTGATGAGGAGCCCGAGTGGAAGATTGAGCAGCTTCAGGTAAGTCAGCACCTGCTTGGAATGGACGGGAGCAATGTTTTCGACCGACTTGAGTTCTAGCAATAAAGTGCCTTCCACAATGATATCTGCGCGAAAGCCTTCATCGAACCGCATTCCCATGAGCTCAATGGGCACCGGCACCTGCCTCCGCACTTGCAGCCCCTCCTTCTCAAGCAACTTGGCCAGCACAACCTCATAAACAGTCTCCAGTAAACCCGGCCCCGCCTCCACATGAAGGCGATAAGCGCAATCCACCACGATGGCGGACATCTCCTCATTATCCCTTCGTGTCTTCGTGCCTTCGTGTGAGTTTCTCATACCGTTTGAAACTTGAGAACACCGCGCGCCTTCATTGTCTGCACCGCATTCGTCTTGAGCTGGTCGCTGCCTTGGAATCCGGCATCGAGGCAGATGACACGCGATGGCTTCTTGTCGGCCAGTTCCTTCACCATTTGCGCCGTCAAATCCTTCTCCAGACAAATCAGCATCGCCCCCTCTTCCACCGAATAATAAAACTTCGCGTCCTTCGCGCTTTCGCGTGAGAATTCCATTCGTTCGACTTGGGTGCAAAGCGGGAAACCCGACTTGAGCAGGAGTTCCGTGAGGATGTCTTCTTGCGTGCGGCCAGCAAGCACATGGTCCACATGCAATTCCAGTTGCTGCACCACCGCCTCGGGCGACTCGGGGCGCATGCCATCCCAGGTTTTGAAGTTTGAAGTGTCGAGCTTGAAGACTTTGAAGCCGGGCTCACGCGAAGGCGCGAAGCCGCGAAGAGGTTTGGAATCCGGTTTTTGTGCAGAAAGATCCGGGGTCAACAGCTCAGCGTCCAATTCCAGCTGCTTTTCTCCCTTTGCGTCTTCGCGCCTTCGCGTGAGACCCTCCTCTTCTCCGCGTGAGATTTTTTGAATCACCCGCCGCACCCGCTCTTTCGTGATGTCGGCGATGGTTTTGTAATCCTCCCGCCCCGTCGGCTCCGGCAACTGCACCAAGATGAATTTTCGGTTGCCTCCGTCCTCTTTGTTCAACTCCAATACGGCTTGCGCCGTCGTGCCACTGCCGGCGAAGAAGTCGAGGATGAGGCTGTCTTTTGCGCTGCTCGCCGCCCATTTAATCAACTGTCGGATAAGGCGCACTGGTTTCTTGCCATTAGAAAACACTATATCTCCTTCTTTGGCGACATTGCCCATGTCCTGATGGAATCCCTTCCATAAGTCGCCTCTAATCACAGTCCTGCCGAACATGGGTTTGTAGTCATCCGAAGTCCGGTAATTCAAGGACAGGGGCATCAAAGCCTGCAATGTTCCATTCTCCAGTGTAGTAAGAAAATAGCACCTATGATCGGCATCATATTTTTTCCAACATCCGAGTTGCGTAGATATTCCTGTAGCAGCTACTGGAGGCCTATCGATACGCGCTATCCTGCGAAGATTGGATTCAATGAAGGATTTTGTAGCCTCTGAAACTACAAGTAGCTTACTTAGATTATTTATGCTAAATTTATTGCGATCTAAAAAGCCATACTTTGAAATGTCGCCTGCTACCTGCTCATCAGCCAGTAACTTTTCTGAAAGAGCTCCCAAAGTTCCGTCATCGTTCATCCAGATAGAGTAATGCGTGTCATAAGCATCAATCCCATCCAGCAGTGGTGTGCGTGTAGTTTTATCAAACTCAGCCGATTTGCGGTAAATATGAACAAATTCAACATTTTTTACGATCGTGCCCTGTTGAGCATTAACCGTTTTAGGTCCAAAAGTCGTAGACATTTCCACGGCAATAGTGTCGATGAAGTTCTCTTCCCCTAGTATTTCATCGCAGATTTTTCGCAGGTTGTCAGTTTCAGCATCGTCAATGCTGATGCAAATCACCCCGTCCTCCCGCAAGAGATTCCTTGCGAGAAACAAGCGTGGATACATCATATTCATCCACTTTGAGTGGAAGCGCCCGTCGGTTTCGGTATTTGTGCTGAATTTCCTTCCGCCTGCGTCCACTTGCCCCGTGTAGGAGAGGTAGGTATCCAAGCTCTCGGAGTAGTTATCCGGGTAGATGAACTCATTGCCGGTGTTGTAGGGTGGGTCGATGTAGATCATCTTCACCTTGCCCAAGTAGCCTTTTTGCAGAAGCTTGAGCGCCTCGAGATTATCGCCCTCGATGATGAGGTTTTCAGCGGTGTCGAAGTGCACCGACTCCTCGCGGCAGGGCCGGAGCGTCGCGCGGCTCGGAGCCTGGATCGTGCGGAAGCACTCCGACTTGCCCGGCCAGTTCATGCCATAGCGTTCCTTGCCGGTATCCACCACCTCGCCCAGCGTGGCTTTCAGCCGGTCAAAGTCCACCTTGCCGCCCTCGGTGATCGCTTCGGGGAAGAGCTGCCGCAATTTTTCCCGCTGCCCGGCGGCGATGTCGAGCGAGGTGAGGTCGAGTTTTTCGGGGAGTTCGTTCATTTTTTGGAAGTGGGCTGAAGTCTCAAGCGGATTGTGTGATACCGCCCCAAGCGATATCGACTTTTTGTTTGAGGCTATGGAATTTGCTTGGGTGGATGCGTTTTTCGCGATGTTGCAGGCGTCCGAGGACGATGCCGGGGGCGATGCCCTGTTTTGTGGCAAAGTCTTGAATCTTTGAGATATCCGCTTGTGTGGGAAGTGAGGAAAGAAAAGCCTTCCAAGCCGAAGGAGGTATGAGGAAGTCGCTGGCCCAATCATCGGCCTCCTGCTCCTTGGGGTTTGGTTCGCCGCGATATTCGACAAACACATCGCGTTTTCCGTGAAGGAGAATGTGGGCGGCTTCGTGAAAGAAGGTGAACCAAAGGGCATCATCCGTCTTGTAGCGCAGGCTGAGTTGGATAATGGCTTTTTCCGGTGTGAGCCAGCGGGTAAAGCCGGACACATGGGTATTCGGGAGTTCCGGGACATGGACGAGAGCGACGCCTGCGGCTGCACAGAGGTCGCAGACTTGCGGCCATACCAAGGATGGTTTTTGCGGTGTGAGGGCGCGAATTTTCAGAAGTTGATCCATGAAGAGTGCCCTGTCATAGGGGAGGCAATTCTGCTTTTGGGCAAGAATTTCACCCGTGCGAAGCCATGCGCTCAAATCGCCCAAGTCGGTGGAGAAGCGTGGGGATTTCCGGGCCGCTCCGCAGAGCTCGCCATAGGTGAAATCCCATTGCTTGGGTGAGGCCACGCCGAAAAAACGGAGAAGCTGGGCCACGCGCTCGACTTTGTTCTGAAGAAAGGGCACCAAGCCCAGATCGGCCATTTTTTTGTAGGAAAATCGCTGCAACCAGTCGACATCTTGCTGCAATCTCTTCTCGTCCTGCAAGCGGGCGAGCCGCTCCCGGTAGTTCGACTCGGCATTGTTCCAGAACGAGGAGGGAACGCCTGTCACTTTTTCCAACTGGAGCGCGGTCTCCGGCATGATCTGTGCGGTCCCTTTGATGATCTGGTTTATGGTCTTCAAAGGCCGACCCATGCGAGTCGCCAGTTCTTTTTGCGTTAGCCCCAAAGCTTCCAGGGTCTCGCGGAGAGTTTCACCGGGAGGGAAAGCGTAATCCGGCTGAAATGGATAACTCTTTATCATATCTTAATGTGTATTTGTTACTTCCGTAATAATAACCTTGGTAATGCGCACCCAATCCAGCCCGCCATCCGGTTTTCGCGGTGTCTCGTCATGGTTCGGCCGCATCAGCAGGCGATAGGGATGTTTCACATCCACAGAAATTTGTTCATCACGGTTTGCTTTGAGTTCATGAACTCGGGTTTGTGGAAGCTTGGCGAGTTCTGCCAAGTTTGGAGCATCCGCCACTTGCTGGAGCCGCCGTAAAATCCTACCACCATTGTCGGGGCCATAGGTGCGAAGGGTCTCTTTTTGGTGGTTCAGCAGCTTGGCGAGCTTTTTGTTGATGAAGGAAATTTCCATTTGCGGGCTGGCATGTCAATCAAATCATTTACCCCAAAGGTTAATAAAAATGAAACGGCATGAGGAGATCTACACTTCGGGAAAGCAGGGCTCAAGTCAGTCTCCATCGGATCGTGAAAAGCTCGTTTTCGCTCACCTGCTGCTGAAGCCTCTTCTCGACTTCATCCATGAGCGCATCTTTTTTCGCCTCAATCGCGCGGGCGGCATGCTCGTAATTCTTCCAGGCCTCGTCCCGTTTTGCGTCCAACTGTTTGCGCTCGCGCTCCAGTTTCAGCTTTGAATACAAATTCGCCGCCGTCCGCACCGAGCGCTTCACTTCCTTGATGCGGTCTTCAAGTTCTTTGAGTTCGAGCTTCAAGGTAGTGCGTTGGTCCTCTCCCCAGCGGTCGAGCTTATCAAGTTCCGCCTCGAAGTAGGTGGCGTTTTTCGCATTCAGAGTTTCAAGAATGTCACTGCGATGTTTCGCGAGCTCATCTTCCAAGGAACCTCGCACATTGTTTGCGGCGTCAGCGGGAGTCTCTGCGGCTTCACCTGACAAAGTAAAAAGACGCTGGCACTGCTCCGGCAGAAGCGGTGAGCCATCATCCGTGCAGCCGACCAAAAGCACATGATCTTGAGTTTCAAACGCGGTGACGCTGATCGCGTGAGCCAAAATCCAGCCGCTTTCACCGCGCAGGGAGTCCAGCGCGGCGATGTTGCGACCGGTGCCGGAATAATCGAAGCGGATCTCCGCTGGCGGAAGCTCAAGCTCCCGGCAATGCGTGATGATGCGCTGTGCCAGTGGGTGCCCCACACGGTAGAGGTTCACATCCTCGACATGCTTCCCGGCACGGTAAGGACCGGGATGGATGCTCTCTTCAGGGAATGGATTCGAAAACAGTTGGAAGGATTTTTCTTCATCCGAGAACTCCGCAAAATCGCGCAGAAAGTAGCGTGTGAGCGCCCACAACCATTGATCGTAACGCCCGAGCGCCTCGGTGCTCTCGCGAAGCTGCACCCGCAGTTTCTCCTGAACTTCCTCATCGAAGTTTTCGAGCAGCTTGCGGCGCGTATCCTTCATGCGCTCATCGATCTGCTCCTCCATTTCGCGCTGCAGCTTGTTGAAGGCCTCGGCGATTTCATCGCTGCTCCTGCAGCTCTGGTAAATCGCCGCGATGCGTGTCTCGAAATCCACGCCGGACTCGATGCTCCCAAGCACCTCGTCGCTGGCTCCGAACACGCCGCTGAAAAGCTGGAACTTGTCTTTTAGGAGTTCATAGACGCGCTCATCGGCGGCGTTGTTTTTGTTCAGGAAATTCACCACCACCACATCATGCTTCTGTCCGTAACGATGGCAGCGCCCGATTCTCTGCTCGATGCGCTGTGGGTTCCACGGCAGATCGTAGTTCACTACAAGCGAGCAAAATTGCAGGTTGATGCCCTCAGCCGCCGCTTCCGTCGCCACCATGATCGTGGCTTCCTCGCGGAAGTAGTCCACCAACGCGGCACGCATATCCGCCGTGGGCGAGCCGGTCACGCGATCCGTGCTCTGATGCCGTTGCATCCATGCCTTGTAAATCTCGCGTGAGCGGGTGTCGTTATTGTTGCCGTTGAAGAGAACGATTTTGCCTCTGTGGGGCGAGGCCTCCAGCACTTGCAGGAGGTATTTCTGCGTGCGCGTGGACTCGGTGAAGATGATGGCTTTTTGCGGCGCTCCCAATTCCTGCGCCTTCGCAAAGCCGCTCCGAAGTGCGGCCATCAAGGCCTCGCCCTTCGAGTTCTTCACGATCGAATCCGCCAGCACCTTGAATTCGATGAGCGCTTGCCGTTCCTGCTCCAATTCGGCGAGCTGTTCGCTGGTAAGAGGTTCTTTTTCTTTCTTTACCTCTTCTTCTTCACTCAACTCATCCTCGATCTCATCGATTGTCTCATAGTCCGGAGAAACCTCTTCCGGCTCCAGCATCGGTGTAGCGTGCTCCCGGGCGGCAGCCTCGAGACGCTCCGAGAGGGCCCCTAGCGTGCCAGAAATCGCATAGGTGGATGAGGCCAGAAGCTTGCGCAAGATAAGCGTCATCAGCTTCCGCTGGCTGGATGGCAGCGCATAGAGATTCACGCGCTGGAGATAGTCGGAAACCAAATCGTATAGCCTCTGCTCTTCCGGAGTCGGCACGAATTCTTGTGTGATCGGAATACGGTTCGTGTAGCGGATGTATTCGAGCACCTGCCGACGCAGGGTGCGCTGGCAAACGGTCTTCAAGCGTTCTCGCAAGGCCTGATAATCCTCCTCCGTGCGGATCGAGCAGAACTGTGACTTGAAGCTTTTGAGATCACCGAACACCAAATCATCCACGATGCTCACCAAGCCATAAAGTTCCTGAAGTGTGTTTTGCAGCGGAGTGGCTGTGAGCAGCACTTTCGGCGCGTGGGCGATGGCGTTCTTGATCGCGTTGGCGATACGGTTCGTAGGCTTGTAAACATTCCGCAACCGATGGGCCTCATCCACGATCACCAAGTCCCAAGTCACAAGCTTCACATAAGAGTCCTTGGAACGCGCAAAGTGGTAGGAGCAGATGACGACCCCCTCTTGATGAAACGGGTTTAAGTTTCCCGACTTGATACAGGCATTGAAGGATTTTGCCTCGAGGATCAATGAGGAGAGAAAAAACTTTTCCACGAGTTCCTGGCTCCACTGTTTCCGCAGGTTTGCCGGAACAATGATCAGCAGTCTGCGCTTTTGCTCGGCCCACTTTTGGGAGAGCAGAATTCCCGCCTCGATCGTTTTCCCAAGGCCGACCTCATCAGCAAGGATGGCTCCTTTGGAAAGCGGAGACCGGAATGCAAAGAGCGCCGCATCGATTTGGTGGGGGTTGAGATCCACTTGTGCATCCGCAAGAGACGCAGCCAGCTTCGCCACGCTGTCTGAGGGGCAACGCTTCGTCAGCTCATGAGCGAAATACTTGGCGTGGCAGGGCGAAATAGTTACTGATTGAAATTTCAATAAACCTCTACAGAAGACCTATGCGGCAGTCGAGGCAGTCGAAGGAAGAGAGGGTTATAGAAACAAACTCGGCGCGTAAGATGGAAATTTCTCGGCGAATTTCTTAACTATATAGTCACATGAACATGTTCCGCTGGACCCGCCGAAGCACCGAGGCCATGGAGGAGATTTGGCACCTCCGGTTGGCCACGATCGATCCCGAGCGCGTCGTCATGCTCACCCGCCCCGGTTCGAAGGGCCTCACGATCCATGTTTTCGGGGATAAAAAAACCGCCGATGCGCTCAAGAACGACTTCGGCGGAAAGGTTACTCAGCTTTCCAAGGAAACCTGGATCGGCGATCCCCAACAACCGCGCGCGCCGATTTCGATTCGGGGGCGATTGAGGATTCACTCGGACGCGAAATCTTTCCAAAACGACCCGCAGCCCGACCGCGCGATTCTTCTCCCGGCGGGGATGGCCTTTGGCACCGGGGACCACGCGACGACGGCGAGTTGCTTGCGATTGCTTTGCGATATCTCCCCCACTCTGCCAGTGAAGTGGA
>Ga0209770_10000743_pt1 | contig 17405 bp, 13 predicted proteins | sample LauGreSu1BDMLBDD_2_FD_187572 | JGI IMG/M metagenome (GOLD analysis project Ga0209770, IMG submission 187572) | Freshwater lake microbial communities from Lake Michigan, USA - Su13.BD.MLB.DD (SPAdes) (version 2) | ecosystem: Environmental > Aquatic > Freshwater > Lake | place: Lake Michigan, USA...
GGAATTGAAGCATGGATTCGCCCAGGTCGCCTCGGCCTTGAAACAGCTCGCGAGCAGCTGAGCCATGCCGCCCGCCATGTCCCTGCGTCCTGCCCTGCTCTGCGCTCTTTTCGCCTCCGCCAAGGTGGGCGGCTTCGCGCTTGAGTGGAAAACCCAGACCTTGAGTTTCACGACCGCGCCTTTCCAGGCCACGCAGGAAGCGGTCTTCACGTTCACCAACACGGGCCCCAAACCGGTCCGGATCCTCGACGTGGAAAGCAATTGCGACTGCCTCGACGCTGCCGCCGACCGGCCGGTCTACGCGCCCGGCGAGAGCGGCGTGATCAAATCGAGCTTTACGGTCGGCGACCGGCTCGGGCTCTACGAGCGCCGGATCAAGATCGTGACCGATGAAGGCCCCGAGCCCGTGCGCCTGCTGGTGCGGATCGAGGTGCCTGAGCTCGTCACGCTCGCGCCCCGCAGCGTGGCGTGGACGCTGAACGAGACCGTCGCCGAGAAGGCGGTCGAGCTTGAGGTCATCCCCGGGTTGAGGATTGAATTCACCCGGGTGCAGCCGACCAGCGGGGACTTTGCCGCGCGCCTCGAAACCATCGAACCCGGCCGCCGTTACCGCGTGCACCTCAGGCCGCCGTCCACCGCGCAGCCCGCCAACGCCGCCTTTCGCATCTTCGGCCGGGCCGCGACCGGTCAGGACATTGTCGTCAGTGCCTACGGCAACGTCCGCTGAGGCTTAGCGATAAAGCGCCGTGACCGGAGTGGCAGTCAGGACGTTGTACTGGCGCATGGCCAGCCGCCACCATTCGGAGAGTTGCTCGGCCGGCTGCTTCCACAGCTGCTCGTGCAGCCAGATCATGGACTCGGCATCCAGCAACAGGGCCATCTTCTCCCGGTGCGTGAGATTTGCCGGGCCCTCGGCAAGGAGCTTCTTCCGCAGCCCGACGAAATAGGACCGCACCGCGAGGCTGCCCTGCCGCTGCCGCAGGAGCGAGACATGCGCGGCGTTTACATACGGATCTAGCACCGCCTGCAGGAGGCCGTAATCGTCGCGCAACTGCGGGATTGGCTGCATGTGGCGGTAGCACTCCTCCAGGTGCCGCTGGAGGCGGACGAGTTCCTGCGGCGGCTGGGTCTCGTCGGGCGTGAGGAAAAGACCCAGATCCCGGGCGCGGCGGCCGACGCTGGCCTTTCCGAGGAAAATGGAAAGCGGCGCGGACAATACCAGTCCCGCCAGCACCGGGCTCAGCCACCAGAAGAACGAAGGGACCAGGATGAAGGCCGAGACGCCCCAAACGAGCCCGAAGGCCATCTGCCCGGAATGCGTGATGATCGCCTCGCTCCAGTCCACATCGTCGCTCGCCTCGCGGCGCTGCGTCACCCACGCGACACCCTGCCCCAGCAGGATGTAGAGCACGAACTTCGTATTGAACATCATGTTGATCGGCGCCAGCAGCGTGGACACCGCCACCTCCAGCACCGCGCTGGCGACCAGGCGGAGCGGGCCGCCGTAGGCCGCGGCCTGCCGGTTTTTCAGCTCAATGATCACGCTAATGACCTTCGGCAGAAAGAGCAGCAGCAGCGTGAAGAGGAACAGCACGAACGCCTGCGGAACCTCAAACGTGTAGCCAAAGAGCGAGACGTAGCTCTCCGCATGATAATCGTGTGCCCGCCCCGCCATCACATCCCGGAATGTGTGGATGCTGCTGATCAGCAGGAAGAGCATCCAGAGCGGCGAGGCCACATAGCCCATGATGCCCATCAAGAGGTGCACGCGGTTCACCGCGTGAAACCCGCGCGTGAAGAGCAGCCAGCTGTGCTGCAGGTTGCCCTGGCACCAGCGCCGGTCACGCTTGGCGCTGTCGATCAGGGTGGGCGGCCCCTCCTCGTAACTACCCTCCAGGTCGTAGGCCAGCCACACGCGCCAGCCGGCCCGGCGCATGAGGGCAGCCTCGACGAAGTCATGGCTCAGGATCCGCCCGCCGAAGGGTTCGCGACCCGGCAGGTCGGGCAGCGCCGCATGTTCCATGAACGGCACCACCCGGATCACCGCGTTGTGGCCCCAAAAATTGCTCTCGCCCTGGTGCCAGTAGTTCAGGCCGGCGAGGAACAGCGGGCTGTAGAGCCGGTTGGAGAACTGCTGCAGGCGGGAATAAAGCGTGACGCCGTGCACGATGCGCGGGGCCGTCTGCAGGATGCCGACCTTCGGGTTGCGCTCCATCATCGCGACTAGCCGGATCAACGACTCGCCGGTCATGATGCTGTCGGCATCGAGCACCGCCATGTAACGGTATTTGCGGCCCCACCGGCGCAGGAAGTCGGCGACGTTGCCGCTCTTCTTGTTGATGGAGATCCGGCGCTTCCGGTAGAAGATGCGACCGAAACCGTTCAGCTGTTTGCACAACTCCACCCACGCGACCTCTTCCTGGATCCAGTTGTTCGGGTTGTTCGAGTCGCTGAGGATGAAAAAGTCGAAATTCTCCAGCCGGCCGGACAGCTCCAGCGAACGGTAGATGACGCGCAGGCCTTCGAACACCCGGCTGGGGTCCTCGTTGAACACCGGCATGACGATGGCGGTCGAGGCCAGCGGCAGCCCGGCCAGCGGCTCGCCATCGATCGAGCGAGTGATCCGGTAGGGGTCGCCATTGCGATTGATGACATAAAGCCCGAGCAACGCCGTGCTGAAACCGACCGCGACGTGCGCGAACAGGATGGCGAAAAGCCCGAGCACCACCCATTCCACCGCCGCCATGCCGTCACGCCAAAGGAGATCGGCCATGAACCACGTCGCCAAACTGGTGAGCACGAAGGCCAGCGTGAAGAACGTGATGCGCCGCCGCATCACGCGGCCGCGGTCAACCTGCTCGACGGTGAAGGTGGCGGCCATGGGTCAGCGGGTCGCGAAAAACACCGCCATCAGCACCGCGCTGAACACGAGCCACAGGAGCACGACCCGCAGGACGGGCTGGCCCTCGATGCGTTCAAGCGTCTGCCCGGCCGCCTCCGTGATGGTGCCGAGGTCGATCTCGCGCGGAACCATGCTGGACACCGCCAGGTCGGGACCCGCGCGGAGGGAACTTTGTTTCATGGCCTGGGCGAAGTCGGCCGGGACATTCCGGTCGTCGAGAAAGGCGTAGGGCCAGCGCGCGGTGCCGTCGGCCACGAGCAGAGCAACGCGACCTTCCGCCGCGATCCGGTCGTGCGGCAGGTCCTTTTCGTCGAGCAGCTCGGAAAACCAGCCGTCCATCAACCGGTCGGTCTCCTCAATCGCGAGCGTGACCGGGTCGAGCGCGGGATTCTGTTCATGCCGGCCGGCGGCCGCGCTCAGCACGCGCTGGATGAGCCGGCTCTGGTGCAGGCGGTTGTGGATGCGATGCGCGCGCAAATAATCCTCCACGCGGACGTACGCCGCGTTCCACTGCTCAAGCGTGCCGGTCTTGGGCCGGAACGAGTTCAGGGATTCCAGAGATAGCTCCATGTCTCGGTCAGGACATGCTGGCCCTTGCGCAGAAAGCAACGGAGTTCCACGGGGCTGCCCGTGGCGTCGGGCCTGATTTCAAATACCACCCGCCACGCGCCGGTGAAGCGGTTTTTCTGCACGACGGTGTGGTGTTCCTGCCGGGCTCCCCCGCTGACTGTGACAAGCGCCTCAATCTCAGGGTCATCCGGCTGGCCGGAAAGATAGGTGCTGGTGAACTCGATTACGAAGCGGCGCAGCTCCGGCCGTCCGGGCACCTCCGCCACCCGCGTCGAACTGGTCAGCCCGCCCGGGGGACGACGGTCTGCCTCCGAGAACCAGTGCAGGTTGTATTCAAACTCGATCGCCTCGCCGGCGGCGGGCAGTCGGGCGGGCACCCAGAAGGCCACGATGTTGTCGCTGAACTCGTCGTTCGTGGGCAGTTCCACCAGGCGCACCGCCCCGGCGCCCCAATTGCCCACCGGTTCCACCCACAGGCTCGGCCGCTGGTGATAATAGGCCTCGAGGTCCCCGTAATGCTCGAACTGCCGGTCGCGTTGCAACAGGCCGAAACCCTTCGGCCCATTGTCCTGGAAAGCGACGACGCGCACGCCCTTCGGATTGGTCAGCGGGCGCCAGATCCACTCCCCCGCCCCGTTCTGGATGAGGAGGCCGTCCGAATCATGCACCTCGGGCCGGAAATCCGCCTGCGACCAGCCGCTGTTCTCCCCGTGCGCATACATGCTGGTCAGCGGCGAGATGCCGAACACCGCGGGATTTTTACGGCAATACACCGCCGCCCGCACTCGCATCACGGTAGCCTCGCCGGGTAGGATCACAAACCGGTAGGCGCCCACCATGCCCGGGCTGTTGAGCAGGGCGTAAACCGTGAGGCTGCGCCCGCCGAGCGCCGGACGCTCGATCCAGAATTCCTCGAAGACCGGGAATTCCTCGCCGCCCGGTTCGGCCGTGTTGACCGCCAGGCCGCGGGCCGAGAGCCCGTAGTGATGCCCCTTGCCCAGCGCCCGGAAATAGCTGGCGCCGAGAAACGAGACCAGTTCGTCCCACTTGCCCGCCTGGTTGAGCTCGTGCAGCACCTTGAACCCCGCAAACCCGAGGTCGGCCGGCACGCGCCCGGGCCTGTTCTTGCCGTAATCAAAATATCGCGACGAAAACTCGATCGGCCGCGCCACCCGGTTGATCACCTCATTGACCCGGACCGGCCGGTTAAAGAGTCCACCGGGATGGAAGAACGCGAGTTGGAACGGCAGTTCCGCGGCGCGCCACCAGGCAAGCCGGGGATCGAACCTGATGTCGTTGAACTGGTCGTAATTCAGCTTCTGCAGCCACTCCGGCACCCGCATCTTCGCTTCCACATGGGGCTGGAACGCCATCGCCTTGGCCCGGAACTGCAGCACCTCGAAATCAAACAGCTCCTCGGCGTGACCGGCGGACATCGCCAGCGCCAGGATCATGAGGCACGGGACTGATGCGCGCAGCTTCATGGGGTCAGAGGAAGAAATTCTTTTGCTTTTCCGAGATCGGCACGCCCGCCCGCTCCATCACGGCGAGCATGTCTTCCCAGGCATCGCGCTTGATCTTCTTGGCGCCCGCGCTGGTGAGCCCTTCCTGCCGCAGCAGGTAGGACGGATGATAACTGGCGCGCAGCGGCGTGTCGGCATAGCTGTGCCAGCTGCCGCGGGCAGCCCCCATGGACTTGAAAGCGTCGGCCCCGAGGAGGCCGTCCACGGCGGTCTTGCCCAGCGCCACCAGCACCTTGGGCCGGATGATGGCGATTTGCGCCCGGATGAACGGCAGGCAATAGGCCATCTCCTGCGCGGTCGGCGGCCGGTTGCCGGTTTGCGAGCCGTCAGGGTTGCGGGCACCCATCTCCGGCCGCCAATTCAGGATGTTGCCGATGTAGACCTGACCGCGCTCGAGGCCCATGGCCTTGAGCATCTTGTTCAGGAGTTGTCCGGCGCGGCCGACGAAAGGCTCGCCTTGGTCCTCCTCGTCGCCACCGGGCGCCTCGCCCACGAACATGATGCTGGCATCAAGATTGCCCACGCCGAAGACCACCTTCTTGCCCGCATACACGTGCGAACGGCAGGTCGCATCGTTGAGCACCAGGTCGCGCAGAAAATTCCACTGCGTTTGCTTGTCGCCGGCGGGCAGCTGGATGTCGGGCGCGACCGGCATGACCGGCGCGCTGGCGGGTGCCACGGTCGCCGACGCTGGCCTCGGGCTATCGGCCACCCGAATGGGAGCGGTCGTGATCGTGGCAACCTCGGCCACTGTTTCCATCCGCGCCGCGGCGACCGACTCGCGAAGTTGCGCGAGCCCCTCCTCGCTGACGGACACGGCGCGCTGGCCGCCGGCCTTCAGGCGGCGGAGCTCGTCGTTGAGCGCGAGGAGTTGGTCGCGGGTGGACATGCGGATCAGGCCGGCCGGTGGGCCTGGATCTTCTCAACATACTTGGCCAGCAGGTCGAATTCCAGATTGACCACATCACCGGCTTTTTTGGCCTGCAAATTCGTCACCGTCAGGGTGTGGGGGATAAGCCAGACCGCAAAGGAATCTCCCGTCACCTCCGCCACCGTCAGCGAGATGCCATCGATCGCCACGCTGCCCTTATAGACCAGATAGCGCGCAAAGCCGCCCGGCGCGTGCACCTTCAGGTAATGGTCCTTGCCGCGCGCCTCGAAGACCTCGATGCGGCCGGGCAGGTCGATGTGCCCGGTGACAAAGTGGCCGCCGAGCCGCGAATCCGCCCGGAGGCTGCGCTCGAGGTTCACCAGCGAGCCGGGGGCAAGTTGCGAGAAACTGGTCAGCCGGCGCGTCTCCTCCAGCACGTCAAACCACAGGTGGCCGGCCTCCGACTTGGTCACCGTCAGGCAGCAGCCGTTGACGGCGATGCTGTCGCCGAGCTTGACGTCCGACGCCACCAGCGAGGCGGCAACCCGCAGCTGCCAGGAATCGGGTCCCTGGGTGAAGGCGGCCACGCGGCCTGTTTCCTCGACGATTCCGGTGAACATGGGGTCAGTTGAGTTTGACGCGCAGCACCTGTGTCTCTCCGCCGCGACTGACGAGCAACACGATTTCCGCCTTGTTCCGGTCGGCCTCGATGGCCGCGAGCTTCTCGGTGGCCTGGGCGTAGGTCTTGATCTCGGCCCCGTCGATCTCCCTCACCCAGTCGTCGGACCGCAGGCCGGCCGTGGCGACCGCGCTGCCGGGCTTGACGAAATGCACCATGACGCCCTCGTCCGTGCCGGGACTGGCGCGGTGCATGATGCTGTCGTTGAACAGGAATTCCCGCACCGTGAAGCCGAGCTTTTCAAAATAGCGGCGGTCGGCCTCGCGCACCAGCTTGGGCTCGTCGCCGAGCTTGAGCTGGAGCTCGACGCGCGTGGTGCCGCGGAGCACGGAAAGGCTGACCGTGTCACCGGGCTGGCGGCGGAGGATCTCCTGGCCGAAATAGCTGACCACGATGCGGTCGGGCTTGAGGCGCGACAGCGGCTGGCCGTCGATCGCGAGGATGATGTCGCGCTCCTGCAGGCCGGCCTGGTCCGCGGGGCTGGACTGCATGATGTCGCTCACGACCACGCCGGACTGGTTCTCCAGCTTCAGCAGCTTGGCCACCTCGGGATCCATCGGCTGCAGGCCGTAGGCGCCGAACCAGGCGATCGGCCGGCCGGTCACTGATTTCGGCACGCGCCCGAGATACGGCAGCACCTCGCTGGCGAGGAGCACGACGCTGCTTTCCTCGACGTTCACGAGCACGATCGGGTTGCCGCGCTGGTTGCGGGAGAAGATCAGGAAGTTCTGCCCGAACGACGTCTGGGCGAGTCCGGCGAGTTCGCCCGACGCGTTGAACACCGGCAGGCCCGGTCCGGCGACATCACTGCCGAGGATGACCGTCTTCTGCGGCAGTTTCATCATGACCGCCACCCGCGAGCTCAGGAAATACGGCTGGAAATCCTCGTCCTTGTTGCGCAGGCCGATCCCCCAAAGTTCGTCACTCAGCGCCGGGTCCGTTTGCATGGCGCGCCATTGCGTGACCGGCACCAGCCCGGCGCGGCCCTTTTCCTCGATGCGGATGAAATGCCAGCCCGTGAAGGCGTCCTGCCCGAGGTAGACGGCAGCGTTCGACTCGGTGCTCCCCGGCCGGTAGACCTTGAAGTCCCGCAGCTGCGCGGGGGCGACGCTCGGCAGGATGGCGGCCCCCGGGAGGATGACCGTGCCGGTGTCGTCAATGACCGTGCCCAGGACCGTGACCGGCTGGCGCTCCGTCTCCGCCTGGATGAAGAACTCCACGGCAACGACCGACTTGAGCCGTTCGTTGAACAGCTCGGGCAGCGGCGCGGCGGCGGCCGTGACCGCCAGGGTGAGGACAAGAAGGCTGCGACGGAAAAGACTCATGGCTTGATGACGTAAAGGGAAATGCGGCGATTCCGCTGGGCCTCGACGAGCTGCGGAGCGGGCCCGGCCTCGTAGGCCGCATAGAGCGCTTTCAACTCGGCGAGTTCCGCAATGGTCTTGTGGCCCACCTTGGTGATGATGTCGCCGCGGGCGAGCCCGGCCTCGGCGGCCGGATAACCCGGCTGTACGCCGAGGACGACCACACCGTTCGCATCGGGCAGCTGGTTTTCACGGGCATAGGCGCGCGAGACCTTGCGCACGGTGAGTCCCCATTTTTCAAAGGCCCACTCCTCGCCCACGCGGCTCTCCAGCTTCTCGGTGACCGCACTGAGTTCGACAACCTGGTCGCCGCGTTTGACGCCGATCTTGACCGCCGAGCCGACCGGCAGGCTGGCGATGGATTGCTGGATCGGCGGCAGCTGCTCGGGGAAGCGCCCGTCCACCTTGCGGCCGTTGAGCGAAAGCACCACGTCGCCCGCGCGCAGCCCGGCCCTCGCGGCCGGCGAACCGACATCGACGTTGGCGACGAGCACGCCGGTGTTGGCGCTGAGCGCATAGAAACGTTCGAGATCCTGCAACTCGCGGAAGCCGATGCCGGCGTAGCTGCGCGTGACGGCGCCTGCCTTGACCAGGGTCGCGGCGACCGTGCGGGCCACTCTGGCTGGAATGGCAAAGCCGAGGTTGTCCGCGCCGACATAGCCGCGGGAATTGATGCCGACGACCTTGCCGTCCTCGGTGACCAGCGGGCCGCCGCTGTTGCCGGGATTGATCGCGGCGTCGGTCTGCAGCCAGGTATTGAAGGCACCGGTCTCGTAGCCATTCACCCCTCGGCTGTCCTCGAAGTAGCGGTTGTTGTTGGAAATGATGCCACGCGTGACGGTGCGCGTCAGGCCATGCGGCGTGCCGACGGCAAACACAGTCTGGCCGACAAACAGGTCGTCCGAGTCGCCAAAGTCCGCGGTGGCGAAGCTGAGATTGCGGCGCTTGATGGCGTCGAGGTCGATGCGGAGCAGCGCGAGGTCGGTCCAATGGTCCCAGCCGACCAGCTTCGCGTTGACGCGCTCCAGGCTGGCCAGGGTGATGGAAATCTCGACCGCTTGGGGACTGACCACATGCGCATTGGTCAGCACCAGGCCATCGTTGGAAATGATGACGCCGGAACCGACCCCGCCCGTGATACGCTTGGCGCCGTCACTGAACTCGATCTCGCGGACATCAATGCGGACGACGGCGTCCAGCAAGCGGTTGAAACCCCGGCTCATGGCCGCCTCGGTCGAGGCAGTCAGACCCAGCAAAACGAGGGTCATGGCGGTCAGACGGGCGGTGATTGACGGTGGAGGGGAATGTCTCAATGTGGCGGGTTTTAACAATCGATGGCTACCAACTGCAAAGACTACGACTTTCTCCAAATCGAGCCGCATTGGCAATCTTTCTGGGAGAAAACCAAGGCATTTAAGGCCGAGAATGGCTCGGCCAAGCCGAAATACTACGTGCTGGACATGTTCCCCTACCCGTCCGGGTCCGGGCTGCACATCGGCCATCCGGAAGGCTACACCGCCACCGACATCCTCGCCCGCTACAAGCGCGCCAAGGGCTTCAACGTGCTCCATCCGATCGGCTGGGACGCCTTCGGCCTGCCCGCCGAGCAACATGCGGTGAAGACCGGCACGCATCCGGCCGCCAACACGCAGAACAACATCACGAACTTCCGCCGCCAGATCAAGGCGCTGGGCTTCTCCTACGACTGGGACCGTGAGGTCGACACGACCGACCCGAAGTATTTCCGGTGGACGCAGTGGATTTTCCTCCAGCTCTTCAAGAAGGGCCTGGCCTACGTCGACGAGCGTCCCGTCTGGTGGTGCCCGGAACTCCGGACCGTCCTCGCCAACGAGGAGATCGTCGACGGCAAGTCCGAGGTCGGCGGCTTCCCTGTCGAGCGCCGCAACCTCCGCCAGTGGGTGCTGCGCATCACCGCCTACGCCGAGCAACTGATCGACGGCCTCAAGGACGTCGACTGGCCCGACTCGACCAAACGCATGCAGGAGGCCTGGATCGGCCGCAGCGAGGGCGCCGAGGTGCTCTTCAAGCTTGAGGATCCGAGGCTCGGCGACCTCAAGATCTTCACCACGCGGCCCGACACGCTCTTCGGCGCCACCTACATGGTCGTGGCACCCGAGCACCCGCTCGTGCCCGCGCTCACGCAGCCCGGCCAGCGCGACGCCGTCGACGCCTACCGCAGGAAGGCCGCGAGCAAGAGCGACCTCGAGCGCACCGACCTCGCCAAGGACAAGAGCGGCGTCTTCTCCGGCAGTTACGCCATTAACCCGGTCAACGGCGCGCGCATCCCCGTCTGGATCGCCGACTACGTTCTGATGGGCTACGGCACCGGCGCCATCATGGCCGTGCCGGCGCACGATGAACGCGACTGGGAGTTCGCCCAGCTCTACAACCTGCCCGCCCCGCGCGTCATCGCGGCGGCCGATGATACGGAAAAACTCCCCTACGTCGGCGACGGCAAGGTCATCAACTCTCCCGGCTATGACGGCCTCAGCTGGCCCGAGGCGAAAAAGAAGATCACCGCCGACCTCGCCGCCCGCGGACTCGGCAAGGGCACGGTCAACTACAAGCTCCGCGACTGGCTGTTCTCGCGCCAGCGCTATTGGGGCGAACCCTTCCCGATCGTCTGGGTCACCGAAGCCGATTACCGCCGTGCCGCCGCGCTGCGCAAGGACCTGCCCGCCCAGCCGGTCACCTTCGCCGAAAACGGCGTCACGCATTTTGCGCTGCCGCTGCCCGACGCCGTGCTGCCGCTCGTGCTGCCCGACGTGCAATCGTATCTGCCAAGCGGCACGGGCGAGAGTCCGCTGGCCAACGAGACCGCCTGGCTTGAGATCTGGTTCGAGGTGACGAAGGGCGCGTCCGTGCCCGCTACGCAGCCGAAACCCGCCGGCGACACATGGGTGCGCGGCCGCCGCGAGACCAATACCATGCCGCAGTGGGCCGGCTCGTGCTGGTATTACTTGCGCTTCCTCGATCCGCAGAACGCGGGTGGCATCGCCAGTCCCGAGGCCCTCAAGTATTGGGGCGTGCCGGATCTTTATGTCGGCGGCGCCGAGCATGCCGTGCTTCACCTGCTCTACGCCCGCTTCTGGCACAAGGTCCTCTTCGACCTCGGCGTCGTGCCGCAGGCCGAGCCTTTCAAGAAGCTCTTCCACCAGGGCATCATCCTGGGCGAGGACGGCGTCAAAATGTCCAAGAGCCGCGGCAATGTGGTGAATCCCGATGACATCATCGCTGGCTACGGCACCGACTCGCTTCGTCTCTACCTCATGTTCCTCGGGCCGCTCGAGGCGATGAAACCCTGGAACACCAAGGGCATCGAGGGTGTGCACCGTTTCCTGAAGAAGATCTGGCGCGAGTGCCTGACCGAGGATGGCGCGGTCAACCCGCGCATCACCGCGAGCGGCATGCTCACGCCCGACACGGAAAAATTGCTGCATGAGACCATCAAGAAGGTCGGCGACGACATCGATGGCCTCCGCTTCAACACGGCCATTTCGCAGATGATGATTCTGGTGAACGCGCTGCAGAAGGAACCCGCCGTGCCCCGCCCCGCCATGCTGGACCTCCTGCGCCTGCTCGCGCCGTTTGCCCCGCACCTGGCCGAGGAATTGTGGGCGCGTCTGGGCGAAACCGGCTCCATCATGGCAGCCGGATGGCCGGCCTTTGATGCCGGCAAGCTCGTGGCCACCACCATCACCATCGTGATCCAGGTGAACGGCAAACATCGCGGCGATGTCAGCGTGGACGCTGGCATAACCGAATCCGAGTTGGTGCAGTTGGCTGCGGCCAACCCCAAGGTAGTCCCGCATATCGCGGGCAAACCCATCAAACGAACGATCTATGTGAAGGGCCGTCTTATTAATCTGCTAGTCTAGAGTAACATACAGTAACCCCGGACTTCCTGGGCTTTTTGCCCTTGCTGTAGGTGTTACACCCTACGATTATCCGGTATATACACTAAACATAGTTCGCCAATTGGCCTAACTCAGGTTAATCATTAATCTATCTCTGCCATGAATAAACAACTCTCCCGCCTGTTTCTCCTCGTCCTAGCGGCGCTGGTGGTCGCGGCACCGAGTGGTTATGCACAACGGCAACTGGGCAAAAAGAAGGGTCCGACCAGCAAGATCTATCTGGCGGAGGCCGTAGGTGACAGCCAGATCCAGACCGGGGAAAAAATCTACACCGCCCGACAGGCAACCGCATTCGACGCGCCGGGCACCGTGATCGAAACCAAGGAAGGGGCGCACAATGCCTTTGTTTACTCGAACGGCACCGGCCTTTTCGTCGACCAGAACACGCGCGTGGAGATCGACCGTTTCGTGCAGGAACCCTTCAAGCCCAACCGCAACACCACCGCGGACACGCCGTTTGAACCATCGGTCTCGCAGAGTGACGTGCATGTATCCCACGGCGCCGTTGGCGTCTGCACCAGCCAGCTCGTCTCCGGCAGTTCGATGAACTATTCCACCCCGCAGGCTTCGGTCAATATCCGCGGCGGCAAGGTGGCCATCGAGACTAACGCCGACGAGACCATCATCGACCTGCTTGAGGGCGACATCACGGTCCGTGGCGGCAGCAAGGATATCGGCGGACAGGTGCTCCGCCCCGGCGAGCGCGCGGTGGTGCGGTCCGCCCCGGCCGGCCTGCCGCCGACCGTCACCATCAGCCGCATCCCGCCCGAGGCCCTCCAGGTTTCCGATGAGCGCGTCAGCGTCGCCTGCAATGCCAAGAAGACCGTGACCTTCGAGGTGATCGAGAGGAAGGCCGATGAGGGGCTCGATACCCCGGCCGACGAAACGACCCTGCTCGGCGATGCCGCCTCCGCCGCGCCCGGCGATCAGGCCGCGGGGGACCAGGAAATCGTGGCCAAGCCCGCCGTCCCTTCCGAGACACCGACCAACATTGTCATCAGCCCCGACCGGCTGCCGGGCAACTGAGCCTCCGCAACCAAACGTGACCTTTACCGCCCCAGCCAAGACCTGCCTGCTCGGGATTTGCGCGCTCGCGCTGGGACTCACACCCGCCCGGGCCCTGCTCAACCTCGACGGCTCGCGCAACCAGCTATTCGTGTTCGGCAGCGTCACCTTCGGCTATGACTCGAACATTTTCTCGGACTCGAGCGGCCGATCTGACTACACGGTCAACGGCACCGTGGGTGCGGAGCTCAAGCGTCGCGCCGGCATCATCGCCGTCAACGCCACGGGCACCCTCAGCTACGCCACCTACGGGAGCTTTTCGGAGGAAAATTCATTCAACCCCAATTTCAGCGTGGAGTTCAACAAGACCACCGGCCGCACCACCGGCGCACTCACGGTCAGCGCCTACCGCGAGAGCCGGTCGGACAGCGCCGTCAACCTGCGCACGAACTCCTGGAACTTTCCTGTCGGTCTCAGCCTGAAATACCCGGTCAACGACAAATACTACTTCGCCTCCCAGACCAATTACCTGCGCCGCCGGTACGTCGACAGCACCGTGCTGGCGGACTACACGGATTACTCGCAGGCGATCGACGTGTTCTATGTCTACACGTCCAAGCTCGACCTCATGGGCGGTTACCGCATCCGCGTGTCCCAGACTTCCGTCGGTGACGACAGCATTGACCACTGGTTCAACGTCGGGGCCACGGGCGGTTTGTTCGCCAAGCTCAACGGCACGGTGCGGCTGGGCTACCAGGTCCGCGATGTCAGTGGCGCCACCGACCAGCAGTATTCGCACTTCAACGCCATGGCCGGCGTCACCTGGCCCGTCACCCGCAAGATCAACCTGAGCGGCCAGCTCAGCCGCGACTTCAGCACGATCGCCACCGGCGCATCGGTCGACTCGACCTCCGCTTCCCTCCGCGCCACCTACAATGCCACCCGTAAGCTCGAGTTCGCCACCGGCCTGGCCTACGGCCTGAACCGGTTCCTCGGCACACCCCCGCCGCCCCGGCGCGATACCTTCTTCAGCTGGGATGTGGGCGCCCGCTACAAGATGAACGAGCACTTCCAAGTGGGTGCCACCTACACCTACTTCCGCAACTGGTCCACGTTTGATTTTTCGGACTTTGACCGCCAGGGAATTGCCATAGATGTTTCCAGCCGCTTTTAATTTCCCCATGAAATCCGCCCGCCTCCTCCCCTTGTTCCTCGCTGCTCTCGTCCTCGCGGGCGCGCCGCTGTTTGGTCAGGGCGGCGCCCAGGCGGACAAGAAAAATTATGTCCACACCCTGGGCCTCGCCGACCGCGTGCGCGTCGCCGTCTACCAGGAGGAGGATCTCACCAGCCTGACCCGCATCGACGCCCGCGGCCGCATCAACATGCCCCTGCTGGGTGAGATCGCCATCGGCGGCCTGACTGTCGTGGAGGCCCAGGCGGCCATTGAAAATGCCTATAAGGAAGGCCGCTTCCTGCGCAATCCGCAGGTCACCATCAGCGTCGAGGAATACGCCCCGCGCGAGGTATCCATCCAAGGCGCCATCCGGAGCGCCGGTCGCTACACGCTGCCCATCGAGTCGACCCTCACCGTGGTTGAACTCGTCACCAAGGCCGGCGGCATCACCGACATCGGCAAGGGCACCGCCGTTACCGTCACCCGCATCCTTGCCGATGGCACCAAGAAAGTCTTCACCGTTGACGTCGATAGCGTCATCAAGGGCAAGCGTGACACCAAGACCGACGACAGTTCACTCATGCTGCTGCCAGGCGACATCGTCTACGTGCCGGAGCGCCTGATCTGATTTCATGTCCAACCTCGACGCCCAGCACCCGAGCAGCCCGGCCAAGGCCGGGCCCTCCCTGCACGGCAATGACCATCAGGTCGTTGAGCGGCGTTCCCTGCGCGACTACTACGTCATCCTGCGCGAACGGCTGTGGATCGCCCTGCCGGTCGCCCTGCTCGTCGCGCTGTCGGTCGGCTATTATCAGGCGCAGGAGACGCCGATGTATTCCAGCACCGCGAGCATGCAGTTCGAGCGGCCCGAGCGGGTCGTGCAGAACGAGCAGGTGGTCGACACCGCCGTCCGCTCCGACATCGACCTCAACACCTATCTCCAGATCCTCACCAGCCAGCGCCTCCGCACCATGGTGGCACAATCGCTGAGCCCCGACGAGGTCCGCCTCCTGCAGCGTCCCTTCCTCAAGGATCTCCCGCCGGGATCGAATCCCCCGTCGGTCGGCGGCCTGCTGGGCACCCTCTCGCGCGAATCCATCCGCAACAGTTTCCTGATCAACATCAGCGTCTCGCACCGTGATCCCGAGGGGGCGGCGCTGCTGGCCAACCGCTATGTCGAGCAGTTCATGCGCTACCTCGTGGAAAACGTGGGCGGCAAGAACGAGTTCGCCGTGGACTACCTCCGCAGCCGCGCCCGGGAACTCCAGCAGGAGTCCGAGGCCGCCGAGGCCAAGCTCCAGGACTACCGCCGCACGCACAACCTTGTCTCGCTCGACAACAGCATGAACATCGTCGGCGAGCGCCTCCGCACAGTGAATGCCATGCTCACCACCGCCCGGCTGGCCCGCCTCGATATCGAGACCCTACTCAGCCAGATCGAGAAGATGCAGAAGGAGAATCCCGCCAACCTCCTCGAGATCGGCTATATTTCCGCGTACGGGACCATCGCGAACCTGAAGGCCTCGCTGGCCGAGCTCAACAAGCAGCAGGCCATCCTCAGCGAGCGCTACCTCGAGCGCCACCCCAGGATGATCGAGCTCGCCAACTCCATCGACGTCGTCACCGCCCAGATCTCCCGCAACATCGAGCAGTCCATCTCCGACCTCCGCACTCAGTATGAAAAGCTCAAGGACACCGAGGCTTCCTATATCAAGGAATACCAGGCCGCCGAAAAGGACAACCTCCGCCTGGGCGACCTCTCCGTCGATTTCAAGAGCCTCGAGAACCAGGCCACGGTCGCAAAGAACAACTACGTCGAGATCCTCAACCGCCTGAACCAGGTCACCACGTCCAAGAACCTCGAGAACATCCCGGTCAAGCCGCTCGACCGCGCGCTGCCGGCCGGCGCCCCCTACACGCCCAACATGAGGAATATCCTCAAGACGAGCATCATGCTCGGCTTGATTGTCTTCGCCCTCGTCGCCATCGGGCTCAGCTTCCTCGACGACCGCGTCAAGAGCGCCTGGGATATCGAGGGCTTCATCGGCGCCCACCTGCTCGGCATCATCCCCGAACTGGGCGACGTGCCGGACACCGAGAAACACTCACTGGTCAACAGCAACCGCACCTCGCCGGGTTCCGAGGCGTTCCTGAGCGTTTACAGTGCCGTCAAGATCCAGTCGAAACTCGACTTCCCCAAGGCCGTCCTCGTCACCAGCACGATCCCCGGCGAGGGCAAGACGATGATCAGCTGCAATCTCGCCGCCTCCTTCGCCCGCCACGGCAAGAAGGTGCTGCTCATGGACTGCGACATGCGCCGGCCGATGCTGCACCGCCACTTCAAGCTCACCAACGAGGCCGGCCTCATCGCCTGGTTCGAGGCCGGCGCCAAGATCCCCACCGACCCGTTCGCCGACGCCTCCCTCGGTTTCACGAAGGTGGACGAGAATCTCTACCTCCTCCGCTCGGGCGGCCGTTCCAAGAGCCCGACCGAGCTGCTGGAAACCGCCGTCTTCGGCCAATTCATCGAGGCCATGAAGCAGCACTTCGACCTCATCGTCGTCGATTCGCCGCCCATGGGCGCAGTCACCGACTCGCTGCTCATCGCCGAGCGCACCGACGAGGTCATCTACGTCTGCCGCTTCAACCGCGCCTACCGGAAACACATCCGCCTTTACATCAAGCAGCTCAAGGAGAGCAAAAACGAGCTGCTCGGCATCGTGCTCAACGGCCTCTCCGCCCGCCGCATCGAGTATTACTCGAATTACCGCTACTACCGGAGCTACAAGAAATACTACGGCTCCCAGTCGTAAGCCTTCCCCGCCGCGCCCCCGGGCGCGGTTTTTTAGTTTTGGGTGACCTGCCTAGTCATCCCTAGCCTTGGCGAAGGATGATTGCAGGCGGGCAGCCGGCCCTGCAACCTCCCTTCCGATGCCTTCCGCCTTCCTGCCCAAGGACTTTGACGCCAAACGCCCCGTCGCCCTCATCGCCGGTCGCGGCAGCTATCCGGTCATCACCGCCGCCGCCATCCGCACCGCCGGCGTGCCGCTGCGGCTCATCGCCATGGACGACGAGACTGAGCCGTCCCTCATCGCCAGTTTCCCGGAAAGCGAGCGCGTCACCCTGAACGTCGGCCAAGTCGGCAAGATGCTCGACACCCTCAAGGCCTTTGGCGCCGGCTACGCCCTCATGGCCGGCCAGGTGAAGCCCAAGAAGCTCTTCCACGGCCTCGTGCCCGACCTCAAGGCCGCCTCCATCCTCTTTTCCCTCAAGCGTCGCAATGCCGAGACCATCTTCGGCGCCATCGCCCACGAGATCGAGAAGCTCGGCGTCACCCTGCTCGATGCCCGCGCATTCATCGACGACCAACTCGCCACCG
>Ga0209770_10000746_pt1 | contig 17401 bp, 13 predicted proteins | sample LauGreSu1BDMLBDD_2_FD_187572 | JGI IMG/M metagenome (GOLD analysis project Ga0209770, IMG submission 187572) | Freshwater lake microbial communities from Lake Michigan, USA - Su13.BD.MLB.DD (SPAdes) (version 2) | ecosystem: Environmental > Aquatic > Freshwater > Lake | place: Lake Michigan, USA...
GTTCGACTCCCGTCCATGCTGCGGTCCGTGCTGCGGTCCGTGCTGCTCCCTTCCATGGCGACCTCCTGGTTGCGGTGCATCGTACGGTTCTCGGAGCCGCAGAAAGTGCCAGCGCGCAAACTCCCGCAGACGGCGCGCGCCCCGCCAGCACGATCTCGCGAAACCCCGGTGGATCAGGCGTGCTTGTCGCCCGTTCCCATGGCTCCCGCTACCATGTCGCCCCCGCGTGCGGCGGGATCCGAGACACGCCCCGTGAACCCGATTCTCCAATCCGTCATTCCAGTGGCTTCGGCGCGCGGTGTCTTCGAGCGTGTCGAGCCGCTCGGCGACCGCATCCGCTGCCACGCGAAGGGCTGCCCGGAGCCGGCGTGGTACGAGCTCGCGCTCGATGGCGAGGCGATCGTCGTCCGGTTCGCCACGCCCGACCGCTGGCTGAGCGAGTCGATCGAGTCCGACCTGATGCACTTCGGCGACCCGCTCGAGGAGCTCGTCGAGGAGGAGCTCGCGGAGCTCGGCTGGCGCGGCAAGGTCCCCCAGATCAAGCACTTCAGGGACGACGCACGGCTGTACACCTTCGAGAACCGGCTTCCCGAGAGCGTGGCCTCGGATGCGTCGCTGACCGCGAAGTTCCTGTTCGCCTACGAGGCAGCGTTCCGGTCGCTCGGCGATGTCGGCGGCGGCGACGGCGAGGACTGAGGCGGAACGACGCGTGGACGGCTCGAAGGGAGCTTCGGAACAGGAATGGCGATCAGGGTCCTCATGCTCGGCTGGGAGTTCCCCCCGTTCATCACGGGCGGACTTGGCACGGCCTGCTACGGGCTCACCAAGGCGCTTGACCGGCAGCATGTCGACGTCACCTTCGTCCTCCCGAAGTCTGTTCCCGCCGACAGCGCCTCGCATGTGAGGCTCGTGAGCCCCGGCAGCGTGCTCGAACGCGCGACCGGCAGGCTCCCCGCGCCCGTCGCGCCTGCCGCCGCCCCCGTTGTGCCCGCGGCCGCCCAGCCCCGTCCGCTCCCCGCTCCGAGGGAGCCTGCGATGAGCAGCGAGGAGCGCGAGACCTGGACCCGCATCGCCGCCGAGTTCAGCTCCACCCGCTTCATCGGGATTCCGGGCGAGTACGCCTCGGTCTACGACTCCGGGGCCGAGGCCCGTCCGAGCCGCGTCGCCGAGGGCGTGCGGCTGATGCGGGCCGCCGGCTGGAGCATCGAGCGGATCCGAACGCTCGCGCGCGCGGGTGCCTTCCCCGAGCTCGCGCAGGACCCCGTCGACGGTGCGATCGAGTCCGCGCTGCCTGAGACCGCCGGACGCGCGAAGGATGCCGCGGGCGCGCGCGGCGCCGACGCCGCGGACTACTCGGGCGACCTCCTCGGCATGGCCGAGCGATACGCCCGCTTCGCCGTGGACGCCACCAAGGGCCTCTCCTTCGATGTGATCCACGCGCACGACTGGCTCACCTATCCGGCGGGCCTCGCGATCTCCCGACTGGCGGGCAAGCCGCTCGTGGTGCATGTCCACTCGACGGAGTTCGACCGCTCCGGCGAGCACCCCCACCAGCAGATCTACAACATCGAGCGCCGCGGCATGCACGGCGCGGCCCGTGCGATCGCGGTGAGCATGCTCACGAAGAACGTGTGCGTCAACCGCTACGGAGTCAGCGCGTCGAAGATCGACGTCGTCTACAACGGCGTCGACCTCGATCCCGCGTCCGCAGGCGTGCAGCCCATCCACTCGAAGGACAAGATCGTCCTCTACTTCGGCCGGATCACCATGCAGAAGGGCCCGGAGTACTTCATCCAGGCCGCGAAGAAGGTGCTCGAGTACATGGACGACGTGAAGTTCGTCGTCGCGGGGTCGGGCGACCAGGCCCAGCGCATGATCGAGATGGCGGCGTCGATGGGCATCGGCCACAAGGTGCTCTTCACGGGCTTCCTCCGGGGGCGCGACATCGCGCGCGTCTTCGCGATGGCGGACCTCTACGTGATGCCGAGCGTCAGCGAGCCCTTCGGCATCGCGCCGCTCGAAGCCATGAGCCACAACGTCCCGGTCCTGATCTCCAAGAGCTCGGGCGTGAGCGAGGTCCTCATGCACGCGCTGAAGGTGGACTTCTGGGACATCGAGGACATGGCGGACAAGATCATCGCGGTGCTCCGGTATCCGCCGCTCTCGCGCCAGCTCGTCGAGCACGGAGCGTTCGAGATCCGCGGCATCAACTGGGACGGCGCCGCGACCCGCACGGTTCGCGTCTACGACCGCGCGATCGCCGCGCACTCCGCCCGCGCCGCATACTGACCCGGATCGCCGGACTTCGGTTTCCCGCGGCCGCCGCACGGGCGGGACGATTTATACTGCGCGTCCCATGGCCCTGTTTTTCAAGCCGAAGAAGCCGACCACTCCCGCCGAGCCCGCACCTGCGCGACCCCAGGGCCGCCCGATCAGCCGCGACGCGGCGCTCGAGTCGCGGACGCTCGCGATCGGAACCGACTTCCTGAACCGCGCGCGCAGCGCCCGCACCGGCATGCTCGCGGTGTGGAGCGAGGGCCTCATGGACTGGGCCATGCAGGACGAGGCGTTCAAGGTCCAGATCTTCCGCTTCGTCGACTGCTTCCCGACGCTGAAGGACAACGACGCGGTCTACGACCACCTTGCCGACTACCTCGCGCAGCCCGGCGTCACGCCGCCGCCGTTCGTCGCGACCGCGCTGAAGGCGGGATCGCTTGCCAAGGGCGTGGTGACCAAGACGATGTCCGGACAGATCACCTCGATGGCGTCGAAGTTCATCGCCGGCACCGATGCGGCGAGCGCGCTGCCGACGCTGCGGAAGATCTGGGACTCCGGGCTCTGCTTCTCGGTGGACCTGCTCGGCGAGGCATGCGTCAGCGACGAGGAGGCGGAGGCGTATCGCCGGAAGTACCTCGACCTGATCGAGAACCTCCCGCAGACGGTCGCCGGATGGAAGGCGAACCCGCGGCTCGAGAACGACCATCTCGGCCCGATCCCCCGCACGAACGTGTCGATCAAGATCAGCTCGCTCTCCGCGCGCGTCGATCCGATCGACACCGAGGGCTCGGTGCGCGGACTGCTCGAGAACATCGCGCCGATCCTGGAGGCCGCGAAGCGCAAGGGCGTGCTCGTGAACTTCGACATGGAGCAGTTCGCGCTCAAGGACCTGACGCTCGAGCTGTTCATGCGCGCCTGCGAGAAGTACGACTTCGAGGCGGGCCTCGCGATGCAGGCGTACCTCCGCTCCGGCGACGACGACGCGCAGCGCATCGTCGAGTGGGCGCGCAAGACCGGCCGGCAGGTCACGGTGCGCCTCGTCAAGGGCGCCTACTGGGACTACGAGACCATCAACGCCGAGCAGCAGGGCTGGCCCGTTCCGGTGTGGAGCCGGAAGGTCGACACCGACGCGAGCTTCGAGCGGATGGCGGCGGCGTTCGTGGCCGCGACCCCGACCTCGCGCGGCGAGGGCGGTGTGAAGCTCGCGCTCGGGAGCCACAACGCACGCTCGATCGCGGCGACGATGGCGGAGCTCGAGAAGCGGAAGCTCCCCCGCTCCGCGGTCGAGCTGCAGATGCTCTACGGCATGGGCGACCAGCTGAAGAGCGCCGCGGTCGAGCTCGACCTCAGGCTGCGCGAATACGTGCCGGTCGGCGAGCTCATCCCTGGCATGGCGTACCTCGTGCGCCGGCTGCTCGAGAACAGCTCCAACGAGTCGTGGCTCAAGGCCGGCTTCAAGGACAACGCCTCGACCGACCGGCTGCTCGCGAGCCCGCATCGCCAGTTCGAGTCCGATCCGGGCGTCGAGCGCATCGCGAGCGCGCCCGAGCGGCACGCGCTGAGCGCCGCGCCGAAGGGCGTCTCGAACGGACGCGCCTTCTACACCGAGCCGATGCGCAACTTCGCGGTCCGCGCCCAGCGCGACGCGTTCGCCGCAGCGATGCGCGGGACCTCCGTGCCCTCGGTCGCGAACTCGGGGACCGCCGACGACGCCAGGCGGGCCGTCGCGGCGGCCCATGCCGCGTTCCCGGCGTGGCGCGATTCCGAGTACGAGGTCCGTGCCGCGGTCCTTGTGAAGGCCGCCGCCGAGATGCGCGCCCGACGCGACGAGCTCTCGGCGGTGATCGTGCGCGAGTCCGGCAAGGTCTGGCGCGAGGCCGACGCCGACGTCTGCGAGGCGATCGACTTCTGCGAGTACTACGCGCGCGAGGGCGCTCGGCTGTTTGCGGCGGAGAGGCTCGGCCAGTTCGTGGGCGAGCTCGACGAGCAGTGGTACCAGCCGCGCGGCGTGGCCGCGGTGATCGCGCCGTGGAACTTCCCCCTCGCGATCTGCTGCGGCATGGCGGTCGCCGCGCTCGTCACGGGCAACACGGTGGTGGTGAAGCCGGCGGAGCAGACGCCCGCGATCGCACGGATCCTCTGCGAGATCCTCTGGCGGTCGGGTGCGCCGAAGGACGCCCTGCACTTCGTCGCCGGGCCGGGTGAGACGGTCGGCGCGACCCTGGTGCGCGACCCGCGGGTGGCGCTCATCGCGTTCACCGGATCGAAGGCGGTCGGCCTCGACATCGTGCAGGCCGCGGGCGTCGTCGCGCCCGGGCAGGAGTTCGTCAAGAAGGTCGTCTGCGAGATGGGCGGGAAGAACGCGATCATCGTCGACACCAGCGCGGACCTCGACGAGGCGGTGCTCGGCGTGCGGCAGAGCGCGTTCGGATTCTGCGGGCAGAAGTGCTCCGCGTGCAGCCGGGCGATCGTCGTCGGAAGCGCGTACGAGCCGTTCCTCCACCGGCTCGTCGGCGCGACGCGCGCCCTGGTCGTCGGCGACCCGATGGATCCCGGAACCGACATCGGCCCCGTGATCGACGACGAGGCCGCGCGCAAGATCCGTTCCTACATCGAGGCTGGGAAGTCGGAGGGAAGGCACGAGCTGACCCTCGGCGTCCCCGACGGGCTCGAGGCGAGGGTCGGCAAGCCGTTCGTGGGTCCGACCATCTTCAGCGGCGTCTCGCCGGAGGCGCGCGTCGCACGCGAGGAGATCTTCGGACCGGTCCTCGCGGTCATGCGCGCGCGCGACTTCGACGAGGCGCTCGCCATCGCGAACTCACCGGAGTACAAGCTCACCGGCGGCGTCTACAGCCGCAAGCCCGCCCACCTCGCGAAGGCGCGGCGGGAGTTCCGTGTCGGCAACCTCTACCTGAACCGCGGGATCACGGGAGCGCTCGTCGGGCGGCAGCCCTTCGGCGGCTTCGGCATGTCCGGCATCGGCTCGAAGGCCGGCGGGCGCGACTACCTGCTGCAGTTCGTCGAGCCACGCGCCGTCTGCGAGAACACGATGCGCCGCGGGTTCGCGCCCGGGCTGGAGTGAATTTTCCGCGCCGAAAAAGTGCGTCGTTTCCAGGAGCGGCGTCGTGAGCGCGTAGAACCGCGCCCATGCAACGCATCCAGAGCTTTTCATTGCGGGGAATCGACGCGGTACCTGTGGAGATCGAGTGCGACGAGCGGCCACGCCGCGACGGCGCAGCGGACACGGGGCCGCGGACGGTCATCGTCGGCCTTCCGGACGCGAGCGTCCGCGAGTCGCACCAGCGCGTCCGGGCGGCGCTTTCGAGTTCGCGGCTGCCACATCCGCGCGGCGACTGCGTGATCAACCTCGCGCCGGCCGACCTCCGCAAGGAGGGCCCGGTCTACGACCTGCCGATCGCGCTCGCGCTGCTCCGCATGCAGGGAGTGATCGGCGAGGAGGCGGACGAGCGACTGAACCACCTCGGATTCGCGGGAGAGCTGGCGCTCGACGGACTGGTGCGCCCGATCCGGGGCACGACCAGCTTCGCGGCACTCGCCCGGGAGCGCGGACTCCGCGGGCTCGTCGTGCCGGCGGCGAACGCTCCCGAGGCCGCCGCCGTCGCCGGGCTCGACGTCTATGGGATCCACACGCTCGAGGAGGCGGTCGGGTTCCTGAACGGGCTGCTCGCGATCGATCGCGAGCAGCCGCCGGCCGCGTGCACGCCGCCGTTCGGGGCGGCGATCGACTTCGCCGAGGTGCGGGGACAGGAGGCCGCGAAGCGCGCGCTCGGGATTGCTGCGGCCGGCTCCCACAACGCGCTCCTGATCGGCCCCGCCGGAAGCGGCAAGACCATGATGGCCCGCGCCCTGCCCGGGATCCTCCCCGGCCTCTCGTCAGACGAGTCGCTCGAGGTGACGAGGATCTACAGCGCGATCGGCGCGGTCCCGCGCGGTGCCGGGCTCATCCACGAGCGTCCGTTCCGCGCGCCACACCACTCCGCAAGCGCCGCGGCGATCGTGGGGGGCGGCGGCATGCCGCGGCCGGGCGAGGTGAGCCTCGCGCACCACGGCGTGCTCTTCCTCGACGAGCTGCCCGAGTTCCCGAGGGGCGCGCTCGAATGCCTGCGTGAACCGCTCGAAGACGGATTCGTGACCGTGTCTCGCGTCAACGGCACCGTGCGGTTCCCGGCGCGCACGATGCTCGTGGCGGCGATGAACCCCACGCACGCGGGCGGCTTCGCGCAGAGCGCGACGGAGCGGCGCGCACAGGACAAGTACATCGGCAAGCTCTCGGGTCCGCTGCTCGACCGAATCGACATGCATGTCGAGATCCGCGCGGTTCCGTTCGCGGCGCTCCAGTCGAGCCGTCCGGGGCTCACGACCGCCGTGCTTCGGCAGAAGGTCGCCGAGGCGCGCTCGTCCATGGAGGGCCGTCAGGGCGCGAACCGGCCCAACGCGCGGCTCGGAGGGCGGGACCTCGACCGACTCTGCGCGCTCGATGCACCGGCCCAGGCGATGATCGAGTCCGCGATGCGCGACCTCGGGCTCAGCGCGCGCGCATACGACCGGATCCGGCGGGTCGCGCGCACGATCGCGGACTTCGACGGCGTCGAGCGCGTGGGCGAGGCGCAGGTCGCGGAGGCGATCCACTACCGGATCCTCGACCGCATCCGTCACGGAGCCGCGGCGTGAGCCCGTCCGAAGGCACGGTTTCGGATGCACGCGCGCCCCGCGGCGGCGGGACGAGGGCGGTGGAAGCACGCTTCCCCGTCCGAGTCCTCAGCCGGGTCCTCCGCTGCTTCCTCGGCTGGTTCCGACGATCGGCCCTGGCGCTATCGCACCGGCCTGCGGACGCGCCGAAAATCATTCGGCTTCCCGTCTGCGTACTCCCATACGCAGACTTCGACCTCCTTGACTCCCCACGCTACCGCGAGCTCGTGCGTCGGATAGAGCACATCGAGTCGATGACCCTTGATCGCCCCTCCCGTATCGAGGACCGGAACCACGGAGCCGCCGTCATACCCGGGCACGCTCACGAGCGACCCAAGGGGAAGGACGCTCGGGTCTGCGGCGACCATGCAGCCACCGTTCGCGAAGACGGAGTAGCCGCTTGCCGTGATTCCGTCGGCACTGGCGCCGCAGCTCCGCTCGTCGGGGCTGTAGGCGGTGACCTTCATGCGGATCGTGGCGACCAGCCGGACCGGCCGGTCGTTGTACGAGGCCATCGCCGCAGCCGACCCCAGCGGCGACATTCGACCGCCCACTGCGCCGTGGCCCGCAAGTCCGACGCCCGCGGTCGGCGCGTCCTCCACGGTGCTCCTGGCGATGAACAGTGCGCCGAGGATCGGCCAGATCCGGGGGGCGGCCCGGTCGGACGCGCGGGATGTGCTCGAGACGAATGCCCTCGAAAGAACTGTCCCCGGGAGAGTTGTCTTCGACTGATGCGACGCGCTCGCACCGGGCGCGACGCCGGGCGATCCCTCCGCAGCCGAGACCAATCCGAACTCTCCACCCTGACTCACGGCACGGCGGTTCGTGCCGACGCCGAATCCCACAAGCAGCGCGATCACCGCCGCGGAGAGCAGCGCGGCAACAAGCGCACGCCCTGTCGGCAGGACGCGCCCGTCCGTGATGGTGTTCGAACGACCGGTTCGCATGAATCGGACTCATCGGCCCCGATGCGGCCAGCTCGGACCCTGCGGGGGGCGCTCGCGTTCGAGCCCCGATCCGCCCGTACCCGCGCGGATGGTAGCTGCGGCTCGGCCTGCGACCAACATGGCGCGGCGTGGACAATCCTCGTCGACCTGACGCCCTCTCGCGATCCGGAGCCCTCATCCCCAGGAAGCCCGCGGCCAGTCAGGGACCGGAGCGGAAGGCGATGCCGCGGCGCGGCGAGAAGTCTCCGCAGCGGCTCCATCCGGATCGAGATCTCGCAGCGCGGGTGCGGCCGTGCTAGCCTCTCGGTGGATGTTCGACCCGAGTCATCTCGCCCTGTTCGCGCTGGTCGGTCTGCTCGGCGGAACGCTCGGCGGTCTCCTCGGACTCGGTGGATCCGTGTTCATCATCCCGACGCTCACCCTGATCGTCGGGCCGAACGCACATCTCTTCCAGTCGGCGGCACTCATTGCGAATGTCTTCGTCGCGTCCGCCGCGACGCTCCGGCATCGCGGACGGGGCACGATTCGCGCGGACATCGTTCCTTCGATGCTCGTCTCCGCGGCGGCGGGCGCGGTCGTGGGCGTGATCACGGGAAACCAGTTCAAACCCCTATGGATGACGGGCGTGTTCGGGGTGTTTCTCTGCTACGCCGCGATCTCGGAAACCTGGAATCTCGTGGCGCGGCGGCCCGACCACCCGAGCCCGCCTCCAGACCCCGGCAACCGTCGGGTCGGAGTCGCCATCGGATCGATCGGGGGCTTTGCGAGCGGCCTGCTCGGGATCGGCGGGGGCGCGATCATGGTCCCCTTGCTCCGAAAGCACGCGCGGCTCCCGATGCGCGAGGCGGTGGCATCGTCGGCCGCTGCGATGATCGCGGCGTGCACGATCGCGGCGGCGACGAAGTTCGCGACCATTCCCACGCTCGAAGACCAGGCTGGCGCGCCGCTGCGTCGAGAGGATGTGCTACTCCTCGCGAGCGTGCTCTCGCCCGCCGCGATGGTGGGCGGTTCGGCGGGAGCGGCGCTCGTCTACCGAATCCCGATCCAGTTCGTTCGAGGAACGCTGGTCATGCTCCTCGCGTTCGCGGGCGTCCGAATGATCGCGATCGGGATGAAGGCCCTTGCCTAGGCAGGCCGCCTGCGCCCCGGGGGATCGAGTAGCGCAACGCGAGCCTCGAGAGAGGGACAATCAGCCATGGCTACCTCTCGGTCCGACGCTCGCGGTCCAACCCGTTGTCGGTGAATCGTTCAGCGCCCGAAGCAGCCGACATGGCCCTTGGGGACATACTGCCCCCAGATGGCGTGGTCGGCCTGTCGTCCCGCCGAGGTGTACACGGAGAACGGGATCCAGGCGAGTCCCAGCGCATCCGCAGTCGGCACGACGCGCAGCGTGACATGCATGATGTCGCCTTCCGGCTTCGCATCGACGAGCTCGACCTTCGCAAGACTCGACGAACTGGCGGCGGCGACGATTCGCTCGTCGGCATTGAGCTTCGTGAGATCGATCAGGAACTCGTGACTGGTCCCCTGCTCCAGACGACCGAACGTGTGCCGATACTCAGTCGCCACGACGCCGCGAGGAAGCACGACGGTCGACTCGTGGCGAACGAAGATGTCGACGAGTGGGCAGTCCTCGCGATCGGTCTCGATCAGCCAATAGCGCTTGGCCTCGCCCGGCTGGAAGTCTCGATTGAAGTCCCAGTCGAGGAGGTACTGGCTCCTCGGCTCGTCCTTCTCAGGATCGAACCCTATGAGATTCGGGCGCTTTCCGCCCACCGCGCAGATGCGAAACGGCTTCTTGTCGATCGACTCGATCACGGTGCGGCCACTCTGCGGCTGACCACTGACGACATTGAGGTACGAGGGGCTCACCCGGATCGGAAGCGAGACCTCCTGCTTCAGCTGCACCGGCAGGACCTGGCTGTAGCCGTCGATGAGCACCTTGACCTCTGCGGTCTTCTTCCCGGGCGCGGACTGCGCCTTCATCGTGGCCTTCAACTCGACGAAGCCACCCACCGGGATCTTCTTCCCAGACAGATCATCGGTCGTGGTGCACTTGCAGCTCGGCTGCACCGTCAGGATCTCGAGCTCCTTCGAGCCGGTGTTGACGAGCTTTACAACACCCTCTCGACTCGCGCCGGGTGGAAGGATGCCGAAGTCGAGGAGCGCGGGCTCGAGGGTGACTGGCGGCGGGCCATCGACCGACTCCTGCTCGGCTGGCTCGGCTGCAGGGGCTGGCGCGACCGCCGGCTCGGACTGGGCCGGCGTCTGTGCGACCGGCGGCGGCGTGGCGGCACCCGAAGGCCCCTGAGGCGCCGGTCCTGCCTCTCCGGGCTTTCCGCAGGAGGCAACCGCGAGCAGTGCCGCGCATGCCAGGCTCGTCAGGGGGAGCGAAAGTCGGAAGCGAGAGAACTGGAACTCTGGTGCCACGGTCAGGCCTCGATTTGTCAGGATTCAACCGAGTCTCGACCCGGGGCCTTCGTCTACGGGCCCCAGCCGAAACCGTTGCGGACAAGCACAAAGCCTGATCCACAAGGGGCGGAATCGTATCGCGGCTGCCACCATCCCGGGACGCCGCCTTCCGAACGCCGACGATTCGATCCGGCTGTATCAGCAATTCCAAGAAAAATCGTCCCTAGTCCTTGCACGGGGGACTTTCCGTGGCACATTGTTGGTCGAGTTGAGTCAAACGACTCCTCCTAAAGAGCCCTTTTCCCTCCCTCCGCCCCCGGCCATGTGCCGGGGGTCTTTCTTTCTCTCGGTACTTCAACCCCCGATCTTCCCGGTCCCGACCCGGACCGTGCGCGGCGGCAGCAGTGGTTTCACTCGAGAGGCAATCCGCTCCCTCCCCCTGCGGAGCGCCGGCCGAGAAAGCCCCAAGTCATCCCGATTCGGACTGGGCCCCCATACCGGCATCCTCGGCCTGAACCCGGGGCTTCCCGAGTGCAGCGCCCCCCCGCCTTTCGGATCCTAACCCCGGACTTGGGCGCTCCGTCGCGGTCCGATGTCACGCACCCACCACGGTGAAGCCGGTCACGCACAGACTCCCCGCGCGGGCGACGCCCTGCTGGAGGAGGAGAAGCCGCACAGGTTGACCGTGGCTTCGCTAGGATGCCAGATCTACCCCTGCGAGGACCGACCCCGTGAATAGCACCGACCTGACTCCCGGCATGGCCATCAAGATGGATGGCAAGCTCTTCCTCATCACCGAGACCGAACACCGCACCCCCGGCAACCTCCGGGCCTTCGTGCAGATCAAGATCCGCGACCTCCGGTCGGGCTCGCTGATCGAGAAGCGGCTCCGCTCGGGTGAGGATGTCGAGCAGGTCGACCTTGACCGCCGCATGATGGAGTACCTCTACGATCAGGCGGGGAAGTCCGTCTTCATGGATCTCGAGAGCTACGACCAGGTCGAGCTGTCGAAGGATGTGGTGGGCGACCTGGCGTTGTATGTGCTCCCGAACACGCAGATGATCGTGCTCTGGTGCGATGGCAAGCCGATCTCCGTCGAGCTTCCGCTCACGGTGACGCTCACCATTACCGACACGCCTCCGGGCATCAAGGGCGCCACCGCGACCAACCAGCTCAAGGAAGCGACCTGCGAGACCGGACTCAAGACCCGTGTCCCGCCGTTCATCACGACGGGTGAGAAGGTCATCATCAGCACGTCGGATGGCTCGTATCGAAGCCGCGCCTAAGGCCCGAGCCGGGCCTCCAGACCGCACCCATCGCACCAGCAGACGCTCCGAGCGCGTCGGTTCGTCCGTCGGTCAGCCGGAGGGATCGCCTGCCGGATGTCCTCGCACGGCCGGCGGACGACGGTCGCCGAGCAACGACGCAACGACCAGCGCAAGGAATGCGAGCGGGACCGTCACGATCGCAGGCTGGCTGAAGGGGACCGGGCTCCGCGCGGTCGCTTCGGCCGCGGTGTAGCCGAACACCCTCTCGAGCGTGTCCGGCGAGAGCAGGATCCAACCAAGGCTTGTCCCAAGCCCGACGGACATCGAGACGATGACGCCGAGGCGCGTCGTGCGCCTCCAGAAGAGCAGCATCACCAGCGCGGGAAGATTGGTGCTCGCCGCCACATTGAACGCCCAGCCGACGAGGAACGAGACGTTCACGCCCTCGAAGAGGACGCCGAGCCCGATCGCACCGAGTCCGAGCACAACCGCTGCAATTCGACCTGCGCGGACCTGCGAGGCGTCGTCGAGCCGGAGCCCAAGTCCATCGCGGAGGAGGTCGTGCACCACCGCCCCCGCGCCTGCGATGACGAGCCCGCTCACCGTTCCGAGCACCGTGGTGAAGGCGACCGCGCTGACCACCGCAAACAGCCCCTCCCCGAAGGTCCGCGCAAGCAGCGGAGCGGCCATGTTCGAGTCCGTCGGATCGAGTGCGCCGCTTGTCATGGCGCCGATCCCGAGATAGAGCGTGAGGATGTAGAAGACGCCGATGGCGCCGATCCCGACGACGGTGCTCTTCCGCGCCGCCGACGCGTCGCGGACCGTGTAGTAGCGGATCAGGATGTGCGGCAGGCTGGCGGTTCCGAGGAACAGCGCCAGCATCAGCGAGAGGAAGTCGAACTTCGCGGAAAGCGAATCCTCGCGCACGCCCCGAAAGGTCGGGCTTCCGCCCGGCAGCAGCAGCTCCGAACCGGACCGTTCGACAGGCGAGAAGGTCGTCTCGCCCGAGTCCGCATCGACGCCCTTGCGCCAGGTGGTGATGCTTGAGCCCGCGAAGACGGAGATGTACTCGACGGGACCGAGCGCCCCCGTGCTTGCGACGCCACCGGGCAGCGACGCGACGCTGCCGAAGCCCGTGCCGTGCCCGCGCCTCAGGGCGGAATCGAGCTGGTTCTCGGCGGAAAGCGGCGCACCGTTCACGAGCGTCCCCGCGGTTCCGCGCGCGAGGCGCTGGACCTCGCCGGGACCGATCGGGGACGACGGCAGGGCGAATCCCCTCGCGAGGAGCATCCACACGAGGATCGAGCAGACGAACACCAGCAGCGTGCCCTTGATGAACTGGACCCAGGTCGTGCTGACCATGCCCGCCGTCGCCACGATCACGGTCACCACCGCGCCGACCATCGCGACCCCGACCCAATGCGGCAGCCCGAGCAAGGGCTTGACCAGCGCACCAGCGCCGACCATCTGCGGGACGAGGTACAGCAGCGAGATCACGAGCGTCCCCACCGCCGCGACCAGCTTCACTCCGCGCGAGCCGAAGCGGGCGTTGAGCGCGTCGGCCAGCGTGAATCGGCCCAGCCGCTTGACTGGCTCGGCGATCACGAACAGCGCGACGATCCAGCCCGCGAGGTATCCGATCGAGTACAGGAACCCGTCGTATCCCGACACGGCGATCATGCCGCAGATCCCGAGGAAGCTCGCGGCGGAGAGGTAGTCGCCCGCAAACGCGATTCCGTTCACGAACCAGCCGACATGTCCGTGCGCCGCAAAGTACCCGCCCGCGCTCTTCGCCTTCGATCCGAGCCGGAAGCTGATGGCAAGCACCGAGGTCACGAACGCAAGGAACACCGCGATCGCGGTGATGCTCGACTCATGGATCATCGCGGGGCCTCCGAGTCTTCCGTGGCCGCCGGACCGGCGAGCGCATAGACCACCGCGAGCAGGAACGCGCCGACGATGAGGCCGAAGCCAGCGATCACGCCCCAGTTCACGCCGGCGTAGGCCTCGCGCGCCAACCCTCCGGCCGGCTTCCCACCCTCGAAGCTCGCGAACGCGGCGACGAACACGAACGCGGCGTAGGCAAGGGTGTAGACGGCGAAGAGCAACGGCCCGATCCAGCGCCGGCGCGAGCTCACTGTCCGGCCTCCAGCGTCATGCGGTCGAGCGCCGCCCTCGCGATGCGCCCGATGATCGCGAGCGCCGCCACCATCACCAGCAGTCCAATGACCAGCGTCGCGATCCCCTTGTCCTTGATGAGCTCCTGGATGTCGGCCGCGCCGGTCGCGGACGCCTGGCTCGCCGCGTAGCACGCGATCGCGGTCCTCGGCAGCATCCCGACGAAGGTCGCGCCCAGCGCGACCCAGAAGTTGACACCGGTCGTGCCGAGCGCGAGGTTTGTGATCGCGAACGGCGAGTTCGGGGGCACCCGAACCAGCGCCACGATCCCGAAGGTGCGCGCGCGCCCGCCACCGACGAGCGCCCTGCGGACGACGCCCGCTCTCGGATGCGCGTCGATCCAGCGCACGATGCTCTCACCGGCAACGAAACGCGAGAAGATCATGCCGATCGCGGCGCCGCCGGTGAAGCCGACGAGTGCCCCCCCCAGCCCGGCCCACATGCCGAAGACCCAGCCGCCGAGGATCGCCTGCGCGTAGGTCGGCAGCACGCCGAGTCCGGCGCTCAGCGCAAAGACCGCCACATACCCCCAGAACCCGATGGTCAGGTCGTGGCGGAGCAGGTCGCCGATCGCCCCGAGCTTCACGAGCAGGTAGGTCCCGGCGAGCGGCGGCGCGCTGATCCAGAGGATGCCGAGCGCGGCGCTCGCGAGCAGCCTCGGCTCGAGGGGAGGTTTCGACGCAGGCTTCCCGTCTGGCGACGCCCCCGAGGCCCCGGCTGGACCGGGGGGTGGCGAGGTGGGCGGGGAGTGCCGGGATTCCATGCCCGCAAGGTATCGCGAATCGAGCCGCCGCACCGCTCCCCGGGTCGCGCCATCCGCGCGTAGCTCCGTTCTGGTCCCGGCAGTCGGGGATTGCCGATACTCCCGCGCCCCGGCGAGGTGCGCCCTCGATGGACCTCAGGGGTGCCACGACGGAAACATCCATGCGCAGCCCCTCCAGTCATCCGACGCTCGTCGCCCCCGGTTCCCTGCTCAGCCACGGCACCCTGCTCGCGCTCGGCTCGCTTCTCGCGCTCGGCACGGGATGCACCAGCCGGACACGCACCTTCGAAGGCCACAGCGAGCCGCAGGTCTGGTCCGCCATGGTGGCCGCCGCGAAGGCTCCAAGGTATGACGACTGGCGCGTCATCGAGAACGAGGTCTACGCCGACGAGTCGACGCATACCGTGCGGATCTTCCGCGTGCTGCGCCGAACCTACGTCACGCCGACGGCGCCGCCCCTCGAGCAGTCTCGCGAGTGGCGCTTCGACGCGGTGCTGAGTCGGGACGAGGACGCCGACGCGCCGATGGTCGATTTCTCGGCCCGCCAGCTCGCGGTCGCGTCGCATGTCTGGTCGGAGGCCGACCGCTACTTCCTGGACATGCAGTTCTCGCTCAAGCCGTCCGACTCGGCTGCGGCCGAGCCGCCCGCGAAGGCGGAGTAGGACCGGTCGGCTCCGAGTCCATGCGCTCCCGCGCACGCCCCTTGGGCGCCACGGAATTCATGCGAGATTCGTGAACACGCGCTGCACATCGTCGTGGTCCTCGATCGCATCGACGAGACGCTCCACCGCCGCCGCCGTGGCCTCGTCGACCCCCACCGTCTGGAGCGGAACCCACACGATCTCGGCGCTCTCGACCGGGATCCCGGCCGCCTCGACTGCGGACCGCACCGCCGCAAGCGATGCCGGCGGACAGAGGACCTGATAGGCGCCGTCTTCGCCCTGGATGTCCTCCGCACCCGCGTCGAGCGCGCACTCCATCAGCGCCTCCTCGGTCGTCGAGTCCACGAGCACCTGCCCCTTCTGGGCGAATCCGAACGCAACCGATCCGGGCACCCCGATCTTGCCGCCGTTCTTGTCGAGAAGGACGCGGATATCCGCCGCGGCCTTGTTGGCGTTCGCGATGAGGCACTCGATGATGAGCGCGACTCCTCCGGGCGCGTACCCCTCGTACCGCGCGGGCTCGTAGCGCTCCTCGCTGCCTTCGCCAGTCCCCTTCTTGATCGCCTTCTCGATCGTGTCGCGCGGCATGTTCGCCGCACGCGCGGCATCGACGGCGAACCTCAGGGTCGGGTTGAAGGCAGGATCTCCACCGCCCTTCTGCGCGGCCACGATGATCTGCCGCGAGATCTTGCTCCAGATCTTGCCGCGCTTCTTGTCGACCGCCGCCTTGCGGTGCTTGATGTTCTTCCAGGCGCTGTGTCCAGCCATGGCTGCTCCACGGAACCGAACGCCTAGCGGCGGCCGGGCTTCCCCGACCTGAGAGCTCCCGACTTGAGAGCTCCCGACTTGCGGGCTCCCGCCGACTTCGGCGGGAGCGGGCGCTTGGTCGCTTGAGGCCTCCCGGATCCCCGGGTCGCGGCGCGCGACTTCGTCGCCGGCTTCTTCGAGGAACGCTTCGGGGACTTCGTGGCCGACTTCGTGGCTGACTTCTTGGCGGCCTTCTTTGTGGCCTTCTTAGCTGCGGCCTTTGCCGCCGCCTTCGCCTTCCGTTCCCGCGCGGCGAGCTTCTGGGCGATCTTCCGACGCCTCGCCTCCTCGGCGCGCTCCTTCTTCAGGCGCAGCGCGGCGAGCTTGCGCTCTCGCTTCTCGCGGGCGATCGCGGCCTTCCGCGCCGCTGCTTCCTGCCGGATCCGCTTCGCCTCGGCAGCCTTCGCCCGCGCGATGGCATCGCGCTCGCGCTGCTTCTCCTTGGCAATCCTCTCAGCCTCGCGCTCGGCCTTCGCGCGCTCCCGCGCCGCGACCGCAGCCACCCGCGCGGCCTCGCGCTCGGCGCGCTCGCGCAGCTTGGCCTCCTCGGCGTCGCGCTTCAGCCGCGCGCGCTCCTGCTCGCGGGCGATCTCGGCCTGGCGCTTCTCCTCGGCCTGCCGCTCCGCTTCGCGAACCTTCGCGAGCCGCTCCTCCTCGATGCGCCGCGCGGCGGCGGCCTCCGCCTCGCGGAAGCCCCGGTGACGGGCGAGGTACGCCTCGCGGATCCGCGCGGGATTCCTGCCTGCAGCGCCCCACGCCTCCGCCACGAGCTGGCACAGCGCGTGATGCACCTTCGGAAGTTCCTCCTGCCGGTGCGTCTTCGCGACCCACGCGACGACATCCGCCGTCGTCGCGGTCGGCTCGACCGCCCCGTTCTGATGGAGGACCTCGACGGTGGTGTCATCCGCGATCGCCGCGGGAAGCTCGAACGCCACCAGCATCGTGCGTCCCGACACGAACGGCGGGATCTCGGCGAGTCCCTCGAGATATCCGCGCTGGTCCTTCCGCGACGCATTGCGGAGGTGGTCGAGCGATGTGCGGTGCTGGCGTCGGAAGATGTCGTTCAGCGTCGAGCGCAGCCGCTGGGCGCGCTCCGCGACGAACGGATACTTCTCGCCGATCGTCTCGACGACCTCGCGCTCGAGCATGACCCGGAGGTCGTTCACATCCACCACGACGCGGGCGATCCGCGCGAGCGCCTCGGCGGCGAGTGCGGGCGTGCTCTCCCACAGCAGGTAGTTCGACAGGAGAAGCGCAAGCGGATCCGTCGGATCGCACCCGGCGAGCACGGGCGTCTCGAACGACTGCGGGCTCCCGCCGTACTTGCGCACGATCGCGGCGAACTTGGGACCACGGACGGGCTCGACCTTCATCGCG
>Ga0209770_10000747_pt1 | contig 17391 bp, 18 predicted proteins | sample LauGreSu1BDMLBDD_2_FD_187572 | JGI IMG/M metagenome (GOLD analysis project Ga0209770, IMG submission 187572) | Freshwater lake microbial communities from Lake Michigan, USA - Su13.BD.MLB.DD (SPAdes) (version 2) | ecosystem: Environmental > Aquatic > Freshwater > Lake | place: Lake Michigan, USA...
CGATGACTCCAGCTTCGTTGATGTCGTACGCGTAGCCGCCGTTGCCGACGTCCGGGAGGATGAAGGCCTGGCCGTTCTCCCAGAGCACCGGCCTGGAGCCGGCGCCGACCGGGAAGTTCTCCGAACCGACGATCTGCCCGTTCGAGTTGATCGCCGATGCCGAACCACCGTTGACGGTCGGAAGCGCGACGGGAGCGGCGGTCGGCGAATCCCACACCACCGGCACCGACATGCTGTCGTCGGCGGCGCGGACCGCGCCCACGATGACGCCCTGCGCGTTCACGTCGATCGGCGAGCCACCGCGACCGAAGTCCGCGAGCTGCTGGAACGGAACGTCGGCGAAGGCGGTCGCGACGAGTGCTGCAGAGGATGCGACGGCGAGGGTGAGTGCGGAGATTCGCATGGGTCGTGTGTGGTGAGTACGAGCTGTGTGGATCAGGCGGACCGACTGGCACGATCCGGCCCGGAAGGCTTCGCGGCGGATTTCAGGCGGATTCGGTGGTCCGCCGGAGGTGAGTCGTCAAAGGCGTTGGTTTCATAATCCGATAACAACAGCCTCGCAGCGGGCGCCACGCGACAAACTCGGCGAACGATTGGTGCGCTTGCAGATAGATTCCGCCTATGGCTCAGCGAAAGGAATCGAGGAAGACGCCGGGCGCCGAGGGAGCTCCGACCCTCCTACTCCGCAACTCCATCGCCGCCGACAAGATCGAGGAGTTCGACCGATCCGTGACGGAGAGCGGATGGGAGTTGGCGCTCTCTGGCCATTGGTACGACAGCCCGTATCACTCAGGTCATATCGCCTACTACGTCCGCGAGCTTCGGCCGGGCATCTGGCTTCTGAAGTCCTTGGAGCGAAACGCAATTCTCGACGATGTGACCGAGGAGGACGTGGAGGCCGGCGCCCTGAATGACGACCAACTCCAGGCAATGTGGGGGATGACCCTCGAGGAAGCACAGAACGAGCGCTTCGAAGAGATCGCCGCGGCCTGGACAAACGCCCCAACGGGCTCCACCAGCAAGGAAGCCGCTAAACGCCTGTACGAAGTTGTCCGCGTCCAGGGCGGCAAAGAGATTGACGAGCCGTCGGACTTCGGACTGTTGGCTGAGTAACCGACAGAGATCGACTTTGATTCCTCACTCGATTCGCATCTATTCGTGCTTGCAGTGCGGCCCCCGCCAATGAAGGAAAACCGGCTGCTGCCAAGGAACAGCGCGACTCATCGCGTCCGTCGCGGGAAATACCGCCTGTAGATGTCGCGAATGACCTCACGTTGTCGAGGCGTAAAGCCGGTAAAGCTACGAAATCCGGCAGCCGTTTCGTCCATATCTCGAATCCACTCAAGGTCCTTGCGCCGAAGCTGATTCTCGACGTGGAGTAGTGCATCAACCATATCCGCCGGATCGGTCGCAAGACCGTCGAGAGCCCTACCCAACCGCGAGTCTGGTGCCACCATTTCGCTGTGGTCTACCGCTGGCGCTGCGCTGCCGGCCGAACTCCGACCTCCGGCCGCCAATCCTGACTGACGTTGGTCAATCTCGCGAAGTCCGTTTCGTGCAATCTGATCTGCGGGAGCGATTGCGAGTGTCGCCGTGTACACCCGTCGAGCTTCTTCAAGATCTCCGGCGAAAAGGTGGCATCGCGCGAGGCGATTTCGTGCGTCGAGGCCGCCGGGCCATAGCTCGATGATCCGCCTATTCGCCTCGATAGCGCGGATGCCATACTCGTCCTGCTGAGCAAGCGAACTCGCCAGCTCGATCAGGTCCGCCAGTTCGTCCGGATTAGTCGTCACAACATTCCTTTCTGTTGGCCTGGATCGACTCACACCCACCTAGGACTGGCGACGACTGGCGACGCTCGCATTCGAGCGACAACACTGTGAACCAAGGCGCCGCGATGAGTGCCTCCGTGGCGATTCGACGCCACCGCCGCCCTGTCGGCCGGCCGGTCCGACGCGGCAATGTCCATCCACAGCGGACGCAAATGCACTCGGCACGAAAGTTCCACCCCGTGTCATATTGGCTGGACTTCTCTTCGGGCTTGCTGCAGACACAAACTCGCTGCCGATCGGAGTACCGCCGCATCATGTAAGTTTCCCAGTCCTGCTCAATACGCGTCGTCGCTTTCTGGTAGCCGGCACAAACAGCCACGAACTGATTCTGGAGCGCAGTGGACGGCACGATGTGACCGACTTCCAGCGCTCCGAGCCAAGCTCCAATTCGTCGAATCTCCGATATCGATCGGATGCATGAAACCCCAACCGCAATATCCGCGGGGATACGTTGCCGTAGCCAATACTGTTCAGGCGCAGGTTGGGTGCGGAGGACAGTACTGGGTGAGTCGGCCGGGTCCGGCTTGCCCGAAATGGCCAGCGGCGGCATCGGTAGTCCGCTAGTCATTGGTGTCTTCCTCACCTTCCGGCGATGCGAGTAGTACGGGGCAACTCAGCTGTGGCCAGATAAGGTCGCTCAGAGGCTCGTCGCCATCCAGGCCGGCGAGAATGGCCAATGGGAAGTATGTGTCTTTCCCATGAAGGTCGAAGAGGCAGCAGAGAACGGCCCTGTGCCTACCTGCGCGGGTTTGAGCAGAAATGAGCGAGAGCGTTTCCAAACGAGCGCTACTGAGAATCAGCGACATGATGGTCTTGTCGTTGGGTTGCAGGGCCATCACCGACTCCCGCCAGAAAGGCTGGCTGCTTGGACGCAAGTCGGAAGCGCGCGTGTGAAGTGATGCATGCTGAGTTCCATGATCCGCTGGTGAGCGTGGTGGCCGAACCGAAGTGCGACATCGGCACCGGACGTCGCATTACGCGCGACGAGCGTCGCCAAGCGCGAACGCGCCTCGAGTCTTCCTAGCGATTCCGGAAGTGTGGCAACCAGCAGTTGAGAGAACGTTGGGTCAGCTGTCTGAATCATGCGCGCAATGTTCGCGTCGAATCCGCCCACCGCAAGAGGGATCGAGCGGGGCGCGGATCTCAACATCAGCTACGTCACATCTACGCCTAAACAACGTTACAAAGGTAGTGCAAAGACGCACACGTCTACCTGTGTGGTAGAGCACACGTACGTGCGCAATCGCGCCTTCGACACCTGGGGAAAAACAATTTGCCTTGCTAGGCCTGGCGAGTCTGGCGTTCAACCCGAAGCTTCTCGACTCTGTCGGCAAGTTTCGAGAGGTCGAATACCGAAGCGCTCTCAGTACCAGCGACGTTGCCGCCTGGCACCCAGGAGATCAATCCGAACTTCTTCAGGTCCGCCGCCCACCGACGAATTGAGTCGTACGACGGGTCGCCCTTCCTTGCTCGCAACTTCCTGCCAGCGTTTCGGGCGTCTTCTCTTGCCGTCGCATTTCGCAACTGCGAATACGTTGCGCGGATTCGACCGTCCCCGAGGTGATCCCGCCTGGGCTGCGCCATCAGGCGCATGATGAACCAAACGTGACGTGGCCGAAACCCCGGATGAATATCGTGCGGACGCAGAACAAGCTCATACGGCAACATCACCCAGAGGCCACGTTCGGTGTTGCTTCGCCAGATTGGCGGGTACTTCTTCCCGCTCTTCTTCGGATGCAGCGCGTGGCTGCGCTCGATGTCGCTGGTTTGATGCGGCTTTCTCGCGATTTCCACCATTGCATGGTAGTCGATACGGCTCACTTGATGAACCAGGGGGAGTTGCTGTGGGCATGTATCGGCAGTCAGTTGGGCTCGATCGAAACATCCACAACGCCAAATCGTCGCGGCCAGCGCCACTGGGAGGCCAACTTCTCCCGAGGTGTCTCAGAGGTACCACATCCCGTGCGGCGTCAAGCGTCCTCAACCCGGCGACATCAGGGCTCCCTGCCGTTGATTAGAGCGAGGGTCGAAGCGCAGGTAGAGAATCACGCCGAGCGGCAATCGTATGGCACCAGCAAGATCACGGCCAAGTCAGGCACCGACCTCGTCCGCCACGGAGAGGATCGCCCTCGCGATCGACGGTGCTCCATGGCCATAGGTCGGCCGCCATTGCTTGCCGGCCGCACCGATTGCCGCTCGAAGCCTCTCGCCGTAGATCGTCCGGGTGAATCGAAGCAACACCACTGCGTCAAAGTCCTTCAGGCGGGCCACTACGCGCTCGAGCTTCGGGCCCCAGTTTGAACTCCACCCGGGGTGCTCGAAGCCGATCTTGACGTTTGCACGCTTGCCATCGACCAATTCGGTGATCTTGTGCTGCAACCTCTTCTGCCGTTCATCGCCGCCGACGAACAGCACACGAACTATCGATTGCGACTTCTGCGACCGATCCGCCCGCTTCTGGGACGAGGCGAGCCGATCAATCATCAGACGGACGCCCGAAACGCTCTCGAGCGGCTCGCCCAGCCAGTCCGCGAGCTCAAGGCACTCCTCCGAGACATCCGGATCATGGCGCGCGAAGTATCGCGCTCTGCCCATTGCCCTTGCCCGGGCAGCCGACCGATACGTCTCGTCGCAGCCGTGCGCCAGTTCCGCATGGATCGCGACGAAATCCTCTTCGGTCCAGACCCTCGTCCAGCGGTCCCGCTCGAGCAGGGCATCGATCGCGACTAGGGCGCTTGAGGGGTACGCCTGTGCCGTCCCAATGAGTTCGTCGGCCATCTGGACAACCTCCGTCTTCGGCCCGTTTGCGTCGACGACCGTGCGAAACAACTCCGCACGCACCTGGATCTGCTTCGGGCCGGCCAGGGGTCGTAGGTACTCGGCAACATGACTCGCTAGCTCCGTGCAGACAGCCGGATTGGCCAACGCGTCGGCGAGGATGCCGGAAGAGAGGAGATGGGGCAAATCTGCCTGCAACCGCGGGACGATAAGGTCGGCGACGCGATCGACCCCCTCGGAGAGACCGGCCTCGATCAAGCCCTGTACGGCATGGAAGGGGAGGGGCTGCTCACGTCGCTCAAAGGCGACGATAGATGCGATGGCGTCGACCAGGCCGGTTCCACTCGTGTAACTAACGAGGATCGCGCGGAGAACCACAAGCCTGTTCATGATCCTTGAACCGAATGCAGACGTAGGCCGGCCTTGGGCCTCGGCAATCGATTGGGCGCTCGCGGCCAGGCATGCTTCGACGTGGGTGCGCTGTAGTTCGGGCCGGGAAAGCACGAGTAGACACGCGAGATACACCAGCGGCAACGATCGCGCATAGCTGACTTCTTCTACCTCTCTCAGCAGATCCGCCGAAATGCCCTCGAGCATGACGACAACCGATCGGTCAGTAGCGGACGGCGAAATCCATACTTCCTCAACTCTCCGGATCTTCCCTCTGCAGAGGACCCACTGCGTTCGAATGTCCCTCTCGAGCGCAAGCAGCGTGGCCTGGATTTCGCTCGGCATCTCTTCCGGTAGATCGCGGAAGCCATCACGGAGGTCCGCTCCGACCTTTCGCAGGATGGACAGGCGCTTGTCGGCCTGCCCGAAGTTCCGGAGCATCCGAGCAGCCGTGACCTCGACCAGCATCACGTCGAGCAGTTCCGTTGCAGTCCCCTGGGTGGACCCCAAGAGGCTCGCGATCGAAGCAGCTTCCGATGGGCGGTCCGAACGGAGGCAGTCCTGGGCAAAGGCAATAGCTTCCGCTCGGGCGGCGCTAGACGCGTATCGAAGCCAAATCTTCAGGTCGGACGGCCGGTCGAGTTTTCGGAGTAGGGAGACATAGGTGTTCGCAATCTCGGACATTGCGCCACGCGAAGACAGTAGGCAATGCCTATCCGATTCCGTGAGCGCCTCGAAGCGGGCGTATGCATCGACTCCCTCGCGTCGACCGTGCCCGCTCAGCCAACCGGCGATCATCCATGCGCGACGGATCGCGTTTTCCGCACCTGAGAATGGCGGGAGGTCCTGCTGCCGGAGGGCGGAAAGAAAGCCGATGTGGAACCACGACGTGACGCGCTTCGAATTGAGTCGCTGCAGCTCCTCGCCGAGGCCAGCGACTTCGTCAATGTCACGGGCACCTGTTTGACCGGCTACGGCCGCGATCGCCAGGTCAATGAAGACCTGGTCAAGGGGGGTGAGCGATTCAGATTCAAGAACACCACTGGTTGCGATCGGTGACTGATCGTCCACGTTGGACGAATCGCCCCCGTCCGACCGCGCAAAGGCCTCAGGGGCGGCGGCGTCGCGACACGGCACCGGGCCTTCAGAGGCCCCCTCCTGATCAGGCGCCTCGGAACCGCGGCAGATCGCGTCGATCGCGCTGACCGCGCTATGGTGCCATGATTCGTAGCCCCGCAATGCGACAGCAGCCAGCCATAGGCGACACTCCGCGCGCTCTTCCGGGGCGGCCAACCCGCATAACTCTGCGAATTTCGATGGTTCCGGGACAGGTTCCTCAGCCCCGACTGCGCCGTCATCCTCTGCACGCACCGTCACGCCGAGCCGGCGATAGAACTCATGCGTTCGGCCGACCCGAGGACCAACATATGCCCGCTTGATGATCTCGACAAGCTTGAACGGACCGGCGGCGACGGCACGCTCGACAACCGGACGAACCTTCTTCCACGGATCCGTGATTCCCGGAGTTCGGAATCCAGGAATTCCGCGCAGGAGATCGATCAGCACCAAGCGATCGTCGTCCTCGTTCCTGAACCAGATGTCGCGCGCACATTGCGCGATGAGGATACGCGCCTCCGACAGGTACTCCCCGAAGTAGGCCTCACTGATTGAAGGATCGATCCTTGCCATGGTGTAACAAAGTACTGCTCTGACGCAGGTCGGCGCTACCAAACCCGCATGAGCGGCTGATGGAGGGCCAAAGACGCAATGCACCATTGCTGGACCTGCCATCGGAGTTCGGCGGACCGGTAACGGATGGGCCGAACTCTGGGCGGTTGGAGGAAGTCCGTGCAGACCGCCGAACCCGATCGGTAAACTGCGCTCATGGGCTTCTGGCAAACCGGGTACATGGAGTTCCACTGCGTCAGCGATATTCGGTCAACCGGGTATGGTGGACCTCGACGGTTTGAGTGGTATGGCGAATGTGATCTATGCGGGAAGGTATTCCGTTCACCGCAGGATCTGACGGTGCATCGAATCGTCGGGCATCCGCGTCCGGAGCCCCGCTTGTGCATCAGAGGCATGGAAATCGGCGCGTCGGTGCTTCGCGTCCGCACGCCGCTTACTCGTGACGAGATCATGTTGGCCAACGCTGACTCATTTGTAGTGAACGGAACGAGCACGACGAAACACGCCCTTCTCGATTCGCTCTGTGCCGCACGCGCCTGCACCTTCGACATTGTGCTAAGCCATGGACATGCCAGCAGGAACTTCAAAGTCGACGTTCGCATTCCAGAGCAAGCTGACTTGGGTGGCGTCGAAGCCGCTGTGTTCCGCCTGGTCGAAAGCCGACGGCTCGACCGCCGAAGCATCGATCTGCTGATCTCGGACTGCCGGCAATTCGCCACGGCCAGCGAGTATTGCAGCGGAATTGTCGAATACCTGTATGGCGTGCTGGCACGGGAGAGAAGCGAGGAGACACGCTATGGATTCGATGACCACGAGATGCTGTTCAATCGATCGTCTGAGAGTCTCCAAGGCATCGAACGGCCCATCGCCCGTGAGATTCGGGCGATCATCGCTTTCACGAACAACCACTTCCTGCCCGCGGCGAAGGAGTCGGCGGAAAGTCGAATCGGCATTGCCGCGAGGCGGTTCCTCGATTTCACCCCCATGGCCCGCGCGCATGCGGCCCCGCCCCACCAGTACTCCGAGGCAATCTCGCACGAGGCCTTCACCGATCTCGATACAGAGCGGCTGATTCGATGGTCTGAGCTTCCCGACGCGAAGCGGACGGACGAGATCCCGGAACTGGAGCGCGCGTTCATCTCGCTTCCGTCGTCGTACGATCGCACGAAGGTTGCGGTTCTGATCGCTTCTGCAGCACGGGTGTCTGGTGATGGCGATCTGGTCAAACGCTACGCCCGCCATCTCCGAGAGTCACCGTTGTTCGGTGCTTGGGCTGCGCGAACGCTTCAACAGCTTGCCTAGTTATGGAGTCGGCGAATGAACGAAGAATCGGCAAATCGAGAATCGAAAGAGCACGTCACCGCTGATGGCGAAGTTGTCGTGCGATTCGATTCCTGGTTACGCGATTGCCTAGCTTGCGATCGACCAAAATTTGTGCTGAAGAAGTCGGAAGCCGCATCGATGAACGCCACGGCCATCAGCGACGACGCCGTCCGCGACCTGGCCACCGATTTTGCTCGTCACAAGCAGGGACTTGCGGCGATGTCGAACTGCACGCTCTCGTTCCTGAGGCACCACCGACACCGTTTGCTCTGCACCAATGCATGCCGGGTGCTGCGCCGCGCCATTGGCGACGTGCCTGCAATGGCTGGCGTGGCCTCGCTGTTGTCGTCCACGGAAATCGACGTTCAGGGCCTCGCGCAAGCCGCTCACTCGGCGGCGATACAGCTTGGAACGGCCCACGGTGACCATCCTGCAAGCGACACGTCACCCGACGCCCACCCGGTTGCGAACGACTCCGGAAAGCCGAAATGGGCCGGGTTCGCGCGACAACACATTCTGACGATCGCCCTTGGTCTGGCGGTGATGCAGCGCCAACTCGATTCGGACAAGGCCGCGAAGGCATTTCTCGACGCCCTCACTCCGTCGGCTGGTGCGCGTCGCCCGACCGGTGTCCCGCTCCTCATCGACATTCTGCGATCTCAGGACCGTACGGCGCGTTCGGTCGCGGCCGTTTTCGCTCTGGAGATCGAGACATTCGACGCGGAAGCGCGGCGTGCACGCCACGAGAGCAGCGAACTGCGTCAGCAGGCCATGCACTTCGAGGATCAGTTGCGCGCGCGCGAGGTGGAGTGCGCCGAACTCCAAAACAGGCTCCGGGCACGGGATACCGAACTGCATCAACTGAGGCAACAGTCGGTCGACGAGCAGCGTCTGGCGCTCGATCACGAGGAGACCGTCCGAGCGAGGGTTTCGAAGCGCCTCCGCAGCGATGTCGCGATGCTCGAAGAGGGGCTTGATGCCCTGCGCCGCGATCCGCCACGAGTCAGGGTCATGGAAGATCACGCCGACCGAGTGCGCGAGTCGCTTCGGAAGGAACTTGAGCAACTCGAACCGCGGGGTCATGCATGAACATCGTCGGATTTGACTTCGGCACGAGCAACAGCCTCGTTTCGGCGATCGTCGGTGGAAAGCCAGTGAACTACCTAGATGAGGATGGTGGTTCGATACCGTCGGTGGTGTGCTACGAGGGGGGCTCAACGATCGTCGGTCGTCATGCGCGGAAGCGCGTGGCGGAGGCAGGCCTTGGCATCGCCGGCACGGTGGTTCGTTCCCCAAAATCCCACCTCGGTGAAGATCTCGTCCACGTCGGAGGGGTGTCGAGGTCTGTTGTCGACGTGGTCTCCGACGTGATCCGCGAGGTAAAGCGTGTCGCCGCTGAATCGAGCACCCGACGGCTGTCATCGATCGACCTAGTCGTCGCCACAATCCCCGTCCATTTCGACGGTCGAAAGCGTGCCCGGCTCAGGGACGCGTTCGGCCGAGCGGGGATTCGTGTTCACCAGTGGATGCACGAGCCGTTTGCCGCGTTGTACGGCCACTTTGCGGCAATGCGTGACCCGAAGGATGAAATGCGCCGACTGAATAGATCGCTCGTGCTTGTGTTCGATTGGGGTGGTGGAACACTCGACCTGACGCTGTGCTCGATCCGAGATGGTTCCTTCCACCAGATCCGAAACGACGGCACGGACCTCTGCGGTGGTGATTACTTTGATCAAGCGATTCTCGAGACAATAGCTCAAGCATCTCGGGAGAAGTTGGGAGCGCAGGCAGACGTGCCGGTGTACGCCGATGCGCGCGCCCGCCTACTGGATAAGTGCGAAAGGGCAAAGGTCGATCTGTCTACCCGTGACCATGCCATGGTCTACGTCGATCGGTACTTTCGTGAAGCGAAGGACGATTCCATCGAGTACCAACTCACTCGTTCGGTACTTGAGCACGCCACCGCGTCCCTCGTCGACATGGGAATCTCCCGAATCGAAGCATTGCTGAAGTCGGCCGGCGTATCGGTTTCCCAAATCTCGATGTGTCTCGCTACGGGTGGCATGGTCAACATGCCCGCGATCAGATCGCGGCTCCACGAGCTGTTCGGTCCGGAACGTGTGGCCATCTCCTCTAGTGGTGGATCCGCGATAGCGGAAGGAGCTGCGTGGGTTGCTGCACACGCGGCACGACTCGCCATCGCCAAGCCGATCGAGTTAGCGATCGCACGCGGGAGCTTTCTGCCACTGTTTCCTGCTGGCACACCCATGCCGGTTGGCGGCATGAGTTGCGAACAGGACTTCGGGCTCTACTGCGTCGACCCGCGCGATGGCCACGCGAAGTTTCAGGTCGTCACGCCTGACTACCCGAGCGCTGACGTATCTGCAGGAGACCCTCGACGGGTTCTTGCGACGTGCACGCTGCCGGTCCATCGGGACGCTCAACCAAATCTCGAGCGACTGGAGTTCAGGGCGAGGATCGATCAGGACTTGGTTCTCCACGGAAATGCCCGCTCCCTCATGCAGAAGGCTGCCGCCGCGTTGTCGGTGTTTGATATGGAGTTCTCGATTGCCACTCCGTGGGTGGACACGCCCGGAAAGGCCCGCGTGCAAGCGACGTCGGACTTTTTGGGTGAACCCGTGCTCCACCAACCCGGCGATGTCGTCCTTCGCTCCAACGTGGCAGATCGCCCCGGCGATGACCTGGTTCCCGGAGAACTGCTCTACCGCACACAGCCGTCCTACTTCGACACCCGGAACGAGGTACCAAAGCAGCAGAGGCTTGAACGGCTGTACTACGAGCCATGCGCGAGGTGTGGGCGCGCGATCAACGATCCAGATTGCCGATGCGGAACTCGACCTTGACCCAGTCCTGACGGCCGGCGCCTTCATTGCGAGGTCTTTCGCAGGCCGCTGGCAGGGATGCTCTATGCAAGATCCGAACTAGCAGGCTGTTGAACTATGTCAGCTCTTGCGCGTTTCGCCGCCTGCTCCCGACGTGTTTTCGGCTGTGCATCCCCCTGGTCACCCGGGTCGGTCCATCTTCGTCCCCTGAGATGCCTCCGCCAGATCGTCTTCGAAAGCTCAGGCGCTAGCGACGGAGGAAACACCGACGATCCTGCTCCTACCCTGCCATCGCGGCCAGCCATTTTGGCCGAGGTCATCCAGGCCCTGGCGATCGACCCTGAGGGCCTGACCGCTAGCAACTTTGATCCCGCGATCTCTATCGAACCGCCAAGAAAGTAGACCGTCGCCGACATGGACCCGGATGTGGACTGCACCTGCCCGCGGTTCGAGTACCGAGGGACCTGCAAGCACATCGTCGAGGTCCGCAGCAAAGGAGGACGCAAGTGAGCAATCCAAACATCGACTACTTCGCGAAGCCGAAGAGCCTGGAGGAAGCCATCATCCGTCGCATCAAGGGCGACCATCGCAAGGCGTTCATCGCCGAAGCGATCAAGCAGGACGGGCTCGATTCGATCCCTCCGCAGTGGACCGCGCACGAACTCGGCGAGATGTTCAAGATGATGCTGACGAGCCGCAATCCGCGCAATCGCGGCGGCGAGGATCTGCCAGACCTTGCGGAGGGCGAGGTGGAGATCGCCAGGGTGTCCCTCGCGGACAGCGTGCACGGCGAAGTGACGAGCCTTCGGGTGCGCCGCGACGGCAACGCGATGGCGCTGCGACTCGTCGACGAGTACCAGACCGAGTTTGAGCTACCGAGTGAGAGGATTCAACGACCCTTCACCGACGAGGAGCTGGTGCAGTTCCTCGCCGACTGCGAGCCGTGCCCATTCGAGACGGACTGCCGACTACGGATCGCATCGCCGTTCCATCAGAGTCTGCAGTCGCTGCTCGATGAGCGACTGGATCGCGAGGAACCAGACGAGGAAGACGAATGACCGACTGGTCCACCGCCGAGGCCTGGCTCGAGCGAACGAAGGCAGCGAATCGCTCGTCTCCCGCTGGCTACGCCTGGCATGAGTTCTGGCATTGGCTGGAGCGCGCCGACCCGAACGCCGCGAGCAAGCCCCCGAAGCCGTTCATCCTGGCGGCATCGGCGGAGTCCGCAGCGAGCAAGTTTCAACGACTGCGCGAGCAACTCCGGTGGGCCTTCGACCGCGGCATACTTGCCCAGGCGATCGCTTGGCTGGATGGCTGTCCGCCGGACAAGTGGGAGACGCATGACCCCAAGCGCTGGCGCGAGTCCTTCTACCCCACCTTCGACGAGGTCACAGACGACGAGGGCGACGGCGCCAACTAGAAACGTCGCGACCGCGACCACGGGCTGAAGCACCCAAGCACGGTCTGCTCCTGCGCCGTGATCCGGAACACAGCCCACTGTCCGTAGCGCGCACCAAGGGCGCATGCGGCACGGTCGTCGAGCCCGCGCACGGCCCAACTGTGCTCAGCATGGTCAGAGTTCGGATCCTTGCCCAGCGCGGCGATGGGCGAGCACCCGAGGGCCTCAAGATCTGCACGCAGCGCTGCGTTCGCCGCGGCGTTCGCGTCATCGCCCGGCCGCTCATGTCCGGGGTTCCAGGCCGTGATGACGTGGAACGGTCCCAGCTGCTGGGCGGCGGTGCGAGCATCGAGCCATCGACCGGCCAACTCGACGGATACGAGCGTGGCGAGGTAGAGGTCTGCGAGCGCCTCGTGGTCATCGGACGGGTTCATCGGTCCCCCCCGAACCAGTCGCGCGGGGCGTCACCTGCACCGATTGATCGGTCGGCACAAGAAAACTGGCTCCGCATCAAAAAAGTTCCCAGGCATCGATTCATCGCTCTGGGATCTCTTATGCGGCTTTTATTAGTCACTCTACTCCACATATTGCTGTACGCCACATCTTTTTTACCCGCGGCACTTGTGCAGCACCGAAGCCGTGATATCTTACCCATCATCGGAAGCCCAATACAGCACACCTGAACCAAAGAACCGACCCCATGCCCGCCGAACGCCACAGCCTCGTCCAGTCCATCCGCCTCACCGGCAACGGTTTCTCCGTCCGCCTCCGCATCGATCGCAGCCGCCCGCAGGACCTCGAGGAGTTCCTCCGCGAGGCCGACCTCCCCGACCGGATCAACTTCGACACCAACGTCCCCGTCAGCTTGACGCCCGAAACCCCCGCCGCGCCTCGTCAGCTTACCGCAGCCTGAACCGACCCACCCGAGACCCACCACACTCCATGCACGACGAAACCCTCCCAACCCGAATCGAGAGCGCGTTCCGCGCCCTGGCCTACACCCACGCCGTGGAGGCGGGCGGCATGGCGATCACGCCTCGCGGGCCCCAGGCCACCCAGCCGCGATTGCTGACGAGCGCCGAAACCGCGCTCCGCAACAGCGCCGCCGAAGTGATCCGCAACTTCATCACCGGCGAAATCCGCGTCCCCCGCGCCCGCCGCAGCCAGGGCCCTCGCGCCGACTCCACCACCGGTCAGACCGCAAACCTCCAGGGCCTTGACCTCGACTTCGGCGACGAGCCGGGCCGCGAGCGCCCCGCTGCCTGATCCAAACCAAGACCGATGCCCACGCTCACCGACAACCTCCGCGATTGCCCCACACGCCGCCTCGGCGACGTCGCAAATGTTCGGCTTGGCTTCACGCCCCTGAAGGAGAAGCGGAGCGACTACGCCAGCGCGAGTACCACCAACCAATGGCCCTCGCAGCCGTTCGTCCGACGCACCGTGCTCATGGTCCAGCCGTCGAACATCACCGACGAAGGCACGATCGACTGGCGCCGGCTCGAGCGCATCAACGTGCAGCCGAAACAGTCCTACGAGAGCCACATGCTCCGACCAGGCTCCGTCCTGCTCTGCCTTCGAGGCGTGATGCGGGTGGCGAACCTGACCGAGCAGACGCTCCAGCATGACCTCAACGCAACCGCCGAACCGCTCCCGATCGTGGCATCGGGTGCCTGGGCCGTCATCAGGCCAGACACCCAAGTGCTGACGACGAACTACCTCACCTGGCACCTGAAGCAGCAGTCGACGGCCGCACGCCTGTATGAAGAACGCGCGGGTTCTGCGCTTCAGTTCATCCCGCTTTCGGTGGTACAGGACATGACACTGCCCCTTCCGCGATGCGACGCTCAAGACGCTCTCATCCGCGCCGCCGACCTCATTGACCAAGTTGCAAAGCTCGAGCGCCAGCGGCTCGAACTCCTTCGCTCGTACCTCGCTGGATCCATCCAAACCCACTCCCCGGGCGGGCGCGTTGCACGAACCGGGAGACCGAAGAACCGCGGCAAGTCCGCTAGCTGAACGACACAACCCATTCCGCCGGGACCTACCCAAGAAAGAAAAACCAAAGACATGGCACGCAAGAAGAACAAGACCGAATCCACCGCCGACACTGCCGAAATCGTTGTCTCAGGACCCCTCACCGCAGACACCGTCAACCGCATCGTCTGGCGCGCCTGCGACACGTTCCGGGGCGTCGTACAGCCGGCGAACTACAAGGACTACATCCTGACGATGCTGTTCATCAAGTACCTCACGGACGTCCGCGATGAGAAATTGGCCACGTACGAAGCTGAGTACAAGGGAGATACGGCGCGCGTCCAGCGCGCGATGTCCAAGGAACGGTTCCAACTGCCGGCGGATTCCGACTTCCACTACCTCCGAGCCAACGCCAAGTCCGCCAAACTCGGTGAACTAATCGACGGCGTGCTCGATCGCATCACGAATGCCAATCGTGGCAAGCTGGATGGCGTCTTCCGCGACATTTCCTTCAATAGCGACGTGCTCGGCGAGACAAAGGAGCGCAATGGTCGGCTGCAGCACTTGGTGGATGACTTCAGCCGGCCAGAGCTCGACCTTCGCCCGTCAAAGGTGCAGGGACGGGATGTGATCGGTGACGCCTACGAGTTCCTGATTGCTCGGTTTGCAGCCGACGCGGGTCAGTCTGGGGGCGAGTTCTACACACCGAAGGAAGTTGCGCAGCTGCTCGCCATGATCCTCGCTCCTCGGGACGAAGACACGATCTGCGATCCGTGCTGCGGCTCTGGATCGCTGCTCCTCCGCACCGGCAGGCAAGTGACCAGCGGCAACTGCGCGCTGTTCGGCCAGGAATTCAACTCGCATACCTGGGCGCTCTGCAAGATGAACATGTTCCTGCACGATGCGGACTCGGCGAAGATCGAGAGGGGCGACACGATCCGCTCGCCGCGCCTCATCGAGGGCGGCAACCTCATGAAGTTCGATGTGGTGATCGCGAATCCGCCCTTCGGCGTCGACAAGTGGGGCGACGAGATCGCCTCGACCGACATCTACGGTCGCTTTGCCGACGGCACCCCGCCGAAGTCGCGCGGCGAGTACGCCTTCATCCAGCACATGGTGGCGACACTCAAGGAGAACGGCGGCCGCGCGGGCATCGTCGTTCCGCTTGGCGTCCTGTTCCGCGGCGCGAGCGAGGGCGTCATTCGACGTGCCTTCATCGAGCGCAACCTGGTCGAGACGGTCGTCGCGCTGCCGTCGAACCTCTTCTACGGCGTCGGCATCCCCGCCGCCCTGCTCTTCCTCCGCAAGGGCCGCAAGAACAGCGATGTCTTCTTCGTCGATGCCTCGCGCGAGTTCGAGGAAGGCAAGAACCAGAACAAGCTGAGCGAGGCCCACCTCGCCAAGATCCTCGCCACCGTCAAGGCGCGCAAGAGCGTGGAGAAGTACGCCCACCTCGCCACCATCGAGGAGATCAAGGCCAACGACTACAACCTGAACGTCCCGCTCTATGTCGACACCTTCGAGGAAGAAGCCCCGGTAGACCTCGTCGCGGTGAAGGCCGACATCGCACGCATCGACAGCGAGCTGACGAAGGTCCGCGCCGAACTGAGCGCTGCGCTCGAGGAGCTGGGACTTTGAAACTGCAGACTTTCCAGCTTGGCGATCTGGTGCGAACCATCTCCTATCGCGGCCATCAAACCAACCAAAGTGGATTTCGGGAAAGCGGCAAGTTTCCGATCATTGACCAAGGTCAAACCGAGATCGCTGGATTCACGGACGATGTCCCGCCAATCACTAGCGACCTACCGATCGTGATCTTCGGCGACCACACTCGACTCGTGAAGTACGCGAGCTCGCCATTCGTGGTTGGCGCTGATGGCGTGAAGCTAATCAAGAGCGTTCATCCTGAAATTTCAGACCGACTGCTTTACTGGCTGATCGCTGCGGTCGCCGCAAGAATCCCATCAGTCGGATATGGGCGGCATTTCACTGGACTATGTGACCTTTCGGTGACAGTCGATGCACGGCCTGAGCGTCGATTGTTGCTGGTAGACGCGCTGGACAAGTGCGAAGCCGCTATGAAGACTGCAGATGCCATCATCGCCGCCAAGCGCGAGCAGAAGCGCGGGCTGATGCAGCAGCTACTGACCGGCAAGGTTCGGTTCCCCGGGTTCACCGAGCCATGGCGAATGGTCCACCTTGGTGACTTCGTTGAACTTGATCGCGGCGTTTCCTACGCACGCGAAACTGACTTGCGTGCGCCAGGTAGCGCAGGATGTGTCCGCTTGCTACGCGCAACAAATGTGCAAGATGGCCAAATCGTCCTGAGTGATGTGCATCACATCGACGCCCGGCGCTCTAGCTCTTCTGATCTGCTCACTGCTGGCGATCTAATTATCTGCATCGCAAATGGCAGCAAGCATCTAGTTGGCAAACATGCGATTGCTACATCAGAAGTCTGTATTGAGCCAACTGTTGTGGGGGCCTTTTGTGCACGCGCCAGGCCGCGCGCACGAGTCCGCCCAGCCTTTGTGGCAGCGCTGATGGAGAGTCACGCGTATCGACGCTGGATCGGCGCACTTCTTGCTGGAACCAACATCAACAATCTCAAGCCGAACGACATTGCCAGTGCGCCTCTGCGTGTTCCGACGAGTTGGCCTGAGATCGAAAGGATCACGAGAACATACGAAGTTGCCAATCGCGAGATTCGGATTCTTGAGACTCAGCGCGAAGCCTTCGCCACCCAACGCCGCGGCCTCATGGAGCGCCTACTCAGCGGCGAGATCGATATCCCTTCCTCCGACACCTCCGCAGCCTGAGCTGCTTCGACAGAACCCGATGAAGACCCCAGACACCAATTCCATCACCGACACGCCTGAGTACAAGGAAGCGCTGACCTCGCAGTCGCAGGCGATCCACCTGTGCATGCGCCTGGGCTACACCCTGCTCACGCCAGCCGAAGCCAACGAACTTCGCGATGGCCGAACCTCCGAGGTGCTCCTTCGGAAGGTGACCCAGCGATTCCTGAAGAAGCAGTCCAGCAACCACACGCGCAGCCGGGTCTACAACTTCAGCGACGCCGACATCGAGCGGGGCATGCAGATCCTCCGGGCGGTCGACGACACGGCGGGGCTTGCGCACGCCAATCAGAAGAAGTACG
>Ga0209770_10000749_pt1 | contig 17385 bp, 20 predicted proteins | sample LauGreSu1BDMLBDD_2_FD_187572 | JGI IMG/M metagenome (GOLD analysis project Ga0209770, IMG submission 187572) | Freshwater lake microbial communities from Lake Michigan, USA - Su13.BD.MLB.DD (SPAdes) (version 2) | ecosystem: Environmental > Aquatic > Freshwater > Lake | place: Lake Michigan, USA...
TAAACGCGGAATGGAGTGGCCGTAAACGTCAGCATCGAGAATTCCAACTCGTAAACCTTTCTTGGCCGCAGCAACGGCAAGGTTGGCTGTAACCGAAGACTTACCCACACCGCCTTTTCCAGATGCAACTCCGATTACGCGAGTCAAAGAATCTGGTTGAGCAAAGGGAATGAATTTCTCGCGTCCGCCTCTGACCAAGAGCTTTACCTTGTTCCGTCCTTCTTCAGTCATGACTCCAAAATTGATACGTACTTCCTTTACGCCATCGACAGCTCCGACTGCAGCTGTAATGTCATTTGTCAGGCGATCTTTCATCGGACACCCTGAAATTGTCAGCAAGATTGTGAGATCCACAATGCCAGATAACTCACTGACACTTTCCACCATTCCGAGTTCTGGAAGTGCGTGGTGCAGCTCAGGATCTTGCACAGTTGCAAGAGCAGCGTTGATACTCTCAATAATCGTCATAGAAGATCTGGATCGATTTGAGGTTTGAAGGCTGGCCCACTGTTTTTTCTTTGACTTTCTTTCTCATCTTCATCTTCAAGAACTGAAGCAACTTGTCGCTTGATAAAAGTCTTAGGATTAAGATCTGCTGGCTTTAAGTCTTCAAAACCTGGTCCTAGGTTGTCGCGAATCTCAGCAGTAGCCGAATTGGTTAATGAACGTACCTTCCTGATCATTTTTGCAAGATCAGAAGCCACTCGCGGCATGCGTTCAGGGCCCACAAGGATGAGAGCAAGTACTACTAATCCAATCATCTCGCCAAAACCAAAATCAAACATCACTTGCCTGCTGTCAGAGTGAGGGATGTGGTGAGAGTCTTCCCAGATCGAACGTATTCAATCTCGACCTTATCTCCCACATTCTTGGATCGAATGGCCACAATGAGCTCTTCAGGAGTTGTAATTGCTCGTCCATCGAATCTAATAATCAAATCTCCTGCGCGCAGGCCAGCTTTTGATGCAGGGCCACCCGGAAGAATTGCATTTGAAGTATCTGCGATCCGTGCTCCATCACCTGCATATTGCATATCAACAGATACTCCTACGACTGGGTAAGTCGCTTTCCCGTCTTTAATAAGCTGTTCTGCAGTCTTTCGTGCTTGGTTGATTGGAATCGCAAATCCGAGTCCGATAGAGCCTGATTGCGACGAAAGAGAAGATGAGCCCAGGGTTGCAATAGCAGAGTTAACTCCGATGACCGCACCTGCTGAGTTAACAAGAGGACCACCTGAATTTCCCGGATTAATTGCTGCATCGGTCTGGATAGCGTTGATAAAGGAGCTATCTCCGGCCGACTCTCCTGCTGTCACGGCGCGATCTTTAGCGCTGACAATTCCAAGGGTTACTGTTCCGCTGAGACCAAGCGGAGAACCGATTGCGATAACAGAATCACCAACTGCAACTTGATCGCTATCACCAAAAGTCAACGCTGTGAGTCCCGTGCGATCCACTTTGAGTACCGCAAGATCATAGGACGAGTCCCGACCAACTACCGTTGCATTAAGTGTTGTGCCGTCGTTGAGCTGAACTTCAATCGAACCTCTACCGTCGGCAGCATCAGCAATAACATGGTTATTTGTCAGAATATAGCCACTGCTATCAATGACAAATCCCGTACCTGTTCCGCCACCGGATGCGGTCTCTGCAGAGATTGATACAACAGATGGAAGTACTCGTTGAGCAATATCTGCAACTGATCCGGGTGGACGTTCAATAGATGAACTTACTGAGGTTAATTTGATTTGATGACCAAAGAGTGAGCCTGAAGAACTTGCTCCGAAGACAGCACCAACCAAACCAGCAATACCTGCCATCAATAAGGCATTCGAGCGGGTAACAAACTTTGCCTTACCGTGCGATGAAGACGGCACCCACCAAGGTCCTGTTCCCATTGGTTCGCTCATGTCTCTATCTTTCTACAACTTCGTAGCAAGTAACAAGCCATCCCCTAGTGGAATCAGCGAAGTCACCCACTTTTCTGTCTCACCTTTAAGAAGTTTTCCAGCATCACGCAGGGCGATAGTCTTTGGATCGCGTTGAGCGGGATCATTAACCTTTGCGCCACCAAAGAAATTATCGATAACAAATACTCCCCCGCTTCGCAAAATACGGTGTGCTTCAACTATCGCATCGTGTAAATCTTCTGCATTGTCTCTAAAAATCACAAGATCGTAGGCGCGATCGGCAAGCTTTGCCATGACTTCGATAGCAGGATTTGTAATGAGACGAAACCGTGACTGAGCAATCTGCGCATCTTGTAGTGCAATCTTTGCAATCGCTGAATGCTCTTGCTCACCATCAATTGATGTCAGAGTTCCACTTGGCAACATTCCTTCAAGCACCCAGAGCGCTCCAACTCCAGAACCTGTTCCTATTTCAACTACTGATTGAGCGTCGAGAATATGTGCAAGATGTCTTAGATATGAACCAACTCCTGGGGTGACATCGATTGCGCCAACTTCGCTTCCACGAGATCGGGCTTGAGCTTTATCAACGCTCTCGACAATGAAGCTTTCGGCGTAGGAGTGAGGGTCAATCTGGTTGATCATGAGAGGGATGTTAGCCACTCCACGAGTAAACGCACGCCGAAACCGGTGCCGCCTTTAGGGTTTTCTCCAGAATCGCTCTCGCTTCGTGCAGTGCCTGCGATATCAAGGTGCACCCACTGGCGATCGCCGACGAATTGTTCAAGAAATAGCGCGGCTGTCACGGAACCCGCGCCGTAGTGACCTTTATCTGCGGTGTGATTGAAATCAGCTACATCGCTCTCTAATCCATCTGTGTAGTCATCGATAAGTGGCATATGCCAAACGCGGTCTCCTGTGCGTTCGCCAATTTCAGAAATTGTGCGAGCAAGTTGAGAATTTCGCGTATACATCGCAGCGTATTGGCGACCTAGGCCAAGAGTTGCAGCTCCCGTGAGAGTTGCAATATCGACTACATAATCTGGATCAAGATTAATATCTGCAAAAGCTAATCCGTCTGCAAGAACTAAGCGTCCTTCTGCATCTGTATTTATCACTTCTACAGTTTTTCCACCGTAATGCTTAATAACATCGCTGGGGCGCTGCGAACTGCCAGATAGTGCATTCTCGGCACACATCATTAAGACAGTTACCTTCACTTGTGCACCGAGTTGAGGAAGAGCGCTAATCGTTGCAAGAGCAGCGGCAGCTCCTGCCATATCACTCTTCATCGCCATCATCGTGTCATACGGACGCTTCAGTGAAATTCCACCAGTGTCGAAGGTGATTCCCTTTCCAACCAGTACTACATGAGGAATTCGGGATGCTTTCTTGCCTCCTTTAGGCGTGTATGTAAGGTGAATAAATCGCGGACCTGGGGTTGGTGAAGAATTACCTACAGCTTTAAGGCCACCGAATTCTTTAAGGGCAGCTCCACTAAGGACGTTAATGACGAGACCGTATTCAGATGCAATCGCACGAGCTTGGTTAGCCATCCACAAAGGCGTTTTAATATTGGCAGGTGCATGAATGAGATCGCGAGCGCGACAGACTGCACCAGAGATCACACCTGCATACTCAACAGGAGCTGCATCTGATGTGACAATTTCGATCTCTGACGAGTCTGGTTTAGGGGTAGTTTTCTGATTCCAGGTGTACTCGCCCAAAGTTGCAGATGTAGCAAAGGCGATAACTTCATCGCGATTTGTAGGAGCAATTGTTGCGAAATTTTTTCCCGCCCCACGCACCTTGCGACCGAGTGCGGCACCAGCAGTTCTAAATGAGGCAAGGGATTGATCGCCAACCCCTAATAGAATGATCTTCTCTACTGGGCTATCTGTAGCGCTGACTGGAATCTCGTTGAGCTCGCCAGCTTTTCCACTTGGAGTAAAGAAGGAAAGTTCGTCACGTAACTCAATAGCAAATAGCTTTTCAATCTTTTTAACTAGCGCTGGATGAGCGTTGAAAATTATCTCACTCTCGCCATTTTCTTCTGTAGCAAGCATGATGTAACCAATTACGATGACATCTGCAGTGCTGACAGAATCCAAATCTGGATTGAGCGCGCTTATATCCATTGAAACCTGTGGCTCTATCCGCGTGGAATATTACTTCTTGATGAGAGCGACAGCGGCTTCGAGGGCGGCGCTGAGATTATTTGCCTCTGTAGGGTTAAGTTCAACAACGAGGCGGCCCCCACCCTCAAGAGGAATACGCATAACCAGTGATCGTGCTTCCTTAGTTACTTCCATTGGTCCATCACCAGTGCGAGGTTTCATAGCTGCCATGATGAGACTCCTTTTAAAGCGTGGGCTTTCCGCGAGGTGCTTAGAAAGTAAGGAGGTAAGTATCTCGCACTCAGGGCCGATACATGAAATCGGAAGAGGGCTACAGGCCTAGTTGTGCAGTCAAACGCGCCTTACCTGAGGCAATAACCGCCTCGACAGACTTTTCAGGCACATGCAGCAGGGTTGCAATCTGGCCGGCACTCATTCCTCGAAGATAGGACAAGGTCAAGATGATGCGCTCTTCCTCCGGAAGTGCTTCGAGCACTTCGGCCAAGGTTTTCGGCGCTGCCATAGGACGAGGTTACCTGCTCTCGATATCACCTGGATGGCATATGGGCTTCGAAGAGCTGCTAATTTTTAATGGTTCGCACATTGACGAGCAAAACGTGCGAGAGAGATACGAACTCCAAGCCAAATAAATGGCGCACCTAGAATGAAGAGTGCGCGGTGAATATTGATGGTCTCACTCCAATAAAAAGTAGTTGAGTTCAGGCCATTTGATTCCAGCTGGAATGTGCCGGTGCCCTTTAAAACTTTTCCTGTGTGGATCACATCGCATCGATGCGGTGGTTCCCATGCAGTTACAGTCATCGTGTCGAGAAGTCCGAGGAATGAAAACTTTGGATAGATCCGGTGAGCGGGCCCGGTAAATGCCGCGATTGAAGTGCCCACTCCTTCAGAAATTTCAGATGTGACCCACACTCGGGTGGCAACCATCCATTCACCCTGGCTCTCCCAATCTGCAATCCTCGCCCAGACATTTTCTATCGGCGCATCGCACTGTACGCGTATTGCGAGTGTGTTCTTCGGATTGCTAGCCATGAACTTAAGGATAAGCGATATTGTGTACCTATGTCGTCTCAATCATCGCTCGCCCACGGCCATGGAATTGCCACACTTTCCGGCTCTACTGTTCTCGATGTTTGGTTTCCAACACCGGCTTTAGGTGCGCTCGTGGGAAAACCCGCGCAATCACTCCTCGATGCAGTCGGCACTGATGATGTGCGCAAAGTCAGGCGTGAAGTAGTTTCGCGCGAAATAGATATTAACCAGCCACCACAAGATGCAGTGGATGCGTATCTGCGGCTGCACCTTCTCTCCCATAGATTGGTAAAACCTCACGGTCTCTCCCTCGATGGAATATTCGGACTGCTTACAAATGTTGTCTGGACATCTGCTGGTCCATGCGCCGTTGAAGGCTTTGAAGAAGTCCGTTCGCGATTGCGGATGCGTGATGGCCATGTAACTGTATTGAGCGTAGATAAATTCCCTCGGATGGTTGATTACGTGATTCCATCTGGTGTGCGAATTGCAGATGCAGATCGAGTTCGTCTAGGTGCTCATCTAGCTTCAGGAACCACTGTGATGCATGAAGGTTTTGTGAATTTCAATGCTGGAACGCTCGGAACATCCATGGTTGAAGGTCGAATTTCTTCAGGTGTTGTCGTCGATGATGGCAGCGATGTCGGCGGCGGCGCATCGATCATGGGAACTTTAAGTGGTGGTGGAAAGCAAGTTATTTCTATAGGAAAGAAGTGTCTACTCGGAGCTAACTCTGGGCTAGGAATCTCTCTCGGAGATAACTGTGTCATCGAAGCGGGTACATACATCACCGCAGCCGCTAAGGTTCGTCTTCCAGATGGAGAAGTTGTTAAAGCTGGAACTCTCAGTGGAGCTTCAAACCTTCTATTTAGAAGGAACTCACTCGATGGTTGCCTAGAGGTTGTCGTCCGTGAAGGTTCCTGGGGCGGACTTAACTCAGTTCTTCACGCTAACTAACGAGAACCACGGCGAAGGCAACTTCGCCCTACTTCTAAAGGTATCTCCACGTATTTTCTTAGTAACTCCCTCTGAAGAAGTTGCAGCAATATACGTCACTGCGCCAGCTTGATTGCGCGAGAGAATCTCAAGTGAAACAACATTTGGTAAGAGAAAAGCTTTTGCGACTAGTTCCTGAGTAGAAGATGCCTTCCATGAAGCAAATCGAGGATTTAATTTCACATCTACGCTTGCGCTATCTGGAACCGATTGGGTGAATGCGGTTGCTTCTCCCCAAGCGTCGCGAGTTGTCTGCGTTGCACCACCTGATGATGAGAAGAAATAGGTTTGCGCAGGCTTGCCATTACTGAGCACAACCAGGCTTGTGGAAGTATCGACGATGGTTCGCGAAACAGCATCCTTCCAAAATTGGCCGAATCTTGGTTCGCTCTCCTTGGAATATCCCACAAAGTTTTGATCCGTAATGTGCGAGTAGACCTGACAATCACAGCTTGGTCGAATAGCACTTAACTTAGAGAGCGCATAACTTCGCGAGGCAATTGCCTGGGCCTCCAACATTGCAGCAGGCCAGCTAGAAGACACTTCACTAATTCCCCATAGGTACTCATCTCGAAGCGCAAGGGTATTTGTCACTTCCATCGCACCTTTAACAACTTTAATTGTGATGTATCCGTACTTATACTTTGTGGAGATTGATCCCTGAGTCATGGTGATGATGGGATTTTCTCCAACCCATCGCAAGGTCAGAGCCTTCCCTTTCGGCAGAGTTGAGATTGTAAAAGTTGCCTTCTTCTTGGTGGCAAAAGAAGTAATCGGAAGAGATTCCGTTGAATTTCCGATATCTCCTTCGAATACATCGATGCGTGCTCCAGGTGTATGCGTTGTGAAGGAAACCGACTTAACGAGATGAGCAATGTTGACGCGGATTGTATGGGTATCAACAAATGGTGCGACCAGTACATCCTTGTAGTAATAATTGAGAATTGCACTAGCGCTCTCACCGCTCAAAGCAAGCGACCTTCCACCAATTTGGCTCATTCCAACGCCATGCCCATAACCGCTGCCAGTAAATTCAAATGTCGGAGGAATTTCAATCGCTTGTGCTGGGGCTGCACCTGAAATAAGTGCGGCGATTAAAAGGGCAAGAAAATTCTTAGACATCCTCATCAGAAGATGCGCTCTTTCGTACATGCATATACTCGCGATATGCAGCGATTACTTCTGCAGGATTTCCACGAGCCATCATCTTTCCCTTATCTAGCCAGATGACTTCATTACAAATATCTTCAATCGTAGCCAGGGCATGGCTCACCAAAATAAGTGCACGATCTTCGGTCCTCAGTTCTTTAATTCGGTTCAGGCTCTTCTCTTTAAAGCGTGCATCACCTGTGCTCAGAGCTTCATCGATAATCAAAATATCTGGCTTCACTGTTGCGGCCACTGAAAATGCGAGGCGCGCATACATACCCGAGGAATAGGTGCGCATCGGTGAATCAATGGCCTCACCGAGCTCAGAAAATTCTGCGATCTCTTCGAATTGATTATCTATCTCAGCGCGCGTCATTCCAGCGGCAAGGCCGCCAAGATAAACATTTTCACGCCCTGTCAGGGATGCATTAAATCCAACGCCTAGAGCGAGCAGTGTGCTGACAGAACCATGGACTTCAACTCGACCTTCTGATGGTGGAATGATTCCTGAAATAACCCGCATTAATGAGGATTTACCGGCACCGTTTGAACCGATAATTCCCAAGACGGTTCCGTAATGCACATCAATACTTACATCGTTTAGTGCGTTAACAGTGCGCGAGAATTTTCCACTTCTGCCGAAACGTTTTACCCGCGCTTTGAGCGTAGGCTTTTTATCAACAGATGTTGTATATGTCAGTCCAACAGATTGCACGGAGACTGCAATGCTGTGGTGAGGATGGGTGCTAGAGACGGACAGCGAAATCACGCTCCCTCGTCAAGAAGAAATATGTGCCGACAACAAAAATAATTGTTGCCCAAGCCAAACTGATCAGAATTGATGATGAGCTTGGAGCCTCTGCATAAACCATAACCTGAGACCAAGCATCCAAAAGGTAGAAGATGGGATTTGCAATTTCGAGAGTGCGCATCTTCTCAGAGAGTGCTGAGGCTTCATAAAGTATCGGTGAAAGATAGATCAAACTGCGGGTTATATACGGAAGCAGGCTTGCTATATCTCTGAAATACACATTGGTGCATGAGATTGCAATAGCCATTCCAAGCCCCATGAATACACCAAGAAGAAAGATTGGTAGAGCCCAGAGCATCTGCCAAGAAAATGGCGCACCGACAATTGCGCGAATAGCAAAGAAGACAATTAGCGTTGGAATAAATTTAAAGATGGCAATAACAGAGGCAGAGATGGGAAGCATGATGCGAGGAAATGCGGTATTCATGATCAAACGCTGTCCAGAAGTAATCGACTTGACTCCCCCAGTCAAACTATTTGCAATGAGGTAGAAGAAAAAGAGGCTTGATGTGAGATGTACATACCTGTTGGCATCACTGGCTCCACCGATAATGTAAATCAGGAGAAAGTAGACGCCAGAAAGTAGTAGCGGATTAAGAACAAGCCAGAGTTGGCCAAAGACTGAACCGTAGTTCTGCTCACGTAATTCAGAGCGTGAGAACTCAGCGATGAAATGACGGCGAGACCATAGAGAGCGCAGGTATTGACGCATAGGGGGCAACCCAGCGCGAAATGGCTCATACACAGTCACAGGCGTACTCATATGACTGAAGGTTACCTTAGAGAGTCTGGAACTAGCTTTCGCGGCGAGGTAAGGAAGCCAAGTCCCCACGAAAAGTGCATCGTGGGAAGAATAAATACGAGGATTGGATAGTGAGCCAGATTCTTTGAGATAAAGAGTGGGGTGAGTGCAATAAATGTGATGTATGTGGCAGCCGGTAGATAGAGAGATGGATCGATGATGCTTCCGGCCACAAGCGAAAGAGCGGTACCAATGAGAGTCAGTGGTGGCGCTAAATATCTGTAATTAATTGTCTCGGGGTATTTGCGAGCAATCACGCGACGCCATCTTCCGTATTCATAATACTGCTTAGCTAATTTTCTAAAGTTAGAGCGTGGTCGATATGTCACATGAAGTCTTGGATCAAAATAAATTTGACCACCATTTTGTCGAAGTCGGTAGTTAAGCTCCCAATCTTGGGCTCGGATAAATCGCTCATCAAATCCACCCGCATCAACGACGGCTTGGCGAATAAATGCTCCGAGATACACCGTATCTACAAAGCCAGCTTTGCCTCCGACATGAAATCTTGATCCACCAACACCAAATGGGCTGCACATTGCGGCAGCAACTGCACTTTCAAAAAAAGTAACACCTTCTGCGCCCATAACGCCACCAACATTGACAGCACCAGTTTCACGAAGAATCTCGACGACTAATTGGAGATAGTCATGTGGGATCTCTGCGTGAGCATCAACGCGCACAACGACATCTTGAGTTGATGCGTTAAGGGCGATGTTTAGTCCAGCTGCGGTACGTCCTGAAGGATTTTCAACAAGTATCACTCGCGAATCTTCTGCGGCAAGTGAACGTGCGATCTCATTTGTGGAATCTCGAGAAGGGCCAAGTGCCAAAATGACCTCGAACTTTCCCAGATAACTCTGAGAAAGAATGGCTCGTATTGAATCTGCTAAATGTGCCTGCTCATTAAGCACAGGCAAAATCACACTAATGCCTGGTGAGGCAGGTAACGAGGCGTTCGGCGATGTCATAACACCTCTACGCTATCGTCCAAGTAGTCTTACGCCGTGAAATCAACACGAGCTATACGGATAATTACCTCACTCTCCGTTGCTATCGTGCTCGTTTCTTCCGTCTCTTCCTTCGGACTAGGTCAAGTAAGCAGCTCGATCGCCCGCATCAATGTCTTTGATTCACTTGATGATCGACCAGAGAAAACTTCTAAAGCTGAGAACTATCTTGTTGTTGGATCAGATACGCGAGAAGGTCTTACTAAAGAGCAAATACGTGCACTCCGAGTGGGCTCTACAGCTACTGCCGCCGGTGGTCGCTCGGACACAATGCTTTTGATCCACTTGAGTAAGTCACGAGATCGCGCCTACATCATCTCTCTCCCACGGGATAGCTTGGTAACAATTCCAGAACACATCAGCAGCAGCGATAAGAAAACTATTGTCTCTGCGCGCCCTGGAAAATTGAATTCTGCTTTCTCATACGGTGGTGCACCACTTCTCATTGAGACGATTGAACTTGCAACCTCGATCAAGATTGATCATTATGTTGAGGTCAGTTTTGCCGGATTTGCAGGAATCGTTGATGCTCTTGGTGGCATTGAGGTTTGTACCAAAGTCGATATAGATGATCCAAAGAGCCACTTAGTCTTAAGTGCAGGAGTCCACACACTTGATGGCATAGAAGCGCTCAAGTACGTGCGAACACGAGACTTTGATGGCCGCGGTGATATTGGACGTATGGCGAGGCAACAACAATTTATGAGTGCGGTGATGCGAAAGGCAACTAGCAGTGGAACGCTCTTAAATCCATTTAAGTTAAAGAACTTCATTAATGCATCACTTGCAAGTGTGAAATTAGATGCAGGACTTGCACCTAATGATTTAATAACTCTCGCAAAACAGATGAAGAATCTATCTTCTGGAAATGTGCGCACTCTGACTGTGCCACTCTCTAATGCAAATGGTCGATATGATGGATTATCAGTGGTGATTTGGGATGAAGTGCTAGGTGCAGACTTGTGGACTCGCGTCAGAGATGATCTTCCTCTCGTTGATGAAGTCACCCCAACTCCCACTGCAAGTGCTTCAGCATCACCTACCCCGATAATCGTCGATAAATTCAAGACTCGCACCGCGGATGAAAATCCATGCGGGGAGATTAAATAGTTCTTGCCTTAGACTCCAACCCATGACGCTAAAGCTCTCAGTAATTGGTTGTGGCTATCTTGGGGCTACCCACGCGGCATGTATGTCTTCCCTTGGTTTTGAGGTCGTCGGAATTGATACCGACCAAGCCAAAGTAGATTTGCTGCAGAGCGGCAAACTTCCATTCTATGAACCAGGACTCGACACACTCCTTGCAGCAGAGATGAAGACTGAGCGCCTCTCATTTACTACCGACTTTTCTGCCGTCGCAGATGCTGATGTCCACTTTATTTGCGTAGGAACTCCTCAAAGCAAAGATGGATTAGCTGCTGATCTCACATATGTAAAATCTTCTGTAACCGCCATCGCGCCATTCCTGAAAGATGGATCACTCGTCGTAGGAAAATCAACAGTTCCTGTGGGAACTGCGCAGATGTTGCGCGAACAATTGGCTAAGGATGCTCCGCATGCCGACCTTGCATGGAATCCAGAATTCCTCCGTGAAGGATTTGCGGTCGAAGACACTTTGACTCCCAATCGATTAGTAGTTGGAGTTGCAAATGATCGCGCTGAAGAGATTCTTAAAGAGGTTTATCAGCCAGTGATTGCACTTGGTACACCTTGGATCCGAGCTGATCTGCCAACAGCTGAACTAGTAAAGGTTGCCGCCAACTCGTTCCTTGCGACAAAAATTTCCTTTATCAATGCCATGGCCGAGGTGTGCGAGGCTGCAGGTGGCGATGTAACAGTGCTTGCTACAGCTATTGGATACGACCCACGCATTGGTAGTCGGTTCCTTCAAGCTGGTATTGGTTTTGGTGGAGGCTGTCTTCCTAAAGATATCCGTGCATTTATGGCTCGCGCGCAAGAACTTGGTGCAGATCAAGCCCTCGAATTCTTACGAGAAATCGATGCAATTAACTTGAGAGCTCGCCAGCGAGTGATTGATGTAGTACGTGCAGATCTTTCTGAAGACCTTACTCAGTATAAAATTGCAGTTCTCGGTGCAACATTTAAACCGGATAGCGATGACGTTCGAGATTCCCCAGCTCTTGATATTGCAGTTCAGCTTCAAGCAGCTGGTGCTGCAGTTGTCGTGCATGATCCAAAGGGTATCGAACCGGCACGTAAGCGCTTTCCTAATCTAGATTATGCAGAACGTGTAGTGGACGCGGTGAAGGGTGCCGATGCAATCCTGCATTTGACTGAGTGGAAGGAATATCGCGAGTTAGATCCGTCCGTAATCGGACAACTCGTAAAATCTAAATTTCTCATCGATGGACGAAATGCGCTCGATCGAGATAAGTGGCGCAAAGCTGGCTGGCGCGTACACGCTCTTGGCCGTTCAGATTAATTGAATCTAGAAGCCGGCCTTCTTCTTTGTAGTGAGGTTAACGCCTTTTGCCTTCGCCTCTGCATTGATCTCTTGTAATCCTTGCTCAACCTTTGCAGCGATTGCACTATCTGCAACACCTAAAATTCTGGCAGCAAGTAGCGCTGCATTCTTTGCGTTACCGATTCCAACAGTTGCAACTGGAATTCCTGCCGGCATCTGAACGATGGAGAGAAGGGAATCCATTCCATCTAAGTTCTTCAGAGGAACAGGAACTCCAATAACTGGAAGTGTTGTAAGCGATGCCACCATTCCAGGAAGGTGTGCCGCTCCACCGGCTCCAGCAATAATCACCTTAAACCCTGCGGCTACAGCGCCTTGAGCAAATGCAACCATCTCGGTTGGCATGCGATGTGCGCTCACAACATCTGCAGTGTATGAAATTCCAAGAGAATCTAAAATCGTGGCAGCTTCACTCATTACCGGCCAATCAGAATCTGATCCCATGATGATTGCAACATCACTCATCGATCTCTCCACTCATGTAGTCACGGGCATGCACAATTAACTCCTCTAAGTGTAGAAGATCTTCGCCGACTGCATTGACATGTCCAATCTTTCGGCCAGGGCGTACCTCCTTCATGTATTGATGCACCTTGAGCTCTGGGTTGCGAGCCATCAGGTGTAAATATGGCCGGTACATGTCGCTCTTATCTCCACCAAGAATGTTTCCCATCACCGCAAAAGATGCCGTCATTGATGGATCACCCAGGGGAAGATCCAATATCGCACGTAAGTGTTGTTCGAATTGGCTTGTTACTGATCCTTCAATCGTCCAATGGCCAGAATTGTGTGGCCGCATTGCAAGTTCATTGATGAATAGCTGATCACCTTTAACGAACATCTCAACGGCCATGACACCCACAAGTCCCACTCGTTCAGCAATTGTTAAAGCTAACGCAGATGCCTTTTCGGATACTTCCAAAGAAATAGTTGTCGATGGGGTAACAGTACGAGTACAAATTCCATTTTCTTGAATTGTCTGGGTAGGTGCCCAGGTGCTCGCTTGACCATGTGGTGAACGTGCAACCATAACGGCGATTTCTGAGTCGAAGTCCACCAGCTCCTCTATGAGAAGTTGGGGATTGATCGCGAGTACTTCTTTCAGTAAGTCGCGGTTCTCAATCTTCCACACACCGCGTCCGTCATATCCGCCCGATATAGCCTTTGCGATTACTGGGAATTCGGAAACTTCACCCTCATCGGTAATCACCTGCCACTTAGGCGAAGGTAGATCACTCAATGCTTTACGCATCTGCGCTTTATCTTGTGAGTACACAAAGGCTGAAGAGGGTGGATACACGCGTATTCCTTCTGCTTCTAAACCTTTAATGACTGAGAGCGGAACAAGTTCGTGTTCAAAAGTTATGACATCGCAATCTCGAGTGAATTTCAAAACTTCTTTAAGGTTACGAAAATCTCCCACTACGTGATCGCAAATTTGCGCGGCGCTGTCACTTCGATCTTGTGCAAAGAGTTTGAGCGTCACTCCCAGTGCAATAGCTGGGGCTACCGTCATACGTGCCAATTGGCCCGCACCGATAATTCCCACAACTGGGAAGGGATTTCTCACTGGCTCATCGTAGATGAATCACGTCACCGACTGTAACGATCCGGCCATCCTCTAGGTGAAGTCGACCCTGCTCATCGAAGGAGTGTGCGCGCGATCTGATCGTACTTTCAGATGGCCCCGCAATTGTAACTTCTCTCCCCTGCGTTGCCGATAATTGAGAGTACTTCTCAAGAAAACTTTCGCCTTGATCCCATTGCGTGAAATCCATCTCAAAGGCGTTGAGAAGAAGTGGAAGCAGGAAATTTCTATCGAGTTTGGTCACACCCGCAATTGCTAGGGATGTTGCATTCTCAACAGGAAGTTCGGTGGTAGAAGTTGATATGTTTATGCCAATCCCAACGATGACACCTTCACCAACTGCAGTGGAGATAATTCCTCCCACTTTATTCTCTTCAATCAGGAGATCATTGGGCCATTTGATCGAAACGTTAGCGCCAATTTTTCCCAAAGTATGAGCGATAGAAAAGCCAGCGAGTAAAGGAATGAAACCCCAATCATCGCGAGAACGTTCTGGGTTAAGGTAAATTGAAAAGAGAAGCGCGGTTGATGGTGGTGCAAGAAATGATCTATCTAAACGTCCGCGTCCCGCACTTTGATAATTTGCGACGATGACATCACCACTTGTGCCATCTCCTGCTGTAATTTTCTTTGAAAGATCATCTTGGGTTGAAGCCGTGAGATCAACCACGCTTACTCGCCAGTATCGCGACAAGGCAGCGGTGATTCGACTCTGATCTAGTGGCGCTCTTGGCGCATCTATGCCCATGCCTAGTACCGTATACACATGAGCCCAGATCTGCACACTACTGCGGGAAAAATTGAAGATCTCCGCGAAAAAATCGATGAAGCTATACATGCCGGGTCGGCCCGTGCAGTTGAGAAGCAGCATGCCAAGGGAAAACACACAGCCCGTGAGCGTATTGAAATGCTGGTCGATCCAGATTCCTTTACTGAAATTGATGAGTTTGCACGTCATCGTTCAAACCAATTTGGAATGGAAAAATCGCGCCCATATGGTGATGGTGTCGTCATCGGAACAGCAACTGTCGATGGACGCCCCATCGCTCTCTACTCTCAAGACTTCACAGTCTTTGGCGGAAGCCTTGGTGAAGTACATGCAGAGAAAATAGTAAAGATCGCAGAGTTTGCACTGAAGAGTGGAATCCCACTCATTGGCATCAATGACTCCGGTGGAGCGCGCATTCAAGAAGGGGTTGCCTCACTTAATGGCTACGGCAAAATTTTCCGTTTAAATACGCGTTCATCTGGCGTAATCCCTCAAATCTCTTTGATCCTGGGGCCATGTGCTGGTGGATCTGCCTACTCCCCTGCCCTTACAGACTTCACCGTGATGGTTAAGGAGACATCAAACATGTTCATCACGGGACCCGATGTGATTAAAACTGTGACTGGCGAAGATGTTGGCATGGAAGAACTCGGTGGTGCATTTACACATAACACCAAGTCAGGAAACTCTCATTACATGGCTGACTCTGAAGCAGATGCCATTGATTATGTGAAAGCGCTATTGTCATATCTGCCATCAAATAACATGGATGGATCGCCAGTACTACCTGCAACAGAGACGCTAGCAAAGAGCGCTTCGGATATTGCACTCAACACTTTGATACCTGATTCACCTAACCAGCCATACGATATGAAAGTTCTTATTGAATCCTTAGTTGATGAGGGCGAGTTCTTAGAGGTCCATGCCCTCTATGCGCCAAATATCGTTGTTGGTTTCGCACGAATCGAAGGACAATCTGTCGGAATCATTGCAAACCAGCCATCACAATTGGCGGGCACTCTCGATATTAACTCAAGTGAAAAAGCGGCGAGATTCTTGCGTTTCTGCGACGCATTCAATATTCCTATTCTCACCTTGGTTGATGTTCCTGGCTTTATGCCAGGCACAGAACAAGAATGGAACGGAATCATTCGCCGCGGAGCTAAGTTGCTCTACGCATATGCAGAAGCATCAGTCCCTCTGGTCACCTTGATTACCCGCAAGGCATATGGCGGAGCATTTATTGTGATGGGCTCAAAGTACTTGGGAAGTGATATCAACTTTGCATGGCCATCGGCAGAGATTGCTGTTATGGGCGCACAGGGTGCTGTCAATATTCTCTATCGAAAAGATATCTCCGAGGCATCTGACCCAGAGTCGCTACGTAAAGAGCTGGTTAACGATTACACAGAAAAACTCTCGAATCCATATGCAGCTGCTGAACGTGGAACCATCGATTCTGTTATTGAGCCAGAAGATTCACGTGCATATATCACTAAAGCCTTTCGCACCTTAAAGACTAAGCGTGACATTCTTCCGGCGCGCAAGCATGGAAATATTCCACTCTAATGAAATTTACAATTACATCAGGGAATCCAACTCCTGAAGAGTTACTGGCTCTTGAGGCAGCTCTCGAATCACGTAAACCTGTCGATCTCAAACCGGTCATTAAGCGAAGTATTTTTGGTCTTCCTCAGCTTCGCCAACCTTTGCCTCATCAAATCACCTATGGCGCAAGAAGGTTTGACTAGTGCCAAAAATAGTTCTTGCCTCACAATCCACATCACGAAAACGATTGCTTGTCGATGCCGGTTTATTCCCTGAAATCATCGTAAGTAATGTTGATGAAGAGACCGATTTTTTCAATTCAATGTCCCCAGAAGATATGGTGATCGCTCTAGCGATCTCTAAGGCTCATACGGTGAGAGAGATGATCGACTATCCAGCGATCATCATCGGTTGTGATTCAACTTTTGATGTGGATGGGGTTTCTTTCGGAAAACCGGGTTCTCCAGAAGTAGCTCGCGAAAGAGCGCGTGCCATGAGCGGTCGTAGCGGTCTTCTGCACACCGGTCACTGCATTATCGATACCGATAAGGGTGTTGAAATAGCCGATCGAGTCACAACAAAGGTGACTTTCTCTGAGATGAGTGAGGAAGAGATTGAGGATTACATTGCTTCGGGTGAACCTCTTCATGTAGCCGGTGGTTTTACACTCGATGGTCACGGCTCCCCCTTTATCCCTGTAATCGAAGGCGATTACACAAATGTTGTTGGCATCTCTATGCCATTTCTTCGCAACGCAATGAAACAACTTGGGTATTCATGGCCCCAGGTTAAGGAGATGTCATGAAACGCGTCCTGATTGCAAATCGAGGCGAAATTGCGATTCGAGTTATCCGTGCCTGCAAAGATCACGGGCTCGAGAGCGTTGCTATTTACTCTGAAGAAGATCGAGACGCCCTCCATGTCCGCTCAGCTGACTTTGCATATTCGCTCAATGGAGTAGTTGCCAAAGACACATACTTAAATATTCCAAAGATTATTGCTATCGCAAAAGAGTCTGGCGCTGATGCAATTCATCCTGGATATGGATTCCTTTCTGAGAATGCAAATTTTGCCCAAGCAGTTATTGATGCAGGACTCATTTGGATTGGACCACCTCCCGCTGCCATTAGCGCACTCGGTGACAAAGT